>JAABUK010004736.1_pt1 | contig 21855 bp, 34 predicted proteins | sample 5559141 | NCBI WGS metagenome assembly JAABUK01 (sample SAMN10711869, study PRJNA513367) | rock metagenome | isolation source: Antarctica rocks | place: Antarctica: Victoria Land, Pudding Butte nord | collected 2016-01-03
GCCTTGGGAACAACAAGCCAGGATAATTTGCGCAGCTAGTGATGATGACTGGTGTAAATTGCACCCATAAACAGGCTGCCTTCTGGACTGCTAGCTGGAATGGCTATACCCACTCCGCTGTTACTTTTAGGACTTTGAGGACCAGCATGAACTTTGCAGCCCTGATGTATCTATCTTGTGCCAGGTGCAAATGGCTTGCAGCAGCTGCCATAAGTATCATAGCTTGTGTGGGAAGGACAACATGCTCCTGGTTCTGCTACCCTGAAGCTAGCCTTGTCCAACTGCTGTAGCTACTCATCGGCATTCTGTGCAAGCTATGCTGATGTGTTTGACGTTTCTGATGATGCTGCGAAGCGTTTGGCAGCTGCTTGTTTGGCTCAACAAGACTGTTGGCAGCCTGAGTACTCTGCAGACATCAGATTATCTCTTGAGGTTGGCAGTAAAGGCCAGGAGGCATGAACACTATGTGTGCTTGGGAATTTGAGTTTGCAAGTTGTTGGCGTTGACTGGGAGTTACACTGCATCAAAGGCGTTAAAAAGGGCAAGTGTGCTCTGTGACCTGCAGCGCGTACAGTCAAAAGAATGATGGTACATGTGCAGTCGTTGATTCTTTGGGCTGCAGCATGTGAAGTATAGAGCATAAAGATGCACGTGCACTCACTGACTGCTGAGCATTTGCATGGTAAAAACAGCTTCTGCCGGGGTGATGAATGCAGTGCACAGTAAGTTATTGCGCCTGTTGAGCATCAGCAAATCGGCACACGGGATCTCAATGTTGGATAGAGTCGCGTTGCATTAGCATAGCCATCAATCCAGACATATACAGATCAAAGAATAAAACCTGCATGTTGGAGCTGGATGGTGCTTGTGGCTCTGCTTGAGCTAACCGGAAACTTGCCCCTTCTGCTTGCAGCTGTGCTGATGCTTCCTCCATGGCATGTTTCACAGCCTCCTCAGGCGAGCCGCCCAGTGACAGCGCTTTTGACAAGTCAATCTTGCTCATGACCTCCTCAGCTTTTTGCTTGAGCAAGGCCTTGATCTGCTGATCTGTCTGTGCGCCTGCTCTATCTACTGCTGCAGCAATCTGCATCAGTCACAAGATGACACAGCGTGTAGACACAATGCAATGATTGTGACGAGTGTAGTTGTCATCAATGTGGTGACAGCTGCAGTGGTGATCATGGTAATGGGAGATCCAGCATGAGGTGTGAGCATGCAGGCGCTGCTGCAACACTGTGACTTCATGCTGTGAGGGCAGCAAGATAGATATGGCATACCACTTTTTCAGATTGCTGCACAATCTTTTCCATCTGTTCCAGGCTATGTACTGTGTGTTGCGCTTGCATCAGAGCAAGGGCCTCCTCTTGCGCCTCTCTGGCTGCACGCCTGGCCTCAAGCTGCCAAGCACACTTTGCTGTCAGTTCCACAGTGGTGCAGGTATACATCAACACATCATGAAGCGCGAGCGGGAATTGATACCTCATCCAGTTCCTGCTGCAGCCTAAGAGCGTGAACCTTGAGGTTCTCAAGCTCCTGCAGCAATCAAAAGGAGCTGATCCGGACGGTTTGTTGTCTGTTTATCACCGCAGAACATTCTGCATTGTGATATGTGTCACTTACTGGATTCCCGAAGTTGCGAAATTCGCGGAAAAGGTCCCTCAAGCTTCGCAGGAGCCCCGGTCTCGACATGTGCTAGAGATCTCAGACGACACGTTCTAGTCAGTTTTCAGCTCCGTGTAGGCCTTAAAGACTAACAAATGCTGAAAGGTCACAGCTCGTGTTTGTGGCAAGCCCGAGTCAAGTCTCGATTACTACAAACGGTCGGAATTGTTCTGCAAAGCAACAGGTGTTGAAGTCATGCATGCATGCATGCATGCATGTCATTTGCTGACTTCAAAATATGTGATGTCCTGGCTTTCCTTGATAGATTGGATCGCAGATATACTTTTCCAAGCATACACTATTTTGCAGAGCTTGGTAAAGTGCCTGTATCATAGAAATAATGCAGCGGACACAGTATGCAGTCAAGCAAGATTGTGGTTAGGCTGCGCGGCGGATTGAAATGCACCTCGGAGGCCATATTTACAGTCATGGAGAGCTGAATCGCTCACTGAAAAACTGTTGGGACAACAGTCATGGTAACTTTTGGCATTGACAGCCTGTTGCGGTGCAGACACACACACAGGGCTGTGCAGGTCAGGATGTTTGTGAATATCTGATCAGAACAAGAGGTGAGGAGGTTTGACTGTGACTTTCAAGTAGGGGTGAGAAAGCCTCAGCTTCAAAGTAGGCATGCTTCCATTACAGATCACACTCAGTAGCTTACTCCAGACAAAATACGCACACTCAACAGTTGACTGCAAACAAAGTATACATAGATAGAATGACATGGCACCATATGGATGCACCGCAAGAACCACATGCTGTGTACCACTCAGCACAGCTGTATGACGCATATGAATGCCTGGTACTTCAAGGGTTCACCTGAAAATTTACTGTCCTTGAAGGTGAGATACTAAACTTTGGTTGAGCCATCAGCTTGGCAATGCAGCCCTTCCAGCTCTTCAGCTGTAGCAGCAGCGGCATTGCAGCCTTGGCAGGAGCGGCATTGCAGCCATGACAGAAGCGGAAGTGCAGCTCTGACAGCAGCAGCAGCAGCAGCAGCAGCAGCTTAGCTATCAAAGCTCAGCTGCACCAGCAGCGCATCATTTTGCCGCAGTTTCAGCTCGGACAGCTTTGCAGCCTTGCAGCCTTGCAGCTGTGCAGCCATGCAGCCTTGCAGCCGTGCAGCCTTACGGTCTTGCAAACCCAATGACAAGCCTCAACACCTCAGATTCCAACAACAACCTTACAGCCCAGCCATCAGAAAAGCCCAAAAGTCTAACATCCTTCACAACAGAAGCTTTGCAGCTGCAGCTACTACATGTTCAACCGTGTAGGCATCACCCACATCAGAATGTCCTGTTGCATCTGGTACAGCGCTGCTAGCAGGGACAGCTTGCATTGATGCTGTGTCAATGGCCTTGTATTCGTGGTGTGGTCTTTACTTGCTGACAGTCTACAGTCAGGTTGTGCCATAAGTGCTTGAGGAGAGCAGGAAACGCAACATGCATGTGCATATTTCACTGTCCGAAATGGCGGTCAACGGCCGCACCTAGCGTTCTAACCGTTCCCGGCCAGCTGCAGCGACTGGATCTGTGAGTAAAGTGGATGAGGATGGGTGGTTCGGCTGCTGGCAGTGATGGGGTCCAGCTTTGTTCAATCCAATTGACTCACTTTACAGAAACGATAGGAGCTCTTTGAGGTCTTCCGATTGGTGCCGTGTGCACAGTAGGGCCCATAAGTCCTGATCAGGACATTTACATTGCTGGAGATGGTACATTGCAATTCAAGACCATCACAACCCATTGAGCCAGCATGGTATTGCCTCTTACGTGACCAAGTTTAAAAGCCAAAGCTTTAGACTTCATTCAAAATCTGGGGTAGCCTGTGTTCTGCGAGAAGGTTGCTGGCGCAGTCAGCAGTCAGCGTCTGCATCAAAGTCAAGGGGCAAGGGGAGGGCCAAACTCTGGCAAATTTTTTCGAGCTGGCAAGTAGACTGCTGTGTTGTGCCTATGCAAGTTACAGCAACTGAAAACAAAGGCTTGCTGACTTAACAGGCTCTCCTTCTCTCAAAGGAAAGCTTGTTCAGGCAGCAAGGTTTTGGACCTTCTTGTGCAAACGCTCTTGTTCTATGCCTGCTGCTTCACTGACAGAACTGGATACTACAAGTCAAAGCTGACTAAGTTTACCGAAGACCCAGGGTGTCACAGGGTATCGTTGTGTATGTTTTTCGCGTACCGCACAGCTGCCAAGTTGGGGCCTTGCTGTCAGCCTTCAAGGACAACAAGTTGTTTCGCTGTCACAGACCTGCTGCTTTTACCGACGCCACAAATGCGCTACAAGCGCTTTCTGCGCCAGCGAAGCCGTACACAGAAAGGTGTACTGGTTGACCTACTGTGCTCGCAAGGACCGCCGCTTAAACATAGACTTGCGCATCGCATTAGTGTCAGAGCTCGCACATGTTCCCTGGTCCGATCTATACTTATATGGGCCGGGCCCATTGCAATGGGCCCGGGGTACTGTAAATTACAATTCCACCGAAGCTCTGACCGAAGCTGCTGCGTTGGCTGCCCCTCATGAGCAATCGTTTCTTACAGCAACGTTGTTGGCTGAGACGCAGTCGGCGAAGCAGTTTCCATCACCTTCATCTAGTAGATGACTCCGCTTCTATCGGAAATTGTTGGATATACCAAGCCCACGAAGCACCCTTCAGGAAGCACCCTAAAGCTTTCGCAACAGGCAGCCTCGCGGCATCGGTGAGTCGTCAATCACTTTCCCCAATGCAGTGCCTGTCTGCAGTGGCGTCATGCTGTCTGCCTGCTTCCTGCACATTCGCAAACGTTTGGGTTGTCTTATACAAAACCTGGGACTTCCAGTTGGCATCGGTCTGGTGATCACCATTCATGAATGCGCTGAATTCGCATGCGTGCTGTCCACCGCCAGCCGGCACTGGCAGTCACTGCTGCTTCAGTCACTGCTGCTGCTGACGCACTACTTGGCTGCTGCAAACGCTAGAGACACCATGACGCCAGGGTTCACAACAAGCATTGGAGCCCTGGCTTTATTGGCTTTGACCACCACCCTTGCTCCTGCAGGTATCCTTTGCAATAGGGTATGTTCAAAGAACGCACCTTATGGCTTGCATGGTATACCTGATCAGCTGTTTCACAGACACTCATCTGTGAGCTAGCGCCGTGAGCCTTCCAAACTACCTAATAGGCATAGTATGCATTTATGCATGTCATGCCGTGCTTCCAATTGGTGACTGTTGTAGTTATAGACTCTAAATCTATCTTAATGTCACATATGACCCTGTCCTGCAGTTCTAGCTGCTGGGACTGCAAGCTTGTCTTCTCCAGGATTACGATATCATCTCTGTCTGCCCAAATAGCAGAGATTCAATTTCAATGCTGCTGCGCAGTATGACTACGGCAACATGCTGAACAGTTCCCACCAGTTCTACCGGTCACAGTGGATTGGAACGCTGCCAGCAGACTATGACATTCCCTGGAGAGGCAATGCATTTGTGGACGAAGTTGGGCCACGCACCCTGAACCGGGGTGACATCTCAGGAGGCATCATGGAGGGTAGAGAAGCAGGTACCTTTCGTTGCATGTTGCCCGCTGCTCCGTAATCATGATGAAGTGTGGCCTTGATTGTGACTCTGCTATGTTCCTTGGGTCATGTCACACAAGCGTCACTGGGCAGTCTTGCATTGCAAGGATACTACAGCAGCAATGCATTACTGTGCCAAGTGGAGTTGTTGTGGCAGCATCACCCCAGATGATTGCGTCAGGCGCTGAAGACAGATGATGGCAGAGATTGACATGCATTCTTGTTGCAGGTTCTTTGAAGATTACACCCACCATTGCGTGGACCACTAGCATGCTTGCCTGGGGAATGCTCAACTTTGGCGAAGGCTACAACAAGTCGGGCACCTGGCAGACTGGGATGGACACTCTGAAGTGGAACACAGACTACCTGTTGAAAACAATTCTCGAGGACCCCACTGATAGTGCTACGTCTGAGGCTGCAGAGTTTTACATTGTCTATTAGGTTGGTGAAGCAATCCTGATGATCAGTGCTGCAGAGTGCTGTTGTGGTGGCTGCATGCAGCAACTGTTTTCACCTTTTGCCACCATTTTTCCAGCTGTCAGTACCCACCAGCTTTGGTTAGAGCAGCATGTCCTCCCACAACGAGAGTACAAAGTTTCTGCTGTTCTACAGGTTGGTAACGAAACCTTAGAGAAGGGGATTTGGACACGGCCGGAGAATGAGACTCAGACCGGCCGACCTGCGTACTATATGACTACCTACAACGGCACATCTGATCTTGCCGGTCAGATCTCAGCTGCCTTCTCTGCGACAGCTATGATCTTCCAAGACTCGGATCCAGCGTACTACAACACGCTCATGAACTACTCCACGCTCGTCTATGCTGCTGGCGCACGCAACAGGGCGGCGTACACGTCTACCTACTTGTATCCTTGCGCAACTGACGTCGACAGCACGGACGTGATCACGACCGGGACACCGACATGTCTGCCTGGGGACGAGCTGTTCGAGGGAGCGATGTTGGCGACGTACAACAGTACCAGCTACCTGGATGATCTGGCATGGGCAGCAAGCTGGCTCAACATGGCCACTGGAGACCCTGCATACTTGAATGATGCCTACAGGTAATGCACTGGCAGCTCCTGCTATGTCTTGACTCAAGTCCATTGTGTTTTATGAACCTCTATGTCTGACCTTGGCGGCATGAGGCAATACACAGCTATGATGACATATCATTTTGACACCTCATGTTTGCCATCTGTCTTCATGCAGTCTCATCATTTCTTGTGTGAGCTGATCCTGTCATGCTGAGCATTATGCATTGCATAACTGCAGGTGGTTCAACTTGCATGCAAACTTAGAGGAGGCCACCTTTGACACTGAGTACATCTCAGATTGGAATCAGCTGATTTGGCCAACAACAATCTTGTTGGCAAACATCACTGACAACACCACCTTCCACTACCGCATCCAAGAGTACTTGCGTGAATGGTTGTGTACTTCTGGTGACACCATTGAGTACTCCCAGCTAGGTCGGGCCTTCAACACCAATGATGCATCTTTGGCCCAAGGCATGAATGCAGCCTTCCTTGCCTTGATCTATGCCCAGATGGTGCAAGAGCCGGAGGGGAATGTTGAGGCAGACAGATACACCAATGCGACCTACGCCAAACAATATCTGTGTTGGGCACAAGTGCAAACTCAATACATCCTGGGAGATGACACACGCAGCTTCTTTGTGGGTGTCGACAACAACCCACCCACTCACATCTACGACAGAGCCTCGTCTTGCCCCAAGGATAGCTCCACCACATGCAATGCTCTGAATGCATTGTACACCCCCAGCGCCAATCCCCACACACTGACTGGGGCTCTTGTGTACGGCCCTGGCCTGAATTGTGACTATTTCATGGACCAACGCTCGTCCACCAACGAAACCATGGTGTCTCATTGGTACAATGCAGGCATTACAGGCACCTTTGCTGGTTTGAACCAGATGGCGTCTGGCAACAGCAGCTATGACCAATGCCTACAGGGTGTTGTTGATCAAGCTTAGCTATAGGATCTGTACCTAGAGGGTTTTCCTCTCACCGCTTGGGCTTTGTCTCGCGCACTTGTATCTTGGGTATATTTTGCACAACAAACGAATTCAGTTGCCACCTGGTTTGATTGACATGATGGTTGCCACCTGGTTTGATTGACATGAGGGAAGAAACAATGTATGAAGGCCTACATGAAATTATTTCTTCGAAGGTTGCACCTGAATGTGCTGACAGGGAAACATGTTCTGCCTCGTTGGCTGAATCAGATGTTGGTGTTGGAATGGTCTGCCCACTTTTGGGTGTGGTGCAAGCTTGCAATGATGCTTAAGCAAGGCCGAGTGATGTGTCTTCCGGCATCACCCACATCAGAATGTCAGTTGCATCTGGGACAGCGCTGCTAGTGGGCCCGCTTCCTCTGCAGGGACAAGTTGCAAGGCTTGCAATGATGCTGTGTCATGACCAATGGCCTTGTACTTCAAAGTTGTACTCGTGGTGTAGTTTTTACCTGTTGATACTAGGATAGTTTACAGTCTAGACGTGCCACAAGTAGTTGAAGAGAGTAGGAAACGCAACATGCATGCCAGATGGCGGTCAACGGCCGCCGCTAGCGTTCTAGCCGTTCCTGGGCCAACGACTAGATCTGTCAACAAATGGATGAGGATGGGTAGTCGGCTGCTGGCAGTGATGGAGCCCACCATATTCCAGCCTTGTTCAACCCTATTGACTCATTTTCCAAAAAAGAGATAGCAGCTCCTCGAGGTCTTCCGATTGGTGCCTCAATTGAGTACGTTGGAATTCCACCGAAGCTGCGGCGTTGGCTGCCTCTCATGAGGCCTGATCAGCCAAAGCTGGCTATCTCAAACTGTCTCACAGCAGTGTTGGCTGAAAAGCAGTCGGCGAAGCAGTTTCCATCACCTTCATGTAGTAGATGACCGAAGACGCTTCTATCGGAAATTGTTGGATTGACCAAGCCCACGATGCACCCTTTCGCAACAGGCAGCCTCGCGGCATCTTGTCAACGAATTTGGCACCTTTATTTTCAGTCGACAGCCGGCGTAGCTGAGCAAACAGACCGTATCTCAACGCTCAGACATCAGCTCCATAAGAACCTATACTGGCCGCCGGTGAGTCGTTGGTAAGTTAAACTTCTACAACACTGCAGTGCCTGTCATGCTGTCTGCCTGCTTGGTGGAAAGAAGCTTGGGCTGTCTTCTACAAAAACCTTGAACTTGGCATCGGTCTGGTGAATCGCTGAGTTCGGATGCGTGCTGTCCACCGCCAGCCGGCACTGACAGGCACTGCTGCATCGGTGCTGACGCACTACTTGGCTGCTGCAGACGCTACGAAACACCATGACGCCACGGTTCACAACAAGCATTGGAGCCCTGGCTTTAATGGCTTTGACCACCACCGTTGCTCCTGCAGGTATCCTTTGCCATAGGGTCTGTGCACAAAAACGCACCGTATGGCTTGCATGGTATACCTTATTAGCTGTTTCATAGACACTCATCTGTGAGCTAACGCTGTGAGCCTTCCAAACTACCTATGCTGGTCATCTGTCAGAGTCCTTGTCATGACAACTGCAGCTGAGTGTTGATGCACGTCATGCCATGCTTCCTATTGGTGGCTGCAGCTGTCTACAACGTTGTAGACTCTACCTTATTCTCAGATGCGACCTTGTTTTGCAGTTCTAGCTGCCGGGACTGCAAGCTTGTCTTCTCCAGGGTGCACCAAGCTTAGCGACACATTCATATATACCAACCCTGACTACAGCACTATCAAAGAACTACTCAACCTCCCACAAATTGGGCTGAGTAACATCTTGACAAGCCTAAAATCGCCTGCCACCTTGTTTGCTCCTAACAATGAAGCTTTTGCGCTATATGCCATTGGGAGTAATGTGAGCAATGCTGAAGCACTCAAGAGCCCACTCCTGGCGACTGGTCTCAACCTATTGGTTGTCCCTGAAGCTTTGCTGGTAGGGTCCCAAGACACCACTAGCTAGTACCACTATAGTACCCACATTCAATCTGGCATTGAGCATCATTGGTAGATGTGGGTGGATCTGTCTTGGAAGCTAAGCAACATTGCATTTTTGAGTAACGGTGAGATTTGTTGCTGACTATGTCAGGCGCTGCTGTAGACACTGCAGCTCTCTGCAATATTGCATTAATGTTGCTCAGTGAGACACAATGTTGCTCAGTGTGACACAATGTTGCTCAGTGTGACACAATGAGTGTGTCAGCATTGCAGGCACATGCACAACAGTGTGAGTCACGTCATACAGCTGCAGCAACAGCTTACTAATCTGAGCGGCCTGTTCTTCAACAAGTTGTATGTCACTGACTTCAGTCCAATGCGGAGTGTCACAACATCCCTGTAGCTGGTTTGCAACATGACCGTTGGTCATCTGCAGATCAGCTGTTTCCTGTGATGCAGAACACCAGTGACTTCCATGATGGTGAGAGTCTGCCAACATTTGTCAAGGGGCAAAACCTGACTGTGATCTATCAGCAGGTCAACACCACAGAGGTCATCACAATTCAGAGCCCTGGCTCAGCTGGGCACATCTTCACACCACCCAACTATGCTTGCAATGTAAGCTTCTAGTTGACGCCTGCAGCAATGCATGCTGTAAACACTGCAGATCTTGCTGGGAAACCTGTCATACACTAGGATGGTCCCACTGCATGAAGCTTGTCTATGCGTACTGCTCTTAGCACCCTGAAATGATGTGCATGCATGTGTCTTACCATGTATCTCATGCCAGGATTGCTAATGAAGCTTCTTAAGTAAACTTAAGCACAGTGTTGCTATCAGTGGCGTCCAATGCAGAATGCGTATGGCATTCATAGTGACACTCATAGTGTTGCACAGCATTACAGGCAGCACCCATGTTGTAGAATGCTGTCCCACTGTGCATCAAGCTGAGCATCTCATTGCCCTTGGACAAGGGCCCATGGGCACAGCAGCAGTGTCCCTGTGGACCCCCCTGTGACCCCCCTATGACACATGCACAGAGGCCACAGACACGCCGTGGTAGCTTGACCCAACTAACCAAGTGAAAGCTTGTTGTGTGAGCAAGTAGCTGCAAGAAGTGAATCTGCCTAGTCCTTGATCTGACTTGTTCTGCCACTGCAGCTGGTCATCTACGGAATCACTGGAGCCTTTGTGCCGCAGCAAAACATCCAAGTCCAGAACCAGGGCACGCCAGGGGCTGTACACAACATCACTCAGTACATAGAGACAGTACTGATCCCAGGAGGCCCTGTCACTTCACTCAACACTGTGCTGACTGCTGCCAATCAGGGACAGCTGGACCAAGTGGCTGCTGGCTTCAACACTGCTGTTGCTCACAACTACACCAACCAGTTGATTGATATAGTCAAAGAGGTAAGTTGCAAAACCCTTGGCATTAGAGCAGCTTGCTACCCTGTTGCAAGGCTGTGTGAAGCCTGCCAAGGGCTGCACCAGCTCATGTGAACTGGAGAGTATGGCACTGTTGCCTGAGGTCTTCTTTCAAGGCAACACTTGCCTTGCAGCACAGATGTCATGCATGACCATATGACCTTGAGTCTCAGAGTAATTAGAGTCTATGCCATATGGTCATACCTAGGTCTCCATCAGTGGGTATGGTGCATGTGTGGTCAATGTGTTCTCAATGACATCCAGAAATACAGCACTGTCATTAGTGCCAATATCACATCCGCATGTACTCTAGCAAAACAGTATGTGAAGTCCATGCATATGATTGCTGTGTGTTTGCACAGGCAATTGGGGTCCCAGACGCCATTCCTACCTTGGCCAAAATTGCTAACAAGATGATCATCCAGACAAATTGCAGTGCATTGCAGCCTTTGTTTCATGATCTGTACCCTGCAATGTTTTCTAGCCCTCAGAGCCTGGACTTGAACATCACTCAGCTGAGCGCCATCCCAGCAGAGGCTCCACGTCTGGCTCAGTGTGCTCTCAAGGGCACCTAGTCTCCCAACTTTGCACAATGACGACCATGACGGTCGCCTGCTGCGATGTGCCAACTTACTTGTTACGGCCTCTGCTGGATCAAGAACAGCAGCTCTTTATGACTATCAAGCATTTGTGCTAGAGATTGAACACATGCTTGACAGACACATGGCTTTGCTTAAAGACACAAGATCATTACTGTCATTAATCTGCATGTCACAACACCTTCTTCAGAGCCTGCTGTTTTGGGTGCTGATGCTCATGACGTGACTGTGATGACAATGTGACACAGGCTGATCTTGCTCTGATGGATCAACGGAGTGCCTTGACCACCAGCAGTGGCCCAAATTGTCTCACGTGCTCAATAGAAAACGATCCAACAAACAGCAGTTGCGAACGCAGTTGATGTCCCTGAAGTAGGTGTCGCGCTTGACTTGTCTTCAAAGCAGGGCCGCCCTTTGTCCCGCATTGCCGCTGGCTATCTTTGCTGGCACTGCATCGGCCTAGTCCGTGATATCTGACCACGGCTCGTTACCCGTCCTACAAAGGCGTGATCTTCGCATCGTACCTACTTGTGAATACACACTCGGCGACGACTCATCCATGGTGCAGCTCCTGGATCTGGATCTTGAAGCTCACCGGACAGTGCGTCTTGTTGCTTGCAGCCGGCCTCAAGTCAGCTCAGGGCGAGTTGTAGCTTACCTTTCAAGTATCTTGCAGATAATAGAGCAGCTACCAGTGCAGCACCTATTGGCTTTAAGCTGCACCTGCCGTCACTTCAGATCATGTGTGCTGGCAGGCAGCTTTGCAGAGAAGCTCTGGTAGGCCTGCAGCTTTAGAACACTTGCCTTTGAAAGCAAGCTTGCCCATAAGCAACCAGCCCACTGCTTCTGACTGCTTGCCATGCAGGCGCAACAAGTGCAGGCAGCAGATTGGTGAGGGCCTGCTGAGCCTGCATCAGGCAGGTGTGCCCCAAGGGCTACCTCCAACAGCAAAATACTGGCGGCACCTGTGCTACCATGCTGAATTCTTGGACCACGTACGCTGGTGGAAAGATGGTTCTGACACTATCAAGCTCAGGGCTGATGAGGTGCAAATCTACTGCCCTACTGCGTGTCCATATCACTGCTTGAGCTGCCTGTCACATCTGCACATATGGACTGCATTTAGCCTCCATGCAGAAGAGATCTTTACCCTCAGTTCCAAGCATCAGCAAGCTTGGTACCAACTGACTGCATTAGAAAAGTTATGATGAAATGCAGCCTTGTTGCAGGCAGATGCAAAGGCGGTCCAAGATGGCAATGAACCTGGTAACCACCTTCAGCACATTTCATGTGTGTCAACCCCCCCTTAGCTGTTGCTCCATTGCTGCAGTGAGCTGCACAGCTTGGCGCATCAGACGCACCTGGTGACTCAACAGCATCTGCCATAGACATCACAATCCACATCCTATCTCATTGCTGGAGTCGTCTCTGAGATCCATTGCTAAGCATCGCTCTGAAAATGCAGCAGGTCTTCTAAAGCTATGTGAGCCACTGAGACTGTTCATTGCATGGGCACAGGTCCTCCTATGAAGGCCAGACTGGCCAGATCGGGTCACAGCGTTTCTGTGATTGGTCACTTGCTGGTGGCATCTGGTGGGATCCTCAGAGACATCAGTCTCTATGTAGACATTGTCATCATGGACCTCAACACGCTGGCTTTCATCAAGTGAGTCCTGTCCAATTCGTCTTGTATGCATCTCGAATCAAATTTACTGTTGCACTGAAGCCTGATGTTGCTGCTGGCACCTGTCCCTGACATGATACACCTGAAGTGTCTTGTACTGCATAGGGTCCCTGTTGCTACGCTTTCATGCAAGTCTGTGCAGTCCCCAAGCTATGCCAGCTTGACTGCTTGGTGTAGTCCACTGTCCTGCAGCCAATGCTTGCACTGGTTGCTGATTGCTTTCCAATGTTCCCTGTCTGCATGTCTACCTAGCACACCACCCAGTCTGCATGACAGCACCACCTGTACGGCACCACCATGTCTACATGACAGCACGCAATATCTGCAGGCCTCAGATTGCTTTCCAAAGCTTGCCGTGTGCATGTCCACTAAGCACACCAACCCAGTCTGTATGACAGCATCACCTGTACAACACCAGCCTCTCTGTATGACAGCATGCAACACCTGCTGCCCATGCTTGCACTGGTTGCTGATTGATTTCCAAAGCTTGCCGTGTGCATGTCCACCAAGCAAAGCACTCTGTCTTGACAGCATCACCTGTACGACACCACCCTGCCTGTATGACAGCACGCACCTGGGCAGCCCATTATGACACTTGGTGTCTCATACATTGGTGCCAAAAGGCCTAGTCTGCTCTGTTTCTTTCTTTCCTTTGCTTTCCTTTTCTGAATCTGACAGCATGCAAAACCCGCAGGCCTCAGGTGTATGGTGAGGTGCCAATGACGCGCTTCCGCCACACTGGTGTAGTCATCACAGCAGAGCCCACCAGTAAGATCGGCGCTTTGGTCAACCAGGTGCTGACACCACTTCAGCGCCAAGCTGAGGATGGGTCTGTGGTGTTGCTGTTTGGGGGGTACAACACCATGGGGCAGGAGTTTGGTGGTGACCAGTTTGAGGTGAGTTCTGTTAGCTTGTATGAGGCTGCCGGAAACTTGTGTCATCTGAATGTACCTAGGTGTTGCAAGGACCAGTATATAGGTTCTGCAGAGTGTGACAGGCAAAAGAGCAGTCTGCAGGTTTGAAAAGCTGCAGTCTGGGAGTTTCTGTGCCTGTTTTTGTGTGCATGTCTATCTGCCTGCCTGCCTGCCTGTCTGTCTGTATGCATGTTTGTCTGTCTCTCTGCCCTACTTGTTTGGATGTCTGCTATGCTGTACATCTATGTGTTTCAGAGTCTGTGGCTAGCTGCCTGTATCAGTCATGCTCAACAGCATGCAGTTGACTGGCAGTAACAGCATTCACGACTTTTGCTGTGTATATGACAATAACTCAGTCGCCAATGGCTGTTTCAACCCTTTAAACCCCCAGATTAGTTTGGTTTTGCAAGCTTGTTCAATACAGAAGGGGATTCGCTTGTGTATGTATACACATGAACAAGGTTATGTTCATACACAAAAGCAATATTCAAATGATCCATGCTGCAGGCTTTCTGGGTATCACATGACGGATCAGCAGTAGCTTGGCTGCCTGTCAAGACCAATGGCCATGCGCCCTCAGCCAGATTCCATCACACCACAACTGCGTTTGATGGTGAGGCCATCTGAGCACTTTTGTCTGCACAGCTGCATCAAGCATGTGCATGAGTGGGATGTTGTTATGCATGGACAGCATGGATTCGTGCGTGTATTAGCAAAACGATTGCAATACGGAATCAGCTGCCTTGTGACCTGCACAGTACCTTTTGAGAAGATTATGCGCATGTTGTGTTGATTGCTGTGCTGTGCTGTGCTGTGCTGTGCTGTGCTGTGCTGTGCTGTGCTGTGCTGTGCTGTGCTGAGCTGTGCTGAGCCATGCTGTACCACAATGCAGCTGCTGCTGCAAACAATGTGTTCACAGCCCTGTGAGGGTCAAGTGGTTGAATGAATGGATTGTTGGACAAATGCAAGCATCTTTTGAGTGTGCAGGCGGCAGGCAGCTGATCCTGTATGGTGGGGAAGGCCATGAGATGATTGATGGGGCTGACAATCAGGCTCCCAATGTATACACCCTGGGTGTGAGCAGCCTCACCTGGCACAGAAGAAGCACCAGCTGCGCTTCTCTGGAAGATTCACCGGGAGTGCGGTCCCTTCACATAGCTACGGTAAGCCATGTTTGTGTGTGAGGAACTTACCTGTGCCCTTTTGGGCTGTATCTAGTAAATGAGTCGCAACCAGGAGTGCGGTCCCTTCACATAGCCACGGTAAGCCATGGTTGTGTGTAAGGAACTTACCTGTGCCGTTTTGGGCTGTATCTTATAAATGAGCAACACCCAGGAGTGCGGACCCTTCACATAGCCACGGTAAGCTGTGGTTGTGTGTGACAAACTTACCTGTGCCTTTCTGGGCATCTTTCACACAGCCACGGTAAGCTGTGGTTGTGGGTAAGACAGTCACTTGTGCCTTTTTGGGCATCTTTCACATCGCCACGGTAGGCTGTGCTTGTGTATGAGATACTGATCTGTGCTTTGTTTGGCTGTATCTGGTAAATGAGCCACATCCAGCTTGCAATCCCAACCATCAGGTGTGTCTTGAAATGCGCAATATGGAAGGAGCTGTGCAGAATGTCATGTTCTCTTGATATGTCTGCATGTCATACTGCCAGGAGTTATGCTTCTGAGGATCCGTCCATCCTCCCCAGCATGTGTCAAAGCTTCAAGTCATAGCTCAGCACAGAACAGAAAAGGAAAGGAAAGGAAAGGAAAGGAAAGGAAAGGAAAGGAAAGGAAAGGAAAGAAAAGAAAAGAAAAGAAAAGAAAAGAAAAGAAAAGAAAAGAAAAGAAAAGACTAGACTACGCCTTTCGGCGTCAATTTGTTGAGAAGCCCAGTAATATACCGGGCTGCCCAGGCTCAGCTCAGCTTGAGCGCCATGAACAAGCTGCCTGCGCTTGATCAGCACCCATTCTCTGCTCACACCCGCAATGCGGCATCGCCTGCTGCACTTATCAATGCAAGCTCTCATGCATGGAAACATGTTTATTTTACCCAGTGGCCTACGCTTTGCTTGGCCTCTCCCCAACAGGAGATGTTTGTGCACTGGCATTTAATTGTTTGTTTGTCTTTTCCATGTATCTCTCCTTCTCTCACTCAGCACACATTCCTCTATCAGGGTCAGGTATGCACAGTCAAAGCCAATATGCAGATGCTCAGGGCCCCAGAACAACCTCATCCAGTAACCTGGCATACCCTCTGTCTACCCACATCCAATCAATGCACACCTTTACAACAGTGCAATTGACTGCATACAATCAGGCCTGACCCTGTACTGACTGAGATTGTCAGGCTTTTAGCTGACTAGACTTGTCATCAGCTGGGACGCCTTCGGATCGTTATTATTATTACTATGATTATTATTATTCTTATTATTATTACCACTACTTCTACTATTGTCATCATTATTATTATTGTTGTTATTGTTCATTATCATTATCATCATCACTATCATTGTTTATTGTCATCATCATTATTGTTATTATTGTCACCTTTGCAGGTGCGGCGATGCCCCGAGACTGGTCATGAAGAGCTGGTGGTGTTGGCGGGGTACTGCAACAATGTACTGGCAGCCATGAACCCCCACAGGCTGGACCTAACCACCTGGAGGTGGGTTAAGGAGTCTGGCCTGGTCCCCAACCCAGGCCATGGGGATGCCCTAGCACTGCCGAGCCCTAGACAGAGGGCTGCTGCAGAGACAGTGGGAGACAAGTGGTTGCTGATACTTGGAGGAAGCCCTACGCAGGTATGGGATGTCATGCCCTTGTTCTCAGGAACCTTTGTATTGCAACATACCAACTGGGCTGACTACCATTCTTGTCTTCCTGGCCATTGGCCTTTGGCCTGGACTGGCACATGGTTGAGATCCAAGTCACATTGAGAACAACATGTTTGTCGTCACTGTTCTATGCAAGCGTTTGAAGATGAGCAACATTTCCTTCTTGACTGCCCGTTTTACAGCATCATTAGAGGTCAGCACTTTTCCTTCTTTGGCCCAAACTACCAACGACGGGACATTAGGCTCTTGTTTGAACAGAACTCCCTCCAGCTTGGTTTTGTCGCACACCACATACACCTGTGCTTTCAAGCCAGGATGTCTGATGAGTCTCAACTGGCTCCACACCCCAGACTGTAGGGTTTGAAACCAAATGAAACGCCTTGACACCACAAGCTGTCACTCAAAGCAGTTCATGTCTGTGAAGCCTCTCTAACTGATGTTGGGTTAACCAGCTTACTCTGGAATGCAGTTCCTGCAAGGCAACTTCCTGGATGACATGCACAAGCTGCACCTACCCACCCTGACATGGCGGGCGCCCCCCAAGATTCATGGCCGGCCCGTCAGAGCCCTCAGGAACATTGCTGGGCACTCCATGGATGGATTGATAGCGTTTGGAGGCTGCATCCCTACTGTCATGGGCATCATGCCTGTTGCCAAAGCAGACCCTTTGCTGATAGGTAAGCAGCCTTGTTTGGTAGATGTCATAGAAAGAGAGAAACTACAAAGCTTTAGCCAGACAACAAGTCTGATCAGCACTGCCTGCCCACCATCTTATAGCATCCCTGCTATTGCGTGAGCAGCTGCTGCAGCAGCTTCCAGCATCATTGTAGGCACCTGAAGTGTTGCCAGCGCAGACCCCCTGCTGATAGGTAAGCAGCCTGGTGCAGTGCTGTGCATCACTGCATGCGCACTGACACAGGCGTAATGCATGGACCGTTGCTGTTAGGTAAGTAGCTGCTGTAGCAGCTTCTGACAGCATGTTCCAACATTGAGGGCACTAAATTTGTTGCCAAGGCAGTGCCTTCTGCTGGCAGGTCAGCAGCTGGTCAGCAGCTGCTGCAGCACCTGTCATCATTGCATTACACGCATCATTCTGTCCTACAACTTACACCTGCTGATAAGATGCATTATGAGTTTGCTAAGACTGACCCCTCTGCAGGTCTGCATCATAGCATGCAGCTGTCCATGTCTTATACAATACACTCTTGCAGCACAGTTGTGATTGTTAAATGGTGCTCTGGACTGCACACAAAAAATCTGCTTGAAGTAGGGCACAGTTGCTGGCTTGCTCACATATCCCATGCTTGTTCATGCTTTTGTCGACTTCTGCTGCAGCGCGGTTCCTGTGCCGTTGTGTGTGTGGCAAGACATGGTGCATCCATGCTGCTGATTGGCTCTTATAGCTCTCGCATGTACTTGCACCCTAGTGTGAAAGCAATGTTGCGCATTGTCAAAAAGCTGCTGATCAGTACCTTCGCGTGTGGCCCATGTGAGCTTTGACTGCAGGTCCACCACCTGGGTTGAACATGCTCCTTGAGCAGGAGCCCAGACCCCTCTTGCAGACCCTGCAACCCCAACAGCCTGCCCTGCTGCCCATACCAGGGCACACCCGCAAACCTTTCCTGTACCATCATCAGCAGGAACATCTCTTAGCTGAGCAACCCAGTAGTAGTCGACAGGCAGCTGCTCTGCAACAGCCAGAAACAGTAAGCATGGGGCCCAGACCCAGTATTGGGCCCCTACCTGGTTTCACCCCTCTGCCTGTGCCATACATCCAGCAGAACAGAGGCAGAGACTACCTTCTTGCGCAGCAGCTGCAGTCTGCTGAACATGGCAACAATGATGATGATTTGCCAGATGCTGGCAGGCCAGAGTTGTCCACACTGTATGCCAGCAGCAGTCAGTGGAAACGTGTTGTTGATCCTGCCATGCATCATGACAGCGTCATGGATGCTGAGGCAACTGCTGTTCAGGCCAGAGGCGATGACCAGCAGGGTGTTGTCAGAGAACCTGCAGGTGGCTTCCAGCGCACCGGTCCTAGTCACTGGCAGGAGTCTGTCTCTGCATCAATCAACAGCATCCCTGCCTCAGTAAACAATGTCCATGCATTGGTAGACAGTGTCTATGCATCAGTTGACAGTGCCCATCAGGGCAGAGGCAGCAAACGGCAAGCAACTGCCTATGAGACAGCAGCCACACTGGAAGCCAACAGCAGCAGCAGCAGGCAAGTTGGCTCCAGTGGTCACCAGCTGCCGCATGTTGCTGTTGGCACCCGACAGGCAAATGATGTTGATAGCCAGTTGGAGTCTTCTAGCGACGGCCTGGTATCCATGCGTCGGCGGCTGATGTCTGTGGAATCAGAAATCGACCGCTCGCGGACAGACGTTGATGTTCTGCACCAGTTGATTGCAACTGGCCACGGCCCCAGTGGGGCTCAGATGGGGTCTGTGCGGCGGCCAGCAGTGCCTGGTGGCAGTGCTCAAGACCCTCCCCTCAGCTCATTGGGGGTTCCCTGGGGGGGCAGAATCATGCATGACCAAGGACGTGCTGTTGAATGGCAAACGCGTGTTGATGGGCAGCTACTGAGCCGCCACCCAGCAGATCTCCCTACGAGGACATCGCAACCAAGCCAAGCTGGCACTAGCAGCGATCAAGGCCCCTCTGGTTGGGACCCCAGCCAACAGCACCCAAGGATTGAACTGGGGTCAGTCCTTACTCAGGGTGCTGCCCATGCAAGCAGCAACCCAGCGCAAGCATACGGGCAAGGCGAGCATGACACAGACAGCACCTCCCTGCAAGTTGTTGGGGGTAATGCTGATGGGTCCAGCTGGGACCCCCAACAAGCTATTCGGCAGAGGTATGTGGCCAGAGACAGAGATGCGTCACACCTCACCTGGGTCAGACGATTTCCTGATGCTGCTTGGCGATCCATCACACCGGCTACTGATGCTTCCCCCATTGCTCCAGACCCAGTTATTGTTCAAACAACCACGGTGAGAGCCGTCAACATGTGTGTGTCATAATCAGCTAAGGATGCTTCCCGTGTTGCTCCAGACTTTGATACCGTCTAAACAACCACGGTGAGAGTCGTCAACATGCGTCTGCCCAAGTCATCGTGCGTGTGTCCAAGTCAACATGCGTGTGACCAAATCAACATGCATGTGTTCACATCTTAGTAGAAATTCCACGCAGTAGCAACTTGATCCATGCAGTCGTCATTACAATGACAATCGTAGTATTGTTGACGCTTCATAGACCAATGGATTTCACTTCACATGAATTGCTGTGCTATATGCAGTGCTTTGCTCATCAGCACTGCGGCTCTCTTGAAAGCATTCACTTCTTGCCATGGGCCTCTAAATCAGAACTGTTGATCTTGCAAGTAGAGATCCTAGAGCACTGCTTTCTGCGCTCCAAGACCCTATTCTGTTGCACGTTGCATTGTTTGATAATCTTGAATGGGAGTTGAAGATGCTCATGATACTTTGTTTGATTATATCTTCATCAATTGAGGTCATGCATGTGTGTGCTATCCAAATAAACCAGCAATATCAAAGTGTGCTCTATGGTACTCACCTTGTTCTCAAATGGCACAGGAGCCAGAGGCACCAGTAGAAGAGGGTGAAAGAAATGATCAAGCTGTTGCCCAATTGAGCCAGGGCATCGATAGGTCCTCTCCTGGCAACATCCACGATGGCACCTTCACTGTGTGGCGGGTTCCAAACATGACAGGCACCCATCAGAATACTGCTTCTGGGTCTTTGCGAGCCAGGGTGACTGATGAGTCTGCAGCCGGTGGGTCCTCATTGCCGGGGGCAGCAGCGCACTACTGGAGACATGAGGTAGCTTATCTCAGCATGAACACTCACTCGACCGCTCACTTATTCACTCACTCACTCACTCGCTCGCTCGCTCGCTCACTCATTCAGTCGTTCACTTCCCGCTCATTCATTTAGCTTACTCAATCACTCGCTCGCTCACTCACGCACGCACGCACCTACGCACGCACGCACGCTCAAGAACTCACAAAGAAATATCTGCTAGCATGCATGGGACCCTTGATCACATGTCAGTCATGGGGCAGTGATCACTACATGATGGTGGCATCTGACACTTTTTCCCCTCTTGTGCCAGGCCTGATCACATGTCATTTTGATATCATCATCATCACTATCATCATGACATGGTGTCTGCATGTGCTAGTGCCACACTGTTGTCTTGTGGTTGCCAAGCAATGTGCAGAGGATGGACGTAGCATGTCAGAAAACGCAAAACAAAAAGCAAAACTAAAAAAGCTGTCCGATTGTTTTTGGGTTTTGGTGCTGATGCAAGACCAAAGACACTGAATCCACTGTAAGATCACTGGACTGTTACAGCCATGCTGCACATCACTCAGTTGACCAACAGCAGCATGAGCCTTTCTATCAGCAATGGCATGCAGCGTATGTCAGGAAAGCGTGCATTGCCCATGGACCATGCCATCTCTGCACTTGTCAAGCTCGTTGCATGCAACCATGCGCATGTTCTCAACTGCTGCATTCTACATTTGCATGTTTATCATCACAGTTGTGTTTCGTATTCGCGTTTGATATTTTCTCAAACAGATCAGTGGCCTGCCGGCCACAGGCGAGTTTTTCATCTGCATGTTGAGTATCACAGTTTATTTCGTATTCATGTTTGATGTTTTCTCAAACACATCTGTGCCTGCAGGCCACAGGCGAATTCTACATGAGACAGCACACTCAGCACGATGAAGTCATGTTTGTACCAGTGCAAGGTAACAGCTTTGCCAGCATGCAACGTACAGTCCCACATTGCATGAAAAGACAAGCAATAGAGAGTTGTATGCTAGTGGGCAATCTTCCCTGGCAAACTGGTACAGCTTGATGCATGCAAACAGACCAAGGACTCAGCCAGCAGTGCCAAGCTTGCATGTTGACACTGGCATTTTGGTGGTGGCTTTTCATTGACACCACCCCAGAGAGGCAGTTGACAGAGCAACTGCACACTAGTCCTTGTTGCAATGGCATCTGCATATCTGGTCTTTTGGGACTACCCATGACGAAGTCATTCATGCACTCATGCATATGCAAAGGTAGTCTGTTGTGCGCCTGTGCGACTGAGGCATTCACAACCTTGTGAATGGCTGGCTAGTTTTCACTCATTGAGAACACGTGTGACCCTACAGGGGGGGGGGGGGGGGGGGGGGGCGGGGGGGGGGGCC
>JAABUK010004738.1_pt1 | contig 21852 bp, 24 predicted proteins | sample 5559141 | NCBI WGS metagenome assembly JAABUK01 (sample SAMN10711869, study PRJNA513367) | rock metagenome | isolation source: Antarctica rocks | place: Antarctica: Victoria Land, Pudding Butte nord | collected 2016-01-03
CTGCCCTTGCGCATTAAACCCCCAACTCCAAACCCTCCCCCCCCTCTCAACCGCAAAACAATGATCCGAGCCCGCAGCCCCAAAAACCGCATCAATCCCCTGCACCTGTGTCGCAGCCTGCAAGATGCCAGGACGGCCACGATCATTAAAGATCACATCGACAGCAGGTAGCGCGTCCACGTCAAGGCCGGTAGCGAAGTTATTGAGACGGCCCCAGGTGAGACAGGCGCCGGTGGCGGTGGTGGCGATGCTGTGGTGGTTGCCGCCTGCGATGTGCGTGAGGGGCGCGTGGGCGCGGAGGCTGGGGATGGGGGTGGGGTGGAGGATGTTGAGGAAGTCTTCGCCGAGGCGGGTGGGGATGCCGGTTTGGCAGTAATTATTGAGGCCCCAGGCGTAGACGGTGCCGTCGCTGTGGATGGCGAAGGAGTGGTCGGCGCCGGCGCCGATGTTGACGATGTTCTTTTTGAGGCCGACGGGTTGGGGTAGGAGGGCGTTGGTCTTGGAGCGTTCGTTGACGCGGCGGCCTAGTTGGTGGTTTTCTCCCATGCCCCAGGCGAGGACTGCGCCGGTTGAGGTCAGGGCGATGGCGTGGTTGCTGCCGGCAGCTACTTTGATGATTTTGTTCGGTGTTGGGATCAGGGTTGGGAGCTTTTGGACTGATGTGGTCGAGGAGAAGGTGGAGTCGCCGTCGATGGACTGTGAGAAGGGATGAGTGATACGCTCGATATGGAATGACTGGGAGTACTTACCTTATATGTTCCCCAACCGTACAACAAGCCATCGTCGGTCAACGCAAAGCTTGCGTTGTCTCCAGCAGCTACTTGGGCAAAGACTGTACCATCGGGGAACAACGAGGCGTCGATCTCAGTCGGTGTCGACTCTTTCGGATTGATGCCGCTCGCCTCATCATCACTCTCGTCGTCACTCTTATCTGCGTTCGGCTCGATCCAAGCGGCTTCCCAGGTCGTATCTCTGCCCAGCGCACCCAGGTCGTTCACTCCCCAGCTGAGCAATTTGTTGTCGCTGGTCAAGGCAATGCAATGCATCCCCCCGGCTGCGATTTGTACAATGCCTGCGGAGGAGAGGATTGGATTGAGTCGGGGACGATAGACGGGGCCTGGCTTTGAGCCAGCGCCGAGTCCAAGACCGCCCTGCTCGTTGGTGCCGCAAACGAAAACATCGGCGACTTCCGTAGGAGGATGGTTGAGTACGATCTTAGCTTTGATGGCTTTAGCTTTGATGGGCTTCGCTTTGCGGACTTTGGGGGTGGCAGCTTTTGGCTTCGTGTACTTTGCGTGAAGTACTTGCTTTTGGTCCCTCGGAAGCTTCGCGCTTGACTTTGGTTGCTGGAGCCGAGTATGCGTAATTCTGTGGCTTCTTAACCGCCCTCGGGGGTTGAGTGCGAGTCATGTTGGCTTGTGAGAATGATTGGACTGTGAGACGAGATAGGTGCAGAACCTTTGTATGATTGACTGAAAGAGAGGATGTGCGAAGACAACAGGACTAGCCAGCTAGCCTTGATGCAGAAGTTATGGAATAGTTGGGAGTATTAATGTGCTTTGGGTCAAGTGCTGTGCGATATGATACGGTTTATGAAGATGAGACGATGTAAGAAACGATGAAATAGAAGTCTGAGGAAGAGAGGAAAGGCGGAATATGTACTTCGCGCAATGGACAATTGACTCACATCTCTATTGTAGAAGATGTCTGGTCATACCTATTGTATTATGCAATGGCTGGTCAATCTCTATTGTGTTGGATGGTGGCTGGTCAGGGGCCTATTGTTTTCATGAGTTTCACAATTCCTATTGTCAATTCGCTTCACTTCTCCAGGGCGAAGTGCCGTTTGCAGACCCACTCGACCCCCAATTTAGCACCAAGACACTTTACGCGTGCGCACACGGAACACACCCACCGCTGCTATTGTACAGAGTCAGCTCAATTGAAATTGTACATTCGGTAATGGCAGGAGCGCAGAGAGTCATTAGATCATTTGATAAGGATCGCTATTGTATCATCATCTGAACAACTGGACTGAGTCACCAGGCAGAGTTGCGGTCTATACAACGTGGGATGAAGCCATTCAACGCCTTTTGCTACCAATGCAGAGAGTCGCCTATCCGTTGCGGTACACGTCGTGAAAAGAAAGGCCGGCGCAGCGTAACCGCTCGTAACATGCCGCGGTGGTGCTGAGCATCGCAGCAATGCTTATTACGGTACTGATGAGATACCCGGGAGATGATGTAGCTGGTGATCATATGTGCCATTGCATATATAGCCTCTTCTGAGGATGCGAGAATCGTCCAGAGATGAGTCATGATCACGTTCAGAACACGGCGGCAAGTCCGCTCTTTGACTGCCTCTTGCTGAAACGTTTGCCCATAAATGAGTCGTCTCTGCTGGAATGATGCTTTTGAAGAGTGTGACGATTGGATAGACTAGGCCCACTTTCGATAGGACCCGGTGAATCAAGGTCAAGAGCCCGTGAGGAGGTGGGTGGGCCGGATTGGAGCTCCCGTAGAGCGTCCTCGCCAGAGTATGAGTTGGACATGCTCTGTGAAAGTGCAAGCTCTCGAGCGGTTTCGATGATGTCAAGCCACTCTTGTGCAGAAGCTGAAGTAGCTGAGCCGTCAGATTTTGCAGCATTTGGATCTTCAAAACTGAAATGCTTGTCGTGCTATTGCTGAATTAGAATTGTAGTTCAAATCGTCTATTCCATCTGAGGTACTTACTGTGTCGACGCACCAATACGTCAGGCCTTTCGGATCTTGTAGCTTTCTCCAGGTACAGCCTGCGATCAGTAGCGGTATCTCGATCTTAGACTTCTTTTCTTCGCCCCCAGCCGCCACTATGATGATGCGAGCGCTGGAAGTGACCATGACCAATCGTTGGCGCTTCTTTGGTGTGTTACTCCCAAAAAACCTCGAAAACTTTCTTGGCGTATCAGAGTCACCTTTCTGAGTGCCATTCTTGTCATTAGGACTGTGCGGACCTGGCGAGGAGTTGACGAGTAGGTTTCCAAGCTTCAATATCCTTTCGTTGCTCCGGGTCAGGACAGGCGACCATTCAATATCAAGTTGACTGGGCGGCGGAAGCTCGGTGATAATACTTGGGCTCGGTCGTGGCGCACTGTTGCTTGCTCCTTCGAAGCGAGTGGCTGATGTGCTATGTGAAGGTACGATATTTGGTGGTAAGCTATTACTGTTATTGTTGCTGTTTGGCCCGCCATTGAGCTTCTTGGGTTCTGCTGTAGCAGGACTGAAGCTCTTTAGCCTTGGAGCCTTTTGCTTCCATAGCCCGCGGCCCCAACTCATACCATCAAAAAATTCGTGATTCTTGATGTGCTCAATCGACAGGCGGCTGGCTGGATCAAGAACGAGCAACCGTTCGACTAGGTCTTTCGCTACTCCCGGAAAACCTTGGGGAAATATGTAATCAAGGGCAACAATTTTTTGAAAAGTCAGGTATTCGTTAGCAGCTTTGAACGGCGGTCGACCGGCGAGAAGTTGGTATATAATGCAGCCGAACGCCCATAAATCGCTGGCTTTGCAGGCCCGCTTGTCAGTGAGGAGCTCAGGGCTGACGTATTCAGCAGTCCCAACGAATGAATTTGCCTTATTGTCCTCAGAGCCATCCATAGGATTCCCGGCGCCGGGACTACTGTTGACAGCTCCATCTGCTGGAGGGTTTTTAGGCATGTCGAGGATCTTTGCGGTGCCAAAATCCGTTATCTTGACATGCATTTGATCGTCCAGAAGGACATTTTCCGGCTTCAGATCACGATGTATGACCCCCCGCGCATGCATGTAGTCGATGGTGTCCAAGATTTCAGCACCGTAGTATCTTGTGCATTCTTCGTCGAACGTAGTCATCCGCTTGAGAACGCCTAGTAACTCCCCGCTGCTGGCAAGGTCGAGGACAAAGTACAACGACAGCTCATCTTGGAATGTATAATACAGTCGCACAACTCCCGGATGATCGGTCAGCCGGTTGAGTGTGTCTTTCTCAATGTTTACATATTTCACTTTCTTTTCTTTGATAATGTGTTTCTTGTCAAGCACCTTGATGGCATATTCCTTGCCTGTTTGTCTGTCTGTCGCTGCAATGACCGTACTGTAAGAGCCTTCTCCTAGTGTCCGCCCGAATTGGAAGTCTTTCACGCCTTTCTTTATGTGTTTCAATACTGGTTTTCCGTTTGGGTCCAACTCCTGGCGTATCCCAACAGCGGCCCCTTTGTCTTGCCATTCTTCGCTGCTTTTGAGCGGTCCATCCTCCATACCGTATGGCGAGCCTGGAGGTGGTGTTGCTGCAGGTGACACCGAATCTCCGAGCTGTCCCCCTCCCATGCCCCTCGAGCTCTTGCGTGGGGGTAGCGAAGAGCTACCATTATACATCTGGCTTTGCCGATAATTTCGTTCCGTATGGCTACCTTCTCTTGTGGGCACTCCAGCTTGCATCGCTGCTGATGCGCCTCTCGAACTCGTTCTCTGCGGCATGCCAAGCATTGACGAGCGCGAGGTTTCCTTGTGTAACCGATACGATCCTTCTCTTGATGGCTGAGCCCCATTAGAGTTTGGGGGCCGAGTATACATACTAGAGACCGGACGTGTACTCGAACTGGGATGCCGCTGGTTTTGAGGCATCATTGTTGGGTACTGAGGGAATTGAGCTTGCTGCTGGTCTTGGTAGGTCAAGGGTATAGATTGCCGATTCGCATGCCGCTGCGCATATGATGAGATCTCTTTTGGCCTGGAAGCAGATGACTGTTCGAAGGGGCTGGGTTGCCGCTCAGCAGGAATATTATCCGTCGAAAATGTGGTCGGGTCAAACCCCAGGGGGGATGGTGATCGTATCAGACCATTGCTTGGCAGCGATGGCACCAGCTGGGGAGTTTGCTCGTTTATGTGGCTACCGACCGAGACATCTGGGGAAGGAAGGGGTGACAACGATGCCTCTCGTTTGGGAGTCTCTCTGGTCGAGCCTGGTGAAGCACTGTCGGGATTTGCAATTCGAAGGCCCCCAAGCGACTGGGTGAGGTTCATGTTGTTGGCCATGGCAGTCCACTGAACGAGTGTGATGGAAGAGGGTATTGTCGTGGGCAGCACTTCCGAGACACAAAGAGCGCCAACCCAATGTCCCAAAGAGAGGGCTTTAGTTGATCAGCACGGTACCTGAATGGCCCAATGAATCGGGAGTTGGTATGCCCACCGCTGGCTTGCCCGATCGAGACCGGCTTGCCGACTTCCGATGTCTAATTAGATCTTGCGCATAGATCCATCCATCTCTCCTGCAGAATTGACATCCTTCTCCTTGGGGGAAGAGGTTCCTCAACTTTACAGAAGCGACGAGCGCTGTGTTCGAGAGATATGGCAAGACGTGGCTTGACCTCGTATTCATACGCGTCCTTCGGCTATTTCTATTTCTACTTTAGGCAGCGACTGCGATGAGGATGCCGTCACGTCAAGCTGCAAGTATCGCAATGGTGGAAGCTCAAAGCCTCTTCGTTCGATATCATAGATCACGCTGAGATTAAGACCCAGCCATCTAGCACTCCCGAGATACTAGACCAGAATATCAATAAAGACGCCTAAAGGGTAGCTACAGCAGCTGAGCTGAAGAACAAGACGTGAATCTTGTATAGCTTTGCCTCTTCTCTTCGGTGTTGTAGATGGAGGATACGTTGGGAAGAGTTTGTCTATGTTGGCTGATGCACTTGGCGTTCCGAGTCGACCTTGCGTTTCCTATTGTCAGCAAGAATTACAATTGCTCTTTCCTGTTATTCAAATTCAGCGATGGAGGAGCATTTCGTTCCATGCTTTTGATCTCCTTGTCCCGTTCGTATTCCCGCATATCTCTCATTTGATTGTCAAAATGCTGCGATTGAACCCGACGCAGATTAGGCTGGACAAGAGAGATCTGGACTGGCATCTACCCCGTCATGTGGACCGTCAGGCTCAGCGGGCTGCAGTGCCTCGGCGTGATATAAACAAGGAGACCAAGCGGACCACCTCAAAAGAGCAACGACGGCTTGGCTTCCCTGACTCATCTCCATCTCCCAGCGTTCCTTTGTCGTCCATGTATACACATCGCCGCAATGGCCCTGATACCGAGATCTTCTCCAATGATCCTGTTCCTCATGAAGATAGGGTCTATTGGGATGGATTCTTCGCGCAAGTCGGCACTCCAAGGACACTACAAACCGCCCCTACAGCCAGAGTTACGGTTGTTGACCCATCAGATGACTTCCTCAATAGCACGCACTCCGCGAGGGCGTCCATTGAGCTAGGCTCCCTACCCGTAGACGATGGCTCGGACAACGAGCAATCTTCCTCCTTTGATGCTCCCAACGGTATCCCATCTGTGTCGGACTCTTCGAACTCGACTAGTTATCGCGGCGTAGCTGCGGCGGTGCCAGAGCAGCAAACATCGTTGGAAGATGTTGCACAGTCTTCGTCCTCCAGACAGCGCCAGTCATGGATCCCTTGGCGTCACAAAACACACCAAGTACAAGATGGAGTCCGAGCTTTGCTCGGTCATGTCAGCCATAGCTTATCAGGCAGCATGGCCGTTGACGGGCCCTCTGACCGATACTCTAACCAAGACAGGGACTCATCAAGGTCCACAAGTGGTGACCTAGGTCCAGATGTAGACGATGGACTTTACGGTAGCCGTCGAGACCGAAGGACCTTTTCTGGAGCTGGAAGCCGCGAACATAAAGCAGAGGAACATCTGGAGCCTCTAACATACGGATTGCCTCATCGGCCTGCTTTGCCACCACCTCGAGCCATTGGACCTTCACGCAATATGTCAGGTAGCCATCCAAGGTCTTCTCTGTACATATCGGAGGCCGCAGCATCAAGTTCTCCAGAACGACGTCCGAGCACGCCCCCAGACTACAACTCCAGTGCATTCGAGAACCAAGGCCTGCTTTCTTTACCTCCAAGGCGCCCGAGGGCGTACAGACCTCGTAGTCAGACTTACTCGTACGCTGAATCAGTAGACTTGCCCTATCCTATAGTACCACAGATGGATGGTCCATCAACAGCCCGAGCCATCACTACTCGCCTTCCATCGGTGCGGGTATGTAATTCTCGGATCAACGATCACCGTTCCTTTGCCGTTCCCAAGACCCATTTTGGCACCAAGACCCTATTATGCTGACCCTCGTACCACCAATGCTAATTCTCAGATATGCATAGGTATCACATCCGCTTAATATTTCAGGGATTGCGCCAGGGGGCCCGTTGGCTAGTCACCAAATATTGACCTCACCAGCTCGAGCTGAACTCAACCACCTGCCATCATCACCTCCGGAATTGCCAACAAATTGGGGGCAAATCATCCCCGCCTCACAAAGATCGCCTTACAGCAATCTTTCATCAGCATCGCCCCATGGTCCTACCGAGATCAGCAGCTATCGCTCGAATAGTAGCATATATTCATCGCACAGCCGTCTCCCTACCACATACAGTCCCATCAATTCTTCGCCCAACCTTAACAATAGCCACCAACCAGTACAGTCTGAACGCAATCTCAGCCCATATGCGGCACCATTCATCCCCCGAAGTGCTCAACGCAGTGTCTCCCCTCAATTGTTTCTACCACCTCCCTTTTCGGCAACCTCTCGTAACGTGTCAATAAGCTCGGCCTACCCGCCATCCTCTCCAGCATCACCACACACTTCACCTCAGAGACAGGCCTCGAACAGCATCTCTCCTTCAATTGCACGGTACGATCAATTAAACCACCAGCCATCAGCCTTCAGCTCACCTACCGCTGCACCACCTTCTAGACGCATCGCAGTCTACAATGATCGTCTCTCCCCCTCCCAACAACCACGGACCCCAGCGGGGTTACCTCGAAACGGCGTACCTGCTATGGCGACACAGAATCCATTCAACACCGCACCGGTTGGTAAGTAGGAACCCCCAAACCAAGACGTTCAGAGGCACCCTGGAGTCGTACCCTCTCAACTCGTGCCTCCTCAAGCTGACAAAGAACATCAGGTAGCCTCCACAGAATCAGGGCCGTGGATCACTGGCAAGCGTTCGCTACGCCGACCAGGAGGCCCAGTGCCAGGGGAAGACTCAATAGGAACTTTGGATTGCCGGAGGCGGATCAGGAGAATGAAGGACGCATGACTAATGTGGAGAGGGGTCTGAGGAGGGGGAGGCAGGAGGGCGGCGGAGCATTGTTGGAGGGAGAGCCCGAGTGGGTGACTCCTACTCCCTAATTGATGGCTTCGGGTTTCTGGTTTACAATTGTTGCATTCTGGGTATCGTTTTGGAGCAGAAATTTGGGTACCGATTCTGAAAAGGGGGGTCTTCGCACTGCATTTGACTCTTCGGACGGCATGGGCTGGGCAAAAAGGACCAGGAAATTGTATAGGAAGAATAGGATAACTTTTTCATTACTTGAAGAATGTAGGACTTGATTGATGGCAAACGATCCAGCCACTCATTGTGATTGTTGAATAAACACTTGATGAGAACCATCTAGGTGTACCACTCCTGTAAAGGCACGGGTGGCTAGACGTGAGCGATTGCTTTCGTCGGTGATCATTTACAAGCTCATCTAGCAATTCCAGTGCAGCTGTCGATCTAAAGCTTCGCAAGGTATCCGCAAACCAGCAATGCTCGCATGTGACACGTCTAATTAATGTACAACCCTGTACATGTCAATAATACCATCCGTATGAGCAATCACAAAGAGTGGCAGATTTATCTCCCACAGGAAATCTCCTTGGACGACATTCTCTTGTGCCCCGTGGTCCCATTCGTCATCAACGGCTTTTCCTCCTTACTCCCTGCAGTCGTATCCGGCATCAACGGCTTCCCCTCATCCCTAATACCCTTCTTACTCTTGAAGAACTGCGCGCCATCCACCAATCGCCTCTCATGATTGACCCTCCCGTTGACGAAATCCGGATAATTCAGCGTCAGTTCTGCCGATCCATTTACGATATGATCCGCCGCCTCCACGCCCAGCATGAAACTATGATCCTGATTGCCGACCTCGTAGCGCCAGCTGCCGAAGCGGCCGCGGGAGTAGATGTCTTTTTCTTGGAGTTTGGGTAGGAGTTGTTTGAGGACGCCTTCGCGTTCGAGGGACGGGGTTGGGTAGCCGTGGTCGAAGCGGCGGTGGTAGGTGGATACGATTTCGTCGGTGGGTTTGAGCATTTCGGTCGCGACGAGGCCTTTGATGCAGTCGGCTAGCATGTTGGCGTTGTCGACGGGCTTCATCGAGGATTCGGAGACTTCGAGCATTATTGACCAGTAGGGGCCTTCACAGGCGGAGGTGTTGGAGGGGTTTTCGCCGGAGGCGAGTTGCAGGGTAGGCAGTTTTTTGGAGGTGGAGGGTTGGTTGTTGGGGGAGTAGTTGGAGAAGATGGTGGCGCGGTAGAAGGGGCAGTCGGGTTCGGGGAAGTAGAGCCAGCATTTGTCGCCGATGCGTGACGGGCGCTCGCCGCGGACGCCGACGCCGATTATGTGGGTGGAGGAGTAGAAGAGGTCTTTGCTGAGAGCGATAAGGGATTTATCGCCCATCTTTTCGACGAGAGAGTCGACGCCCATCGTGTTGACTAGCTTCTCATACTTGATAGTGTTACCATTCTCAAGAGTGACCTTTTTAGCTTCTGCGTCAACGCTCTTGACTGTGCTATGGGAGCCGAATTGAGTGTTTTGCTTTGGCAGTGTTTTGGCGACGGCAATCCAGATGCTGCCCGTACCACCATGTGCTGGGAAGCGGAAAGTGGCGTTGGGGCCCCAATTGCCAGCGGTCTTTTGCAGGATGACGTTTTTGGTGACGGTCTTGAGGTCAGGCGCAGCAACGCGTTCCCCGAGCCATTGACATTGCATCTGTCCCTATCAGCCTACTGCTTATCGTATATCTTCCGAAAAGCCCACCTTTGTCGTTGGTACAGCCCAGACTTTGAAGTTGTATGGTCTCATGAACAAATCCGCGATGCCAGTCCCCATCATGCGTACAATCCATTCATCAAAATTCTTCGGCTTTGTGTTGGCCACGCGGGCTTCCAATGCTGCATCAATCATACCATCCATGCAGTCGACCTGCTCTTTCTTTGGCAACATGGAGATGTTATTCTGGAAAGGGTATGGTACCCAGAGATTCTTGCATCGAACGTAGGAAATACGCTGATGTGTGTACCAATCATCTTGCTTGGGCAATGCCTCATCAATGCAATCGTCGAAGTATTTGTAGTGGGAGAATATGACGTGCCCACCGACGTCGTAAAGCTGGCGATCAATTAGCGTATGATCGCAGGATTGGTCTGTGGACGGGACGTATGCGAGGACCACGTACAAAGCCTTCAGGTGTGGTATCCGTGGATGCCAATCCGCCCGGCGTTTCATTGGAGTCTATAATCATCCATGATGGCCCATCCTGCGCCTTGTGTGAGCGTCCTTGCTACTTCGTGCATGGACTTAGGGGCGCACCAGCTGATGGAGACGTTTTCCTGCTCCCAAACCGGTTGGACCAGCGCCTATGACCAGCACGTCGACTGAGCTGCAGATTTTAGCAGGGCTGCAAGCTGTGTGGAAGGTGGCGACACCAACATGTCTGATTCGCCCATTTTATGCTAGTGTTCAGCACTTGAACCTCGATTGATGCAATTTGGACAAGTCGCACGCCAATGCTCTATTTACAAGGTCGAAAAAGCACAGCGAGTGATGAGAACGACAGTGTATAAAGGAGACACAGCCTCGGGCACAGGAAGGATCGAACATGCAGATGTCGGAGAACATCGTTAGCGTGAAAGCTATTTGGGGCAAGCCTCAGCCTCAGCCTCAGCCTTGTGGGGCACTATGAATAGAAGGGTTCACCCCCCAATGGTCCATACCCCCAGCCTTATCACCCGGAGCTTATACTTCCGAGCTCCCCTCGTCCAGGTCTTAAGCTCTAGGGTACTCTAGGGCTTATTTACTAAGTTCCTATGTTGTATAACTTAATAACGGGACGGATTCTTAGAAAGATTTCGCGATAAATATCAGTTAGTTTAAGGAGTATACTAATATTATAAGTGAAGTAAGCTATTGAAGTCTCTTGTTCTGGAGGGAATAAGCGTGGACCATTAGGGGGTGAACCCTTCTAGGGAACAGCAAAATCCTATGCAACGATTTTGCTACGATCGAATCAATCGTGGTCTTACATTTCAGCTTATTTTCATTGACTACAGCTGCCATACTTCTCCATAAGCATCTCATCCAGCTTTTCCCTCTCGGTTGTCACCTCGAAACAAAACCGTCGCCTGCCGCAGTTGCGATACAGAAGCCCACCGAATCGAGGGTGTTACTATTCCGGTCCTAGATGTTTTCATTACTTCTATCATCGTTGCCGAATGTACAGCATAATATTGGTAAAGATGATTCGATGCACCATTGTCTGAAGATCGTGAATATTCCTAGATATTTTGGATGCTTAGGTACCCGCGGACTTCGTCATTCCACACCACAAATAAGCAAACCTAAGGTACCTAGCCTGGGTGGTCACTCACGGGTTGAGACACAGCAATGCTTGCCTCGTAGAGAGCCTTGACCACATGATTGACCTGGTAGCGACTATGTGAGTAATCCGTATGAGGACGGCTCGAATAGCCTGTTGATAGGACAGCATGTGTGGAAGTCTCTGTTTTGACAACTCCGTTTCAGCCTTCATAGCCATACTCAACACAAACCCTAATCCAGAGTTTGGTAACAGTAGTCTAGGAAATATGCAAGACCAATTCTTCAATCAACGTGTCTGAGATATGTTGGCATCTGTGAGCTTCCCTATTCCGAGAATAGCACATCGCAGATATCGTATTGTATTGCTAGCGTGGGCAAAGCCCAATATAGTCTCCTAAATATCGAAATGGTTGTCTTGGAGCTAATGTATCTGAACAAACTACAATGCATGCTGCACTCATTCACAGAAGCTACTTTGTTGTCTGGAGGTTTCATTGATCATTTCCATCTCAATCGTTAGAAAGAGCACATTCGGCTACCTTTGAACATTGAACGAGTTCGTCGTTCATAGGGGTCTGTATATTATATTCATCAAGCTCTTTCCTATATACGAATAGGTCCAGTCTCAGCTCGAGCTATAATTCCAAGCTCCACACTTACTCAGGACAGCCCATATTGGTACCTTTTAAAGGGATTGGTGCTTGCTCATGGCTTGCTCTCTACTACGATTCGCTTCCTAAATCTGATGGGACTCGTCAAGGTCGTTCCCTGAAGATCTCGGCTCATATGCAACCTGAGCTCTTGTGAGTGCGTGCTATTGGTATCAGAGTAAGGTCTTTAGACTTCATGATAGAGGATTCATTCAGTATGGGCATTAGATTATACTCGGTTCCCTTTCGCCTTTTGGTCTCAATACTTCTACTCCTGTTCCCAAGACGTTTCTCAGATCTTCTTTCCTCCCTTGTTGGTTATTCTCACTCCTGCTTCCTGACAGCGTACAGACCCTTCCTCCTGCTAGTCTGCGTCTTCATCTACCCATCCCCCAGGTATGTTTCTCGAAAGAAGAGCCTTTGGATCACTCACGCGATCTAAAGTAAGTTCCCAATCGCTTGGTGACGGTCCGTATTCAAGAAATCTCAAAGTCCAGATGTATTTGCGCTTACTTGGCCTTGTTGTCTCACTCCACTCTCTCGCACTCCATCGCCAAGCTACAAAACCTCGGCGCTTCAGGTCGATCTCTTTGGAGCCGAAGTCTGCGAGATCTACCCCAGGGTCTTGTAGATCTTCAAGCCAGTCGTGTAGCCACATATTCAGAGAGACTGGTTTGTGCTGATCATTGGGGACGGTCATCAGCCATGTAACCAATGCCAGGAATGGCGTTTGGCGCTCGAAGACACAATGAAGTTGTGACCCTTGAGCGACCAAGTCCTTAGAGAGAAGTCGCCATCCTTTTCAATAGTCATGGTCAGATTGTAGACATCAAGCATATCTCACATGGGGCGTTCACCTATCAAGGTTAAATCAAGCTGCTCTGAGCTGAAGCGTTTGACCCTTTTGGTTGCAATGAAGACTGACGTAAATCCGATATGCCATGCCACTCCATGCAATAGTGACTCTCCCTCGTCATTCCTAACCGTGCGAGTCAAAGGCGGGATAGAACCAAGAGCTATGGAAGTTCTAACAGTTTCGGGTTCATTCGGCGCATATGCGAGTTCGATCGCGGTCACCACGCGCTCTCTCAAAGGCTTTGCATAGTAACAAGGATCCATCGTTTGTTGCCACAATAGGAATCCCTCTTTATTACCACAATATACATCCAGGTTGGGTTCAAGGTCGTAATCTCGTAGTAGACGTATGGCATTCTGATAGCCTGCGGTCTTCTGGGGGGAAGCGGGCAGATCTAGTCGTGTCGCGCATGTATGTGCCGCCCACTCTATCAGAGTACTGGTATCATTAGTACTCGGCGCATGGTCGTCAGATGGTGGACGTGCAAACGATAATGGCCTGTAGGAGTACTCACTACTGGACTCCTTCGAAAATCGTACCGTCATTCCGATCTGCACCTTGCTCAATCAAAAGCTGACATAGGGCAGAATCGCAACTGTAAGCGCCGTACTAAGCAGCTTTAGCCCTTTTCATCGTCAGACGAGACGGATAAACATACAAAGAGCAGCGAAGAGCCCCATTCGTCACGGTCAAACGGAGAAGCTTCCTGGTTCTTGAAAAGATCTTGAATGCCTTTTACATTACCGTGATAAGCGTATTCGAAGACGAGCGATTGACTGGAGAGGGTGTTGTACATTCGCGGGCAGAACGTCCAACCAGCGTAAGATTTGACGGCTTGAATTCTCCACGTTCGGTTTATGAACCACGCTGGCGCGCAATACTCAAAAACAAATCCTTCACCTTGTTCGTTCCCGCGAGATGGGTTAATCTTCATGGTTTGGGTTCTTGTATCGCGCCTGCGAGCATATCTGATTGTTCCAAAGAGACTGCGACTTGTCCCAGGTTGCCCATTGAGGATGCAAACTTGCTCCCGTGCAAGTGAAAGAACTGACCGTTCAGTATTATGAGTATCGCAATGCGAAGTCGACCTCAAGCAATGGCCTTCAAATGTAAAGGCTGTAGTAGTAGTTTTGATGCGCGAAATCTCTGCGGCAACGGCATAAGGTTGATGATGTTGTAAGCACCTAAGGAATGGAACGATTAATCGGCCAATCTTGACAATTTGGCACGGAGGCCTATCAAGCTCAATGATGACTTCAACAATTTCTTCCAGAAAACAACAGTCGTCATGATTTTGCCAAAGGATGCAGAGATAATGAAGGAGTGCAACTCGAAGACTCTGACATTCCTGCCACCTAGAGGCGAGTTTTGCAGCTTCTAGTAGAGCACACTGTCATCTCAATCAAATGCCAGATACATCAACCCTCAATTGTCAGCCTGATTGGCAGGCCTACAGATGGTTGTCGCACAATTTTTACGGACCAAGGCTGTTAAATCGTTCCTTCAATCAGACTATGACAATGATGTCGTGTATGGGGTGCTAAGATTAGAAAGAAGAGGGAGGGGAGGGCCGGCGGGATGGTGGACAGAGTAATAGATCATACTCACATGCTGTAAGCCTGTTGCGACAGACACAGCAGGCTGATTGCCCTTCCTAGGCTCATTCTACACCTTTCGAGCATCTCCTTCTTCACGACAACCTTTGTGGATGCCCATTTCCTTTTTACAGTACTTTTCGCATTCAAGTGGATATTCAGAGTATCAGTCAAATCCTGGAGTCGGACCACTTCTTCCTTACAGTGCCGAAGACACATCAATATGTGAGGGGGAGCTGACATCAAAGCCACCTTGCGACGTTGATTGTCCTCAGTAGCGGCAAGAACATGCCGCAAAATCTCCACCTCCTCCAATAGATCTTGAATCTCCCGCGGTGCGTTCTGGACCTGGTCCCAATACGACTTCAGCTTGACGACGCTGCAGGTGACCTGAGCGACCAGCGCTCCGACGGTGATACCGCTCGCGACAGCGCCGAGGACGACTTCTGCCATGATGTCGAAGTTACGATCGCCTTGTGATGTGAAGCGTGGTATTTGTAGGAGTAATGGGGGAGTCGAGATTGTCAATTCAGCCCGGCTCGTTGTTCAATGCGGATAACGTATCTGAAGAGGCGGAGACGGTAGCCTGCAGCAGGCATTATCGTAGTTGCATGGGATCAGCGCGAAGTATTGTGTCTCTGAGTTGTCCTGCAAGGCTAGACATGCTGAGCATGGATCGTAAGAGCCCACGCACCGGAGAAACGCATCATGGAAATGAAAAATTGCGGCAATCATGTCGACTTGAAGCACGAAAGCAAGTACAACACCAGTACCTGGACTTGCCAACCCGCCTGCTAGAGTTTCGAAGAGTATAGTCAACCGTCAAGAACGTTCCTGAAAAACATGGTGGACGTGCAAACATCTTGTCTGACACGAATCGTGAGAGGTTTATGACCAACTCTGTTCAGGAGTCAGTCTAACTGCGATGCAGAACCCTGTTAAACCATTGTGTTGGACAAGTCAGGAACCTTTGAGGATGAGGTGCCTTGTACTAAGTACCTCAGGCACACAGGTAGCTCCGAATGGACGCAAATTTCCACCAGTAAGGTACTGCGTGGAGTGAAGTGGCTGACGAAGCTGGCCACGCTAGCATATGATTCGCTGGTCCTTTGGACAATGTCGAGACCTTCGTGTCTCTCGATGATCAACTATAAACTCTGGACCTAGCCATGGGCTGTATCGCAAATTTGGTGAGTCTCAGATACAGCTGCTTGCTGGAAATGAGCATCAGCCTCAGCCTTAGAAGGATTCACCCGGAAGAGGCGCATACCTGGAAGAGGCGCAGTCTACAGGGCTACAGGGCTACCGCAATAGAATTTGAATATTAAATAAGTACTGCTATTGTCTTTAGTAGTTCTAATAATCTACTGACTTACTTTAAGACCAACTTCTTAGTGCTCGGTGAATTGATGGAGTTTTATGGTAGGATATGTATTCTAGCGCTAAGCACTACTAGTAGCCCTATGAGGCTGAGCCTCTTCCAGGTATGCGCTCCTTCAAGGTGAACCCTTCTGTATGCTTGGCATCCGTTCTGCCACATTGTATGACTGCTCATTAGCTCAATTAAGATGACTTACTCTCCAATGATCGAATTCACCCCTCGGATTTGCGCTTTCTATTGCGACATCGAAATATCGCGTAATGTTTGAGGTATTCCATGATCAAGGTATTCCAGTCTCCCACAGTACACTCATGACTAGACCTTGACCCATACCGAAGACACTCAATCTTGCGAGATTGAGTATCAATGCACACAAAGCCACATCTCAAAAACGGCGCAGAGGACTACTTGGGATTGTACGAGATGTACAACAGTAGAGCGAAGTAACAGTGCCAGCAGATATATCGAACACAATCGCGCTTATGTCGATTCTCGTACCCGAATGCACCCTATCTCCCCTTCTTCAGGGCCGTGTTGGTTTCACTGGAGGCCGGTGGTCTCGTTTTAATAAGGAATGTGCACTCTGAATGTGTCAGTTCGGGCTAGTGGGCTTTCGTAATGCTGAGGAAGGGGACAAGGATACCAAAAAGCTTCGTTTGCAGAGTTGATGAAGTGGTTGCTGACATCACATAGCTAGGGATGCGTTGTTGTGGGGAGGTCATTCAACGACATGTAGGTGAGGAGACGAGTGAGGTCCAAGGTGTAAGGGACAGGAAGTGGCGGACAGGGAGTGGCTTGGGGTACTGGTATGGTTTGGGGCTCGGTTCCAGGCACGAGACAAGCTTGCAGTAACACAGAAGATAGCATTCCCACCGCCATACTTTCAAAGTTCCGAAGCTTCACAGGTTGTTTGAATGTTAATCACACTTCAACAACGGCTTCCGACCCCTGACAGCCCAATCTCTGGCTCGATTATGCTGGAGCTGGAGTTGACCTCATACACTCCCCAATCCCAAGAGCTTGCCCGAGTCATATACGACTACCACGTAATGAAAGTCCCCGTGACGATACCGAGGATGACAAGAGACACCCAAGCACTAGCGGTCGTCATAACAAGAGTCCCGCCGCCAGTGAACGTAATGGGCGCTGGGGATGCCGGCGTACTTGCGTTATTAGCGTGTGTCCGCACCCCACTCAAGTTGGTGCCCTCGTTGATACCACCGACAGGGGCGCATAGACGATAAGATAGATCGGTGACAACTGCATTTAGGGGACCTCGTCAGTACGATCGTACTCTAGAAATTGCTCACAGGACGGCGTAGGTGGTACGTACTTTCCAAGTCTGAGGGACTGCACTGGGCCACCTCGCAGTTACCTAGGATGACGGAAGCGGGTGGGTTGCAGACACAAGATATGTTCTGACTGCCACAGCCACCGTAATTATTTGCAATAGTGCAGTTTTGCTAATGTAGTGGCAAAGTGTCAGCCAATTGACTAATGAAGAGACGTGTCCTGAATTCTCGAAAAATGGATGCTACTCACAGCACAGGCGGGATAGCTGGCAAGGTTCAAGACATCCTTCCCAGTAACAGCTGCTGCGGCTACGGCTGTCGCAGATGCAATCGCTGACGCTACACTTGTGCTCAAAACACTGTCGTTGCTATAAAGTGGCCCACACAGTTGCTGCGCGAGTACTTGCGTGGCTACGTGGATATTGTCTTAGCGTAGCATCTGAAGAAAGAGCTCAATGAGACTTACTCTGGTAATCCGCACCACTACAGGTGACCTCCTCACAGGCGGCAGTTATGCTCCGAAAGTAAGCACCACACACGCATTCAAGCTTGGTCTCGTCACAACCAGGTATGGTTGCAGCTAGGAATGGCGCTGTTTCGTTGTTGCATGTTTGCTGGACAAGAGTTGTCAGAGTAGAAGTATTTTTTTTGAAATTTAATCACTTGCAGCGCAAATGGGATACGTCAGTATATCGGAGGCATTACCGATCGACGTTGGCGTGGGTGCGACGAGAGTAGGCAGGGCGGGAGATGCAGTGGGGGATTGCGCATTCGCATGGGCGATAGCGAAGATGACGGAGAGTAATGTGAGGACTGAACTCATCTTTGTTTTAGCTGAAAAATGTTCTCGGGATTGGTGGAGTATTTGGTTCCGGTAGGGGCAATGACTATTTATGAAGAAATTCGAGCACACACAAAACCGGCGGAGAGTGGGAGGGACGTGGACCAGAGATCGTTCCGTTATGATGTTAACTTCGACGCACGTCACCAATACGAGGGTCGTGACACACGTCCATGCATCATTATTGCTTGAAAGGAGAAGTGCGAGTTCGTCCACCACCGCATTTGCAGTGCTTACCCGGCTTTGCTCGTAGATCACGTGTAGATCGCTGCAAGAGATGCAGCTAATGCAGGTGTGCCTGCAGGTTCCACTTCAACCCCATAAACCTTCAAGTAAATCGTAGTCTTGGACCAAAGAGAGGTGGAATGGTCATTATGCGGATGCAGGGTATGATGTGATTGGAGTTAGGTTTACTGAAGAAAAAGCCGAGATGGAGTTGGACCCACCACTTCTGAAATGCAATTTCTCTTTTCGTGGGGCTTAGCTTTACATGAGAGTGACAGAGTGGAGTCGAAAGCCAGTGTTACATGATCAACACCTAGATCAAATGCGCAGGGCAATCTTTTGGCGGCCATACAACATTATGAGTCCTTGCTCCACGGATTGGGTTTTCCTTGTTAGAATGGAAAAGGTCTGATACCATTTCCATCTTAATCTTCGACGTCTAGATGAGGTTATAGTCAATTAGAAGGAGTATATAGAGCTTCTAAATTCAAATGCTCATGAGGCGTCGAAATGCCTTTTCGCCGTCAACCAGGCTTTCCAAGCGGAAGCTGACTAGGGGCCAACGTACCCTCGAACATACCAATTATTGAAGCAAGAACCGCCGGGGACGAATATTCTTTGCAAATTTTCCGGTTCGTTCCGGGTGGATCTCCGCCTTCGTACTTGAATGGGAGATAGATTATTAGTTTTCAACAGCTCGGAGTGTGGTTCCGGTCCTGCGTCTTCGCGGAAGGTCAATTCGGTCTTTGTGCATGGATCGTACGTGCACGCAATGTTTCCGTGATCTAAAGGAGCTGCCAAAGCCAAAGAGGTACGCTTTGTTGAACTTGAACATACTCGGTCCAAATCCAGCTTTGCTACCCAATGTTTCAGTAACCGTCACGGCTATATTCGATATGACTGGATCGCACGCCGAATTGCTAAGTATCAAGCTGTTTGCCATCATATTATGCAGCGGCGTCCTTTAGCCGAGGTCATTATCTGTTCCTCTATCACGACACCCATCAGCAGGGTGCAATTTCCAAGAGTTGGCTGGATGGAGCCGCTGGATGCCTGTGAACAAGAAATCCTGATGGCCAGCGCCTCATGCCCTTTCAAGGAATTGCAATGGCCCCACAATTTTCAAGAAGACGACTGGGTGAAAGAGCCTCAGCATGTTGGCCTGCAGTTGCAGATGAGCCAGGGCTTCAAACGTTTTGGAGGTGCTTGCAGGGGAAGTTGTTCAGATTGAATGCGACTTCACTGATGAAAGTATCTATTTGAGCTGCTTTCTCAGTCGTAGATGGGCTTGCCTCATGGTGGTTTGCCTACTTTCCGAGGCGGTTATCGTGTACGCCTGTGGATTTCTTTCAAAGATACATGTCGGGGTACCTCGAACGGGAGCCCTTGTGTACGCTGAACGAGTAGTGGAAGCACCGTATGACTGATAGGCTGTTCGGAAATTAGATGTTTGAGATGTACGAAGAAGCTGTAGTGAGTCTCTACAGTAGAGTACATTAGACTGAAATAGGTGCGAAAGAGATCCTGGCGTAGCCGCGCTAGCCGCTGGTGGCAATTCATTGGGTTCTGTACGATACTTGACACCATTACGTGCATCATACTTTACATAATCGTTTCAGTGAGAAGCATGAAATATAGATCTCCTTCTTAAAACCCCCCCAACCTTGTGGATACGTTTATGTGTCATGGCTATTAAAGTCGCTTTCTTAATGGCCAATTATGGACATGATCCGACAGGTAAGAACCATAGGACACATCGTGGCTTCTCATCGACTTATTACACAAGAAACCGCTGTCCAATATACGCAATTCAAAACAGCTGGCTTCAATATCGATTTCGTAACGGAAAAAGGCAACATGCCCGAGTGTGATTCTAAGATGCTTACGGGCATGACACAGAAGTTACTCGTAGGTCCTTCTTACTTTCTGTATATCAAGATCAGTACCAACAGTTTGCTCCTCATGAAAAGGGCGCAAATCAAGACGCAATTAGCCAATACAATTCAACGAAAAAAGACATGGAGGCTATGAAGGCTCTGGCATGGACCGACGAAGGGTTTACTCTAGAGCCTTACGATCTAGTATTCCTTCCAGGCGGACACGAGAAAGGAGTCGTCCAAGTGATCAATTCGCCTGTGACCCATCGATCAATGGTGGATTACTTCCCGAAGACCCGAAAGCCATCCAGAAAAGCCGTTGCTGCCATTTGTCACGGTGTGATGGTGCTATCAGAGTCCTCTCTACCGGATGGCAAGAGTGTGATCCACGACGCGACGACTACCGCATTGCCTGGCTTCATGGAGTAATCAATCTTTTGGGCGACCAGGGCATTTCTTGGCGATTATTACAAGACGTATGGTGCGCGCTCGGAGAGTGTGCAAGCCAGCGTCGAGAAGCGCTTGGATTATCCAAAAAAGCAATACTACAACAGTCTCAGCTCCACCCCGTAAGTCTTGACAAAGGAAGCTTTTGCCAAACCCTCTGACTCTACAGCTTCATTCGCGAGGACGAAGATTATAATTACATCAGCGGACGCTTCCCTCCTGACGCGGCGCTGTTGGCAGAGAAGACAATCGCCCTTGTCCAGAAGAGTGTGGATGCTTAAAGTGCTGTACCGAGTATCTGCATCTATCACGTACGTCACTTCTAAGACTTCTGAGCAGTGTTATCTCCGAGGTCTGTGGCGATGAGTTAGGGACAACACTCTGAGACGCATCGACCCCAAACGTTCGATCGCATGATTGAAAATCCGATCTCAAGTTTATCGATGTGTATCCGACAGAGTATTTTTGTAGAACGTGCATTGGGACGATTGCTTGTGTCCGGCTTGCTTATCCTTGATCCTCGAGCGTACACGGGATGCACGCAGGCAATACCGCTCATCCTCCTTCCTTTGAGGCGTCGAGGTGACCGTCTTCGTATTTTGGACCTTCCGCCAATCCAACTTTGGAGGGAACACCAACACTTTCGAAGATGAAACAACACGCAGTACGATTTGATTGGCAGTATCTCTCAGCCTTGTGAGGTGACTTGCTAAGCTAGAGACAAAAGTGGTTAGCCTTTAGAATAGCCCCGGGTCTGAAGCGAATCCGTCAAATGTGTGCTCCGCCTTTCATCTTTATTCGAGCCTTGGTTATGTCAACTGCGACAGGAAAGCAGCGACAATGAAATTGAAACGTGGTACCGTTAGTGAGCATCACGTTCACGCAAAGGATTCGGCGGTAGGCAGTTCAACGAAGATGCGCAACACCGAGATCTGGCGGGCTGGATGCCTGACAGTCTCACCAGTTGGGGCTGAGTGAGGATTCATTGCCCGAAATTAGCATCGTATCTCAGCTTCAACCTAGGCTACTACGATTCTGTTCCTACAAGATTATTTAATTAGAAAAGCTCGTAAGTCTTACTCATACTCAGCGCTGCACTGGAACGTTGCAAAAGTACATATAGCAACGGCACCCTGTGGCCTTCCGCTTTTGTGTTTGTAAACCCGTCTCTTCCTTTCCTCTACATCAAAAGTACCACACAACATTGTCTACCCTTACTCAAA
>JAABUK010004740.1_pt1 | contig 21847 bp, 20 predicted proteins | sample 5559141 | NCBI WGS metagenome assembly JAABUK01 (sample SAMN10711869, study PRJNA513367) | rock metagenome | isolation source: Antarctica rocks | place: Antarctica: Victoria Land, Pudding Butte nord | collected 2016-01-03
ATGTCGTCGAACTGGTGATGCGTTTTGAAGAAGAGTTCGAGATCGAAATCCCCGACGAAGACGCCGAGAAAATCACGACGGTCGGCGACGCTGTCTCTTACATCGAGAAAAAGTCGGAAGCGTAAACAGCAAAAGACGGCGGCTGGCGGCCACAATCGAGTACTCGATGCGGGCTGCCAGCCGCCGTTTGCTGCCTTTTGAACCATGAATTACGAAAGAGTTGTCATTACCGGCGTTGGCGCGATGACGCCGCTGGGCGTTGGTGTCGATGCGTTCTGGGACGGCGTCAAGACGGCGAAAAGCGGCATCGCGCCCATCACGCTGATCGACACGACGCGCCATGAAGTGCGTTTCGCGGGCGAAGTTCACGGCTTCAACGCCGAAGATTACATCGACCGCAAAGAAGCGCGCCGCATGGATCGCTTTGTTCATCTGGCGCTGGCCGCTTCTCAGGAAGCGATGCGCCGCAGCGAATTGAAGATTGACGCCTCGAACGCCGAGCGCGTCGGCGTCATCGTCGGTTGCGGCATCGGCGGTTTGACGACATGGGAGCGCGAGTATCGCACCTTTCTGGAAAAAGGCCCCAGTCGCGTCAGCCCGTTCCTGATTCCGATGATGATCGCCAACATGGCGAGCGGTCACGTTTCCATTCAATGCGGCGCGCGCGGCCCCAACACGACGCTGGTTTCAGCCTGCACTTCTTCGGCGCACTCGATTGGCGCGGCCTTCGATTTCATCCGGCGCGGCGACGCAGACGCCATGATCTCCGGTGGAACCGAAGCGCCCATCAGCGATTCGGCTTTAGCGGGATTCGGCAATATGCGCGCGCTGTCGAAGCGCAACGACGATCCGAGCCGCGCCAGCCGTCCCTTCGATGCGACGCGTGACGGTTTCGTAATGGGCGAAGGCGCGGGCATCGTCATTCTCGAATCGCTGTCTTCGGCGAAAAAGCGCGGCGCGAACATCATTGCCGAGATGATTTCGCACGGCATGAACGGCGACGCTTATCACATCACGGGAATGCCCGAAGACGGCAGCGGCATCGGCGGTTCCATGAAACTGGCGTTGCAGCACGCCGGTTTGCAGCCCGAAGATGTGCAATACATCAACGCGCACGGAACGAGCACGCCGACCAACGACCGCACGGAAACCGCCGCCATCAAAAACGTTTTCGGTGAGCACGCCAAAAAGCTGGCCGTTTCGTCCACCAAGTCGCAAATCGGGCATTTGCTGGGCGCGGGCAGCGCCGTCGAGTTCATTGCGACCATCTTGGGATTGAAAGAGCAGATTATGCCGCCGACCATCAACTTCGAGTTTCCCGACCCGGATTGCGACCTGGATTATGTCACCGAAGGCGCGCGCAAAGCAGAATTTGAGGTTGCGATGAGTAACTCGTCCGGTTTTGGTGGTCACAACTCGACATTGGTCGCGCGGCGCTGGCATGAATAACCTGGAAGAGAACGACACCTTTTTGTCCAGCAATCGAGTACTCGATTCGCTGGACATTTTGCGTGGGAAATTGGGCGCCGATGTCCCCGACGATTTGCTTCTTCTGGCGCTGACGCATCCGTCGGCTGTCGGTGAGGGAATTGTGCGCACCTTGAAAAGCAATCAGCGCTTGGAATTTTTGGGCGACACAATCGTCGGCGCGATTGTGGCCGAACATCTTTATCGCACCGAACCGAACCTGCCCGAAGGCGATTTGACGCAGCAGAAAGCCGCAGCGGTGCGCGGCGAAAGTCTGGCGCGCGCGGCGAAACGTTTGGGTTTGGGCGAGTTCTTGATTTTGGGCAAAGGCGAAGAACAAAGCGGCGGACGTGCGCGCGACACGATTTTGGCCGATGCGATAGAAGCCGTTTTGGGCGCGATTTTCCTTTCTTGCGGCCTGGACAAGGCACGCGAATTCGCACTTCGAGTACTCGAAAGCGAGTTGTCTTCGCTGGGCGAACGCGCCGTCAACGTCAAAAACCTGTTGCAGGAAAAGACGCAATCCATCGGTTTGGGAACGCCGCGTTATCAAACCGCGACCAAAGGCAAAGGCGGCAAAAGTTTCACGTCGCAGGTTTTGTTGCAGGACGAAGTGCGCGGGCGCGGCGAAGGTCGCACCAAAAAAGAAGCCGAAGAACGTGCCGCTCAAATGGCTTTGGATGCGATGAACGCGAAATAAAAGCGTGTTCGTCACTTGAGACGTTGGCGGTTTGCATCCAGAAAACTGTGCTCTTGGTGCGTTTAGCCGTCGTTGCTATCTGCATCACCGGCGAAAACCGGGCGTTTAATCGCCGCTGAATGGAGCTAAGGCGCGAATCGAGTACTCGATTCGCGCCTTAGCTTTTGTGGTACATCGCTTGCGGCTCGCTTTTGGTTTTCAAGTTTTGGCGCGCGCGGTTTTTTGAATCATGGCGACGTAGTCGTGCTGTAAAGATTCCCAACTGTAACGCTCGTGAGCGCTGCGCTGGCGATTTTCCTGGCGCGCGCGGCGTTCGTCGTCGTTCAGCGAGTTTTCTTCATCAAGGACGCGAACGAGCAGGCTTGTCAAACTGCCGGTTTGCGAGAAGTCGGCGTAAAATCCCTGGTCGCTCAACGCGAAACGCATCACGGCGTGGTCGTGTGCGAGACACGGCAAACCGTGCGACAAAGCTTCGATGAAAACGCGACCAAAACCTTCGGCCAGAGAAGCCAGTACGAATACATCGGCAACGTGGTAGAAGCTGCCGACTTCAGCTTGTGACACGCTGCGCATGGTGAAATTATCGCGTCCCAGCAACCGCTCGGCCAGTTCAGAGAGATCCTTCACTTCATCGGTGTTGTTGCCCGACCATAAGCAGAAACGGACGCGGAGCAGGCAAAGCCGCGACTTCGCGGATCAGATAATCCATGCGCTTGTGCCCTTTGTTGAGCGCGGCCACGGAAATCACGATTGGAAGATCGACGGGAAGTTTCAATTGGTGGCGCAAATCGGTGCGCTGTTCAGTTGAAAGCGGCGCGAGTTCGCTCGTCATCTTGATGCCGTAAGTCAGAAGCGTTTGCTTTTCAGCGGGAATGCCGGCCTCAATCGCCAACTGCAAATGATCTGGTGCGATCTGATGAATATGATTCTGGCGTGTGAAAGGCGGAATCGTCGGGCCGCCGTTGGAAAACAAAATCTTGTATTTCGCTTTGGTCAAGCGTCGCCAGAACCACATCATGCTTGTGATGTAGCGGTCGCTGCACAAAACGACATCGGCATGTCGCAGGCGCGGCGCCAGAAAAAAGAAGTAAATCAACTGTTCGATAAACATCGGATCGCGGCGCAACAAAGCGGCGAGCCGGCGTGAGATCGGGCTGTCGCTCGCAAGGCTGGGCAGCGTGACGTTGCGATGAGTCGTCTTGCCTTTGCCTTTGAAAAGCGTCACTTCCAACTTATCGGACTTGGAAAGCTCTTGAAACGCTTCGACCGCGAGCGACTCGAAGCCGCGCATTTGGCGTCCAACGCTGCTGCAAACGATGAATAATCTTATTTTTGCATAAATTTTTTCAGCGTGAAGAGACGGTATTTTGGGCGCAGCGGAAAGCGAAAAACGCTCAATCGAGTACTCGATAACGCATTGTAACCGAAAATACTTTGATTAGTTCCCAACAGTCTCGCAACCTCGAGTTCTTCTATCATGGCGACGTAATCGTGCCGCAGAACTTTCCGTTGATAACATTCTCGGACGATGCCACGGCGCTTTTCTGGTGCGCGGCGTTATCATTGCGCATCGAGATTTCTTTATCGAGCGTGCGAACAAGGCTTGTCGGATTGACGACGGGATTTCAAGAACTCCCGCGCGAAAGTTTCGCAGACGCAAGCTCCAAGCTCTAACACATTGCAGGTGCGGCTCACATTTCACTGTTTGGCGCGAGGTCGCCGCCGATTCGCCGATTGTTGGACGGAGTTTGCTGCGCCTGCAAGCCGCAACGAAACCGCTTCGAGTATTCGTTGGCGCGTTTACACCGTAGAAACTTTGTGCAGCTAAAATAAAGACCCATCGAATACTGGAAACTGAGGTCTGATTTATGAGTGAAGCCGTGCAGAAGCCACCGACGACAAATCAAAAACTAATTCAATGGGTCGAAGAGAAAGCCGCTTTGTGTCAGCCCGACGACATCATCTGGTGCGACGGTTCGGATGAGGAGTTCGGTCGCATCTGCCAGTTGATGGTACAAAACGGCACCGCTGTCAAACTCAATGAAGTGCTGCGTCCCAATTCGTTCTTGTGCCGCAGCGAGCCGGACGATGTGGCGCGCGTCGAACATCGCACTTTTATTTGCAGCGAGAAAATGGAAGACGCCGGGCCGACCAACAATTGGCGCGACCCGACCGAGATGAAGCGCGAATTGAACGACTTGTTCAAAGGCTGCATGCGTGGCAGAACGATGTATGTCGTTCCGTTTTCGATGGGGCCGCTGGGTTCTCCCATCGCACATATCGGCATCGAGTTGACTGATTCGCCGTATGTCGTCGCCAACATGAAATTGATGACGCGCATGGGAAATCGAGTACTCGAAACGCTGGGCGACGACGATTTCGTGCCGTGCTTGCATTCCGTCGGGCACCCGCTGGAACCTGGCGAAAGCGACGTTCCCTGGCCCGACAACGTGGCGAACAAATACATCACGCATTTCCCCGAAACGCGCGAGATTATTTCGTTCGGCAGCGGTTACGGCGGCAACGCACTTTTGGGCAAAAAGTGTTTCGCTTTGCGCATCGCCAGCGTCATGGCGCGCGACGAAGGCTGGCTGGCCGAGCACATGCTGATTTTAGGTCTCACCAATCCGCAGGGCGAAAAGAAATACATCGCGGCAGCGTTTCCGTCTCAATGCGGCAAAACCAACCTGGCGATGATGACGCCGACGCTGCCCGGCTGGAAGGTCGAAACTGTGGGCGACGACATCGCGTGGATGAAATGGGGAGCCGACGGGCGATTGTACGCGATCAATCCCGAAGCCGGATTTTTTGGTGTCGCGCCCGGCACTTCGATGGAAAATAATCCCAACGCGATGCTGTCGATTACGCGCAACACGGTTTTTACCAACGTTGCCGAAACGCCGGATGGCGATGTGTGGTGGGAAGGCATGACACCCAAAAAACCCTCACGTCTAATTTCGTGGCTGAACAGCGAATGGACGCCCAAATCGAGTACTCGAGCGGCGCACCCGAACTCGCGTTTCACCGCTCCCGCCGAACAATGTCCATGTATTGATGCCGATTGGGAAACCCCGCAGGGCGTGCCGATTGATGCGATTTTGTTCGGAGGTCGTCGTCCCGGCACGATTCCTTTGGCTTGCCGCGCGCTTTCGTGGGAACACGGTGTCTTTCTGGGTTCGACTGTGGCTTCAGAAACAACGGCTGCGGCCAGCGGTGAAGTCGGGCAGGTGCGGCGCGATTCGTTTGCGATGCTGCCGTTTTGCGGCTATCACATGGCCGATTATTTCGCGCACTGGCTGCGTCAAAGCAAAGACGCAAACCACAAGCTGCCCGCGATTTACAGCGTCAATTGGTTTCGCAAAGACGAAGACGGAAAGTTTCTGTGGCCCGGCTACGGCGACAACAGTCGAGTACTGAAATGGATTTTTGAGAACCTGGACGGCGCCGACAACGCGATTGCCACACCGATTGGCCATTTGCCCAAAGCCGACACGATTGACACGGGTGGTTTGAACCTGGCGCCGGACGCGATGCAGCAACTGCTGACCGTCGATAACGAGGCTTGGAAACGCGAAGCGCGCTCGATTCGCAGTTACTACCAAATGTTCGGCACGCGCCTGCCGCAAGAACTTTCCGACCAGTTGGACGCGCTGCAAGAACGATTGACTATCGCCGATTTGCACGAAGACCGTGCGATCTAATGTCAACATCTCAAACACAGTAGCTTCCTGATTTTGCGGCAAGAAAACGGACGCGTCTTCAATAGGAAGTAAGAAAGGAGCGTGCGATAATGGATTTTGATGCACATACCAACGACTCGGAAGACGATTACAACGCGTTCGTTGATCGGATAGTCAACTCAACAACGGAAGAACTCAGGCAGGCGAGTGATAAGACGGAAAAACAAGAACTGGCTTTGCGCCGCTACTTTCATCTGGCGTACAAAGCGAACTTGTCACCAAGCGAAGCTTGGGATTTTTTGGCAATTGATGACGGTTGTATTCTGGAAAGCGCAGGCTTGTCCGAAGAGGAAATTGAACGTGCGGTGAAACTATCTCAAACAGTTTCGCAGCAGGTTATCGAACAAATCGAAAGTCCAGAAAATACGCTGCAATAAGTCGCTTAGGATGAACCAATCGCATGCGTAAACAACCAGAAAGCCGCGCCTCTTAATTGATGCGCGGCTTTCTGTTCTGGAAGCTCATCAAACACGACATCCGCGGCATCGAAAACCAAGCTATCGAGTACTCGATAGTGCGTTCCAATGCGTGTTCTTATCTTCCCGATTCCTGCGCCGCCAGCTCTTTGTTGTGCAAGTGTTCGGGGAAAGTGGCGGCGAAACGGTGATGCTCTAATTTCGGCGACATCACATAAAACAGATACTTCGAGGCGCGCGGCTGCATGGCGGCCATAATCGAGCTTTTGCCGGGATTGCAAATCGGGCCGGGCGGCAAACCGGCGTGGCGATAAGTGTTGTACGGTGAATCGAGCCACAAGTCTTTAATCAACAGCTTTTCTTTGTGGCCTTGCTCGAGCTTGCCTTGCGCTTCCTGGAGTTCGCGGACATATTGCACGCTGGCGTCGCATTGCAGGCGCATCTTCTTCTTCAAGCGATTGAGCAACACGCCGGCAATGATCGGGCGCTCGGCGTCTTCGCTGGTTTCGCGCTCGACCAGAGAAGCCAAAGTCACGATCTGATCTTGGGAAAGCGGCTTGCCATCGCCGCCACGCGGCATCTGGGAGCGCGAAACTGGAAGGCCCTTCATCACATCTTTGAAGCGACCGTTCAAGGCTTCAAGTAATGTTTTCGCGTCGCCATGACCCGGCAAATCGTAGGTGTCGGGGAACAATCGGCCTTCCCACGGCGAAACGGCTTTGCCCGGAGGATAAACCAGTTTGCGAAGATCTGCGGCGTGCGCAAAGCCGCGTTGGGCCAATCGCGTCGCCATTTTGAAACCCGTCCAGCCTTCGGGGAACGTGACTTTGTGGTAGTCCGGCGCCTGCTTGAAAACCTTCGCCAATTCGCGCGGCCCGGCTATTTTGGGCAATGCGTAGCCGCCCGCCGCAACGCGCACCAGCTTGATCTCTTTAGCCGCTTGCAAAAAAGCGCCGGTGTCGCGGATTTTGCCCGATTGTTGCAGCAGTTCAGCGAGCTTGTCGACCGAAAGCGGCTGCAGCACGCGAGCCACGCGCTGTGGCATCACAATCGGTTCCCACTTGTGCTTGTAGTCGCGCTCCTTCTGCCACTTCAAACCGTACAACCCAGCCGCGCCGATTGCACTCAGAAAAATCAATAGTCCGATAAGCCACTTCATCAAAACAAATCCTTCATCTCATTTTTGGCGACCATTTCGGGAACGCTCGCTTCTGCATCGAGTACTCGATTGGCGCTTTCTCCGCCGCCGCTTTCGCCACTGATGCTTTCGCTCGATGAACGCGCGTGACGATGGTCTAAAAACCCTTGCAGAATGACGGCGGCGGCGCGGGCGTCGGTGCTTTGCGAACCCATATCTTCGCGCCCGCGCTTTTGCGAAACACCCAACATCTTCATCTGGTTTAACGCTTCTCGCGTTGAAAACCTTTCATCCCACCACTCGATTTGCAAAACCGAACCCGCTTCTTGCAGAGTTTGTTGCAGGTGCGCCGCAAACTCGCGCGCCGCGTCTTCGCTGTCGCCTTTGCCGCCCTGAGTCGCGCGCGGCAAGCCAAATACGATGCCTTGCACGCCCAATCCGCGCAGCGTTTGCAACAGCGCTTCCATGTCCAGCCTGCGGTTTTGCCGCACCAGAACGCCGTGCGGCGCAGCGAAAGTTTCGCTCTCATCGCAAATCGCCAAACCCAGCCGACGCGCGCCGTAATCAATGGCCAAATAACGCATGATAAAGAGAAATCGAGTACTCGAAAGCGCGGCAAAGGCGCAGGTTCAGGAGACTTTATTGTAGCAAGTTCACCCGCCTTGTGTTGCCACGGACGAACGAGGAGTGCTTGCGGCAGTTCAGCTTCTATGACTTTCAATGCACGATATTGTTAAACTGCGGCGCCATGAAACCCCTTTTGCGATTCCCGGGTTTTCGCCGCAAAAACGAACGAGCGGGCAACCCAGCCACGCCTTCTACCGCGCCCTTCACTGTTGCGCCCGACGTTGCGCCCGACGCTGCGCTTAGCGGCAAAACCCTTGCGAATGCAGATCCCGACGCTTCATCGAGTACTGAATTGGGCGCGTCTCTCGAGCCGATGAGCGGTGTGCGCAAGGTGCCGCGTCCCGCTTTGCGCTGGGTCGGAAACGGGCATCGCACCGCCTTGCGCGAATTCGATTTCGCGGCTGATGGCGATGCGGTTTGCGCCTGGCAGCAGGAAACGTATTCGCTGAACTTCCCCGATTTTCGCTTCACCGACAGCTTTGCCGCCGCCTTTCGCCACGACTTGCGCCGCGCCGCGCTCGACCCGCATCACGGCATTTTCGTGCTCGATGAAGGCGAACTCAGCGGCTTCTTGTGGCTCGTCGTCTGCGAAAACACCTGGACGGGCGAACGCTACGGCTACGTCAACAACCTTTATTTGACGCCGCAGCGACGAGGTGCCGGCTTGGCGCGCGAACTGATGCAGCAAGCCGAAAAATGGTTCCGCGAGCGTGGCATCAAACGCGCGCGCCTCACTGTTACGACTTCAAACGCCGCTGCCTGCCGTTTGTACGAGAACTGCGGTTACAGCACAACGCGCTGGGAAATGGAAAAGGAACTTTAGAAACCAAAACGACGAGCTAAGAATTCGAAATCTTAGCTCGTCGTTTCCGTAAGGAACAGATTTTAATTACACCGTGACATAGCTTTTCAACTTGCGGTGCAGTTGGTCGCGGCCTCGAGCCAAGCGGCTTTTGACGGTTCCAGTCGGGACTTTGAGGATGTTGGCGATGTCGTTGACTTCCATGCCTTGAAAGTGGTGCATCACGATAACGGCTTTGTGATCGGTCGAGAGCGTTTGAACGGCCTGGCGAACGCGCGTTTGCAGTTCGTCGTTGGCCAAAGTTTCTTCCGGCAGCTTGCCCGCGTCGGGGAACTCCATCGGCTCGACATCGCCTTCGCTGTCGGCGCGCGGCGTGTCCATGCTCTGGAAACGGACGCGCTTTTTGCGGCGTGCGCGGTCGCGGCACAAATTCAGCGCGATGCGATAAAGGTAGGTCGAAAACGCTTCGTCGGCGCGCAAAGTGGGCAGGGCATCGTGCAAGCGCATGAAAACGTCCTGCGTCACATCCTGCGCATCATCCGGGTCGCTCAACATGCCGTAAACCGCGTTGTAGATGCGGCGATGATAAAGCTGGTAAATCTCTTCAAAGGCTTTTTTGTCGCCTTCTTTGGCGCGTTGCAAAGTCTGTAGAAACTGGGCGCGCGCCGGATCGACGGGAATGCTGGTCGCTTCGACGACGCTTTCTTCTTCCTCAGGAATCGGCTCGGCGTTCATGGCTTCGTCGGAAGTTGCTTCGCCCTTAAAGGCAACGGTATCTGCGCCCTCTTCGGCCTCATTGGTTGTGGCGAGAGTTGCGGGAATCACAGATGTCGGGAGAATAGGTGACGATGCGTCCATAGCTAACGATTCGGGCTGTGTCGCTGCGAAGGTTGCTTTTCGAGTACTCGAACGACGATTCCAGCGCGAACCGGTTGGCCGAACGGATGCTTGCTCGAATGTCACAGTCGAAACGATTTCGCTCGACGGTTCGACTCGCGCGTTGGAAATGGGAGCAGGAACAAGAGCGGGAAATAGCGGTTTTTTCACTTTCAACGAACAAATGCACACAGGCTTCACCCGCCTTGTAGAAGATGGTAAATGGTAATCAAGGGTTAGCTCGCGCGAGTTATGAGCGTTTCGCGTGCCGATGCACAGCTTGTCTGTTGTGCATTGAACGGCGCGTGCTTGGGAAAAAGAGTTCAGTTGTGTGGTTTCTTCAATTCTTCCATCGTCCGCTCGATGTCTTCGATTTTAGTTTCGCAACTGGCGATCAGCTCTTCGACGCGGTCGAAAGGCGTTGACTGCATCAAGTTCATGGCGCGCGCGCGACCTTTCCACCAGTAGGCCGAAGCCGCCGCTCCCACAACGATTCCCAAGGCGACGGCACTGTAAATTACCGTGCTGTGGTCCTGGCCATTCGCGGCGTGGCGGCGAGATATCGAGTACTCGATTTTGCGAAGATCTGTTTTAGGAAAGCCCACCGTTTGCATCTTACGAATCATGAACAATTCTTCACCTTGCTTTTTCCGCTTCTCTGGCGGTCCGAGTGTTTGGCACGTTGTGGTTCGATCATCTCAGCCTCTTTCAGGCTGCTCTGCTGCCTTTTCGCCGCAACAAATCGGTGCGACTCATGCGCTGTGTTTCACGAACGCGGCGGTAAAAGCGTATCGTCCACTTCGTTTATGTTGTAGCTATTGCTTTCGTCCAGGCGATAGGAGCCGTCTTCTTTGCTGTTGCTTTTGTCCTGCAAAATGCGCTTGACAAAAGTCAGCAACTCCTGAGGATTGAAAGGCTTGGTCAAATACAAGTCGGCGCCGCTTTTCCAGCCTTCGAAAACATCGGCGTCCTGCGCTTTGGCCGTCAGCATAATGACTGGAACCGTTGAAGTCGCTTCGTTCGCCTTCATTTCCTGCAAAGCCTCGAAACCACCCATCTCGGGCATCATCACGTCCATAATGACCAAATCCGGTTTCTCGCGCTCGACCTGTTCGAGCGCTTCACGCCCGTTGCTGGCCGTAACGACATCGTAGCCTTCTTTTTGCAAATTGATTTGCACCAGCCGCACGATATGTTTCTCATCGTCCACAGCCAGGATTTTATAAGCCATCGTGTCTCCTCACCAAGTCAAAGTGCGATTTAGAATTTGGACGTAAGTTGATTGCGGCGTCCGTTGAGCACGTCCGTTGCGGCGTTCACTTCCATAAGAATTGGATCGAGAATCGAAGCGGCGCCAGCCGAAATCATGCGGGAACGTTTATAGTATATAAGAGAAAGGTTTGTAATTATAACCGCTCATCGCTGCTGCGGTCAAAGTTTCTGCTAAAGGCACCAGGGATAGCCTGCATGAAGCGAGCTTTTTCGGCCCCATCCCTACTCGGCAATACCGTTGCCAGCCCGACACAAAGCCGTGATTTGCGCTTGTTCTTCAGATCTAATATCCAGGCCGCACCCGTTCCATTTGCCAACCTTGTACTTGTTCTTCAGCAAAAGGCTCGCCACATCGACCTCGCATCGGTTACAAATATCGGGCACGAGCGACGCTTGCCAGACCTGCTGCAAACCTTCGCCAAGCGCGCGCACAATCTCGTCGCGCGAAGCCGTAATTCCCAGCGATTTTAAGGTAACGATGTGGCTCATCGAACCGCCCACGCGACTTGTCCAGGCGTTTTCGTCCACGTCCAGCAGCAGCGAACCATGCTGCAAAATCGCGCCGCCGCGACGACACTGCGCCGCGCCCAACAATTTTCTGCCATCTACCACGAAATCGGCGCGTGTAGCCGTCTCGAAGCAATTGGGCGGCAAAGCGCGCCGCGTTCGAGTACTCGATATTGCAGCCGTTTCAGTGAAATCGGCAGCGCGTTCGCTGGAGGCACTTGCGTGGCCAGGCGCGATTTCGGCTTGAACGCCCAGAAGTTTTAGTCCTTGCAGAAAACCTTCGCTCAAGCGCCGGTAAGACGCCGCGACCGAACGTTCCTCGGCAGGCAACTTCTCTTCACGCATCACCAGGCAGTAAGTGATCTCATGCTCGTGCCACACAGCGCGCCCGCCGGTCGGTCGCCGCACCCAGTTGACGCCCCAGTCGCCGCGCGCCGCAGCCGCCATATCGTCCAACGCCACATCCAACGCCACGTCATCCAATTTTTGAAAGCGGCCCAGCGACAGACAAGACGGTCGCCAATTGTAAAAACGTAAAACCGGGGCGTCACCATGCTTCATGTTCCACAACAATGCTTCATCGGTCGCCATGTTGTGCGCGCCATTAGCCGCGCCATCCAAAATTAATCGCCATTTCACGACAACAGTATAAATGAGACGGCAGTTGGCAACCCTACGGAATTCTCAATCGCGGCGCGGCGTGTTCTGGTTTACGATCTGGGCGGCGGCACCTTCGATGTCACGATTTTGGAAATGGACAACGAAGCGGTCGATGTGGTGGCCGTCGGCGGCGATCCGTTTCTGGGTGGAAAAGATTTCGATGACGCGATTATGAACTTCATCGAAGACGAAATGCGCGGCCAATACGACTTGCATTTGGAAACCGACCTGAGTCTTGAAGCCGAACTGCGCTTGAAAGCCGAAGCCGCCAAGCGCCAACTGACCGGACGCAGCGCGGTTCCGATTACCTTTAAAGCCAAGCGCCCGATTGACGACATCCAGTACTCGCAAGACCCGCTGGTGCCGGTGCGCATCGACTTGACGCGCGAAAAGTTCGAGCAAATTACGAGCGACTTGTTGACGCGCTCAGAGATTTTGCTGGAAAACGTCTTGGAACAGTCAAGTTTCGGGTGGAGCGACATCGATCAGGTGCTGTGCGTCGGCGGAAGTTCGCGGATGCCGATGGTGCGCGAAATGTTGACGCGCATATCGGGCAAGAAGCCTTTGCTGCACGACCCGGACGAATGCGTCGCCAAAGGTGCGGCGGTGCAGGCGGCTTTGCTGTCGGGCGAAGGCGCGCTCGAAGAGATTCATGTGACGCACGTTCTGGCGCATTCGCTGGGCGTTGCGGTGCTGGGAAACGGCAAGCCGATGGTCGATCATGTCATTCCCTGTTTGACGCCGCTGCCGTGTTCGCAAACGCGCGACGGCTACACGACGACTTTGGACGATCAGCGCAGCGTGCAAATTCGCGTTTACGAAGGCGAAAGCACGGATTTGGAAGCGTATTCCAACGGGCCGCTGGGCGTCTTTCACCTGGAAGTCGATCCGCCGCGCCCCAAAGGCCAGCCGCAAGTCAGCGTCGAGTTTCGCTGCGACGAAAACGGGCGCATCACGGCTTTGGCGCGCGACAACGACACTGGACGCGAAAGCCGCACCGTCATCTCGCTGTCCGGGCAGCGCGACCGTCAAGAGATGCAGCACGAAGAAGAAATGATGTCGGTCGCCGTCGTTTCCTGAAAGCCCGTCAGGTAAAGCCTGTTGGGTAAAGCCTGTTGGGTTCTGCAATGCGCGCCGCGACCTTGAGCGCGCCTTGCATCTTTGGCCTCCGCTGGCGGGCTGTCGTCCGGCTTATCTCCTCAATCGAGTACTCGATTCAGAATTATGGCTTCTCTTTCCCCGCGCTAAACGCACCAACTGCTGTTCTTTGCCGCTGCGGATGGCTTTCACAGTTGGGCAAGAACTTCGGCCTGGGCGTCGGCTATGTCGATTTCGCGGGCAGCGGCGTGGTTCACACAGTTGGCAGATTTTGCGGCATGGCGGGCGCAATTGTACTGGGCGTTTTCATTCTGGCGCTGGGTTGGTTCGGCTTCAATTCGGGTTCGACTTTTGGCGCGGCGGGCGGCGGAAGTTTGCGCATCGGTGTCATCGCGGTCACGACAATGATGGCCAGCGCGGGCGGCGCCTTTGCGACCATGATGTACATGTATCTGCGCGAAGGCAAGCCCGATCCTTCCATGGTCGCCAACGGTTTTCTGGCCGGATTGGTGGCGATTACCGCGCCTTCGGCTTTTGTCAGCCCGAGTGTCGGCGTACTCATTGGCGCCATTGGCGGGCTTGTCGTGTGCTGGGCGGTTTCGTTTCTCGACCTGATTCGCGTTGATGATCCCGTTGGCGCGGTCGCGGTTCATGGCGGCGCGGGAGTGTGGGGCGTTCTCTCGGTCGGCATTTTCGCAGACGGCACTTACGGCGCCGGTTGGAACGGCACGACTTTGCCAAACGGCGCGATGAAGCCGCTCATCGGCCTGCTGTATGGCGGAACCGGACAGTTTTATGCGCAGCTCATCGGCGCAGTTACGGCAATCGCCTGGGGTTTTGGCGCCAGTTTCGTTTTCTTCAAGATTCAAAATGCGATTAAAAGCATTCGTTCCAATCGCGAAGACGAAATCGGCGGTCTGGACATTCCCAATATGGGCATCATCGCCTATCCGCCCGAAATCGACAATCCCGACTTCACCGACGAAGATTACGAAGGGGACGACTATGAAACGCAGTCCGTGCCTGCTGCGGCTTATTAAGAAGCGATTTCCAGAAAAACCTGGCAAGTGGGCGCGATTCTCACAACCGAACAAGCGAATTACGCGCTGAAAACCACATACGAAGAACTCACCACAAAAAGTTCTTGAAGCGACGTTTCCTGTCAACCACTAAAGAGCAGCAAAGATGTCGAAGTGTGCTCCTGCTCTCGTCTGCGTCCGCTCGGTTCGGAAGTGTCCAAAGCCGACTAAGCGACGCTGAAAAGCGCTGAAAAACCAGGCCGCACCAGAATCGAGTACTCGATTGCCCAAGCCGAGCTTTTGCCTTGAGGCACCCGAGCCGCGCTTTCACGCGCCGCTTTTAAACGTGACAACTTGAGTTAAATAACGTCATGTTTGGGCGACACACCTTGAATTAGATTAAAATGGCGCCATAAGAAACAGCGACTTGTTTCAGTGGCTTTCCTCGCTGCTACGCTGTGCTGTGTCTTGAGCTCGTGCCTATTTTCGCAGGTGGAAACATCTCGAGCGGCGGCTTTGTTGGTGGCGCAAAACAATTGGAGCTTGCAGCTGGAGCTTGCAGCAAATTACGCCCTTCGCAACGCATTATGGACGCGCTAAGGCCGAATTGCGCGCGAGCGTATCTGATAGGGGAGACTTCTTTCCGATGAAAAAACCTGGTCAAGGCCGACCATCGTGAAGCGCGCCGAGAAAATTGTCGACCGCAAAGGCGTCGACCGCAAAGGCGTCGACCGCAAAGGCGTCGATGAGAAAGGTACGCCCTGGCGACTGTTGTTGTGGCTTGCGTTGCTGTTGGGCGGCATGCTCGCGCTGGTGCATCGGCTGGGCGATTTCGAGTCGCTACTCCGCACGCTCCAAAGCGCGCAGCCTTTGGCCATTCTTGTTGCGTTGATGCTGCAAGTGCTGACGCTGTGCAACCAACCGGCGCTGTATCAGGCGTTGTATGCGCTGCTGGGTTTGCCTGCGCGCTGGCGCGATCTGGCGCCATCTGTGTTGGCGGGACATTTCGTCAACGTCGTCACGCCTTCGGCAGGGCTGGGCGGCACGGCGCTTTTGCTGGACGATGCGCGACGTCGCGGTTGGGACGCTTCGCGCGTGGCGCTCGCCAACAGCTTGTATTTTCTGCTCAATTTCGCGTGGTTCGCGCTTTTGCTGGCGGCTGCAATGGTCGCGCTGTGGCTGCGGCACGATTTGAAACCCTACGAAATCGCGGCCTCGGCTTTTTTGTTTGCGGGTGTTTTCATCGCAGCAAGCGCGTTGATTGTGGTCGCCCTGCGGCCTGCCGCGCTTGAAAAACCGTTGGTGACAATGGCGCGCGGCATCAATTTTGTCGCCTATCGAGTACTCGATCGCGCCGTTTGGCCCGAAGAAAAAGTGCGCAGTTTCGCGCTTGAGTTTTCCGTTGCAGTGCGCACGCTGCGAAGCGCGCGCGGAGGTTTGCTGCGCCCTCTGTTTCACACGTTCTGGGTGGATGGCCTGGAAATCGGCGTGTTGGCGGCGTGCTTTGCGGCCTTTCCCGGCACGGGAACGGTTTCGCCCGCGCTTGTTTTGGCGGGCTACGCCATCGGCACGCTGTTTCTGATCGTTTCGGTTACACCACAGGGTTTGGGCGTGGTCGAAGGCGTGATGACGGCGACGTTTGTGTCGCTGGGCGTGCCGCTCGAACGTGCGGCGGTCGTCGTGCTGGCTTATCGCGGACTGTCGTTCTGGCTGCCGCTCGGGGCCGGATTTCTGGCGGCGCGGCACGCACTGATCAAAGGCACGCACTGATCAAAAAGGAAGTTCGATGATTTCTCCCATTTCCCCCAAAGAGTCGCCGGCAAAGAGCGCAACAGAAAGCACGATAGAAAGCGCAACGGAATTTGGCGGCGCAGAGCCTTTGCCCGCGCGAAGACCGGCGCTGCCTTCGCGCCTGGCGCTGCCTTCGCGTCTGGCGGTGCAAATTCCCGCTGCGCTGGTGGCACTGATGGGCTTGCTCAACGTGTGGTCGGCGGTGACGCCGGGCTTGCCGCAGCGCATGAAAATACTTTGGGACACGCTGCCCTTTGATGCGCGGCGCGGCTCGCATCTGGCGGCGGCGCTCATGGGCTTCGCGTTGCTGCTTTTGGTGCAGGGCTTGTGGCGCCGCAAGACGACTTCGTGGGCACTGGCGCTGGCTGCGCTGCTGCTTTCGTCTGTCGCGCACATGGTCAAAGGTCTGGATTACGAAGAATCCATCGTCGCGCTGTGCCTGGCGACATGGCTGTGGGCGGCGCGACGGCAATTCTGGGCGCGCTCCGACCGGCCTTCGATGTGGCGCGGCGTTCGAGTACTCGCGGCGGCGTTCGCCTTCACCTTGTTCTACGGCACGCTGGGTTTTTATCTGCTTGACGAACACTTCCGCGTCAACTTCGATTTGCCGGCGGCCCTGAGCCAAACGGTTGCGATGTTCACCTCGTTTTCCGATTCCGGACTGGAGCCGATTCGCGGCTTCGGACGCTACTTTGCGGATTCTATTTACATCATCGCCGCCACAACTTTCGGGTACGCGTTGTTCTCGCTACTACAGCCGGTCGTGGCGCGCGCTGGAGCTGCGCCCGAGGAAAAGCGCCGCGCTCTTGCCATCGTGGAAGCGCACGGCGACGACGCCTTCGCGTTTTGCGCGCTGCTCGACGACAAAACCTACTGGTTTTCACCGGGCGGCTGCGTCGTGGCTTACGCCGTTGTGGGTCGTGTGGCGGTCGCGATGGGCGACCCGATTGGGCCGCGCGAAGACAAGCCCGCTGCTGTTGCCCTGTGGGTGGAATTCTGTCGCAGCAACGATTGGCGACCGGCTTTCTACGAAATCTATGAGACGCATCTGGGAACTCACCGCGCCTGCGGCCTGCAAACCCTTCGCATCGCGCACGAAGCGACCATTGATGTGCAAAGTTTCACGCTGGCGGGCGGCAGCAACAAAGGTTTGCGCTCCACCATCAACGGCGCCAGAAATCGCGGTCTGAGTGCGCAACTGCACGCGCCGCCGCTTTCCAATCGAGTACTCGATTCATTGCGCGAAGTTTCCGACCAATGGCTGGCGGCCATGCACGGCGGCGAGAAAACGTTTTCTCTGGGCGCTTTTGAGGACGACTATATTCGCCATTGTCCGGTCATGGCGATTTACGAAAACGAGCGCGTCATCGCTTTTGCCAACATCGTGAACTGCTACCATTCGACCGAAAGCACAATTGACTTGATGCGCCGCATCCACGATTCGCCGCAGGGCACGATGGAACTGTTGTTCGTGTCGCTCTTCGAGTGGGCCAAAGCACAGGGCTTCGAGACTTTCAACCTCGGCCCCAGCCCGTTTGCGGGTGTCGGTGAACACTCCGCCGACCCGACGACTGAAAAAGCGATTCATTTCATCTATGAGCACATCGATCAGTTCTACAACTTCAAAGGTTTGCACGCTTTCAAGGAAAAGTTTCATCCTGCGTGGCGGCCTTTGTACCTGTCTTATGACGGCGCGGCGGGTTTGCCGCTGGTGGCGGCGGCGATCGTGCGCGCCGATTCGGGACAAAACTCGTGGTGGGCGTTTCTGAAGCATCTGCGCGGGGAGGCCGATTGATGCGCCACGCCTTAATGCGCCACGCCTGGCGGCGGTTCGAGGCGCGCTGTTTTCGCTTTTGGGGCACGCGCGGTGCGACCAGCGCGCGCACGGCGTCGGCGTTGTTCTTCGCGTGGGAAGCTTGCAGCGTTCGTAGCTCGCGCGCCGCGATTGCCGGCAGCCCGCTCGATGTGGCGGCTCAGGCGCTTTCGATTTTGTCGGTCGGGCGCGTGACTTTCGAGGCCGCGCCCAAGGTCGTCATTGGATTAGATCTTTTGCTGGCGATTGCGCTGCTGGGTTTTGCGGCTTCGCGCACGACGACGATTTTGGCTTTGCTGCGCAGCTTTTTGGCTTGCGCGCCGCTGGTGATGCTGCACGACGATCTGTTTGCCAGGTTTCCATTTCGCCCGAATGCGCTGGGCTGGGGCGCGCTGGCGACGTTCGCGCTGTGCGGCGCGGCGTGTCTGGTGGCTTCGCGCGAACGCTGGCTGTATCTGCAAGCTTGCGGAAGCGCAAATCGAGTACTCGATGAGACAGCGGCGCAAATTGCGGCGCGCGTGCGACGCTGGAAACGTTTCGCCCAAACACTCGTGCCGCTGCTTTTGGTCGTCGCGGTTGCGTCGCCTTTTGCATGGCCGCGCTATTTGACATGGTTTCACGCGCGACAGGAAGCCGTCGCGCTCCATGAAAAACTCAGCGGCAAGCTGCTCAGAAAATCAATGCCGCCGAGCGCGATTTTAGGCGGTCGCAAAATCACGACGTGGGTTTATCTGCCACCCGGCTATGAGAAAGGGAAAGCGCGTTATCCCGTCGTTTATCTGATGCACGGGATGCCGGGCGAAGTGCGTGATTACTTCGTCAAAGGCCAGGTGCAGGACGCTGCCGAGCAACTCATCAAAACGCGGCAAATTCGCCCGCTGATTCTCGTCGGCTGGGACGGCGAAGGGCCCGGCGGCCCGAACGACGTGACCAATTATCTCGACCGCGCGGATTACAAGATGGAATCGTTCATGGTGCGCGAATTAGTGCCTTATGTCGACCGCACTTATCGCACCGTTCCCGACGCGCGATTTCGCGCGCTCGTCGGCATCTCGGCTGGTGGCTACGCCGCGCCCAATCTGGTTTTCAAGCATCCCGACGTGTGGAAAACCGCCGCCTCGCACACCGGCTTCTTTGCGCCTGAAGACGATGCTGGAAACATGACCGCCATTCTGGGCCCGCGCGCCGCCAACCGCGCGCTGTGGAACGCCAACAACCCGACCAAAACCGTGCTGCAATATGGCGCGCAGGACGATTTGCACGTTTATCTCGACATCGGGCAAGGCGACGATTTACTGCCCGAATTCCGGCGCTTCGCCGCGCTGCTGAAGCGGCAGGAGATCGACAACGAAGCGCACGTTTTTCCAGGCCGCCACACCTGGGAATATTGGAGCCTGCACTTCTTCGATTCGCTGCGCTTCGTTGATGCAAGTTTCAAGAAGATGCAGCGCAGCAACCACAGCAACCCTTGAAGACTCTTGAAGGCTTTGATCGAGTACTCGATTAAAGCCGCGCCGCCTTGTCCTGATCCTGGATGGAATCCTGAACTGAATCCCCAGCAAAACAGCGACTGGCGAAGAGCAGGGAAACCCGGCAGCGTTGCGCTATGATGTGCCAGGCGTGAGCTTTGGGAAGAGTTTGTACGGAGTACTCGATGTCGCGTGCTTGCAGTTTGCGAGTCAGCGTTTGGAACTCGTCAAAGCCGTCTTCGCTAGGGCTGGCATCCATGTAAACGTGCAGCGGAACATGCGCGGGAAGCTTGTCGATTTGCAGCATCGGGTTGTTGGCGTTCCACCGCGCGGCGTTGGCGGCGCGCGGACCTAAAATCCTGGTCATCAGCTCGGCATCGTCCTGCGGAGAATAGAATCCGGCATGCGAGCACAATACATTCCACACATCGGGATGCTTGAAGCCCAGATTGAGGGCGCCGTAACCGCCCGCCGAATAGCCCCACAAAGCGCGTTGCGACGGCGTGGCCTTCGTACGGTAAGTGGCATCGATGTAGGGCACCAATTCCTGCACAATCATGTCTTCGGCGCGGTAATTGTCGGTGGCGCGATTGCAAAAGTTGGTCATGTCGCGGGCGCCGCGCGGGCCATCGCCATCGAAAGCCACCAGAATGGTCGGCACCATCTGGCCCGCAGCGATCAGAGAATCCGCCATCGCCTCGACGTGCCCGGATCGGTAACAATCCGGCCAGCCGCCGGGCTGGCCGTGCAGCAGATAAACGACGGGATAACGCGCCGCACTTTTGTTGTAGCCAGGCGGCAGATAAACCCACGTCGTGATCTTGCGCTTGACAATGGCCGAAAACGGCATGGACTTCAAAACTAATCGGCCTTGCAGCGGCGGAATCTTTGGCCCGGATAAGTTCTCATCGCCCCGTTCATCCGCCCGAACGCCGGGAACCAGGCACAGCGCGCACATTAACAAGCCAAAACACAAAGACAAAACACGTTTCATCACTTTCCTTTTTCACCGCGCAGCTAAAAATTAGGCCGCGTCAAAGCTCTTAACGTACACGGACTCGCTCTCATGACGCCGCTTGAAAACAAAGACATGAATTGCGCCGTGGAAGTCGTTGCAGCGAAGTCGTTAGGAGTTTGCGTTGAAGGCGCGAAAGAATTGACAAATCCGGTGTTAGTCACCGACGTGACAGTTTCATCTTAGAATCAGTTTGAAAAGTTCGTGATGCGTGAAAAAGTGGAAGTTTGTCATTCTGAGAGGGTGTAATAGGAAAGGCAAAAAGTCCCAAGAAGTGTCATTTCGACCGTGGGCGCCCGCTGGGCAGTAGGAACGAACGCAGTGGAGAAATCTTGCTGTTGGAGCGTCTCAAGATTTCTCGATTTCGTTTCACTTCGCTCGGAATGACACCATTGCAGCTTTCCTCTACACCCTTTGAGCGCCGTGAAGGATCTCGTAGCTCGAAGTCCAATCGAGGTCTCAGCTACGAGATCCTTCCGGGCGCCCTTTGGACAGGTTCAGAATGACAAACTTCCACTTTTCAACGTTGTTTTCTACTTTGCAAACCAATTCTTAAGGCTCTCATTCATGCGCTTCTTCACCCAGGTCGCTTTTCTGTCGGTTTTAATCGCCGTCGTCGCATCATCCGGTTCGACCTCGACCGGTTCGACCTCGACGAAAACAACCTTGACTGCCGCGTCGTTGCTTGCAACGAGTCAAGCCTCCAAGCCTTCTGCCGAACCCACCGCACAACCGCTTTCAGAAGCTCAAGCCGCGCATCTCGCCGCTTTGAAAAAACAAGATGCTGCACTTGTCGTGGGATTGCGCGGTCAGATTTTGCGCTGCGCGATGCCGCCTTCCAAGTATCTGCAGGGGCGTCGCATCACGGCGTGGGTTTATCTGCCGCCCGATTACAAATCGAGTACTCGACGTTATCCGGTCGCCTACCTTTTGCACGGTGCGCCGGGCAGCGTGCGCGACCCGTTCGTCAACGCGCACGTGCATCGCGCCGCCGAGCGCCTGATTTTGGCGCGACAAATTGAGCCGCTCATTTTGGTCGGCTGGGACGGCTACGGGCCGCGCGGCTTTGAAGACGCCACTTATTTCCTGGATCGCAAAGACGGCAGGTACCAGATGGAATCGTTCGTGACGCGCGAACTGGTGCCTTTTATCGACCGCACTTTTCGCACGCAGGCGCGCTCGCAGTCGCGCGCTTTGGTCGGTTTTTCTGCCGGTGGTTATGGAGCGGCCAATCTGGGTTTCAAGCATCCCGAACTGTTCGGCGTCATGGCGTCGCACGCCGGATTCTTCGACCCGAACGACGACGCGCGCACCATGACCCAAATTCTGGGGCCGCGCGCCGCAAACGCCGCACGGTGGAACGCCAACTCGCCGCTTTTACGTGCACGCGAAGTGCCTTCGGGCAAGCGGCTCCATTTCTACATGGATTGCGGGCGC
>JAABUK010004741.1_pt1 | contig 21839 bp, 28 predicted proteins | sample 5559141 | NCBI WGS metagenome assembly JAABUK01 (sample SAMN10711869, study PRJNA513367) | rock metagenome | isolation source: Antarctica rocks | place: Antarctica: Victoria Land, Pudding Butte nord | collected 2016-01-03
CCATGGCCAGCATGGGGTCAGTTATGTGGCGAGCCCACAGCTGGATGACGCAGGGTGAGATGTGGGCCTCCCAGGGGGCACCCCCCTCTGTATCTCCCCTGATCACTGTGGCCAGGCTCTCCAGCACAAGGTGAAGAGTGTCCTCCCCTGACCCTTGCAGCAACCCCCCCAGCCCTGGAACACAAAACTGCCTTCCCTCCTGGACAGCTCGCAGTGCTACTGTGAGGCCAGGGCTGTCAAGTTGAAGCCATGGCTGTCGGCCTATGTGTCAAATGCAGCGTGCAACTACAATGACCAAGTGCCAGCATATGAGATGCATTGACTTTGCTAAAAGGAGCTGTACTGCTTTTGCAAACAGCTGTGCGTACATGGTGACCGCTGATTGGTTGCATAGCTACGTGTGCTCAAGACAAGGTGGTCATATGCATGACTACACAAGTGTCAAAAATGACACTCCGATGAACTACAGGTGAGTTTCTCTCCCGCTTGTGATGCATCTGACAGACTGTCCGCCACTTGAGGCAGAAGCATGCATTGCAGCCTTGATACCAAGAGACAGCTCACACGCAGACACAAGTGCAGCAAAGGCAGCTAAAGTACAGCTCACAGGCAATACCTTGGTAGATCTGAGGCAGGTGAGGCTGCAGAGTTGGGCCACTGGCCCTCTGGCACAGGTGCACAATGGCTCGGCAAGCCCCTATCTGCACTGCAGGGGCCTGAGCGGGGCTGAGCCCCTCTGCCGCCGCCTGCAGGAAGGGGGCTGTGTCCTCAGGGCTCACTGCCTCTGACAGCCTGCACAGCCAGCATGAGCTTCTTGCTCATCATACACATCTGCATCACTCTTCTTGCTGATCATACACATCTGCATCACTCTTCTTGCTGATCATACACATCTGCATCACTCTTCTTGCTCATCATACACATCTGCATCACTCTTCTGCCACCGCCACTACAAACTCAGCAGGACTGCTTTTGACAGTCAGCGCTAAATTCCATAAAATGATCAGCACATTGTGGGGCTGTGCACGACTCTTCTACCATCTGCACTCGTCAAGCAACAGGACCCTTCTCGCTGTATGACTAGTTGCCAGAACAAGCCATGCCAATAGGACAGCACTCAACAAGCAGCAGGTGGGTCACATCCATTGGGAAGTCTGACTAGCTGATCAAGCAACTCATTCTTTTAGGAGTTTCTGTGGATCTGGAACATGCACCCAGAGCCAGCATGAGGAATGCTGGACACCTGAAAGCCCAGCAAGAGAAGTGGGACATCATGGGCACAGCAGATACCTCTGACGCTTGACTACAGCACAGCGGTCATACTCCTAATCATCACAGGGCATCGTGACAGGAACTGAACTTTGATGCTGACAAGTATATGGTAAGAGGTGCGAGGTCAGCAGTACCTGGCAGCCATCCAGAGGGCGCGGCCAGTGAGGAAGGGTGGGGCATTGGGGGCGATGAGGTCCTGGTGCAACACATTGTGCAGGAGGGCGGGGATGTCCAGGGCAGGCTGGGCCTGCTGGGCCTGCACCTCCAGAATGGGCTCCGCCACCGCTCCCACTGCCAGCAAGGCTGCTTCACGCAAGCGCCACCATTCACTGTCTCCAGAGGCCTGCCAGACAGCATCAATACTGAGAATCGAGCCTGTCTCACAAGGCATGTGTGTGTCTGCACTACATTCAGCTATGTGGCTGCTTTTCTTCTACCCATGCACACTTGATGCTGTTCTTGCTGCCAGTAAAGCTGCAGGGAGCAGGCATCACTCACTGTCACTCTCTGACGCCTGCCATGCACCATAGTGACTTGGCTCAGCGGAATATTTCTGCAGCTATTGCAGTTGGATGGGTTGCTCTAACCTTGCTGCACTAACAGCAATTCCTGAAGCATCTGTCCATGCATGAGCATCCCAGAAGCCCAGCTGACACACAGCGAACACTACAAGGCAGCAGCACATTTGCACTGTTGTGATGCACAGTGAGCTGTTGCACCTTGGCTTGAGCTGCTTCCTGCAGGCGGGCGTTGACAGCTGCAGCGACAGCAGCAACAGCAGCTTCAGGGAAGGCAGCCATGAGCTCATCCAGCACCAGCTCCCCTGACACCCTCACACTGAACGTCTCCTCCTCTTCATCAGCCACATACTGATCTGGGTTGGAGCTCCACTCCTCCACTTGCTCTTGTGTCATTTGCATGTACCCTGCACCCGCACACAGGTCTTGCTGCAAAGTGAGTGCGCTTCTGCAAGCAGGAGGACAGCATGGGTGTAGGCCAAACCCCTGCCACTCTGCCTTTTTGCAGATCACACAAGCAGATCTTACACAATGTTAAGATTGTGTGACAGACTAGACAGTCTACACGGCGTCAATATGCTAACTCTGTAGTCGTTGGCTGCAGTGTGACTGATACTATGATTTCCGCCATTTGAGCACCAGTGATTGAACATCAACAAGGCAAAAATCGAAGAGAGGATTGTTACCGATGGTGAGGTAGATGAGCTCTGGCACGATGGGCTGCATGAGGTGGTGGTGGCGCTGGTTGCCCACCAGGGTAATCAGCACCTCAAAGAGCTGGCTCATCAAGCTTTCAAAGTCCATATTGTCTCCCTCCTCATCTGCCTGCATTCAACAGAGACAAGCCTGTGGAACATGCCGATGGTGCAGGATTGGATCGTCTTGCTACACCATCAGTACTGAAAGTGAAAGTAAACACTGACAACTGACAACCTGGATGCAAGCACCAGTTGCACAGCAGATTGTCTCAGAGCAGTGGACTTGGAACCATTCAGGACTCCAAGCATAGGACCGTGAACAAGTTGAAATACGCTTGCTCTCTTGCAATGACTCGACGGTCCAGACATGTGGCGTCTATAGGCATTTGCGGTTAGGACTAGCAGCAGATATGGCAGCAAGAGGGCACTGTATAAAGACCTGATCAGCATCAAGGTCAGGGGCATTGTTGATGACCAGGTGCTGGTAAACAGGCTGGCTGCCCACAAAGAGCTGCCAGGCTTGCGCCATAAGGGGAGGCAGGTAGGGGCCGACCAGCTTGCTGAAGAACTGTACAAACGTCTGCACCAGCTTCAATGCTTCTAGCTTGATCCCCCAGGTGCTCACATCCTGCATCAGGTACACACTGCTGTTGTGCATACAGGCATGTGGCTTGCTGAAGATGCATGCATGCTTCTGGAGCAAGCTTATTGCCTGCGTGTTGACTCTGCTCGTTTTGTGAGACACACATTGCTGAGCTGCTGTCCTTCCTGCTGAACCTGGGTTCGAAGAAGATGACACCAAAGTGACACTCAAACGCAATCCGAAGACAGACGGACTGCGAAGAGCTACGCAAAAGGCAAATATGAAATGCAGGGGGGCTGGGTTCAAGGGCCTGGACCACTTGGGATGCATGTGCGCATGCTGCTGTGCAAACTGTGCAGCATCTCAGAATTGGCCTGCTGCCAGCTGCATGAGCTTATCGAGCACTGCATTTTTGCATGCAAGTTATGGCCATGCAGCTTTGTGGCATGCAGAATTTTAAAATAGCCTTGATCAGGTGTGCAAATGATGCAACAAAAGCAAACGTCAAGGAAGCAGGAGCAGCAAGGCCGCGCTTTGTTGCAGCGTTGTCAACAGACTAACCTGAACATCTGTTGATGAACCTAGCACTTGACCAAATTGCTCAAACCAAGGTGGCAGCAGTGGTGCCAGCATGCTATGCACCTGCTTCAGCTCCTGGCCTGACAAGTTGCTGAGCATGTTGATGATACTGTGCACTATGACAAAGGCCCTGCGCCTGATGTCAGGCCTGTACTGCTCGTGATTGCTGACAATGCTGAGCAGCTCTGGGAGCAGCACAGGGACTGCCTGCACCAGCATAGCCAGCAGTGCATGCCTCAGGAGGTAATTGGTGTTCGCCTATTGCTATTGCTAGCATGAGCAAAGAAGTACAAATGCTAGAAGACATGCAGCTGCACTGGGCAAACACCAGTGCACCTGGCGTTGTGTGCGAGCTCACCTGCATAACCTGCTCCTCACCAAGTTCGTCTGCAAACAAAGACAAGCACCGCACACCACCATCCACTGCGACAAACAACACTAGCTGTCAGAACATAACATTATTGCAGTGCGTGCACAATATGACTGTGGCTTTTCTGCAAGCAATGCTGTGCAGCAATCAGCTGCACACCTAGATCCTGGTTTGCTTTTGATGTCACAGCCTTCATGAGCAGATTCAGCAAGCCTGGCCATGCATCAGGTAAGTCCCACTTTGCAATAGCTGAGACTGCCATGCTGACAGCTGTTCTGAGCTTCGGCAGAGGATCTGCCAGCCCTTGCAGAAGCTGAGTCCTGATGGCTGCCTTTTCGTCATTGCTGACTACGGGTTGGTGGAAGTGCTTGCTCTCTTCAGCCCAGTGCTCTTTCACATGGCGTTTCAAGAGGACTGCTGCCATTTGCCTCACCCCTTCGGGATATTGCGGCTGGAGGATGGTTTGGACTAACGCCACCCCAAAGCCAGACTGCTTGGCGGCTTGTGCAAGGCTCAGCTCCCCGGAACGTCGTGCTGCCGCATCCGCGCTGAGAACCGACTGAAGCAAACTGATCATTGCAGCGCTCGAAGTATCCGTTTGTGACATGTTGAGCAATTGACTTTCCGATAAGACTTTGCGAGGGGCTGCACTGCTCATGTTGTGAAGCGCATGACAAGCTGCTGAAACCGAACGTCGAGGTTTATTTTGAGCCTAACAGGTTAGACGATCAACTTTGACTCACAAACAAGTGGACTCCAGCGGTGCGAATGCGCCAGAATTGCAGTGCAAGATGTCAGCGAGTTGTGCTGTCAGTTCTGGTGCACACCATGCTTCAGTCTGTAGCCGTGAGCGCAGCTCTGAGCGCAGCTGTCAATTACAACGAATTATATTGCATCATTGTAAGGGAATAAATATAGAAAATTGACCCACAACTCATGGGTTGAAACACTCATACAAAGCTGCACAAACTTACAACCTTATCATGAAACACGTCTGCCTGACAAAAGATTAACACGTCTGCCTGACAAAAGATTGCAGAGATGCAGGGCTACTGAATCAGATTGGGCTAGGATGCATGACCTGCATACGCAGGATTGAACCCCAGTTGACTGTGAAGCTTCAGTCATGATAATGGTTGGCCTGCCAGGTGATCTGGATTTAGCATAATTGCTGATCAGCTCCATCACAGCAAATGATCACAGCACACAGTATGCACTTTCTAGCAGTCCTCAGGATGCCTGTACGGGACGCTGCTGCTGCTCATCATGGTTGCTGCAGCCCATCAATTCTCAGCAAACAGCAGGAGACTCTCAAGCACAGGCCAGCTGTCATGCATGAAACAAGCTATGGCAGACGCAGTTCAAAAGACAACACATGTATCTGCATGCAATTATAAAACCTGCAGCAAAGGCCAATTGCTGCGGACACATCCAGCAGACAGTCTATTGCAAGTGCGACCCAGTGTCGGCATATCTGGCCACTGAATTAGACACAACTTGCCAAGAGCCAATGCAGACTATTTTGATACCGTTGCACACAAGTTAATGACACGCAATCTGTTTCAAGAAACTTTCGACCAGCTCTGCAACTAGAAATGGTCAAGCGTGTAGCTCCACATGAGAGACCCACATGTGTCAACAAATCACACACTTCAGTGTTCCAAACTTGACAGCAGCAGCTTTGGCCAAGTGTGGTGGCCCAAGCAAAGTGATGCGTGACAAAGAAAGGAAGAATGGCACAGCATGTGCAGTGCTTTCGCCTCTGCCATGATGTGCAAAGCAAGGGAAAAGCCATACTGAGCACATTGTCAGTCATGATGCAACATTGCAGGGGTGTGGCTAGGAGCAAAATCACCAGACTTACTTTGGCAAAGCACTAAAGGACCACGAAGGGTGAAATATCAGAGGTTTGTTGCATCAGACAGCGCATTGCATGGTTAAGAGTTGAACAGTTGTCTGTCACAACAACCCCTCTGTTGTGCCATTTGAAGCATGTGAATCCTGATTGTCAAACATTGCTTCCGACTCCTTCAGCGCTTTCAGCTCCTGCCGTGCTTGCCTGTCAAACAATTTGTACCATCAGCATGATAACTGTTGAATATAAAGTTGGTATGAGAACTACAGAAATCAATGCCAGAAACAGCCAGCTTGCAAACACTCCAAGCCAGTACAGTGTGCTTTCAGGGTCTCAAGCATGAATGCAGTCACACAGAAAAGTGTCAATGCTAAAGAAGCTGCAGAGCATTCCACGACCAATAGAAGATGATCGTCACACCTGTTGTTAGGCTCAAGGGACAGCACATGCTTGAAGTCCTTGCGTGCACTGTCAATCTCTTGCAATCCCAGCCAGGAGGTGCCGCGTCTCAGCAGGGTCTTCACATTCAGTTCCAGCTTCAGTGCTGAGTCACAATCATCCTTGGCTTCTGCAAAGCGCATCACCTGCACTGCGCCAACTTTGCTGCTTGCTTGACAGACTAACTGGTAGTGAGACAGCAGCATGCTTTTGTGCTGTCAAGCTAATGAGCAGCTGACTGTACATCTGCATGGCATGTTCAAAAACACAATCACAGTCATAAGTGCAGGAAGCAAAAGTTCACCTTGAGATATGCCATGGCCCTGTTGCTGAAGTAGACAGGGTTGGCAGGATCTGCCTGGATTGCCTGCGAGTAGCCTGTAATGGCCCCATCAAAGTCTCCTGTCTTGAAAGCTTCATTTGCAGCAGTTTTATACTTCTCTGCTTTGGAGGCCTTTCCTCTTTGCTGCCCTTCCCCTGCTTGCAGAGTGATGAATCAGGCCATCCAAATCAGCACAGTGACGTATCAGGCGATGCGTATCAGTACAGACAAGCCCTACTTTGGCCAAAGCCAACAAATGCACCCTTGCCAACGACATAGAATACAGCTGGGATGTTGCTCTTGGTACATGATTTGCTCTTTATGCCTACTATGCAGACTGAAAGCTACAAAGTACCCCAGCAGCATGGCAGCAACAGAGCCTGCAACCAGGGGAACTCTGCTTCTGCTGGCATTCAAGCTCATGATTGCCACACAGATTTGCACGGAGCGCCCCATCAATGCAGGCTGACACCACAGATGATGAGTAACACACCAGTGGTGGAAGCTTGCTGCTGGTCATCATACTCAGCTTGCTCCTCAGCCATGGCCACAGCCACATCCTGAGCAGCTTCTGCTATGAGGGGCCCCAGCTTGGCAGCCAGGTGCAGCAGCCGCATGTCAGACTTGTGCAGACTCAGAATTGATATGGAGGTCACTGCATGTCCTGGCATCCGCACTGGTACAGTCACCTGCACCATCACCAGGCAGCGCTGTTTTTGATGCTGCTAATCATCAATCGAGTTGCAGACAAATACTTTGAGCACTGCTATTCAATCAGAAGGGGAGGTGGGGCCACTGAAACCTCGACATACATTCAAGTTTAAAGATGCAGAGCTGTCTGTGCGGAAGTGATACTATGCGTGCTGTTACAGGTTTGCAGCTGAGGAAACACCAACACAGATGCCTGACATCATACCTGAGGGACTCCAGACAATGTTGCAAGTGCTGACAGCTCAAATGTGCGCCTCTCAAACTGCTCCAGATCGTCAGCTGGGGCACTGGAGACATGAGATCAGTACTGTTAGTTCGACGATTTGAAGTAACTGCTGCAAGGCCATTACATTATTTGCCTGTCGCTGCTGAATGTTGTGTTGACAACATGCAGCTGGGTCCAGAGTACGCAATGCAGGCTCTGAACAGGCGTGTAGAAATGATGACTGTGCAGCACTGCTCAGATGAATGCACAAGTGCCTCATTGCCACATTAATCATCCTGCTGCAACGCTGGTCTGTACAAAATGCAAAAGCTTGCCTGCGCTGAATGGGCGGACCAGGCACGGTGGGTATGATGAGGTAGCCATTGTTGGTGGAGAGAGCAGCATGCATAGCCCTGTGCAATTCTGCCTGGACCTGCTTGGCTGCCTCCAGAGACTCAGCATCCACCTCAGCAATGCCACTCCCTGCTTCTTGCAAGCTGGTGTTTGGACCTGCTTGCTCAGACTGGCACCGCACGTACTCACTCTGCTGTATGAGGCCAGCTGCTGTGCCAAATGCTGACATGAGCTGTTCTGCTGAGTCAGCGTCCTGTGTGTGCAAAACCCCATCTTTAGGCATGCATGAATGCAACCCAGACATTGGCTAGTCCGCTGGTCCTGGCTTTGAAACAACCAACTGAGCAGTACAGTCAGCCGCTCCGATGTAATTGCTTGTTCTGTTGAAGCGTGATGGAGCATGCATTTGAAAGAGCAGCTCCTGTGCAATCTCAGAATGACAAGGCATGAAAAGGTAAGCACAGCGCACATCTGTCAAGCAAGCATGTACAGGTTGCACAACTACTCGATGGATGCATAGCGCGGTTTGGACTGAAGAGGTTGCTGACCATGAGAGGCTGTGCTGCAGGGACGCTGTCACGCAGGTAGACCAGAAGGGAGACTGGGGCAACTTCATCCCCAGCCCACTTCTGGCACCCAATCAATGTGGCAGTGCATGCGGGTGTCAGTTCATCTCCCCAAAGACCGAACAAGTCTTGAGCCAGGATGAGCTTTGCCAGCTCTGTCTTGGATGTCTTGCCTGTCACGCAAACAGGTATGCTCAGCATGAGTGCAATCACAGCAGGACTAGATTGAGTGCAATCACAGCATGACTGGACTGAGTGGAATCATAGCATGACTAGACTGAGTGCAATCACAGCAGGACTACACTGAGTGCAATCACAGCAGGACTAGACGGCTACAGTGCAGCATCACAGGGCATACCTACAGCATGACTTCATGGCCCACAATGGACTATGGCAGCAGATGGCAAAGGCAAATGCCCTAATCATGGGGTAAACAGGCATTGAAGCAAGGAGCTAAGAAACATTAGACTAGGCACAATATCACTGGAAAAGTATGTGCTTGATGCATTGCTCCTGTATGGGAGGTGCTGGGTCTCACCTCCAGGTAGATTGAACGCATCACCCAAGCGAGGAAGAAGATCAGGTGTCCTGCAGATCCAGCCCACTGCATCCAGGTCTCCAGCTATGAGGTGGACCCCTCCCATGCTGATGGCACCCCTGGTGGGCCGATATGCATACAGCCCACAGCATGCTGCTGATGTCTGCAGCATTGCAACTGTTATGTTGCCGGACGCTGCAATTTAACACATAGGAGTAATCTGCAATGCATGCTTGATGCAAATTGCAGACTTGAGGCTGTATCATTGGCTTTGTGCACAAAGCGAGAACTGCACTCGACTCAAAAACTGTGGGGCACAGCATAGAGATTTTCAGCAAACCTGGCAAAATAGCTGCAGGGTTGCTGCCTTGCTACAGGCAGTGTCCAGACGACTGCTTTTGTGCAAATGTCAAAGTGTGGACAGTCACCATTGATGGCACCATAGTCAAGTGTGCAACAATTGTCAGAAACTCTTGGTACAGCTGTTTTGTACAGCTTACCCTGGCACCTGACAGATGATCAGTGGTCAGCGCAAAATCTGCTTCTTGCTGTGCAACCACCAAAGCTGCACTGCTGGCTGTGATTCCCAAGAGGCCATCCTGCTCTGCAGGATTACTCCTTTGGTCATCAGAGTCTATCAGCCTGCAGGTCCAGACCTATATCAACTGCCTCTGGTTGTTGAATAGCCTCACCGCCTTGCATGAACGTAGTTATCAGGAAAATAGGTGAGCATGTTGTCCCAGATGGTAAGTATGCAGTAACACACTGTCCCAGATGCTAAGTGCGCAATGACATACCCCAGCGCTATCTCTGGTGTATTGGTCCTGCCAATGCATGTTGCGCCGGCATGGATGGCCTCTTGTATTGCCTGAGCAGAGCTAAAACCTGAGTTGCCTTCTGCTCCGCTTTGCTGAGATTCATGCTCAGCGCTGAGGTGCTCAATCTGAAACCTGCAATCAACATGCTGAGGATAATGCTTGCAGCCCTGTATCAAGCAGGCTGCAGATCTTGCCACATGCAATGCATTGACAAGCGTTGAACATAACAGCAAAGCTGCAGCCAGTAGTGTACTGTACTTTTGCACACAGGTGCAGTAAACAAGCCTCACACAGATCATTGCCAAGGGTCATATCACACACACAGACATAGACAGCTGTAAAAGCTTACATTGCTGTAGCTACAAAAGTGGTTGAAAGCAAAGGTGGCGGAGGTAATCTTTGTTGCACTGCTGGTGATGGCTCAAGCTTGCACTTGGTCACCAGACGCTGCACGTCTTGGCGCTTGTGCTTCAATTTGCGCCTTCTAAACCAGCGACCAAAACAAGCAGTGGCCAGTGCTGCAGCTAACAAGCAACCAAACATGACTGGTGGACTCTGAAACCGATTTGTTGAAGAAGCTGAATGTCTGTGTTTGCTTTTACTGCTGTCTGTTGCCTGCAGCTTCTGACGTGCGCGCAGACGTTCCCGACGTGACGGCCCCGGTGAGGTGGGGGGTTCTGTTTGAGGTTCGGGTGAAGACGCCGAGGCAATGCTTGCATAATCTTTTCCTGTGCCAAGGTCTACCACATCCTCTTCCAGCTGTGCCTGCTGCACATCCCGCATAGAGCTTATGCTGTTGGACCTTACAGTCGAGCTATATCAGCAGTACGGTGACTCGCTCAGGATTGATGTAAGTAGAAAGATCAAACTTTCCCCTTAACATGCATGCTGTTATCGGGTAAACTTGTATCAATCTGCTTGTCCAAGCCTCTGCTCGATGCATTGACCTATTCAACTTGCTCATTAGTAAGGCCATCTTTGCTCGCGCTGGCCACAAGTATTACGGAATGAGCGAAATACATTTGACCGGCGTCGTCGTCGTCGGCAGCATTGCATCATGCCGGGTGGTCATTGAGTACCGTGCGTGCCTGGGAGATATAACTGCGGCCTCCTGCTCTGTGATACGCAATGTTGTTTCGCGCTCCTGCACCTGAAGTCCCGAGCTCGTGTGTGCATACCCATCACCAGCTGCCGTTTGCCCAAGTCTCGCACCGGCACTGTGCTTTGAGAAATGATCCTGCACGCAGCATACCAGGCCAGGTTAGACGCAACAGCATCAAGCAGCGTCGGCGGAACGTGAAGAAAAGTTTGTATAAAGCAACACAAGTTAGTGCGCAGCATACGAACGGAACACTGAAGGCTGGCATTACAGGTACATAGATGCAATATGCAAACAAGCACGTACCAGCGCAAGAGTGCTGACCGGGTGACTTGCTGCAGGGACCGACTTGAAGCACCTGACCAGAGCTGCAGAGCTAGCTGACAGTTCAGCAGGTGAGTCTGGACAACCTTGTACGCAGGCCTTCTGCTCTTGCCAACTGGCTTGCTTTGCTGCCAGGTGTGGTGCTCATCCTACTGTTTGTGCTGCAGGTGTTTCACAGCCGCACCCAAACTCTGGATGCGTCCTTGTACACGCTGATGGGTCTGTCCTGTCTGAGACATATTTAACAGCACAGGTATAACAATAGACAACTGCGCAAAACACACGCACTTCCACCACAGGATTGGCTTGGGCACAGCTATTCATGCTAATTCCGCCATTGTGTTTGTTACGCAGGGCACCACATCAGCAGAGGTGCAGGCAGTAGCAGCAGCGCAGGCACACTGTTCAGGATCCACCGCATACTTGAACCTCGAGACTGGCGACTGCCATGGCGACACCACAAGCTTGTCAGCCCTAATACAGGCTGGAGTAAGTAGGGTTGTGATTGGCATCAGGCATCCATTAGCACACTGTAGAGGGGCTGCAATACAAGAGTTGCGGCAGCATGGTGTCCAAGTAGATGTTTTAGGAGAAGCTCCCTGCTTTGAGTCAACTGGCTGGGAGGACAGCACATTGCAGAAATGCTTTGTTGCTAATGAGGTAAGCAGCGACATTGCAGACAAGTGCTGGCAGACATTGAGTTGCTGCTGAAATGTCATTTTGTGTAGCGGTCATCTGCTAGCAATGGCAGCATGCTGTGCACCTGCCTATGACCCCATGCCTAATGCTGGCTCTGCATAGAAGCAAAATTGCATTGTCAAAGTGGCAGCATACATGACCTTTGCCTTCTGAAGGCGTGAAATATTTACATCCACTGTCTGCTATAATCTGATTTCAGACGTAAGCAATCATTTGCCAATGATGCTTGCACCTTGGTGTAACAGCTTATACGTGGTCCATCTGCCCTGCAGGCTCTTCTTCACAGGGCTGCCACACAGAGGCCGCTTGGCATCTTCAAGTATGCCATGACCCTGGATGGCAAGATTGCTACCAGCATGGGACACTCAGCTTGGGTGAGCAGCCCTGCATCCAGGCAGCAGGTCTTTGAGACCAGGGCCAGATCAGATGCTGTCATTGTGGGCGGGCAGACAGTCAGGCTGGACAACCCACGCCTGACCACTCGCAGGGAAGGGGGTCACATGCCAATGAGAATTGTCATGTCACGCACCCTGGACCTTCAAGAGGTGATTGTCTGTGCTGCAAACAGCTCATGGCGTTTGGGCTGAGTCCAGTCAAGGAAGCACAGCCTGCTTGCTAGCACTGCTACTTTGTCTGGCATAGCAGATCATCTAGGGACATCAGCTGCACCTTGCTGTCAGGTTGGCATGTATAAGTGCTTTTGCAGGGCGCTCAGTGCAGCAGCAGGTGTTGTTGCCTATGGTGTTGCACATGATGCACAAGCTGAGCCTCTGTCGCGCCATGATTCAGCTGCTATGAAAGCATGGGGCTGGCCTAACTATCACGAGTCGCGCAGCAGGACAGTTCGGCAGCTGAAGTACCTTTTTCTTCTGTGCAGGAAGCCAACCTATGGGATGTATCTGTAGCGCCCACTATAGTCATGACTCAGCGAGGGGCACGCTCAGACTTTCAGCAGAAGCTGCGTGCTAGAGGAGTTGAGGTGGTTGAGTTCGACTTCTTGACACCACATGCTGTGGCAGCGTACTGCTATGACAGAGGCTTCTTGCAATGCCTGTGGGAGTGTGGCGGCACCTTAGCAGCTCCTGCAATTGCAGCTGGAGTCATTCACAAGACTCTGGCTTTCATTGCACCCAAGCTGGTAAGCCATGTTGGTGTGCACAGAAGGCTTGCTCAACATACTAATGAAAGTGATCAACATGTGTTGATGCCCTAAGTTTTTCCTTTGCTGTGCATACATTGCGTGTCAAGCCTCAGCCAGCAGTAATCTGACTTGTCCCTTTCTTCCCTTCTTAAGTTCAGGTCATCTGCATCTTCCTGACTTGCTGCCCGAAAACAAAGAGTCACAAGGATTGTAAACTGGCGGTGCCTGCTGTGCATGTGAGCGTAAGTAAGCTTGCTGTCCTGTACAGATCGGAGGAGTGCGTGCACCTTCTCCAGTAGGCGAGCTAGGCAACGTGGAAATGACTCAGGCCCTGAGTATAATAGAGCCACAGTGGCAGGGCATTGGGCAGGACATGCTGCTGACAGGCTACCTGCCTGCCTCTGGAGGCCTTGAGGCCCTGGATGCTGCGCTGTCTGGCCAGCACCTCCCTCACCTGCACCCACCTGCCCCGCAATCAAATGGCACCTCTCCTTCTAGTTCAGCTCCTGACCTTTCCCCAAGAGGCAAAGGCCGGAGGCGCAGCCAATCAGACTCCAACAAGGTGGGCATAGCCTCTCTGGACAGCCATCAGCAGTAACCTGAAGGAACACCCAGTCAAGATTGCCTTGATGCTGGATTCAATGGGAGAGCAGGCTCTGCCAATGTTTACAGAAGTTGTGTTGATGTCTTGTAGAGGTTGCTATAATCAAAACTGGCAAAGTTATGACACTGAAGAACCATGACAATCAGTTTGTTGCATGCTAATGACTCCTGGCGCATGTGCAGGCTGTACACTTTTACAAAGCCTGGGATGAGTATGGCGCTCTTTCCAATTTTTCCTGTCATCCCATCAGACTTCCGGAGGAACCAATGACTGATGCCAGCACATCACAGAATTGCACTGCTGCATATGACTGGAGGGAGTGGCGAAGTGTGGAGCACTACTACCAGGCTCAGAAGTTTGCCAGCACTAGTGGTATGCTCTTGCAGTCATGCATTGCCAACCATGCCATGTTTTGTTGCAGACATATTCCTGTGGCTCTTGCAAGGTGAACTATCACAAACAAGGTTACATCTTGTGTATCCTGCTTTATTTTGGCAAAGCAACTGAAGGACCTGTTTGCCAGATCTCTTCAACACCACAGTTCACGTTAGACAAGCACCGACAGCTCAACATCTTAAGCTTGTGAGGTGGAATGTTATCAGAGCATGACACATTGCAGGTGCTTCAGAAAATGCTGCCATCATTGAGATGGTGGCAGAGGCTGTTTCGCCAGAGGAGGCTGCAAGGCTAGGGCGACGGCATCAGCGCTTGCAAGCTGCCGCTGTCAGACCTGACTGGGATCAAGCCAAGCTGCAAGTTATGCTTGCAGCCCTACGGGCCAAGGTGATCATTGCACACTTAGCATTCCATAACGTTAAGATGCAGTGGATGAACGGCGTAGTATTATGTGCTTGTCATCCTGTGCGTTTCTCAGCATACAGCCAGTGTTTGGAAGAGGTTGAGATTGTTGCCACGGCATTCAGAGAAGCTGAATCACAGCATATGATTGCAGTCCACTGTTCTTTCAAAAACACTCTATGTTGTTGCCAGGACAGCTGAATTACAGAATATGTTTGCAGTTTATCATGCATGAGGGACCAAGGAAGCTGCTGCTGTCCACAGCTGCGCAAGGCACAGCTCCTGGCAAGCTTTTGCAAGAAAGCTCTCCCTCAGACTTCTTCTGGGCAAAGGGACATGATGGCACAGGCTCAAACCATCTGGGCAGGCTGCTAATGCAAGTGCGTGAGGAGTTGCTGCAGCAGCAGATTCAAGTCTCACTCATGCCCTTACCTCAGATGGTTGGTCAGACATAGGCACCTTGTCAAAGCTGAAGCTGATATTTACTTCTTCCTGAAGTGTGAATTCATATGTGTTCCAGTAGGCATGGAGAATTTGATGTACCAAGACACTGTGTTCTGCTACTGAAAGGCTGTTGCACTCGACATTTTGTGTATCAATGCTATCTTGACAGCTGTAGCACAGCTACAATTGACTTAAGTATGACACCAAGCAGAGCTTGCATCCTCTTTAGCAAAGGGAAGTCTTCAAGTGTGAGCTCATTTGCTTTCAGCACAGTGTTAACTGTAAAATTCCTTGTCAAGTTGGGCAAGTCTTGCTGAATTCACTTGTCAGACTTCCATGCGTACAGCTCTGAGTTTGCATTCAATGATGACCGAACGCGTTGGCCTGTCTTGCTGTGAAGTAAGTATGCCAGTCGCCGGAGGGGACTGACTTGGCCCAACCTGCCGTGTTCTCGGCCTCCTCGCGCGACATGAGGTAAATCCAAGCGAGCGTGGGCCTGTTGGTCAGAAGCTCCACTTGTTCGCGACAGTACCAGATGGGATGCTGCTCCAGCAAATCTAGTTTGTCTCGTGTCGCGCGGTTGACGCGGTATAGCGCCCCATGAATGGCTGTGTGTCCACCGTCACAAACTGCTGGGAACTGCCCCAGCGAGAACATGTCAAAGTTCGGCTGGGTCTTGTGGTAGCCCAAGAACTCGGCGTTGCTGATAAGCCAATGGTTATGTAGGTCAGGCAACAGTGACCCATACACGAAAACGTTGTACTGTTCCTGGCCCTCTACACTCAAGCGCAAAGGGTCCTGCAGTTCTGAATCTGCATCTACGGGCAAGCAACCGGTATCAAACATGAACCAGAAATTACCTTAGCTGCTGTGACCGCTGTTGGACAACGAGGAGCAGGACGCCAGGGGCTCGAGCACAGCAACGCATTCCGTATTGACATGCGGAATGTACACGCGCAACGCGTCATATGTTGCAAGGTAGCACTGATCAAGCGATCGTTGCGGTCGCTGCGCGTTTGTTCATCGAGTCATGGTTGCTACACACATAGCTTGCCTGACCCTCCTCTTGGGGCTTGTGGCGGCATATCGTCCAAGCATCGACAGCGTGTTGCAACGACCAACAGGCAAATTCAAAGGTGAATAGGTCAAAGGAGCTGCGCTCAGCTGCGCTCAGCTGAGCCTCAGCGCCTCTTCGCTGTCGGCAATCTAGTACCAGTCTGCTGGAGGCAAAATGGAACTGCACGCATTGCAGGGGAGATATGGGCCCTATTGGTCGCGGGATCTGGAGGTTGGGGCAACTACCGACACCAAGCTGACGTTTGTCATGTAAGTTTTGGGTATACAAATGCAGATCATGGACCCATGCCGTAGACTGTTATGCTTGCACGCCATCCGAAGGGTGGTCTTGGCGACGAGCCAATGTTGGTCAACACCTGCAGGCTTACCAGATATTGCGAAAGGGTGGCCTACCCGAGGAAAACATTGTTGTCATGATGGCAGATGACATTGCCACCTACCCAGGCAATCCACATCCTCATCAGATCTTTAACCGCCCTGGGGGTGTTGATGTTTATGAAGGCGTTCCTGTGGTGAGTTCTTGGGTGCCCTGTAACCAAGTATTAAGAGTCGTGCAGGGTTGGTGTCACTTGGCCTGCATACCTGCGCTTGTTTGTTTCCTGCAGCCTGTATTAATGCACCTGTTTCTTGCAGCATACACAAATGCTGTAATTTGCTTGAGGGGTCATGCCATGCCGCTGGTGGTACAACAGCCTTATCAGCGTCTTTGCAGACTTCTTAGCTGAGTGCAATCCTCTATGCAGGATTACAGAGGGCCAGACGTGACTGCAGAAAACTTCTTGTCGGTGCTTTCTGGGCAGGAACCCACTGTCATAGGCACAAGTGGCAAGGTCATCAAATCTGGACCTGAGGATAGGGTCTTTGTCTTCTATGCTGATCACGGTGCTCCAGGTGTGGGCAATGCGCACACCTACATGAGCACAAAGCAGCAGATACACCTTGACCCCTGAGATCTGTTGTTAGCACACTGGGTCCTGCAGGCTTGGTGGCATTGCATTGATCACAATGTTTTCATGCACAGTGTTTGCACACACTGAATGCAGACATTTCATGCAGGTATCTTGGGCATGCCAAGTGGGCCATTCCTGTATGCAGATCAGCTGATGGACACCCTGCGTGCAAAAGCTCAGAACAGGTATGAGGCATTCACGTAGCTTGCGCCCTATTGAATTGCAAGCATCATGCCGCTGATATGTGTTGTTTTTATGTCGTATGCACTGACATGCGGGACTGCTATGGTCCCATGCTATGGCCACAACGCAGCTAGTCTGTTTCTGCAGTGGATTCGCTGACATGGTGCTGTACATAGAGGCATGTGAAGCAGGCAGCATGTTTGAAGGCATGTTAGATGACAATCTGGACATTTATGTCACAACAGCGGCCAATGCTCATGAGAGCTCTTGGGCCACATACTGCCCTGGCATGCGGCCCTCTCCTGCTGCAGAGTTCACCACTTGCCTGGGGGACCTCTACAGTGTTTCCTGGATGGAGAACAGGTGCAGCCAGCAATGACCTACACCTGTTCTGCTTTGCATGCTGCGGTCTCTGTCCATTCGAGTTCTGGCTGGAGCATCACCCTGATTTGTTTGTTTTCCTGGACTTGCTGTGATGACAGTCAGCTGCACATCCATGTTGTGTAAAATGCCTGATGTTGCTGGAGGCACACACCAGCCATACGTTTCCTGCATTTGTCAAACTGTCGTGCACTGGCATGATTTCAAGGCTAAGTGAGCTCAGTGGCTAGCCAGAACATCATGTTTGCAATCATGTCTTTCACTCTGCAGTGATCACGCCAACTTACTGAAGGAGACTCTGGAGAAGCAGTTTGAGGTGGTGAAGCAGCGCACCAGCCGCAATGGCAGCTACATTCAGGGCAGCCATGTGCTGCAGTTTGGCAGTCTCTCCATCGATGAAGAGCCTGCTGGAGACTACCTGGGGGAAGCTAATACAGGTTAGGCAGCATCTGCCATGTCAGCGCACAGCCCTTCAGTGCAATTGTCTGATGAATTGTTATTCGCAAGGACTCTGACATGCCAGGTGCTCAGAAGGTATTTGGCATGTAGCTGAAGCTTGCGCAATATTCATGAGACCACAGTCTATGGCATGTCTGCAATGCATAGCAAAGACGCTCACTGCTCCTAACCACCACACTTGTTACATGTCAGTAAGTGTGAGGCTGTACATGAGTTTGGATCATATTGTTCATGCACAACCATCTTGCCAAATTATCTGTATCACCCCACAGACCCTGCATGTACAGACCTGCCAGACAGTCTGTGATTTGCTCTTTGCCTTGTTTGAAAAGGGAAGGAAGGAATTTCCAACGGCGTCAGGCAGCGTGATGGGAATGTAGCCCAGCGCAATCAAGCCCATGAAATTTCAAACATCATGCGTTCTACCTGCTTGATCAACCTACATCCTGGCACAACCCTGATTAGAGAGATATAGGCAGGAGTTGAAGTTTGCAGACCTTGGCTTTGAACTCAACGCCTTTTGCACAATAGCCAGCTGTCATTCAATGTCCAATCACCAGGACACGCCTCATTTGAAACTGGCAGCACACTTCTGCAGGTGATGGAGGATCAGACACAGCAGAGGACCCAGCATATGCACAAACCGTTCCACAGAGGGAAGCCGAGCTTTTGCCCCTTTACCTAGCTGTCCAAGCTGCCAGCAATGGGCTAGACTCACAACAAGCATCTGCAGCTCTACAAGAGGCTCTTGATGCACGCTCCTCTGTTGACCAGGGAGTGAGGCAAGCTGTGAGAGCGCTGCTGGCACAGGCACCAGTCATGAACTTGCTGCAGGTAACCATTTGTGTGTGGAATGCTTAGCATCAAGGCGTCCTTGCACTGCATGGTTTCTGTACAGCGCAAGTTTTAACAGCACATGTTGTGCAGCGAATTCTCAAATTTGCTGCAACCACTCAGAATATCGGGCAAATGCTGCATTGGGTTGACACCAATGCCAGATCTGATGCAGCAAATGCAATGATAGCCAATACTGTTACAGACGTGCACTCCTCTTGTACAAACATCCTGTGTGTATTTGCTGAGGACACATGCAATGCTATTTTTGGTGTTTCCAAGAGTTGGCACTGATGTGTCGCGGATTCCATGTGTAGGAGCAGTACGGTAATGTGCAGAATCTACTGGAGAAAGCGAGTGATGGTCTTGGTGTCAGCGATGGTGCAGGGGACCCTCTGATAGAGCTGGTAGTAGTTGAGCCCCTGCCTGTGCCCAAAGGCCAGCCCCTTGTCAAAGACTGGGACTGTCTCAGGGTGAGGTTTGACTGTAATACATACAAGTCACTTCACCTACAGAGCATGTGCCTTCTTGTGCGGCTTGTGCCACAGGTGCTGCTATGCACTTGCAACATGCAAAGCATGAGCTGCCTGAGTCACATCACACGCCCACATCAATTTTTGAAAGGTGCAAGCCAGAATGTGGCATGTTGTTCTTTTTGGTGTGATATTGTGACTCTCATGGGTTGTATGTTATGTCGCAGGGAATGGTAGCTGCCTGGGAGGCCTCCTGCGGCACTCTGGATCAGTACGGCATGCAATACACACGGACTTTTGCCAACTTGTGCAACATTGGCGTTTCAAGCGAGCAGCTTGAAGAAGTTGCTCGTGCTGTCAAGCCTGCCCTCATGTTGCACCCACAACTCAAGCGTTGATCAAGTAACTGTTTGACATCGCCAGACGCAGGCATGTGCATTACATGTACTATAGTGTACCCTGAAGCAGATTCACCATGTACAAGTTTTGCCGGGAATATACAGGTTTCTGACATTTCTGTTAATTGGCCGGCAACTGCACTTGTAGTCATGTGCAGTCCTGTGTTTACTAGCAAACTATAGTGACCTGATGATATATGCCATCAGAAGTATATGTCAGTGCCTTGATAGGCCAGCCTCGAATTCCTCAACAACCGTGTCCTTGGCTTCTATTGCTCATCGCCGTGATTGTGTGAGAGTATCAAGCTTGGAGGACGAGGAATCCTCCAGACGAGGAATATAATATACTCGTTGAAACGCTTTGCCTTGTTGTTCTCTAGACCGGCTCATGCATGACCACAGCCTACTGGTCCATTATAGCTCATGCATAAAGTGGAGGCGCTTCACAGTATGAGAGATGACGGAGGAGGAAGAAATAGTGCTCCTTGCACGTGGCGCTTTGGAAAGCCGAACCTGATGAGTAATCACTGATAACGTACACATTCACGAATGCGCTTACTTGAACCTTGGGCAACTTGCAACATTGACCTCGGGATGTCATCGGTGTGAATCCCGCTTTCCTCAGGCAGATCACTGTCAACAGAAAGTTGTAACTTATCGAAGTCGCGACTGGCAGCAATCCAGCACTTTCGAGCACAAGGGTGTCGACGCTATAGCTATGGGTCTAATGTAAGCTCGTGCTTGCCAAAGTAAAAGCATCTGCTGGACATGCCTGGCCATTGCAAGCGTGTGAGCACAACTCAGATGCACATACATATGCTCTTGCATCAGACTTGCTGTTGGAGGCTGTATGCGACCGTTTTGCTTGCCTCGTGCAGGAGGAGACTCATCTACGCTGCAGTCGACCGCGGCAACCCATCTGGTGAAGCCTCCAGGTCTCAGTCCCAGCCAAACAATACGCAACGCCCCTATAGGTAAGGACAGCAGCGGCCTCCGCCGTCACGGTGTTTGCAGTCCTCCTTGCACAGCCTGCTGACTTGTGTTACACGGTGTTTAAGCATGTAGTTTCATGCAAGGTCAGCAGACGACTTTGCATGGTTGTTTAGGTACAAGGAGAGATGGAGTCAAAATTGTGGGCAAAGTCACTCAAGACCCATTCAGGCAGCCTGCAACACTGTGGACATTAAGGGCATGCAGACCAACCAGCAGTCAGATCAAATTATCCCAGAAAGCCCAGTGTATTACAGTCTGTTTGACGCGATAGATTCCTATGTAGTAAGTGAGGTCCAATAGATGTAGCTGAGTGTTTTCTATGGGACTTGCACCCCAATGGTGTCAGAGACTTGTTTTCCTATGCTATGTAGAGCATGCACCATGTTGGGTCTCAAAACCACCCATATCTATTTTGGTTAGCCTCTTTCCAGGCTATAGAATGACTTCAACATCTGATACAGTGTATCTATATAGGAGAAGTGCTTGTCACACAGTGTTGTGAGTTTTGCAAAGCACAAATACAAGGTTCAAATTTTGCATGCATGTACGGACTGATTAGACATGCGCATGCGGCACTAGGTGCTTGCTTTGCAGTTTTGCAATGCTGAACTGAACTTCAGTGAATATATGTATATATGGGTACTGTGCTACACTACGGTAACTTCCTGGAGGCAGGCTTTGGCCTTGTAGCAAGACCGTGACAGTACTGTTTGCAATGCTGTTGTTTTGTATATGTAGGACTGCCTGATCATGACGATGCCTCAGGTGCATTAAAAATTAAAAAAGCAAGGAAATTGAAATTGTAACGCTCCATACAAACGCCAGCCTCGACATGCCGAGGCAACCTCCGAATTTGGTGATCGCGATGTCATCTGACCGCGGACCACTCGCGCGTGTCGCGGTTTTTGTTGAGCGGCTGGCACTGACAGATACAGCACACCACCTGAATGGGTAAGCAAAAAGCGTGCACGGTCAGGCTTAGATCAAGCGTTACCCTTTCTTGAGAGTCGCAGACGACGAGTATCAATGACATTTCTGCATGCAGCTGCTTACGGAGGCGCGGCTGCAGTAGCGGCGTCAGGAAACCAGATTTTCGTGACACTACAGAAAGGAAATGAGTACCCACCGCTGGTGGTCGACGTCAGAGTGAAGTAT
>JAABUK010004742.1_pt1 | contig 21836 bp, 24 predicted proteins | sample 5559141 | NCBI WGS metagenome assembly JAABUK01 (sample SAMN10711869, study PRJNA513367) | rock metagenome | isolation source: Antarctica rocks | place: Antarctica: Victoria Land, Pudding Butte nord | collected 2016-01-03
ACCGCACGCTCGGGGCCAAGGGCAAGGTCGCAGGCGGCGTCTATCAGTTCGGCATCCCCCGAGCGGAGACCATCCGAGACGGCGGCATGGAGGTGCCGGTCGCCATGGGGTCGGGTGAGGCCATCAACTTCCAGCCCACGGGCAACGGCAAGGCGGCCATTACCGGGGACTTCGTGCTCACCGCCAAGGAGGTGAACCCCGTGCTGCGGGCGCTGCGCCAGAACGGCATCGAGGTAACGGCCGTCCACAACCACATGCTGGACGATCAGCCGCGGCTGTTTTTTATGCATTTCTGGGCCAACGACGACGCGGCCAAGCTGGCGAAGGGGATTCGCGCCGCGCTGGACCAGGTCAACATCGCCAAGAGCTGACCATGCTCCGGACCATGTCCGGCAGGACGAGGTGGTCGGCGCTTCTTCTGACCTCTCTCCTTGGTCTGTCATCCCTGAGCGCGGTGGCGGCAGACGGACCGCGTCGCCCCGTAGTGGCCCTTGCTGGCCAGATCGCGCCCACACGCCACCAGCCCGACCTCGTCCTATGAACCCGGAACCTACCCGCACGACAACCAGTTTCCCGCAGGTTTGCATGCTCTCCACGACGATCCGCAATAACGGTTGTGATGGTTACACCTGTCCTCGTAGAGTTACAGATGTAAGCGTACAACGCAACTGAAGGTCCGTGCAGCATGAGTCATGCCTTGTTCCTATACGCGGCCCGTGATGCGCGCGTGGCGCCGTTCAATCTCCGCGAGGGGCGCGCGGGTGAGACGTTGCTGGAAGTTGCTGCGGTCGGCCTGTGCGGGAGCGACCTTCACTACTACAAAGATGGCGGCATCGGCTCCGCGCAGATCAGCGAGCCGTTCATCCCGGGCCATGAGTTCGGTGGCTGGCTGACCGAGGACATCGAGGAGCTATCCCTGCCGCGCGGCACGCTGGTCGCGGTCGATCCGAACAAGGCTTGCGGCCATTGTCCCTGGTGCCACGCCGGCCACGCGAACCTGTGCCCCAACGTCGAGTTCATCGGCGCACCACCGTTCGATGGCGCCATGGCCCGGCAGATCTGGGTGCCTCGGAGCCAGATCGTGCCCATCCCGGCCAATTTCACTTCGCTGGATGCGGTGATGCTGGAGCCGTTGGGGGTGGCGATCCATGCCGTGGACCTGGCCAAGCCGCGCCTGCTGGAACGGGTGATCGTGCTGGGCTGCGGCCCGATCGGGCTGCTGACGCTGCAAGTCCTGAAGGCCGCGGGGGCCGGGGAGGTCCTGGCCGTGGACCCGTTGCCGCATCGGCGCGAGATGGCGGCGCGTCTCGGGGCGGCGCAGACCGCGGTTTCCGTAGCTGAGGCGGCCGGCTGGACGGGCGGGGAGGGCGCCCCCCTAGTCATCGAGGCCACCAACGCGCCGCGTGGCTTCCAGGACGCCATCGAGGCAGCGCGCATCGGCGGCAGGATCGTGCTGGTGGGAATCCCAGACGGCGACGAGTACGTGCTCCCGGCCGCACCCGCGCGCCGGCGCGGCCTGAAGGTGAAGTTCTCCCGGCGGATGGGCGAGGTCTATCCACGGGCGATCGCCCTGGTTGCGGCCGGCAAAGTGGATGTGGAAAGTATCGTCACGCATCGCGTTGCCTTGGCCGACGGGCCGAACGCGTTCGAGATGCACGCCGAGAACGCGCCCGGTGTTATCAAAAGCCTAATCCTGCCGCAGCAGCAGTAAGCCGAGGCATGAACGACGCGCTGCTGCTGTCCGTTGACGTGGGCACCCTGTCGGCGCGGGCGGGATTGTTCGATGCCAGCGGCCAGTTGCTGGGCAGCAGCACCGCAGCCTTCCCACTTCATCGCCCGGCGCCGCAGCAAGCGGTGTACCGCATGGACGAGATTTGGGACGCGGTTACGCGCGCCGTTCGCGGCGCGCTGGCTGCGGTTCCCGGAGCGGCAGGACGTGTTCGCGCGCTCGCCTTCGACGCGACCTCGTCCCTGGCGCTGACCCACACCGGCGACCCGCCTTTGACTGGCGGGGCCGACGTCTTTTGCTGGGCCGACCATCGCGGCGAGGCAATGGCGGGGGAAATAACGGCAACGGCGCTGCAGACCGGGGACCGGCTGCTTGCGCATATGGGTGGCGCGATTTCACCGGAGATGCACCTGCCCAAGCTGCTCTGGCTGAAGCGCCGCGATCCCGAAGCCTGGGCGCGCGTGATCGGCGCGCGCGACTTGTGCGACGAATTGGCCCGGCGCGCCACCGGCTCCGACGGCCACTCCATCTGCGGGCTCGCATGCAAATGGGCCTACCTGCCGCACCAAGGCGCCGGTTGGAGCCGCGGCCTGCTGGAACGGCTGGGCCTCGCGGACCTGTTGGGGCTCGGCGCGCTATCCCGGCCCCCTTTGCCGGTCGGGGCGCAGCACGGGCTGCTGTCCAGCGCTGCCGCCGAGCAGATGGGTCTGCCGCCGGGGCTGCCCGTCGCGGCCGGGCTGATCGACGCCGAGGCCGGGACATTGGGGGCGCTGAACGGCCATTTCAAAGGCGCCATGAACAACACGCTCGTGCTGGTCGGCGGCACCTCCACCTGTCTGATGGCGTTCGCGCGGGACGAACGGCAGATTCCTGGCGTGTGGGGGCCATTCCACGGCGCGGTGTTTCCGGGCCTCTGGCTGCATGAGGCCGGGCAGTCCTGCACCGGAGCCGCGCTGGACGGGGTGCTGCAGCATTATCCGGGTGGCCCGGGCCGCGCCGGACCGGCCGAACACGCCGCCGCCGCCGCCGCCATTGCCGGCGCTTTGGCGGGCGAGGGCTCGGCCTTCGCCGCGGGCCGCCACCTGGTGCCGGATTGGCTCGGCAACCGATCGCCGCTGGGCAACGGGGGCGTAAGGGCGCTTCACACTGGCCTGGGCGAAGAGCGCGGCTTCGCCGACTTCCTGGAAACCTATTACGCGACGGCCCGCGCCATCGTGCTGCAGGTACGCCACATCATCGAGCACCTGGACGAGGCCGGTTACGCCATCCGCCGGGTCGTCCTGTCCGGCGGTCATGTGCGCAATCCGGTCCTGGTCCGGCTGTATCGGGATGTCTTGGGCAACGCGGCCGGCCGCCTTCTGGTGCTGCCCGGCGCCAGTGAGCCGGTGCTGCTGGGCACCGCGATGGTGGCCGCGGTCTCCGCCGGCCTGTATCCTGACCTGTTGGCGGCGGTGAAAGGCATGGGGCAGGCCAGCCACGACTGCCCGCCGGATACGGCATGGGCGGTGGCGCACGAAACCGCCTACCGCATATACCGGCAACTGTTCGCGGACCGGGGCGCGCTGCTTGATGACATGGCGGCGTTAGCGGGCCAGATCCCGGGCCAGCCTGCACAACACGTTAGCGCGCCTGCGCCATAGCGGCCCGTGCGGTATCCTCGTCGCTGATCAGCACGCCCGGGATGCCTCCCCGCAACGCGGCGCTGATGATCCCCGTCTTATTCCGGCCGCCCGCAGCCAGGACCACCGTGCGCACGGCCGCCAGCTTGGTGGACGGTAGCCCGATCACCCGTTCGTTGATCGGGTGATCGATCGGCGCCCCGCGCGCATCCAGGAACTGCCCCAACACGTCACCCACCGCGCCCGCTTCCCGCAGCGACGCGACCGAGACGTCCCGCGGCAGGCCATGCCGGATCAACAGGGACCGCGGGCTGAGGTCGCCTAGGCTGAGGAAGGCAAGCTCCACCGCGGCAATCGTCTTGAACACCTCCGCGAACACGTCCTGCGCCATCAGCGTGTCCCGGGACGCAGAGCTGCCCGCATAGATCGGCGCCGCGAGGTAGGAACACTGCGCGCTGAGCCGCCGGGCCAGATCGCCCGCGGTTTCGAAGCTGTTCAGGTCCAGGCCCTGGGTCAGCCCGCCCATCATGGACGTGACCAGCAGCCGTGGCAGAACCATCGGCGGAATGTGCCGGATTGCCTCCCGCAGCGTATTGCCCCAGCCGACGCCGAAAACCCCAACCTCCGTCCGGGCCAGATACTGCGCGAGGTAATCCCCCGCTGCACGCCCGACCAGCGGTGCGACCTTCTCCCCGTCCTTGGGCGTCGGCACGATCACCGCGGCGGCCAGGCCGAACTCGGCGCACAACCGCTGCTCCAGCGCCACGCAGCTTTCCACGCGGGAGGTGATCGAGATCCGCACCAGCCCGCTCGACCGGCAATCCGAGAGGATGCGGTTCACCCGTAGCCGGGACAGCCCGAGCTTGGTGCCGATCTCTCCCTGCGTCAGGGCCTCCATGTAGTACAGCCAGGCCACCCGCACATGGAGTTGCTCGTCCGCTTCGCTCATTCCGCCACCTTCCGACCCCAGCCTATTACAAGTGTGCGCACGGATTTACATTTGCTGTTAGCCTGACTATCGTCGGAGCAGGGCCGTGGGCCTGCTTCCCGTTCTCGCAGCAGGAGGCGCAGAAGGTCACGATCGACTGGTCCGACCTGATCAAGCCCATCGCTGGCTACTACACGTACAAGGGCCGGCTGATGTCCATGCCGTTCAATTCGTCCAGCCCGATCGTGTTCTACAACAAGGCCCACTTCGCCAAAGCCGGCCTAGCTGCGCCCGCGGACACTTGGCAGGCGCTGGAGGCGCAGTTGCGTCAGGTGAAGGCCGCCGGCGGGCCACCCAGCATTATGTCCGAGGACTACCATTGGAGCTGGTTCGAAAACTACAGCGCCATCAACGACCTGCCTTGCGCCACCCGCAACAATGGTTTCGACGGACTTGATACCGAGTTCGTTTACAACCGCACCATGGTCGTGGGCCAGGTGGCCCGCATGAAGCGCTGGCCGGATGACGGACTGCTGGCGATCGCGGGCCGGGGCGTTGCCTCCGCCGCGGTGTTCGCGTCCGGGCGGGCGGCGACGCTGATGGCCTCCACCGCCACCCATTCCACCGTCATGGCCGCGCCCGGGCGGCGGCGGTGGACGGGGCCGGGCCGTTCCGCCACCTTGCTGCAATCGTTCTGCCGATGATCGGCCCCACGCTGTTCTTTCTGGCCGTCATGAACATCGTTTACAGCTTGTTCGAGACGTTCGCGATCGTGGACGCGGCCACCCGCGGCGGCCCGGCGGCCGGGACCAATATCCTGGTCTACAAGGTGTACGTGGACGGGTTCCTGAACCTCGACATGGGATCGTCCGCCGCGCAATCCGTGCTGCTGATGCTGTTCGCCGTCGCGCTGACCGTGGCCCAGTTCCGCATGATGGAACGGCGGCTGTCCTACGATGTCGGGCAATGATCGAGCGCACCCCAGCGCTAAACGCGACGTGCCACGCGGTCCTGATCGCGGCAGCGCTGCTGACCGGCGCGCCGATCTATTACGCCGTGGTGGCCGGGTCGCTATCCACGCCCGCCGCGCAGCAAGTGCCGCTGCCGAACCTGCCAGGGACGGAGTTCTGGGCCAACGCCGTCGAGGTCTGGCAGCGCATCGCCATCGGGCGGCTGATGCTGAACTCCGCCATCGTCGCCGTCGGGATTGCGGCCGGCAAGTTGGCCATCTCCCTGCTGTCCGCCTTCGCGATAGCCTACTTCCGTTTCCGCTTCCGTCAGGTCGCATTCTGGCTCGTGTTCCTGTCGTTGATGCTGCCCGTCGAAGTCCGCATCGTGCCCACGTTCGAGGCGATGACGGACGTGCTGATGCCGTTGCGGACCGTCGTGGAGTGGCTCGGCCTCGATCGCTGGGGGCTGGCGATCACGGCCCGCTGGAGCCTGCTGAACAGCTACGCCGGGCTGATCTTCCCGCTGATGGCGTCGGCGACAGCGACGTTCCTGTTCCGCCAGTTCTTCCTGACCATCCCGGACGAGCTGTGCGACGCGGCCCGGATCGATGGCGCCGGTTCTCTCCGGTTCCTTTGGAACATCCTGCTGCCGCTCTCTGCCCCGAACCTGGCGGCGCTGGGCATCATCTTCTTCCTGTTCGGCTGGAACCAGTATCTGTGGCCGCTGCTGTTCACCACCGAACCGCGGATGGCGACCGTGGTTGTGGGTATCCGCCAGCTTATGCCGCACGGGGACGGCATCCCGGCCTGGAACCTGGCGATGAACGCCGCCGTGCTGGCGATGCTGCCGCCGCTGGCGGTGGTGCTGGGACTACAGCGCTGGTTCCTCCGTGGGCTGATCGAGTCCGGCAAATAAGGACCAGCGTAATGAAAAAACGTATCATCGGGCATCGCGGCGCGCGCGATTTGTGGCCGGAAAATAGCCTGATGGGGTTCCGCAACACGCTGGCGCTGGACTTGGACGGCGTGGAGTTCGACGTGCACCCAACCCGGGACGGCGATCTGGCCGTCATTCACGACCCGACGCTGGACCGCACGACAGACGCACACGGGCCGGTCGCCGCCCGCACCATGGCGGAACTGGCGGCGGTGCGGCTTCATGGCGCCAGTGAGGGGGTGCCCTCGCTGGACCAGGTGCTCGATGTGCTCGCCGATAGCGGCACGGAGCTGCATATCGAATTGAAAGCCGACGCCGCGCAACGCCCGTATCCCGGGCTAGAGGCCCAGGTGGCTGCGCATGTCCGGCAACGGGGCGTCGGCGCCCGGACGGTCCTGACCTCGTTCTGGTTGGCGGTTCTGCAGCCGTTGCGCGAGGCCTGGCCGGAAGGCCGCCTGCTGGCGTCGCTCAACGTGGCGTCGGTTGAGGCGCAAGGCGGGCTGGACCGGATGCTGGACGCCCTCGCCGCCCTGCGGGTGGACCTGATTGCGGTCCACAAAGATTTGCTGACGCGCGAGATGGCGACCTTGCAAAGCCGGATCGGCCCGGACCGCCTGGGGGTTTGGGTGGTCAACGAACCCACCGAGATCGCCCGCTGGCTTGCGGCGCCGGTCGGGCAGATCACCACGGACCGCCCCGACCTGTTCCCCCGCGGCGCCGGATGACGCCGGCCGGGCCCGCTACGCGTCCTTGAGGATGCCCAGCAACTCCGCGTGGATCGCGCCGTTGGTGGCGATGCGAACCTCGTCGTCGTCGTTGGCGTCCGATCCGTCCAGCCGGCTGATGCGGCCGCCCGCCGCCCGCAGCAGCGGCATGGCCGCGGCGTGGGACACGATGTCGGCTTTCAACGACACGAACGCATCCAGTTGCGCGCTGGCCACCAGGCACATCTCCAGCCCGCCCGAGACGATGATCCGCACCCCCCGCGCGCGCTCCCCCAACAGGCGGACGGCGTTCGCGGCGCGCGCGACCTCCTGCGGTGTGAAGTGCGACGTCAGCACGACCGAGATCACCGCGTCCGCCACGGACTTGGTTGTGGAAACCGCGGCCGGGTCGCCGCTCACGAACCCGCCCTTGCCCTCCAGGAAGGTCGCCACCAATCCCACGGCCGGCGCGTGCACCACCCCGGCGACCGTCCGGCCGTGGTGCTGGTAGGCCATGGTCACGGAAAACCAGGGCAACCCGGCGGCGTAGTTCACCGTCCCGTCCAGCGGGTCCACGATCCAGCGTTCCTGGCCTGCGTCCCCGCTTGCGCCCGCTTCCTCCGACAAGATCGCAGCGCCCGGGGTCAGCGCGCGGATGCCATCCAGCACCAACCGCTCCGAGGCCAGGTCGGCGTCCGTGACCACGTCCCGCAACTCCTTGCGGCTGACATCCCGTGGCCCGGCGCGCATCCGGGTCAGCGTCGCCGCGGCATCCGCAGCGATCGCGACCGCCCCGCGCAGGATTTCGGCGTATGACAGCATGGTCGTGCTCCGGTCAGGTCAGGCGCTTTGGGGCTATCGAAAGGCGCGCAGCAGGGTTTCGACCAGCTCCGGGGGGCCCACCAGCAAGGGCTGCCTCACCGGAAACCCGAAGTCCGGCGCCATCAGCGCCCCGAGATCGAAGGCCGACCCATCGAGATAACGCTCGGTGAACCCCAGCGCGCGCGTGAACGGCAGGGAAGGGGCCACGTCCCAAACATAGCACGGCCCCGCAATGACAGCGTCGCAACGGCCCGCCGCGAGCATCATCAGGTGGTACAGCGTGGACCCGAGATTGTGCAGCCGGTAGCCCTCGGCCCGGCGCACATCGATGTATTCGTGGACCGCCGTGATCATAATGTTGCGGGTGTCAGGCAGCAGAACGTCCGGCCGTTGCGGCATCGGCTGATCGGTCAGCAGCATGACCCCATCCTCGCAGGTGAAGGTCTGCCGCAAGACCGGGAAATGCAGATACCCGGCGACCGGCCGCGCGTCGCGGATCAGCCCGAGGCCAAGCCCCCACACCGGCAGGCCGCGCGCGAACGAGGCCGTGCCGTCCAGCGGGTCCACCGCCCACTGCCAGGCAGCGCCGGGCAGGTAAGCGACGCTCTCCTCCTCCGAGATGACGCCGTGCTGGGGCGTGTGCGCGTTCAGCCGGGCCAGGACCAGCGCGGACGCCCTGCGGTCCGCTTGCGTCACGGACGATCCATCCGCCTTGCCCTCCGCGGTGGCCACACCGTGCAGCGGCAACGTCAAGTTCGCGTACTCGCGGAACAACTCCCGCATGAAAGGCAGCATCGAGGGGGTCATGGTGGTTGCGGGTTACAGGTGTGCGATCCGATTTACAACTGATTCCGCCGTGGCTATCCTCTGCCCCAAGGGCGGGGGAACGCAAAGAATGGTGGCTGCGAGTATGGTCCTTTGAGCCAGGCCCGCCCATGATCATCGCGCAGATCACCGACCTTCATGTCATGCCCAAGGCCAAGCTTGCCTACGACCGCGTGGACACGGCTTCCATGCTGCGGGCCGCGGTCGGGCACCTGGCCCGGCTGCGGCCCGCGCCGGACATCGTCCTGATCAGCGGCGACGTCGCCGACCACGGCGAGCCAGCCGCCTATGAACACTGCCGGGAGCTGCTGGCCGGGCTCCCAGCCCCATTCTACATCATCCCGGGCAACCACGACCGGCAGGCAGCGTTCCGCGACGCCTTTCGCGACCAGCCCTACCTGCCCGCGGAAGGCTTCATCCAATACGCCATCGAGGCGCACCCGGTCCGCATCGTCGCAATCGACAGCCAGATCCCCGGCCGGACCGAGGGCCGGCTGTGCACGGAGCGGCTGGAATGGCTGGACCGGACCCTGGCGCAGCGTCCGGACGCGCCGACCATCGTCATGATGCATCACGCCCCATTCCACACCGGACTGCGGCATCTCGACTTCGTGTCGCTGGAGAATCCCGAGCGCCTGGAGGCGGTGGTGCGGCGGCATCCGCAAATCGAGCGGCTCGTCTGCGGGCACGTGCACCGGGCCACGCAGATCCGCTTTGGCGGCACCATCGCCTCGGCCTGCCCGGGCACGGCGCACCATGCCAACCTGGACCTGCGGGAGGACACAGACGAAGCCTTCACCCTGGAGCCGCCGGGCTTCCAGGTCCACCGCTGGAACAACGACCGGCTATACACCTACACCGTCACCGTGGGCGAATACGATGGTCCCTATCCCTTCGCCTAGGCCCGAACGCTGACCGGCCCGCAAGCATCGGCCGAGGGCGTCGGTGTCGAGAGCGTCTCGAAGCTGTGGGGCCTGGTCCCGGCGCTACAGGACGTCTCGTTTGCCGCGCCCGCGAACGGGCTGACCGTACTGCTGGGCGCTTCGGGGTGCGGCAAGTCAACCTTGCTGCGCCTGGTTGCAGGGTTGGATAGCGTGACCGCCGGCCGCATCCGCATCGCCGGGCAGGACGTGACCGACGCTCCCCCGTCCCGCCGCGGCGTGTCCATGGTGTTCCAGAGCTACGCGCTGTTCCCGCATTTGTCGGTGGCGGAGAACATCCTGTTCGGCCTGCAGGTGCGGAAGGTGCCCCGCGCGGAGTGCGACGCGCGACTGGCGCGGGTCGCCGGCCTGCTCGGCCTCGACCGCCTGCTCGCCCGCCGCCCGGCGCAGTTGTCCGGCGGCCAGCAGCAGCGCGTGGCGATGGGCCGCGCCATCATTGCGGAGCAGCCGGTCTGTCTGATGGACGAGCCGATGTCGAACCTCGATGCCCAGTTGCGCGCCGAGATGCGGGTCGAGGTTCATGCCTGCAGCGGCGCCTTGGGATCACGATGCTGTACGTCACGCACGATCAGGTGGAAGCTATGAGCATGGCCGACCAGGTCGTGCTGCTTAACGCCGGCCGGGTGGAGCAGATCGGGCCACCGGACGCCCTATATGCGGCGCCGGACACGGTCTTCGCCGCCAGGTTCATTGGCACGCCGCCCATGAGCTTGCTGCAGATGGCGCCAGCCCCCGGCGGCGGCCTTGCCATCGCCGGCACGGAAGCGCCGATCCTGGCGGGACACGAGGACCCGGACGTGCTGCTTGGACTCCGTCCGGAGGAGATCCAGGTCTCGGGGCAGGGCGCCCCAGCCATTGTCGAGGTGGTCGATTACGTCGGTCCGGACACCATCCTGAAATGCCGCCTGGGCAGCGAAGCGGTGCAGGTGCGCGTTCCCCGCCTGGTCAGGGTAGGCGCGGGCGAAACCGTCGGGCTCCGCTGGGACGACGCATCCATCCATGCCTTCGACCGTGCGACCGGCCGCAGGCTGACCCGATACACAACGATAACAGGAGGACCATCATGACATCGCGGATACGACTTGGAATCATTGGCCTGTGCTTGGCCATACTCGGCCCGGCGCTGCCGGCGCGCGCCGTGGACATCACGTTCTACTACCCGGTCGCGGTCTCTGGCCCGCTGTCGCAGCTGATCGAAGCGCTGGCCGCAGATTTCAAGAAAGCCAATCCCGGCATCACTGTCCACCCTGTCTATTCCGGCAATTACGGCGAGACGCTGACGAAGGCGCTGACCGCCAACCGCAGCGGCAAGCCGCCCCAGCTCGCCGTTTTCGCGGCGTCGGATATGTACACCCTGCTCGATGAAGATGCGGTGGTCGCGGCGGATGACCTGATCAAGACGCCCGAGCAGAAGCAATGGCTGGCAGGCTTCTTCCCGGCCTTCCTGCAAAACGGCACGGACGGCGGGAAGACCTACGGCATCCCGTTCCAGCGCTCGACTCAACTGCTGTACTGGAACAAGGATGCGTTCCGGGCGGCGGGCCTGGACCCGGAGCACGCCCCCGCGACCTGGGACGAGCTGGTGGCCGCCGGGCAGAAGCTGACCCGGCGGGACGCCAGCGGCAACGTATCCCAATGGGGCCTGATGATCCCCTCCGGCGTGACCTCGCACTGGTTCTATCAGGGCGTGGCCACCCCGAACGGCGTGCGTCCCATGAACCCCGCCGGGACCGAGACGTACCTGGCGTCCCCAGCCTCGATCGAGGCGCTTCAGTTCATGGGCGACCTCTCGCACAAGCACCGCATCATGCCGGAAGGGGTGATCGACACGGGAACCGCCCCCACCGACTTCATCGCCGGGCGCACCGCGATGATGTACCATTCGACGGGGAACCTGAGCAACGTGAAGGCCAATGCGAAATTCGCGTTCGGCACCGCCATGCTGCCCGCCAAGACGCAGCGCGGCTCACCGACCGGCGGCGGCAGCATCTTCATCTTCAAGAAAAGCTCGCCGGAGGAGCTGGACGCGACGATCAAGTTCGTCGTCTGGCTGACCAGCGCCGACCAGGCGGCACGGTGGAGCATCGGCACCGGCTACGTGGCGCCCCGCCAGGACGCCTGGGACACGCAGGCAATGCGCGACTACGCAAGCGCGTTCCCGCCGGCCTTGGTGCCGCGGGACCAGCTGCAGTACTCGACCGCTGAGTTCTCCACCCATGACGGCTCGCGCACCACCAAGGCGCTCGAGGACGCGATTGAGGCAGTGGTGACCGGCACCGCGACAGCCCAGGCGGCCCTGCAGCGGGCGCAGGCGGAATGCGAGCGCATCCTGCGGCCGTTCCGCCGCTAGCCATGCCGAGCCAGGGCGCCGTAATGGTGCGGTGGCCTGCCAGGGACCGCGCCGGGTGGGTGCAGGGCTGGGCCCTGTTTCTGCCCGCCGCGGTGTTCCTCGGCGCGTTCACCTACTACCCAATGCTGTCGACCTTGTACGAGAGCCTGTTCAGCACCGCGCGGCCCCGCCGGCCCTCGGTGTTCGTCGGCCTGGACAACTACGACGCCATGGCCGCCGACCCCATCTTCTGGCAGGCACTGTGGAACAACCTGATCTACGCTGCCGCCACGATCCCTACCGCGATCGTGCTCGCTTTGGCGATGGCGCTATGGGTGAACGGACGCTTGCGGGCCCGGGCGCTGGTGCGGATGTCGTACTTCACGCCCACGGTCCTGCCGATGATCGCGGTGGCGAATATCTGGATCTTCTTCTACGCGCCACAGATCGGCCCGGTGAACGACGTGATGGCGTGGTTGGGCTTCGGCCGCAAAAACCTGCTGGGCAGCCCCGACACCGCGCTCGCCTGCCTGGCGGTGGTCACGGCTTGGAAGGAAGCCGGGTTCTTCATGATCTTCTATCTGGCGGCCTTGCAGGGCCTGCCGGGCAACCTGGCCGACGCGGCGCTGCTGGAAGGGGCGTCGCGTTGGCAGTACCTCCGCCGGGTCGTGCTGCCGCTGCTGATGCCGACGACGCTGTTCATCCTGGTCAACGCGACGGTGAACGCGTTCCGGGTCATCGACCACATCATCATCATGACCAAGGGCGGGCCGAACAACTCGACCATGCTGCTGCTGTATTACATCTACCTGACCGGGTTCAATTACTGGGACACCAGCTACGCCGCCGCGATGACGGTCGTGCTGCTCGCGATCCTGGCGGTGGCGGCGATCGGGCAATTCCTATTCCTGGACCGCCGGACCCACTACACGTGACGCTGCCGGAAAGCCCGCACGGCTACAACCGGGGCAGCGCGGTCGAAAGCCTCGCGGCCTGGCTGCTGGCCGTGCTGTGGATCTCGCCGCTGGCCTTCGCGCTATGGGCTTCGGTGCACGACGCGGTCCAGGCCGTCAGGTTCGACCTCTCGGCGCCGCTGACCCTGCGGAACTTCAGCTACGTCTGGTCCGCCGCGCCGTTCCCACGCTATTTCCTCAACACGTTCCTGATCGTCACCATCGTGATCGTCGTGCAATTCACCCTGTCCACGCTGGCGGGGTACGCCTTCGCCCGGTTCCGTTTCCCGGGGCAGAAGATCGCGTTCGTGCTTGTCCTGCTGCAGTTGATGATCCTGCCGGACGTGCTGATCGTCGAGAACTACAGCACCCTGACGAAACTGAACCTGACCGACACTGCGCTGGCGATTGCGATGCCGTATTTCGGCTCGGCGTTCGGCATCTTCCTCATGCGCCAGACCTTCAAAAGCATCCCGATGGAGCTGCACGATGCCGCACGGATCGAGGGCGCCGGCCCGCTGGCGATCCTACGCAGGGTGTATCTCCCGCTCGCCAAGCCAGCCTATCTCGCCTACGGCCTGGTGTCGGTGTCGTTTCACTGGAATAACTTCCTCTGGCCCCTGATCGCGACCAACTCGGTCAATTCCCGCCCACTGACGGTCGGCTTGCAGATATTCTCGTCCGGCGACCAAGGCATTGATTGGTCGGTGATCGCGGCTGCGACGCTGCTGAGCGTTGGCCCCCTTCTGGTCGCCTTCATCGTGTTTCAAAGGCAATTCGTGCAGTCTTTCCTGCGGGCAGGAATCCGCTAACGTGGGGCAGGGCAACATCGAGAACTGCACGCCGGAGGATGCCGCGTAGATGCGCCCGAAGCTGGTCATCTTCGATTGCGATGGCGTGCTGATCGACAGCGAAGTCATCGCGTGCCGCATGATGGCGGAAGCCCTGACGCAAGAGGGCTACCCCATCACATTTGCAGAGATGGCGAACCGCTTCGTTGGACTGTCCGCCAAGACCAGGCAGGCCCATATCGAACAGGAACTGGGCCGAAGCCTGCCCGCCGATTTCGAGGCAAATGCCCAGCGCAGCTTGCAGGCCGCCTTCGCGGGCGAGTTGCTGGCCATCGCCGGCATCGAGGATGCGCTGAACGCACTGAAGATGCCGGTCTGCGTCGCTTCCAGCAGTTCCTCAGCCCGACTGGACTATGCGCTCGGCCTGGTCGGACTGCGCGACCGCTTCGCGCCATGGATATTCAGCGCGGAATTAGTGACCAACGGTAAGCCGGCCCCCGATCTGTTCCTGTTCGCCGCACAGCAGATGCAAGCGGAACCAGGGGATTGCCTCGTGGTCGAAGACAGCTTGGCAGGGGTGCAAGCCGGCGCCGCAGCGGGGATGCCGGTGCTGGGCTTTTGCGGCGGCGGGCATTGCACGCCCACCCACGCCACACGCCTGCTGAATGCGGGGGCGACCGCCGTTTTTTCCGATATGGCGTCATTGCCGCGGCTGGTCGCGTGAACCAGCCCAAAAACACCGGAAGCATGCTGCCACGATGACCCGAGTGATTCATATATCCGACACTCATTTAAGCGCCGTGAAGCCGCATTTCGTCGTCAACTGGGCGCCGTTGCGCGACTGGATCGCGCAGCAGGACCCGGCGCTTGTTATCCACACGGGCGACGTGACGGTGGATGGCGCCGACCTGGAGGACGACTTCGCCTTCTGCGCCGCGTGTTTGGCGGAGGTCCGTCACGAGGTCCTCAGCGTTCCCGGCAACCATGACGTGGGCCTGCCGGGGTCCACACACCAGCCGGTCACGGCCGAGCGGCTGGTGCGCTGGACCCGCCACTTCGGCAGGGATTGGTGGCTGCGCGACATACCGGGCTGGCGGCTGCTGGGGATAGATGCCATGCTGTTCGGCAGCGGCACCCCGAATGAGGCTGAGCAGCGGGCCTGGCTCGAACAGGCGATGCAATCTGCCGGTGCGCGGCGGCTGGCCTGGTTTATGCACCAGCCGCTGTTCCTGGAGCACCCCGATGAGCCTGATACCGGCTACTGGTCGGTGAAGCCGGCGCCGCGGGCAGAGCTGATACAGTTGGTGCGCCGGCACCAGGTGGCCCTGGTGGCAACCGGCCATCTGCACAGGGCGCATGACGTGACGCTCGATGGCACGCGCTATCTGTGGTGCCCGGCCACAGCGTTCGTCGTCGGGCCGGGCATGCAGCCAAACATGCCAGGTGAAAAGCAGCTGGGCGCGGTATTCTATCAGTTTAGCGAAACCGGCTTCACCGCGTCCCAGGTCACGCTCGATCAGCTGACGGTGAAGTGGATCGACGACGTGGTGCATGAAGTCTATCCACAGCCGGGCGGCTGAGGGGCGATGGCGAGGGTCGAGCTTCGGCAAATAGGCAAGGCGTTCGGCACGCAGCGGGTGCTGCACGCGGTCGATCTCGATGTGCAGGATGGCGAGTTCTTGACGGTGGTCGGTCCGTCGGGCTGCGGAAAATCGACTTTGATCAGGATCATCGCCGGGCTGATGCCTCAAGATAGCGGCATTGTGACGATCGACGGCGTCGGGGTGGACCATCTGCGTTCGCACGAGCGCAAGGTCGCGATGGTGTTCCAGAACTACGCCCTGTACCCGCACATGACCGTGTTCCAAAACATCGCGACGCCGCTGATCCTGGCGCGGCTCGGGATGGCAAGCCGGCTGCCCGTGATTCGCCTGCTCTCGACCAGCCGCCGGCGCATCATGCGGCAGATCGCCGATGAGGTGCGCGCGGTCGCCATGCAGCTCCAGATCGAGCCGCTGCTCCATCGCAAGCCCGCCCAGCTCTCCGGCGGCCAGCGGCAGCGGGTGGCGCTCGGCCGGGCCATGGTTCGCCAGCCCTCGGTATTCCTGATGGACGAGCCGCTGTCCAACCTGGACGCCAAGTTGCGGGTGCATATGCGGACGGAGTTGATGGAGCTGCACAGCCGGTTGCGAACGACCTTCATCTACGTGACCCACGACCAGATCGAGGCGATGACGATGTCGGATCGCGTCGCCATGATGCAGGATGGCCGGGTGTTGCAGCTCGCCAAACCTTCGGAACTCTACGACCGGCCGGCAAGCCAAGTCGTCGCGGAATTCATCGGCAATCCGGCCATCAATCTGCTTCCTGGAACGGTCGGCCAGGACGGGCGGGTGCAGGTCTTCGGGAATGACTTGCCGCTTTGCGCGGATGCTGCCGCGGGAACAAGGGTGATGGTCGGACTGCGCCCGGAGTCGCTGGCGCCTGGTGCTGGGGGCCAAGCACCGCAGGGCGGCGCCTTGCCGGCCCGGCTGCATATGCGCGAGAACCTCGGGGCTGAGCAGATCGTGCATTTCCGGCTGGTGGGCCCGGAGGAATGCCCGGCCGTGTGCCGCCTGGCCAGGGAACAGGCTGAAGCCTTGGATACGCATGGCGAGGTTCTGCTGCACTTCGCTGCCCGTGATTGCCATGTGTTCGGTTCCGACGGCGCGCGCTTGGGGTCCCGGATCGCAGCGGAGGCGCCCGCATGATCGGAGCGCGCCGAGCGGCCCGGGTGGAAGCGTTGTCGGGATTGGGACTCGCGTTTCCGACGCTGCTGCTGCTGTTGCTGGTGAATGTGCTGCCCCTGGTCGTGCTGTTCGGGCTGTCGTTGTCCGACTACGAACTGGGCTCGGTGACCAGCCGCTTCGTGGGAACCGCGAACTTCCGGCATGCATTGGCCGATCCGGTCATCCGCAAATCGATCTCCAACACTTTCCTGTATGTCGCGATTCTTGTCCCGTCGGGCACGCTGCTATCGTTGCTGGTGGCGATCCTGGTTCATGGCCGCAAGCAGTCGCGGGCGTTCTACGAGGTGGTGTACTACCTGCCGGTGACATCCACGCTGGTGGCGATGGCGACGGTCTGGATGTTCCTGCTGCATCCAAGCATCGGTCCGGTCAGTCACTTCCTCCACTTGTTCGGGATTGGGCCGGTCAATTTCCTGGGCAGCGCCGGGCTGGTCATCCCGACTCTCGCCGCTATCGGTCTTTGGCAGTTGCTTGGCTTCAACATGATCTTGTTCCTCGCCGGGATCTCTGCGATCCCGCACGAGCTTTACGAGGCCGCCGAGATCGACGGCTGCAACAACGGGGTTGACCGATTCCTGACCGTGACCTGGCCGTTGCTCGGGCCGACCACGATCTTCGTCGTGGTCACCAGCTCCATCACCGCGTTGAAGGTGTTCGACACCGTTGCGGTGATGACGCGGGGCGGCCCGATGAATGCATCGCAGGTTCTGCTTTATTCGATCTATGTTGAGGGTTTCGAGTTCCTGCAATCAGGCTACGCGGCAGCTCTCACCTTGATTTTCCTGGCCGTGGTGGCTGTGTTCGCGGTCGGGCAAATCTTCCTCGCCGACCGGCGCATCCACTATGGATAGGTCGCGCGCTGTGCAAAACCCGGCTCGGCGGTTGGCAGGCCTCACGCTGGTCCATGCCTTTCTGCTGGCCGGCAGCGCCTTCATGCTGCTGCCCTTCGTCTGGATGCTGCTGACGTCCTTCACGCCCTCGGCTGAAGTATTCGATCCCAGCTTCCATGTTTTGCCACAACGTTTCGCCGGCTTGGAGAACTATCGCGAGGCCTTGAGCAAGGCGCCACTGCTGCGGTTCACGTTCAACGGTCTGATCGTTTGCGCGGGCATCCTCATTGGGCAGGTCGCCACCGCGATCCCCTGCGCCTACGCCCTGGCCAAGTTGCGCTTTCCCGGCCGCTCGATACTATTCGCACTTGTGCTGGTGGGGCTCTGCATCCCGATCCAGGTCCCAGCGCTGCCGCTCTATATCGGGCTTGCAGCGCTTGGCCTGCTCAACACGTACTTCGCCCTGATGTTCCCGTTCTTCCTGTCCGTCTTCGCCATCTTCCTGTTCCGGCAGTTCTTTAAGACATTCCCGGACGAGATCATCGACGCCGCCCGGCTCGATGGGTTCAGCGAGTTCGAGATCGTCTGGCGCATCGTGGTGCCGAGTGCTTGGCCAGCAATCGCCGCCTTCGCGGTGTTCTCCTTCGTCGCCCATTGGAACGACCTTTACTGGCCATTGATCGTCATCAGCGACACCAACATGGCGACGCCGCCGCTGGGGATGATGTTCTTCGCGAGCGCTGAATCCGGCACCAATTACGGGGCGCTCACCGCTGCGGCAACAATCTCGACCGCGCCGCTGCTCGTGGCATTCCTGCTGGCGCGCAAGAAGTTCGTGGGGGGAATCACCATGAGCGGGATGAAGTAATTGACGGACTCAAAAACAACGGGAGGATCAAGATCCATGTTCCGCAAACTCTGGCTATTCCTGGCGGCCGCTTTGTGCGCGGCGGTGCTGCTTGGCCCGGCCGTACCGGCGCAGGCGGCTGATGTCACGCTGGATGTATACTACGCGAACCCCAGCTTCGCGACGTTCTACGAGCAAATCGCCCAGGAGTTCATGAAGCGCAACCCGGGCATCGCCATCCAGTTTCGCGCACCCGCTCCGACCTACGACGTAGGCCAGCAGACGATGCTGCGGCAGGCGATCACCAGCCAATTGCCGGACGTCGATTTTACCAGCTTCAGCTTCATGCCCGAACTGGTTCGTGCGCTGGTGAAGCGCGATCAGATCCTGGATCTGGGCCCGCTATTGCAGAACGAGGGCGCGGCTTGGGTCGCCGCAAACTACACGCAGAACACCCTCGACCTCGCCAAGGTGGACGGCAAGCAATTCGGCATCGCGTTCAACGCGTCGTTGCCGATCGGCTACGTGAACGCCGACCTGGTCCGCAAGGCTGGCGGCGATCCCGACAAGCTGCCGGCCGACTGGACCGGACTGCTCGGCATCGCGAAGAAGATCAACGCCATCGGGGGCGGCGTGAGCGGTGTGGGTTATAGCGTGCAGGTCTGGCCGGATGACTGGCTGTGGCAGGCGATCGTCATGCAGAGCGGCGCGCGCATCCTTGACGCAAGTGGGACCAAGGTCGGGTTCGGGGGACCCCCTGGGCTTGACGTGATGAAGCTGCTGCGCTCGGTCGTAACTGAAGGCGGCATGCCGCTGATGGATTTCGACCAGGCCCGTGAGGCCTTCGTCGCTGGCAAGACCGGCATCTACTTCGACACGCCGGCGCGGCTGAAGCAGGTGACCGATCTCGTCGCCACCCGCTTCGTGCTGAAGACCTTCGTCTTCCCGATCAACGACACGGCGCATGGCGGCTTGCCGACCGGCGGCAACGCGGGGATCATTACCACCAAGGACCCGGCCAAGCAGAAAGCGGCCTGGGCATACATCAAGTTCATGACCGGGCCCGAGGCGCAAACCATCGTTGCGAAAGCAACCGGGTATATGCCGCTGAACCTGAACGCAGCCGGTCCGAACTTCCTCAAGCCGTTCTACGACGCCAACCCCAACTTCGCGACGGTGGCCAAGGAGGTGGATCGCGCGCTGCCCTGGCAGGGTTATCCGGGCGGCAACTCGGTGCGGATCTGGCGGCTGCAGCGGGACATCATCAACGGCGTGATGTCCGGGGACATAACGCCGGAAGCCGGGCTGAAGCAGATCGTGGACCAGACCAACGCCCTGATGCAGTAAACCCACGTCGTTTGAGCCCACGCCGGCGCCGCGCCTGGGCCGAAACAGGAGACCTGCGCCGCTTCGTAAACCCGCGGCAACTGATGGGTTACCTAGGGCTTGTGCCGGGCGAGAGTTCGACCGGGGAGAGCGTGCGGCGGCTTGGCATCACCAAAGCCGCCTGTGGCAGAGTTCCGCGCAGGGTCGCGGTGGATGACTACTTTGCGGAGTTCCTGGCGTCGTAGTCAGCTCCCCATGATCTCCTGCCACCGCAGCGTCCAGTCGCGCTGCTGCCGGGAGAGCAGTTCGTCGTCGGGGAAGGTCACGCGCGCCATGGCCGCATCCGTCGTCAGCTGGGTTGCGGCGTAGCTTTCGGGCCAGTCCGCGATGTCCATGCGGCCGGGGCTGGAGAAGTAGCCGAGGCAGAAGGCGCGTTGAATGTCGGGCTCGAGCCGAAAGTTCAGGAACTCGAAGGCCAAGCGCTTATTGGTGCTGCCGATCGGGACCGCGGAGCAGTTCGCAAGACCCATCGTGCCCTCCTTCGGGATCGTCACGCCATACGGGAGTCCGCGGGTCGCGTAGAGGTTGGCCCGTCCGCTCCAGAACGGCATCAGCCAGACTTGGCCGTTCTCCATGTAGGGCACGGCCTGCGCGGAAGACGCGGCAGAGAGGCCCACCAGCGGCTTCTGCTTCTCCAGCATGGCCCAGGCAGCGTCCATCTTGCGCTCGTCCGTGCCGGTGCTGCGGGCCGCCATGATCAGGGCGTAGGCGGCCAGGGTGAAGTTGGCGGGGCTGTGCGCGACCAGGTGACTGGTCGATCGGCTCGGCCCTGGGGACCGTGCTGATCGCGGTGTCGCTGCTGCTGCTCTGGGCCGGCACGGTGGTGGGAACGCGCCGCGCCGCATGAGGGCGCTCGTTTCTCCGTGGGCGCTCCTGCGCTGGGCCGTAGGCGCGGTCTACGTGTTCGCGCTGGGCCCCATCCTCATCACCGCGACCGTGTCGTTCAACGCGGTCAACCAGTCGCGCTTTCCGCCTGTGGGCTTCTCGCTGCGCTGGTGGCAGGAGGCGCTGCTGCCGCGCTGGCTGGGGCCACTGGCGTTCAGCATCGAGCTGTCACTTGCTGCCGCGGTACTGACGGTGCTGATGGGCTTTCCGCTGGCCTATGGGCTGACGCGTTTCCGCTTTCCCGGCCGCGATGCCCTGGCCGCGCTGTCGCTGGGCCCGCTGGCGCTGCCGGCGCTGGTCACGGGGATCGGGCTGTTGCAACTGCTGCAACTCGCCGGGCTCGTGGCCTTGTTCGGGCTGCCGGCGCTGCTGATCGGGCATCTGGTGATCTGCCTGCCATTCGCTGTGCGCACCATCGGCGTCAGCCTGCAAGCGATCCCGCCCCAGGCCGAGCAGGCAGCCTTGAGCCTGGGCGCCACGCACCTCAGGGCCTTTTGGGAAGTGACGTTGCCGTTGGTCAAGAACGGGGTGTTCGCAGGCGCCAGCTTCGCCTTCGTGCAGTCCTTCACGGATTACAGCATTTCCCTGTTCCTTGCCCGGCCCGGCAGGCAACCGATCACCGTGACGATCCTGAGCTTTCTCGAGTTCGGGTTCGCCCCCACGCTGGCGGCCGTGGCGGTGCTGACGATGGTCGTGCCAATGGTGCTGATCGGGGTGGTGCAGCGGTTCTTCGGGATCGGCGAGTTCCTCTACGGGACAAGGCATTGACCCCCGCGCTGGAACTCGAGGGCGTCCGCAAGTCCTTTGGCGCGGTGCCCGTGGTGAACGGCATCGACCTCGTGGTGCAAGAGGGCGAGTTCCTGACGCTGTTGGGCCCGTCCGGCTGCGGCAAGACGACCACGTTGAATCTGGTGGCCGGGTTCCTGTCGCCGGACGGAGGCACGGTCCGGATCAAGGGTCGGCCCTTGAACGGCGTGCCGCCATTCCGGCGCGACATCGGGCTGGTATTCCAGGACTACGCACTGTTTCCGCACCGGACTGTCGCCGAGAATGTCGGGTTCGGACTGCGGATGCGGAAGGTGGCCCGGCCGGAGATCGAGGAGCGGGTATGGGAGGCGCTGGCGCTGATGCAGTTGCAGGGGCTTGCCGACCGGCGCGGCCGGGGCAGCTCAGCGGAGGGCAGCGGCAGCGTGTGGCGCTGGCCCGCGCACTGGTGATACGCCCGGCCGTGCTGCTGATGGACGAGCCGCTAAGCAACCTCGACCTGAAGCTGCGCGAAGACATGCGCCTGGAAATCTCCGGCCTGCAGCGGCGTCTCGGCATAACGGCGATCCTGGTGATGCATGATCAGGGCGAGGCGCTGGTAATGTCCGACCGCGTGGCTGTCATGGAGAAGGGCGGCATCGCGCCAGTCGCCGACGCGGGGCGCCCGGGCTCATGCCGGACGCGAGCACCATGTCCGCCGATCCGGAGCGCACGACGAGCCGGTCAGAGGTGGCGGTCGTCTCGGGGGGGCGGTCGTCAGGTCACGCCGTCTCGTCCCCCGTTCGACGCCGCCCGGCCACGCGGAT
>JAABUK010004743.1_pt1 | contig 21831 bp, 29 predicted proteins | sample 5559141 | NCBI WGS metagenome assembly JAABUK01 (sample SAMN10711869, study PRJNA513367) | rock metagenome | isolation source: Antarctica rocks | place: Antarctica: Victoria Land, Pudding Butte nord | collected 2016-01-03
TTTTCGAACAGAACTCCCACCAGCTTGGTTTTGTTGCACACCACATACACCTGTGCTTTCAAGCCAGGATGTCTGATGAGTCACTACTGGCTCCACACCCCAGACTGTAAGTTATAAAATGAATGAAATGAAATACATGGTTGAGCAGACCTGCATGTGCCTTTTACTCGACAAGCTGGGCAGAATGGCTGTACTGCTGCGAGAGGTCATGTTGCATGGGATAACAGCACCAGGCATGCTCATCTGATTCAGCCTTTGCAGGCGTCCCAGCCCAGGAGCAGGCTGCGCACATCCTCTCCGCACTGGATGTATGCACTGGTGTCCTTAACGGTAAACTTTTGTTTCACGTGTGCGCTGGTGAATGCCGATGGTGCACAGTTTTGTCTCCTAGACTCTGTCATCATTGCTGCAGATCAAAACAGAGGATCATTGCTGTTCATTGTGCCTCACAGATGGTGTGAGTGGTGTGTACCATAAACAGCTGTGTGACAATCTTGTCTGTCTCTTAATAGGGCTTGACACTCAGTTGGTGATCATCTCAGTTGGTTTATGCTGTGCAGGCAGACATGGTGTGTATCATGTTCCTTCTGGTAATGCTGAGGCTGCTCATGCTGCTGGGATTTCTGGGTACAAGGTGTTTGATTTGCCCTCAATGCAATCACATTTGTTGTGCTGTTGGCAAAGAGAGTCACTGCTTGACCTGTGCTGTTGCTGCAACATTACTGCATGCTCTTTGCAACAGCGGCTGTAACACATGCATATCAGTGTGCACCTAGGCTTGCATATTCCTGGAACAAACGATTTCCAGGCTGACATGTGTTCACTCAAAGACTCACAGTCGCAAGGCTCCTGTATGCACTAGCCTCAACAGACAAGTATATTCCTAGTTAATCGACCTCACTGCTTTTGCAGAGTTGCGCAAACCTTGTGGATGCTCAGACTGCCTTTGAGACTGCTGAGGCAAGAGAGCAGAGCAGCGAGTCAGCTGCAGCAAATGTTGCCGCAGCAGTCTGGCCTGACATTATTGTGAGAGAGAACAACGTTGCTCGTGTTGAAAGGCTGGCTTGGCTGCGCAGCATGGCCAAGAGCGCGCAGACTTCAGCAACGTCAGGTGAATGTGTTCCTAACCGTGTTGATATCTATATCTAGGCTGTCAGTGCTCAATGCATAGAGCAAACGTGCTTGCTTACAACAGTGCTGTGCTTGCTGATATGCATGTGCATGCTTGTGAGCAAACAGCAGTTTTGCCAATATCTTGTGTGGCACTGGGATCAACATGTCTATTGGCTGGAACAGTCCTGCCTGTTTTTGTCACAGTTCCATACCTTTTGTGTTGCTGTCCAGGACAGCAGAGACGGTCAAGCAAGAGGCTACATCCTCTTTGCTCCAGGCTAGACCTGTCCATGCAACTTGTGGAGCAGCTTGCCTGCAGGCTTCTGACGCGTTTGTCAACGTGATTGGGGACACAAGTTGAACAATGCGATGCAATAAGCGTCAGGTAAAACTACTGTTGATCCAGGCTGTCAATTTGGGACCTTAGGCTGTTACCTAGTCAGTATGTGCTGAATTTGATTTTGAGCTGCAGTTGCAGTGCTTCAGATGTGCTGCTGCAAAACATCATACTTGTTCTGGCAGCATTTTTTGCTTCCTGCAATGCTACCTTGGGTATTTGAGCATGAGCTTGCCAATGTCTCGTCTTTCAGCCGGGAAGGCTCTATGTTGATGTATGTCATCAAGACAGGAACACACTATGCATTTGATATGCTTCAAATTGTTAGACACATTGCATAGTACAAAGCACCAATGATATTGGCTTGCAAGTGCAACAAGCATGTCCTGACTGATAGCTAGGTCTTATCAGAGCCTATCAGAATTTCCTGCTGGATGATATGCATTGCAACTGACCAGAGAGGAGACAAACTGTTGCGCTCTGGTTGGTGCCTTACAGCATCAAGCCAACCTTCTGTAATTACATTGCTATCCAGCCTTCTCTATGCTGAAATTCCTTGCTTTTCCACAGACAACAACACCATGAGATTCTTGGCGCCTCAGGATCACATGCACATGCAGGTTTTCACATTAGTTGTCTTGATATCCTCCAGGCTTCAGCTTGGTCTGCTTCCATATGTGATAAGGCTTGTTGGCTTGCTAAGGCATTGTGATCTCTTCAGGGCGGCCTTGACTGCTGAGGTTGTCACATACACACATCACCATCGCTTCAAGCCCATACATCTGTATACCGGTAGATATAAATGTCAGATCCCTGAGTTTGTTACGCGCATGTGACGCTTTCTGCACACTAGACTTGCACTTCAGACTTGGTTCTCATTTATAATTATTCTTGTAAGTGCCAATTACATTTTGCCGGTTTGCGGGAGGATAGCATGTTACGAGGGCTAGTGGGGCGTGCACACATTTTGGTAGTGTGGCTGTTGCAGATGAAGTGCACACGATTGTCTGACGGCCAGCTGTCCAGCCACTTAGACAGCAGTATGGTCCCACGTCCACAAACAGGAGTGCCTTTTTTGCGCAGCATTGTTTGCAAGTTTTCAAGTTAGTTTTCTCTCATGGACAACACATCCGCTGTCCACCAAATACTCAGAAGCAGGACTATCTGGTGCATTCTACAGCAGGTCATAGTGGTTTGACATCACGCACCAATTTCACATGGCTGATCACACGATGTAGCTATGCATGCATTGTTAATGAGCCATTTTGCGGTTGTTTGTTGCCTAAACTTGAATGGGACCACAGCCCTCTACCACTAGTCAGATACTGTCTGCAAGTCTGGTACGCTCCTTTTAGGACATGCTCACGTTGACTTGGGTCTTTGCATCACATCTGCTTTGTGTTTAGCAGACTGCTTTTTGAGCCCCTTCCATAGCTTGTAGCTCCATATCTGACTGCCTGCTGTAGTAACAGCAGCCAACGCTGCCCATGTGACCCTGTAGAACAGCAATGCATGGCTTCAATCAACATCACTCAAGCAATCAATTACATGTTTAGTTGCAGCTAAGCCACAGGTGAACTAAGTTGTCAGGCATTGGTTTCCTGGCTATGCATGTTGCTGCAGGCCAGTCCTGCATTTTCATATGTACATTCCCTCAGCAATCATGTCAGCAAGTAGACAGAAACAAGCACTGCGCATGCTTCTGGATCTGATATGGTAATGTGTTCTTTGGCCCACACTGGGGACATCTGCATTGTGCTACATTACTTTCAGTCAATATGAGTGTACTGGACACCACAGATGCAGCAAAGTATATACCTGCAGCCAACTGGCAGCTTCTGAGCAGATTGAAGATGAATGCAGAACCAAGCGATGACAGGTGGCGCCACAATGCTCCTCACAAATAAGAATACATACGTGTATATTGGGGAGAGGATCTTGAAGCATGACATTGCTGCCTGCAATGCATGCAGAATAAATTGGTCAAGTAGCAGCTCATCGATTCTGACGACAGGGACGAAAATCATGAACATGTGGGCAAGGGACATTCACTGGCATCTGATCCACATGACATGTTGCTGACTGCATGATCATGTCCGCACCTCGTCAGTATATTGCTAACCTTTGGATGATGCTGATGCGACCAACGCTCAAGTTGTGCAGCATGCTATGACAATGGCTTGCGTAGTCTTGCAAAGAATTGAAACAGCTACCACCACAGCACAGCAAGTCAGGTATATGATGCCGACCTTGCTTTCCCGCCTCAATTCCCTGGAAATAAGCCAGGAGTTCTGAAAGAGACTAGTACTTTCGCCCAGGACCATGAGCACCAGGCATGATAGGCCACCCCTGCCGATGTATAGCGAGGACATCATGTACCCAGTGGTCATCAGGTGGTGCCCCACAAACAGAAAGTCATTGGGAGTGAAGGGCAGCAAGAACAGGAAGAAATCGACTATCATGTAGGCCTGCGACAGAGAAATGGATCAGACATGCACAATTTTCAAGACCTTAAGTGATCAGCAAATTCAGCGAACAAGCTGACTGTTGCTGCTGTGACAGCAGATCTTACCGCGGAAATTTGCATTACAAAGTTGGTGCTGCTGTTGTTTTGTGCATCCAAGGAAAAAGGATATTGGGAAACCAGCTGCAAAAGCAAAGCTGTTTGGGCAGTTCACAAGGTTGCAATGCTTGCCAGGCTTGCACGACCTAGCAGCATCAACTCTGTGCAACATACCTGAGCTCCTGCAATCATGTTGGTGATAACAGCGTGCACGATTGATATCACGCACGAAGACAGTGTTGCCCTGCATTGGGAGCACGGCATGGTCATCTGTGCGAGAGAAAGCAGCAGAGGATTCCCGCTCCACACCTTCTTTTGCCTGACAGACCATAAAGTCCCCAACCTACGTATGCTGCCGCAAACACAGCAGCAAACAGGCTTGTGAGGCCAGGCAGGGCAGAGAGTGTTGGCCCTGCGGAGATCAACAAGATAATGGCTAGGTCAGCCGACACACAGCGCATACACCAATGGCCGACCTGTATAAGAGGAGGCAGCGGCTGTCACAGGAGACACCAGCTGCTGCAACTGGTCTTCGATCCAAGTCGACATTCGTGAGGGTCAATCACGATCCGAAGTGCCGAAGGAAATTGCCGGGACCTTGCAGACCAGAAAGTGCTAGTCGCTGAGCTGCTTATCACGCAGCGCTGGAAAGGGAAGACTATGCCTATTGTGTTATTCTCAAGTCTACCCTGTGTAGTCATATTTGGGGACAATGTAGTCATGTTTAAATTCTATATTCATTCATTCATCCATTTGCTTTTAAGGTCTTGGGGCCAACCTTGACCATAGGACCAGTAGTCTAACAGTGTCGAACAAAACCTCAACTGGTCTAAAACACTGGTAAACATATTGATCACAGCTGACGCACTCTTATAAGCTAAACTAAAGGTTATGTCCAGTTTGTGCTGCCACCAGGGTGTTCCTATGTTCAAAACATTCCCTCAAAAATCTAGCTATGACTTTGGGATCATGTCGAGCAAAAAAGGAAGACAGTGTGGGGGCTGGGCCCCAAAATATGTTTGTAGACTTGTTCCTGATGGCACAATATGCCGGACAATCAAACACAAAATGATGTTCATCCTCTGCTGAACCAGAAGCGCAGAAAACACAATGATGCTGTTCTCTGGGCACCTGCTGTGCCAAAAGGCAAAAGCCTACCAGTATCTACATGAAGACCATGACATCCACATCTAAATCTGCTAATGAGTTTTCGGCTCTGGAAGCCCTTGACTGCTGAAAGATAAGGTGCTAGGACATATTTTGGCTGCAAGGTTTGGTACCTAGCAACACTGCTGAGACTATTCTGATGCCATGTCTGTGCATAATGATTCTTGGATCAAACAGATTATTGATGCGAGCTATCAGGCTTCTTCTTCAGTCCTCCTCACAAGCACAGTCACTGTGACGGATTTCCTCGTCGGAGATCGCCCTCACGGGTTTATGCAGCAAAATTCGACCGCAGGACTAGGCAAGCGAGCTGGATTGCTCACAGTTAACGATTGCACGCTGTGCCCATGTAGACTCGGCGTCCTGGTCTGATGCGAGACATCACTTGAAGGCGGTGCAGGCTTGGCGACCCCTAAACGCAGCATGCTGAAGGTTTACTCCACAGCTGCCAGCAGCGGAATCAGACTATCTTGGGCTCGTAGCATTCTCATTGCCCGCAAGCATCACCTCCATGTCAACTTTGCCAGGGCTACGTTGTCAGACAGCGCCTCTTCACCTGCTGCCACTGAGAGTACCAAAGCGCTGCCTTCGTCTACGTTGGCCTCGTTATCTCAGCTTCAGCAGCAGATAGGTGAACTGAGCCAAGACCGCACGGTACAGCAGCAGGTCATTTCAGGATCTTTGCAGCAGTCGCCTTCTCAGCATCCGCGCATTGCAGGTCTCATCAGCCCCGCCTTTGACATTTGTTATCAGTGGCCCAAGTGGAGTCGGCAAGGATGCTGTAATCAAGCAATTGCAGCAAACACGTCCAGAACTGCATTTTGTTGTCACTGCGACGTCCAGGCAAGTTCTGGAGTTATGTCTTCCTGAATAGGATATCAAGGCAGCACTGGTGCCATAGTCCTTCTGATTCGAAATCAATGTGATACATGCAGAGCTATGAGGCCTAAAGAAGTGGATGGCATAGATTACATTTTTGTTACAAAAGAGAAGTTCGAGTCATGGATCAAAGCAGACGAGCTGCTAGAACATGCTCTTGTTTATGGTGAATACAAGGGCATTTTACGGTCCCAAATTGTACATGCTCTGGCCAACAAGCAAGATGTCATCCTGCGTCTGGATGTTCAGGGGGCTGCAACTATGCGCAGACTCATGCCTGATGCAGTCTCAATTTTCCTGGTATGCTTTGCTTTGCTGCATGCCGACGCACATTTCATGACTCAAGCGTGAGACCTATCTAGCTGCTTGATTCATGTTTCATTATCGGTTGCAGATGCACATTCCTGGCCAAAATAGCCTGTCACGCAGTTGTTATGCAGGTGGCCATGTCTCAGCATGAGCTTGTGCATCGTCTCCTGGACAGAAAAACGGAGCCGCTGGTACGATCTCGCAGACATGACTGATGCTCCTTGCAATGCCCCATGCTGTTTGTGAGTCCCACAGAGTTTTGTGCTGTGTGGCAGGACAAGCTGGTTCTGCGTGTGCAAACAGCAAATGATGAGGTGGCACATCTCAAGGATTTTGATTATGGTAAGCCATGTTGGGCGCATCGACAATGCTGTGTCAAGGGCACGCCAATTGGCTGGTCGCAGCGTGATATATGTAAGTCATTTGTCACGCCAACCTGTGTGTAAGTCAAGCTATGGGCTGCAGTTGTCACCAATGGCCAGGGGCAGCTGGATCAGTGTGTGCGTCAAATAGACGCTATCATTGAAGCTGAGAAGTGCCAGCGGTGGCGCCTGGTCAGCTGACTTGAATTCTTGCTACGGCACCGGTTCACAAAGGCTACAACCTTGATGAAGCCTATAGCATCCATGACACTGATAACCATGGCAGTGCCCCACAGGGACATGTCTATATCAAGAGGGCGGTGTGCTGCCTTGTATATTCACTGGCCTTCATGGAAAGCCTGTCAAGACACCTTGGTCTAGCTACAGGCCTCAGCTTCTGAGACAGTATCTTTAGACTATTTGGACTTGAGTGTGTGTAATGGGCCGTGGCTATCACCCTCAGCGTAACTGGTTGCTTTAGCAAGCTTGCTGAGTTGTTATGCAGACCCTCAGCTGTATGTATAGCTTAGTGGCACTGCCTATGAAAAGGGATATACTACCTCGGACTGACTCTTAAGGTCATGTCGAGGGCTATTTTGCCAACTCACAATTGCATTGTAATGAAGTTGTTAACAACGTTGGTACCACCTAATATTCGATGCGTGTTTGTAGAATGGTTGAGGTGGTTTGCCTGTTGCAGACATTCAAGTCTGTACTGGCAGGCACACGATGCTGTTGTCATACCTCCTTGCGAAGAAGTCTAGCTAGAAAATTGCCACTGATCAACATTCCAAAACAGAAAGCGGCACACATGTAAATGACAGGTCGCAAGCACTTGAAGAAACTGACGTGAGATTAACCTCACGCCAACCTTGCGAAGTCCTTACACAGCAACAAGCTTATTGCAGAAGACTTTGTATAGCAAAGTGCACATCAATGGATATCCTCCGTCAAGCTGACACGAAGGCATGGCATGAAACGGCCATGTCACTTCAAGCATACTTTTCCAGGAGAGCCTGCAGCTTGTCTTTGGAGGCACCAACCAGCTCATCCACCTTCTGATTGTTCTTCCACACCTGAAATGTTGGCATGGCACTTATGCCGCACTCCTGAGCAACAGCCTGCAAGGACATATGGGTGAGCATGCTGCAAGCAAATTTTCAGTGTACAGCCCATCCATTGCCGTACCTCAACAGCATCGACGTCCACTTTCAAAAAAATGACTCCAGAATACTTGGTGCTCAGTTCCTCAAAGTATGGGGAGATCATTCGGCAAGGTCCACACCAAGTTGCGGAGAAGTCCACGATGACCTGTACAATGGCGTGGTCAGGGTCCTGGCAGAATCCAATTCAATGCAGATGGGACCTTGCACACACCGCTTTGTCTCCTGCTTTTTGATGGACTGAGGTCCACTCGTCCTTGCTGTTGATGTTGGTGACCTTGCCTTCACCCATGTCTGAGAAGAGATCAGGGGCCTTTGGCGATGTCTGATCAGTGGATCTGAGCGAGAACTACCTGAACAACGGATGCCACGAAGGTCGCACAATCGATTTTGCCGTGAATGTGGTAAAGGACGAACTTCGTGTAAGGAGGACTGCACGTGCCCATCCCTCGCAAACTCTGGCTCTACAAACTCTGCGAGCTGTTACATGCCCTGATGCATGCCTACAAACGGCAGCCGGTGACAATCGAACGCCACGTTTCCCGGACAAACTGTATACGTCTCACCCACCAGGGAAACAGCCGATAAATCTTGACCACTGCAGATTTCATTTTTCTCGTCGCAGTGATCACAGCCAGGCAGGCTACGACTGACATGCAAGCAGCTGCAAACATAGCAAGCGACCACCAGCAGGCAGGTTTTGCTATGTGATGTATGTCGTATGCTGTTTCCTGATCAATGTCACTGACCAGACGTTGTTTGACTTACAGACTGCAAAGCCTGTAACATCAGCAGGCACTCCTCAACAGCAGCAGCTGGACTCAACTGCGAGGATGTACTCCCAGCAGTATAGATTGCCTGGTGCGGCACCGGGCAGCTTGCTTCCTCCAGCGTCAACAACAGCAAGCAGTCAAAGTAAAGCCACCTCGAAGGAGCAAAAGACGCAGCATATGCAGCAAACAGATCCTCCCCAGACAAGCGTTTCCGTCCAAAGCCATTTCGATGTTAAGCTTCCCGTACAAGCCTCTATAAAACAGGACTCAGCACACAGGGCTCCAGAAGTTAGACAAGCCCCATCCAAAAGGGAGAAAGTTCAGTGCTTGTTTTGCACAAAACCAGCTAGGATCACGTGAGTTGATCTGCACTCAGTTTTGCGTGATAGTGCTGCTCCCACTGACTCCTCATTGGTGATGCAGTTGTCTCCACAAGCTGTGCAAAAAATGCTGCAATGAACGACATCCCAATGACTGCAAGGCTCATGATACAGGTAAGCATCTTGCAGACCATTCAGCTGCAGAACTGTTGCATGCTGTATGCATGCGCGCCACAAACATACAACAGAAACCCTTTACTCTAACAGCTGCTGCTGCAGCAGGTCCAGTTGGGGACAGAGACAAGGTCAAGCAGGCTAGGGTACAGGCACTTACAGCAAAAGCAAGCCATGCCTCAGTGCCAGCGCCCACTCCCAACCCAAAAGCCTCATTGGCTGATACCAAAGGACCAGGCCAGTGCCTTCCTCACAACCCATACCATGTCTGCAGATCTGCTGTTATGCCAGCATGCAAAACAGGGTCTGTTGCAAGCCACGTAGTATGGTCTAATGTTGCTGTTAAAGAAGGTCATCTCATTTGATTATTGTAAATCTGAATGATAGTCTCTGGCTGGATATGGCATGATGTCTACTGTGCCACATTATATTTCAGCTGCTGATGCAAAAGTCTTTGCACAGGCAGAGTAAGGGTTACTCTGCCTGTTTAGCAGCCACATACAGGTCCTTACAGGCAGCTGTCTTCCATTGCTTCATTTGTGTTGCACAAGTCAAGAAGACAATGTCTGCTTGTGCAGAGTCTCCAGTCTTGAAGGGCGTACCTCCAGGCCCACATGCAATAAACCTCTCAGATACTGCTAGTGTGTATCATCAGGTGTGCTCTCAATGTTGCTGTTCTTGTCCCAAGCGCACTAGCATACATGCCCCTGTTTATGTGCTTGAATTCTTTTTCGCGGCTATTCGTCATGTATCGCTGCTGCATGAGCAATCCAAGCTGATCTCAATGTGTGACTGGCTGCCTGCCATGTGTGCTGAAGACTGGACAGACTGACAGGCTACATGACCATAAGTAAACCAGCAATCACTGCACCTGAATTATCTGCAGGATGTGCAAGAACTTGCACAATGGTTGCCAGCAGGCTACAAGCAGTTGGATGAGGAGCAACATGCTACAGCTGCAGAAGCAATGCAGAATTACGTCACAAGTGCAGACCTGCTTAAGCAGCTTTGCCAAGGTGGAAACAACAGCAGCTGGCTTGTGAATGTCCCAGGTCGGTCCATCTCCTCTTTGCATGCACTACCATACTATCTACATATCATCAACAGCGTGGCCAAGGATCAGCAGACTCATTTATAACATTTCCGTCTGCATACTACTGTTGTCAGGTCTGCCAATTGGGTGAAGCAGTGTGCCGTCCAATCCCCTCGTGTTAGTCCATAACACATGTCGCATTGACTATGCTCAGCATTTTCTAGAAGCTGGGGCAGCTGTCCCCTGCAAATGTGCTAAGTCAGAAACTGTCATCACAGACACTTAGCAAAAGCTTGTCTTGTCTGCTGCAGGTGACAAACCTCACCTGTGTTTGCATACTGCCAGTACTGCTGCTGCTCAGCCAACTGCAGTTGCTGCTGATGGCCAGGTCAGTCATCTGTTAGCAACCCAGAATTTATGCAACGCTACCATACACATTATCAAGTGGGTCATCCTCATATAGCAGCACTGGCAGGTGCTGCTGTCATATCTGCTTCCATGTCTGCATGCTGCAAGTGGTGCCGGGTTTGTAGCTTTTACACAAATGTTGTGTGTCAAGTGCTGTGTGCTGCTGTTGCACACCTTGTATTGTCCTAGTCAGCAGCCACTCATTTGCAGAGACAGCAATGCTTAACAGATGACATCACATGAAATCATGCAGGCAAACAGCTCATTGGCATGCTCTAGAGCTGTCAAGATGTTTCACAGCTTTGAGGCTTGTCATTGAAGGTGTTGTCCATATGCAGGGTGTGAATCCGCTGTGTGGCAGCTCCCATCAGGCGATGCAAGAAGAAGACGTTTTGGATCAAGAGCCTAGTAATGCAAAGTACTCATCAAACCACAGTGCATTGTTGAACGACTGCAGGGTGACAAAGAAAGACATGCAGTCCTCAGCAGCACAGGCTGATGAGCTGCCACCTTGCAGGTCTTGTTTGGTCTTATAATTATGAGCAAATTGACTGTGGCGCATACACAGCTATGCCTCTTGCTTGGCAGCATTGTCTTGCAGCCCAGTATGACAGCCTCAGTGTGATGGCAGTGTAGTGCATTGGAAGTATGCAGATGGTTGCCTTGATACTTTGGATGTAGATGTCTAAAAATATTTTTCACACTTGAATGTCTCATGCATACGGATATTGAAACATTTCATTAATGTAACAACTGTGCCACATTCAACGTACGGCAAGTTCAAAAATGGATGATTCTGTTCGAGCAAGAGCTTTGGATCACCACAGGACATCTAGCCTCGGTGGGCGACTCTGGGGATTATGTATCCCCCAATGTCGTGATAGATTGGATCTCAGACTTAGGTGTCATGCTCAAGGCAGAGCGGAGTCAGGGCTGTTCTCAGGGCTGTTCTCAGGGCTGAACAGCCCTGACTTGACTGCCTAGTGTGTGATGCATCAACGTGAGTGTGGCGATCAATCAGACGAGAAGTTGGTCCTGTGCTCACGCGTGTATTATAATCTCATTGATCTTTTGAACCACAACAAAACACATCGGAAAGCCGTGGTGTTGTAGAAAACCTCCGAAATAACTGGAATTACCGCAAGCAGATCACTCGGACAAGCTTGACCGACGCTGACGATCTCTTGCAACGGAACCAGGACATGTTACGATGATCGTGCCTGGTGCACCATATGTTCTCGTCGCACATCAGTCTGAGGAAGGGTCGAGTGGTGGACAGCTCCACGAGCCAAAGTGTTGCTAGCAAACTGCGCTGCCCAGGAGCAGTCCTGTGGGCGCTAGCTGTTTGTTGCCTGTTGTATCTTTTCCTGCGATCGGGCTCATCCAAGCCAAACCTCAAGCTTCAGCGCCAAAATCGGTCACTTGCACAAGCAGCTACTCTCAGTCGGCAGTTGCGAGAGCTCAGTCTTGGACAATTCAGTCACAGCACCCTTAGCTCAGCCTTTAGGGTTGCTAGCCAGTCTTTTTCAGCTTCAGACTACAGTCCACACAGTCCAGATGTTACTGACTCCTATCAACAAACAGCAGAGTTTAAGCTGCTTGTTGATAAAGCCTCAGATGTCCTGTCAGCCCTGTCTTCTGCCAAGCCTGTGACACCATGTGCTTGGGATCCTTCCATGCCATTGGATCTGCACAACAATAAGAAGGTGCTGCTGGCTGCAAATATGCATAATAATGAAGATTTGCTGCCCCACTTCACCTTGCAGATGCTTCATCTTTTGGCATCCTTGCCTCTAGGCAGTGCGTTTCTATCAGTATATGAAAGTGGAAGCACAGACAGCACAGGTACTGATGATCATGCGTGCTGGCAATCTTGCTTGACTCTCCTTTGTCGTATTGTCCGACTTAGAAAAGATATTTGCTTGCTATTGACAGGAGCCTGGTTGGAAGTGCTCAGGGATTTGATGGCCTGCATAGGCACTCCACACAGAATTGTAATTGGTAAGTGTCTCTCACACTCGCGTCGCTCTGCGCGCTGATCTCTCTGAACACCATCAAAGCTCATGTAGTACTTGCTCTGCTTGTCCAACTTTGGAGACTTTCTCATGCACACACCTGAGAGTCCTGCTGAGTGCTGCAACCAGTGTCTCAAAGGGTCAGTAATTGCACATATTGCCATGGCATCTGGTGCTGCATAGGCACTGCGTCCATGCTGTGAGATGTCACCCTTTCCTGTTGCAACTCTCTTTGCCCCTGTCTGGCTTGCAGGTGGCAGTTTGATGCGTGGTGAAGAGCAAGACCGGATAGACTTCCTGGCGCAAGCTCGCAAGCAGGTTTGCCAGAGGCAGAGTGCAGCAGCTGTACCTCATCAACGTCCACCTTGTTGCTGGCCTGTTCATTGATCTTGTGGGCTATCTGCACCAATGAAGCTGCATCCTCCCTATTGTAGGCATGCGGCCGACGGCCATTCTCATCCTGCATCACACAACAGAACTTGTGCTTATCTGTCAGCACAGATGTGCCCCATGCTGCTACTCCTGTTACTCAGCATACAATGGACTTTGATTGTCTCTACTTAGCGACAAGCTGTCTGTACTTATTGACAAGGTATCAAGGTGCTGCAAGTGGTATGATGCTGCAGTGAGGTTGCTGGAAGATTTGACAGGTGGACATGTGCAGAAAAGATGCTCACGCCTTGAGCCTGCTCCATGGATTATGCTCAGCTCTGACTTGACATCAAACAAGTGCCACATACCTGGAACTCATTCAAGGCTTGGAAGCCCAGGTGCAGAATGCCAGGGCGCTCCATCTTGGCAAAATCGCTGAGCAAGAACTCTCCAGGGTCTTCAAGGGCCTGAGCCAGTGGCTTGAAGTCCAGAGTCTTGTGCTCTTTGTGCTCAGTCACAATGCCACCCTTGACGTAGTCTCCATAGCTTGTGGTGTCCTCCTCAAGCTCAAAGGAATGGGCTTGCACCTGTGCCAACAGAAATGTAGTAGTCAGCTGGCTCAAACAGCATGCAAGTGCATAAACGGGACCACACCTGCTCATTGCCACACAAGCATTGCAACACTGCACTCCGCATGAGGACAAGCTTGTGATATGCACTGCAATATACTCTATAGGTGATGAAATACTCACAAGGCTGTTTGGCCTTGACAGCCACGTGCGTCATGAACTGTTATGAATATGCTCAGAAGCACAGCGCTACATGCAACTGCCGCCCTCTTACTCTGCCACAGCCTGACAAGGCCGCTCTGCTCTCGGGCCTGTTGAGTGCGTAGAAATTGTACCTTGACATTTTTGATGCGCCTAGGCTTCTTGTCATTCAAGGTAGGCATTCCAGTCACTTCTGCAAATGTAACTAATTGACCATCCTGCATACAAAAAAAGTGGTTGTGATATTGTGTTGTTGTGGGTGCAGTGATTTTGCGTTTCTGTCATGAGCTTTGAGCACCATCAACGTGACAAGGGCGTGCCTGGAACTCCATTCGCTCGTCATCTACACATGTGATGAGGGTAGGATTGCCAGGAATGATGGAGGCTACAATGCCTGTTGCAGGCTCCTCGCCTGTAATGTATGTCATGTGTTGAGTGCCCACTTCATGCAACAAATCAGTACAAAATATGCATGATGCAGATGCTTTGTATAACAAACAGCAAACACCCAAGAATTGAGTGCAAAAGGGACGCATGAAGAATGCTTACCATCAACGTCCAAGACCTGAAATCCTGTACCAAAGTCACAAAAGACACTGGCAAATACTCCACACACATCTGCCTTGATGAAGCCAATGTTGTGCTTATGGCAGATTTCATCAATAGATATTGACTCCTTCATCATAGTGTTTGTGCAGACTACCACCTACGCATGCAAGTATTGATCTTGCAGTAAAACATGATGGTGGATATGTGTACTGCTGGTTCTAGTTGACTTGACCGCAAACCTGAAACTGGCTGATGTATTGTTCTGTCAGTTGTGCTGAAGAGGATGATACTGCCACAGCAGTGTTCAACTCTTGCAGCTTGTCTCTGCAAGCTGCTGCACGGTTTGTGCCTACATCTGCCTCAGTTAAGTAGAACTGGGCAGACAGATCTTGCAGCTGAGTTTCTGCTGTATCATGAAGCACCACGGCTTTGACACCAGCCAAAATGACATTCTTGGCTGCATCGCAATGATTGAGGGTTGTGAGATGGTAGGTCTTAGAGTGCAAGCACAGCCATCAAGCGTTGCCTGATCAGTCTCACCGACTTCCACGCTTAGCCCGGTTGCGCCCAAGATCAACACTTGAGATGCAGCCAAACGACGCATAGAGTCTCTTCCGTATACAGCAAGTTGCCGACTGTGAAGGTCCTCATCGATGTCCCCTCCTGAAGTTGCCTTGTGAACCCCGTTGCCCTCAACAGCACTCATTCTAGGTTTCTTGGCAACAGATGGAGAGTCTGCAACACTCAGGCTGCGCTTCGACATAAGCAGTCTATACGACCGCGGACACGCCAAACCAACTTGAGTATCATGTATCAGGCACTAAGGGCGATGAAAAGACGCCGTGTGTGTGTGTCGTAAGCAGAGCCAATATCTGTATTTCAAGCAAAATATGTGACTAAACGACTGTGCGTGCGTGCGACCGGAGCAAAAACTGCAATCACCATGCTTGCGCATAGGCACACGAACAGGTGAACATGACACACAGGTACCTGCAGGCACATGTAGGGCTGCGCTGCGATACACGCAGTGTGTCAGCACCACTCCCTAGGCAGCTCTTGCAGAGTATTAGACGGCCGTCTGCAGATTCAGATAGACCTGCGGTTTTGCGCAAATGTACAGCACAACCCAGGGCAGCACTTGCCGAAACTTTGGCTCCTGTCTCCTTGACACAGACTCAGGAGTCGGTGGCAGTGTTGAAGAAGACCAGTTTGATCACAGCTGTCAAGACGCCATACCGAGAAGACGGCAAATTTGACCTCAGAGCATACGATGCGCATGTTCAAAGGCAAATCGAGAACGGTGTCGAGGGCTTGATTGTTGGGGGCACAACAGGTGAGTTTGCCTGACAGGCAGCGCTGCAGTGCAAGACAGCAGTTAGCTGTGCACTATGGCTGCTACCACATTCCAACTCATGAGTCATCATGTTTGGCAAGCTGTCACTAATCACATGAATTGTATGTGCGCTTCAATGCTGTCTGCATGCCACATACCTTCACAGCCACTTACATGTCACAGCACATAACTTATTGGTCACAGCTGCTTGCAGGCGAGGGGCAATTGATGAGCTGGGATGAGCATGTCATGCTCATTGCGCACACTGTGAACACTTTTGGCACCCAGCTGCAAGTGATTGGCAACACTGGCAGCAACTCTACACGTGAAGCACTGCATGCAACAGAACAAGGCTTTGCTGTTGGGATGGATGCTGCGCTGCAAATCAACCCATACTATGGCAAGACATCCTTGGATGGCTTGATGGCTCACTTCACTGCAGTCTTGCATGAAGGTCCAACCATAATATACAATGTGCCAAGCAGAACAGGTATAGCTTTCACAGCTGTTCCACATCTTTTGTACACACAAGCAACTGAAACATGCCAGCAACTTTTGTGCATTTCTATGCTGATGGAACTGTGTCCTGCCAACCCGGCAAGGGCTCCTTCAAGGAATGCGTCTCCACTGTCAAGTTTTGGATTTGCAATCCGGTGCTGGCAATGCAGTCTGTCAGACATTGACCCATGACTGAGGCGGTCGCTGCTAATGGCTTGCAGGGCAGGATGTGCCTGATCACATAGTGCAGCGATTACAGCATCATCCCAATTGGCTTGGTGTGAAAGAGTGCACTGGCAACAACCGAATACAGAGCTATGCTGACCAAGGCATCATTTGCTGGAGCGGCAATGATGACGAAGCACATGATGGTCGACACAATCATGGTGCTCAGGTGATTTGAGAGTGCATGCTCAAACTGCTTGCAGACACCATTGCATGTGCTCCTTTGTATGCTGCGAATGTCAAGCCTTCATGCTCTGGTGTCAACATGGACGCAAATTGTTTACAAATATACATTCTTTTGTGGACAGAGTTGACAAAATGCTGTTGATATGCAGGGTGTCATTTCTGTAACCAGCAACATCATTCCTGGACTCTTTTGTCAAATGATGCACAAGCCCAATGCAGAGTTGAACAGCAACCTGCAGGAGCTGATGGCCTGGCTCTTTTGTGAACCAAACCCGGTACCACTCAACACTGCCATGGCTATGTGTGGGCTGATCAAGCCTGTGTTCAGACTGCCATATGTACCGTTGAATAGAGAGAAGCGGGAGCAGGGTGCTAAACTACTACAAAAAGTTCAGGAACACATTCCTGGCTGCAAGGATATTCAAGTGCTAAATGATGACGATTTCAAGATTGTCAGCAAGTATTGAACAAAGTGTCATGTACAACCAGCTTGGTTTAGGTTCAGGTATCCAAAGACTGCAAACCAGCAATGTGCTGTATAGGGCATACAGGGCCATGTCTGACTGGCGCTGCTTAGGGTCCTCTCAGCCCCTTAGCAGTTTTCTCGTCGTCTGTCAGTCTTCTAGCCGTCTGTCAGTCTGGTAGACCAGTAGCTGCTGTAGCAAGACGAGCCGCTGGTACGCTTGACAGCACGCTCGCAGTGCCTTTTGCACTCTGAAGCTTGGCTCAAACTTGCCAAGCTGCGCCTTCTAGCACTTATGATGTTGTCTTGCATGCGTTCTTGAATTCCACATGCTGTACTGTAACTGCGGATGCAGCAAGGCATCAATTATGCCAAAGTAAAAGACAATGCTACGCCTTGCGGTGTCAACTTAACGAGAAGCCACATCGTATATTGGGCTGCCCGAGCATCAATTATGTACCGTATGTTGATAAACCAATCTGCAGCTGGAGCAAGTGAAACAATCCTAGAAGAAATATTCTTTATTCCCTGGGAGTGGGAGAACACACTCAGCTACGAAGCTTGGTATTGTATAAGTCTGCTGAATAACACTTGCATGCTGGTTCCTAGGTGTCATTGTGCTGAACAGGTAGAGTTGCTGAACAGGTAGAGTTGCTGAACAGGTAGAGTTCGCCTAACACAACCCTTGCTTGGCTGCATACGTATACTGTATCTAACACTAACACAATACCCCTATGATCCAGGCACTTTACCAAGCTGAACAGGTAAAGTTGCAGCACGCAGGGCGTGCACGATCGCTCGCAATTTAGTCGCATCTAGTGCGTGCAACACGTGATGAAGGCGTGGATTTGCTCAGGACACCTTTGCAGATGCCTATGTTGCCCGCGTTGTCGGAATACAGATAGACTGTGAAATGTGCGTGTCTTAACCAAAAGATTCAGGCGTCCGTCGTTGCACCATGTCGATCGGACCCCAGTGTACAATCTTGCAACTCGAACCTTACTTCAGCGGACAATCCCCGTTTGGCCCTGCCGCCCCAGGAAGTGCTCTGGTGCGACAGAGACAAACCTCGTGCTCCCGTCGTGTGCAAGCTCGCGGATTGCCTTTGCAACATCCTGGTCGGGAACAAAAGCGTCGGCCTATAGTTGCTTCCAGAGGTAGCGACCCTTTTATTGCGGCAGGCAGCAGGCTTCAAAGCCTTCTTTCAGGCATTGGGTAAGACACTTGAGGTCACGCATGTCCGTGTGTGGTGTGGCATGTCTGCTTGCTTGCACAGTCACCTTGCTTTTCCGGTTTCACTGCTTCCTTAAAAAACCCCCAGGGTCATCTCCTTGCTGTTAGTGCCACAAACCGCTACGCATGTGGTGCGAGCGCTGCTCACAACAACATCCGTTGTGGCTTACAGCACCGGCTCTGTGGCCAGCCAAAGTCGTCTGCACATTTTAGCTTCCTCAACCCTCAAGACATTGCTGACGTTGTTGCAGAGATGGAGAGGAGGAGGTGCTGGAGTCTTACCTGTCAGAACAGGCACCTGAGACAAAAATGAGTCTGTCGTTGCTGGCTGGTGGAGTCATGAGTTCTGGGGCTTTGGCGCTGTGCTGGCTCACAGGCAGTGATCCTTGGGGTAAGTGATCACTTGCTTGTGCCAGCCTCCAGCCTTTCCCTGTATAACACTCCACTTGCTCAACTTCATGCACAACAAGTCATACATAAGCTACAAGAACCCAGCTGGCAGCGGCGGCTGTCCTCATCATGACATGTCATCTGGCAATGTTCAGATTCTAGTACATGACATATTTTGACCCTAATTTGCGGTAGCTTGAGACCATATTTGCTTTGCAGGCGGTGCATCAGTGTCGTTCCATAGCCTGGTGGCAGCCACTCTAGGTGCTGCGGCTTGTGTGCCCTTGCTGATGCTGAGGGCAGCCATGTGGACAAATGAGGCACGCTTGCGCTTCCCTGTTCTGGAGGAGCTGCAAAGATGGCAAGCTGAGCAGTCAAGCTCCATTGTCAGGAACTTGTCTGTTGCGCAGGTACGTCCACTGGCTTGCAATGCAGGTCGCTGCAATGATTGAGCATAAGCAAATGCATTACATGTGGATCACAACGTGCATAGGAGTGCATCCTTGGTCTTTATTGCAGCAATGTGCCAGTCAGAGTGCTAGCATTTGTGTCGCCTGGTGGCAATTCTGTCATAGATTTCTCAAAAGCTGCAGCTGTTGATCCTGACCATGTTGATGTGTCCCTGCATCTCATTTGTCATGTGCTGCAAGTGGCTGTGTCAGTATGCAGCTCCATGCTTTTTGCCTCACTTCTGCTGTGCTGCAGATGGCTGTGTTGGTATGCTGTGACGTTCTACCCACAACTGTGATGACGCTTCCAGCAGCACAGGGTGGCCTCACGGCATCCTTTCAGATCTATGCTAGTCACATTCGGGACTGGGGAGTTAGCGTGCCAGAGATGGGGCCCCCTGTAGCTGCCCTTGGGGTAACTGCCCTGCTTGCAGCTGGAGCCAGGCTATTTGAGCATGCAACCACTCAAGAAGAATATGTGAGCCTCTCATGTTTGGTGTTTCTTCGTCCATCCATTCAATCAGTCACCACTGAGCTTACCTGTCGTTTGCCCGAACATCTGTGCATGTGCACAACAGGATTGATGAGTGTTGCTTAAGTGCTTGAATGCAACAGGGCTCCAAGATCGGTCATGTTTTTGCTTGTAAGTCATTGTCACAATTTGCTGACGATGTAGAAAGCAGGATGTAATTGTAGAAGCAAGCTCTTGTCAACCTGTTGTCCAAGATTACCCCGTCTGGTGGTGATGTGACACAAGCACGTCCGGCTCATGCACATGTGTCCATTCAGGAGGTGGTTGCAACTGCAATGGAAAATGCCGACCGATATTACAGAGTCATGACGAATGGCGTGAGCGGCACAGCAAAAGACCCAGACAATGCTGCCAAGGCCTTCAAAGCCGTTGCCTCGCAATGGCTGCAGCAGCGCCAGCAAGCATGCACAGTGCTGGCGGCCTTGACTGCAGCAGAGGTGCTGTTCCTGGGTTTGTTGTGGAGAATGACGGGAGACATGGCAGCACCGCTCACAGCTGCCATGATGATGACATCAGTTGAGTATGCGTTTGTGAGGAAGCTTACAGATGCAGGCATGAAGCATGACAGATGATGGCAAGGTTTTGTGCAGGTCTTGTTGGTTTGGGCGTGTGAGTGTGTCAGTGTGTGTGCGTTAGTCCATGTCATTTGTTGTCTGGAACATGGCTGTCAGTGGCGTTTTGCAGCAATAGGGGTGCCTCATAGCAGGTTGCTGTTTACTTGCTGCAGTGGGAGTGTATTTCATGCTTATTGGCAGCTATTCCATTCTAGTGTTGTGTGTTCCTGTGAGTGAACAGAATGACTGTCTTTTGTAGCCCAATGATTTTGCTGGCTTGCAAATCTATAGGAAATTTTGAAACTGCTTAGTAGTCCATGGAACTGCCACTGACAGTGAGAGTCAACGTTTTGGCAGCAGCATCAACCGTGCCCTCCTCCTCTTACTATCAATCCATTTTGGTTGCAATGCGGGACTGCTGCAGAATACAATGTATTACGCTGGCACAAATTGGTTCCTGTCAGCTTAGCGTGTTGACTTAGTGAATCAACTGATACTGTTGCTAGCTGATGATGTCTTAAGACGCTTGTAAAACGACCTTAATGAAGTCACTCAGCATGCACACATCTTTCGCTGGCTTTTGTGATGAGCATATTGCAACATCCTTGGTAAACTTCTTTATTACACAAGTTGTCGAGTTACATGGATGTTGAGTTGTCTCAGGCCGATCAGACGAAATGATATGCAAGCCAAGTCACAATGAGAGCACATTTTGTTTCAAGTATAGACAATCACCCCACCACAGACATTCGCTTGTGTCTAATCCTTTATGGCCAGCAGCAGTCAGCTCAGGTCTAGCATCCAGACTTGGCTAACATTGTTCATACAAATTTAGCACGGCACAGACAGGCTTCGAAGAAGTGAATTCACAGCTCAATCGCAAACTCTCTTTGAGCGTCGGGCTGCCTGAGCAATGAAAGACCTTATGTAACTACATATTCATGCCAAGCAAAACTCCCTTCAAAAGTTTCCCCCAAAACTTGCATGACAAAATATTGGCATACTTGCAAGAATTCATCATGGTTGGCCAGCCCAAATTTTCAGATAAACTCAAAGGTTTCTGGCTGAACATTGTGCAGCATAGCCCAGTATTGCGCCATGGGGAAGTACCCCCACAGCAATCTGCGTCATATGTATTTATTTACTTAACAGGGGTCGGTACCAACGGCCCAAGTACTTATGGCAGTTTTGCTGCCCGTATATGCTCAACATGATGTGCCTGAGCGTCAAAGCGTTCTTGCAACTCTGAAAGCTGACGTTGGCAGCCTGAAGCAGCTTCATGATCATTGCTGAGGCCAGTGCTGGAATACACATATGTTGATAAAATGGTGATGCGGTCTTTTGGCATAACAAAAATCCCCTCCTTTTTGGTCTCAACCCCTTCCATATTGGTCAGTGTATCAAAACCTTTTGTCACCTCCCTGCATTTGACATTCTCATATGAGATGTGATCAACATTCTAAAGTGACATGACTTGCAGTTAGCTGCTTGAACAGTGCCATGCATGCGATAATCACAGAACTCTGCAGCTGCGATAATTACCCAAAAATGCCATAAAGCATGTCAAGATGAGGTGCTGGGCCAAGCAGGATGGAAAATGATGATCCACCACTGTTTGGATCATCAAGCCTCCCCATTGATAAGATTCCTCGTTTATCATG
>JAABUK010004744.1_pt1 | contig 21829 bp, 11 predicted proteins | sample 5559141 | NCBI WGS metagenome assembly JAABUK01 (sample SAMN10711869, study PRJNA513367) | rock metagenome | isolation source: Antarctica rocks | place: Antarctica: Victoria Land, Pudding Butte nord | collected 2016-01-03
AGCCGTTGCAGCGGGGTCATGGCGTCGAGGGTGGCGGGTTTCATGGGGGCCTCCGGTCTGGGGTCGATCCGATCCCCCGTTCTAACCCCAAATGGAACAGCCTGCCAGAATCCGCTGGCGCACCCCCGGCGGGAGGGTGGAATTCGCGTCGGAAAAGAGGCCGGTCCCGGAGATACGCAGCCCCAAGACGAAGGACATCGGAGGCCGCGGTTACGTTACCATGAAAGACGGTCGGGGGGTGCATCTCCGCTCCGGGAGCCCGTCGGGTCATGCCTCAAGTCTCGTGTGCGCACTGCTCGCGCGTCCTGGAATACGGCGGCGATCGGCCTTCATTCTGCGGCTACTGCGGCCAGTCGCTGGACGCTCCCCCCTCGACCGTCCCGGGTCTGGGCCTCCGGGGGGCAGAGACGGTCGAATTCGTCCCGGCCCCGGCCGGCGCCCCGGCGGGGGCTCCCGATCGGGTCAAGGGATACCGGCTGATCCGGCAACTCGGCCGGGGCGGGATGGGGACGGTCTACGAGGCGGAGGATTCGCGATCCGGCCGGAAGGTCGCGCTGAAGATCATCGCCCCGGGGCACGTCGAGACGACCGGGGCCGTCGAGCGGTTCCGCCAGGAGGGCCGGCTGGCCAGCACGCTGTCGCATCCCCGGTGCGTGTTCGTGCTGGAGGCCGACGAGGACGACGAAGGCCGGCCGTTCATCGCCATGGAGCTGATGACCGGGGACACGCTCCAGGACCTCGTCGAGAAGGGAGGGCCGCTCCCGGTCGGCGACGCGGTGACCCGGATCCTCGACGTCGTCGAGGGGCTCCGCGAGGCCCACCGGCTCGGCCTGATCCACCGCGACGTCAAGCCCTCGAATTGCTTCCTCGACGCCGACGGGCGGGTCAAGGTCGGCGACTTCGGGCTGTCGAAGTCGCGGGACGACTCGGCCCGGCTGACCCGGACCGGGTCGTTCCTGGGGACCCCGCTCTACGCCTCGCCCGAGCAGATCAAGGTCGAGCCGCTCGACGCCCGGACCGACGTCTACTCGGCCGCCGCCACCCTCTTCTTCCTCCTGACCGGCCGGGCCCCCTTCGACCGGGGCGACGCGGCGGCCACCATGGCCCGGATCGTCTCCGACCCGGCCCCGTCGGCCCGGGAGAAGCAGCCCGCGATCCCCAAGGGCCTCGACCGGGCGATCCGCAAGGGCCTGGAGCGCGACCGGGACCGGCGCCACCGCGACCTCGACGAGTTCCGGGCCGCGCTCCGGCCGTTCCTCCCCGGCCACGCCCCGGCCGCCAGGCTCTCCCATCGGGGGGCGGCCTATCTGTTCGATTACCTGATCGCCTTCGCCGTCCTGGCCGTGCCGTTCGCCTTCATCAAGGACCCCGCGTCCCGATTCGCGGGGAAACTGCCGTTCCTGCTGGCCTATTTCGTCGCGGGTGACCGGCTCTGGGGCGGCTCGCCCGGCAAACGGCTGGTGAGGCTGAGGGTCGTCGAGGACGGGGGCCGGGAGCCCGCCGGGTTCGCCCGATGCGCGGTCCGGGCCCTGGTCTTCCTGATCCTGGGGGAATTGCCGATCGCACTCCTGTTCTTCTCCAACGAGACCTGGGCCGGATCTCCGATCGTCTGGACGACGGGCTGTCTCCTGCTGGAGGCCCTGGGCCTGGCGGCGCTGGCCTGGCCGCTCCGGTCCACGGCCATCGGTCGTCCGCTCCATGACCTGATCGCGGGGACGACGGTGGTGGGCCTCCCGTCCGATGGTCGGAGGCGGATGGCCGGGGCCCGGAGGCGGATCGGGCGGGAACGGGGGCCATCTTCGCGGCCGATCGGCGTGATCCAGGCCGTCGGCCCGTACAAGATCCGGGGCGCCGTCCGATGGGAGCCGAACCGGCGGGTCCTCGCCGGGGAAGACTCGACGCTCGGCCGCGAGTCGTGGATCGTGCTCCGACCCCGGGGGAGCCCCGCGCCCGGCCCGGCCCGCCGCGACGTCGCCCGGGCCACCCGCCCTCGATGGCTGGCCGGCGGCGAGCAGGCCGAGGGGCGATGGGACGCCTACATCGCCCCCTCCGGATCGCCCCTGGCCGACTTCTCCGGGCCCGAGGGGCTCTCCTGGCCCGACGCCCGGCCGATCCTGGAGGACCTGGCCGACGAGCTGGCCGCCGCCTGCGCCGACGCGACCCTCCCGCCCGGGCTGACCGTCGACCAGGTCTGGGTCCAGCCCGACGGGAGGGCCGTCCTCGTGGACCCCCTGGGGATCGCCGAGGGCCCCGACGGGCCCGAGGCCGCGACCGACCAGGATCGGGCCCTGTCGCTGCTCCGGAGGGTCGCGGCCCTGGCCCTGGAGGGCGGGCGATGCCACGCCGACGCCATCCCCGAGACGATCCGGACCCCGGCACCGCTCCACGCCTCGGCGATCCTGGGCCGGCTGGTCGGCGGCCCCGATGCCTATCGGACCGTGGACGCCCTCCGGGCCGACCTGGACGCGACCCGCCAGCTCCCCACGCGCGTCGGCAGGGGCCACCGGGCGATGCACCTGGTGGTGCTCGGGCTGTTTTTGGGGTCTGGCCTCGCGTGGTGCTTCGTCGCCGCCGACGCGATCCAGCACGGCCAGTACGACCCCCGACCGCCCGCCGGGGGGATCCTCCAGCCGGCCGAACTGGCCTGGTCGCGCCTTTGGATTGCCCTCGCGCTCGTCGGCATCTTCCCGGCCACCTGGGTCGTCTGGGATCTCCTGACGCGGGGCGGATCGTCGATCCGGCTCGCGGGGCTGGGATTGGCCCGCGTCGACGGCCGGAAGCCCTCCCGATGGCGATGCGGCTGGCGATCGCTCCTGATCTGGTCGCCGCCGGTCGCCCTGCTCGTCGCGTCCGTCTGGGCGGATGCCCGTCATCCGAAGGCTCCCGAACTGGGCCGGGTGTTCTTCTATTCGGCCGCGGCGACCCTGCCGATCTACGCCGGCATGGCCCTTCTCCTCCCTTCGAGGGGACTCCACGATGGCCTCTCGGGGCTCCGGATCGTGCCGAAATGAACGAGGCCGGGCTCGAAAATTGCTAGACAAGAGGCCGGCGACTTGACGCACCGCCCGATATGGTTTAACAACGGTTGAAGAAGTCAACGCGCGGGGGAGTGTGGGCCGATCGCGATCGGCCGGCTCGAAGCGCGGGCCGCCGAGGGATGTCACCATGAGGTTGAGCCTGGCCCTGATCCTCCTGGCCGCGATCGCGCAGCGGCCGGCCCCGGCCGGGGAGTTGCTCCCGCCCGACCGGCCGATCGAGGAGGCCGTCGACCATTACGTCGACGCCGGGCTGGCCCATGCGGGGGCCAGGGCGGCCGGCGAGGCCGATGACGCCACGATGGTCCGCCGCCTGACGCTGGACCTCGTCGGGCGGATCCCCACGGCGGGCGAGATGCGGGCCCACGTCGACTCGACCGACCCCGACAAGCGGGCCCGGCTGGTCGACCGCCTGATGGCCTCGCCCGGATTCGGCCGGAACCAGGCCGATGCGCTCGACGCGATCCTGATGTCCGGCGCCCGCGGGAATCTCCGCGAATATCTCGGCCGGGCCGTCGCCGAGGGCCGCCCCTGGGACCGGATCTTCCGCGAGGTCATGGCGGCCGACGAGTCGACGGCCGGGCTCAAGGGGTCGGCCGAGTTCCTCAAGGCCCGGGCCAAGGACGGCGACCGGCTGACCGGCGACGTGAGCTCGGTCTTCTTCGGGGTCAACATCAGTTGCGCCAAGTGCCACGACCACCCGCTCGTCAAGGACTGGAAGCAGGACCACTATTACGGGATGAAGTCGTTCCTGGACCGGACCTTCCTGTCGGGCAACTTCCTCGCCGAGAAGGGCTTCGGCGTCCTCAAGTACAAGCCGATCGAGGGCGAGGAGAAGAAGGCCCGATTCCTGTTCCTGACCGGCGAGGAGGTCCCCGTCCCCGGCGGCGAGGACCCTTCGGAGGACGTGAAGAAGGCCGACAAGCAGCGGCTCGACGAGGCCAAGAAGAAGAAGGAACTGCCGCCACCCCCCGCCGTCAGCGCCCGGGGAGCCCTGGTCGAGGTCGCCCTCCGGCCCGCCGGCCGCGAGTTCTTCTCGCGGTCGATCGTCAACCGGACCTGGCACCGATACTTCGGCCAGGGGCTGGTGATGCCGCTCGACCAGATGCATTCCGAGAACCCGCCCAGCCATCCCGAGCTCCTGCAATGGCTGGCCCGCGACGTCGTCGACCACGGCTACGACCTCCGACGGCTCACGCGGGGCCTGGTCCTGACCCGGGCCTACGCCCGCGAGGGCCGGTCCGACACCGAGGGCACGGATCCCCGCCTGTTCGCCGTTGCCGCCCCCCGCCCGCTGACCCCGATGCAGCTCGCCGCCTCGATGTGGGTCGCCACGACCGACCCGGCCTCGCTGCCCGATGAGACGGGCCCGGGCGCGATCGATGCCCGGGTCGAGCCGATGGCCGAACGCGGCCGGGGCCTGGCCCAGGCGATCGCCCGTCCCGGCGAGGATTACCAGATCGGGGCCGCCGAGGCCCTCCTGATGAGCAACGGGAACAAGCTCGACGAGCTGCTCGCCGACGGCGGCGACCGCCTTTTGGGCCGCCTCGCGAAGACCGCCGACCCCCGCGAGCGGATCGCGATCGCCTTCCGGAACGTCCTGACCCGCCCTCCCGATGAAGACGAGGTCGCGCTCCTGGCCGACTTCCTCGCCCATCGCGGCGACCGCCCGGGCGATGGCAACCGCCAGCTGGTCTGGGCGCTCCTGACCGGCGCCGAGTTCCGTTTCAATCACTGACCCCGACCGGATCGAGGATGCATCCGATGGCCGAGCGTCGCAGCCCGAACTATTGCGGATCCGCCGACCATGACCTGGGCCGGCGTCGGTTCCTGGGCACGATGGCCGCCGGGGCGGCCGCCTTCGCCGGCAATCTCGGCCTGATGGACGCCCTGAAGCATCCGGCGCTGGCCGGCGAGCTCAAGAAGCAGCAGAAACGGGTCATCCTCCTCTGGCTGGCCGGGGGTTCGAGCCAGCTTGAGACCTGGGATCCCAAGCCGGGCGCGTCGACCGGCGGGCCGTTCCGGGCGATCCCGACCAACGTCCCGGGCATCCGGATCTCCGAGCTGATGCCGAAGATGGCCGCGCGGATGGACCGGACCACCATCATCCGGTCGCTCAACACCAAGAACGGCGACCACGGCGGCGGCGCCCGCCTGATGATGCGCGGCCGGATGGACGAGGGGAGCCTGCGCTACCCCGACCTCGGCGCCGTGGTCGCCAAGGAACTGGGCAAGGCGCAGAGCCCGGTCCCCGATTACGTGTCGTTCTATGCCCCGACCGAGGGCCGCGACTTCGGCCCCGGCGCGTCCGGCTTCCTCGGTTCGAAGTTCGCCCCGATCGAGCTGACGACGGACCTGATCCCCGAGAACATCCGCCGGCCCGAGGCGATCTCCGAACTCGACCACAAGGAGCGGGCCGAGCTGCGCGAGCTGCTCACCCGCCGGTTCGAGCGCGGTCGGCCCGCCACCGCCCTGAATGCCCACAACGAGGCGTATCAGCGGGTCCGGGGCCTGATGGCCAGCGACACCCTCTTCGACGTCGCCCGCGAGCCGCAGAAGGTCCGGGACGAGTATGGGCCCTCGCAGTTCGGCGAGCAGGCGCTCGTCGCCCGCCGCCTGATCGAGGCCGGGGTGCCGTTCGTCCGGGTCGCCCGGGCCTGGTGGGACAGCCACGGCCAGAACTTCGAGACCCACCAGGAACTGGTCCCCGAGCTCGACCACGTGATGTCGACCCTGCTCGACGACCTGGAGCGGCGCGGGCTGCTGGAGAGCACGCTGGTGATCACCCTGGCCGAGTTCGGCCGGACCCCGACGATCAACGCCAGCCTGGGCCGCGACCACTTCGCCTCCGCCTGGAGCGCCACGCTTTCCGGCTGCGGGGTCAAGGGCGGGACAGTGTTCGGCAAGACCGACGACAAGGGACAGGCCGTCGTCGACGGCGAGGTCGGGGCCGCCGAGTTGTTCGCCACGATCTACCGGGCCCTCGGCATCAACCACCAGAAGAGTTACATCGTCGGCACCCGGCCCGTCCCGCTCACCGAGACGGGCACCGAGGCGATCGCCGACGTGCTGGCCTGATCCCAGATCGGCGGATTACAGACGGATCGACCGACCCGGCAATGTCTGAAATCGGCAATCCTTCCAATCGGTCATTCCTCTCCCGAGGTCGAATCGATGCCCGCGAACGCCGAGGCGCCCCGGCTCGTCAAGGAACTCTCCCGCAAGGAGATCGTCTTCGCGATGGCCCGGGTGCCGGGCTCGCGCCGGCTCCTGTTCGGGGGGTCGGACTTCCAGGTTCATGACGTCGACTTCGCCCAGGAGAAGCCCGAGCCGAGGGCGCTGGGAGGTCACGAGAGCTACGTGACCGGCATCGCCGTGGCGGGCCATCGGGCCGTCTCCGGCGGTTACGACGGCAAGCTGATCTGGTGGGACCTCGACGTCGGCGAGCGGATCCGGTCGATCGACGCCCACGCCCGGTGGATCCGGCGCGTGGTCGCCTCGCCCGACGGCCGGACGGTCGCCAGCGTGGCCGACGACATGGTCTGCCGCCTCTGGGACGTCGAGACGGGGTCGATACGCCACGAGCTTCGGGGCCACCGCGAGATGACGCCCCACCACTTCCCGTCGATGATGCACGCCTGCGCCATCTCGCCCGACGGCCGGCACCTCGCGACCGGGGACAAGGTGGGGCATATCGTCGTCTGGGAGGTCGAGACGGGCCGATCCGCGGCGACGATCGAGGCCCCCCTCTTTTACACCTGGGATCCCACCCAGCGACGGCACTCGATCGGCGGGATCCGGGCCCTCGCCTTCTCGCCCGACGGCAACGGCCTGGCCGTCGGCGGGATCGGCCAGATCGGCAACATCGACCACCTCGAAGCCCCGCCTCGGGTCGAGGTGTTCGACTGGCGGGCCGGGAAACGGACCCACGAATATACCGTCGAGGGGACCAAGGGGATGTTCGAGTGGCTCGGCTTCCTCCCCGGGGGCGAGCGGCTGGTCGGCGTCGGCGGGGCCAACGACGGGTTCGTCATGGTCTTCGACCTCAAGGTGAAGTCGGCCCCGGTCCAGCAGAAGGCCCCGGCGCACGTCTACGACGCCGCGTTCGGCGACGCGCCCGAGACCCTGTTCGCCGTCGGCTTCGGTCGGCTCGCGTCCTACGAGATCAAGGCCTGACCCGCGCCCGATCCGGCGGGAATGCTGTTCGAACCGGCCCGGCCGGGGGGAATATACTGGATGCCGCGCCGATCCCCGATCGCGGGGGCCGGACGCCCGGGGTTGGGTTCGTTTTTCCCGGATCGCCGCGGGGCGATCACGAGGGCGGCCGCGGGAACAGGTGCCAGAGCGATTCCCAGAGCGGCCGGGCCCGGCGGACCTCCGGATCCCGGGGGGCGTCGGTCTCCCGGGCGATCCGGCCGAGGTGGAGGTAGAGGATCCGCCGGAGTTCGCGGATCGTCTCCGGGGTGTCCTGGCAGCTGTGGTCGCCGCGGACGACCAGCTCTGACCTCGCCCAGTCCAGGTGCGAGCTGGCGTAGGGGACCACACTGTCGGAGCCCTGCTCGATCGGGACGCCGGGATCTTTCTGGCCGATGACCGAGTGGACCTCGACCCCCGGCCGGGCCTTCATCTGGGTCAGGGTCAGGAGGAGGCGGTTGTCGCGCCGGAGTTCGTCGATGCTGGACGGGAGCCCGCCGGTCCGGACCTCGGGGTTGAAGAAGTCGGGCCCGTTCTGGGCCAGGACGGTCCGATAGATCCCCCGGAGCGAGCTGGGGAGGCGGATCAGGCGGTCGGCGAGCCGGCCGATGAACTGGTCGCCCAGGTCGCTCCCCCGGTGCGGGGTGGCGATGAAGACGACCCGGGAGGCCGACGGATGGGGCTCGAAGAAGAAGACCTGCCGGAGGTGCTCCTTGTGCTCGGGGGTGGCCTTCAACTGTTCGAACGGCCGGGTGCTGATCAGCTTCCAGATCGCGTCGCCGCTGGACAGGATCAGCATCTTGGAGATCAGCCCGCCCATGCTGTGGCCGACCAGGACCATCCGGTCGAGGGCCCGGTCGCCATGCTCGGGGTCGACGACCGCCCGGAGCTCGTCCAGGGCCCGGCGGAGCTTGGCGGCCGACTCGGGGAATGGGGTCCCGGTCGGGTACAGGAAGAGCCAGAACTGGTAGCGGTCGGCAAGCTCGGGGTCGCCCCGGAGTTCGTTGATCACCTTCATCCAGGCCGCGGGGCTGGACCGGAGCCCGTGGACCAGGAGCACGGGGATCTTGCCCGGCTCGTAGGGGTGGAGCATGTAGAGCCCCGACAGCTTCTCCAGCCACTGGGGGTCGAGCAGGCCGATCTCCTGGAGGATCGGCAGCGGGGTCCGGGTGAAGTGGTAGGCCAGCGGCGTGGTCAGGTCCGAGGCGAGCGGCTCCCGTCTCCCCTCGAACTCGACCCGGCGGACCAGGAGCGGGTCGTGCAATTCGAGCCGGAAGCTGGGGGGCTCGCCCGCCCGGGTCGGCCCGGCCCGGAGGATCGCGGTGGCGGGGTAGACCTGGCGGGGCATGAGGAATTTCTCCTCGCCCTTGCGACCCTGCAGCTCCTTGAGGTCAAATTTCTTGAGCGCGACCAGCGGCACGCCGACGCCATCGGTCCTGACCTGGTTGTCGAGGGACCGGACCTCGTAATCGTCGGCGAGCAGGAACTCGTCGAACCGCTCGGGATCCCAGGCCTCGTCGTCCCGGAGCACCGAGACGCGGACTCCGTCCCGGGCCAGGCCCTCGCGCCAGTCCCGATCCAGCCGGATCCGTCGGCCGGACGAGACCCGGAGGGCCTTCCGCAGCGCCCCATTGTAGGCCGCGCGGGCCTCGGCCGGCCGGGGGTCCGGCTGGGGGCCTTCCCGGACGGGCGGGAGCAGGGCCATGGCCTCCGAGGCGTCGGTCAGGGCGTCCAGGTAGTACCGGGAGGCCATCTCCGGCGCCTCGCGCTCGGACCCGAGCCCCGCCCGATAGCTGGCCGAGGCCCGGTCGAGGCGGGCGTCGGCGATCTCACGGCCCGGGTCATCGGTCGGGGACCGGGAGAGGAATGCCGTCGGGACCCCGATCGCCACGGCGGCGGACCGCCGGTCGACCTTCACCACGGACACGCCCCGGCATCCCGCCCCGAGGGCGGAGGAGCAGACGAGCAGGACGACCACCGCGCGACCACGCCATCCCATGGCACTCCCCGGGCGACAGGGGCCCCGCGATCGGGGCCGGAGGGACGACCATCCATGGTCGGGGAGGCCGTCGATCGGAGACGGCTGGGAGGATTATCGGGAATCCCGGCCTTGCACGGCCACCATAAGGCCGATGGGCGCTGCTTTCCCCGACCCGGGGGGTCGGACCCTGGCGGACGGCCCGACCGTCGGTCATGATCCGGTCTGGCGGGCGAGACCGCCCGGAACCCCGGGCCGATGCGGAGCCTATCATGAAGGTCGCGATGCTGATAGCCCTGATTGCGATCGGCCCGGCCGGCCCGGCCGGGGCCGACGGGGCCCGGCCGGTCCCGGTCGGCGTGGCGCGGGTCGACATCACGCCGGACGGGCCGATCCTGCTGAGCGGGTACCAGGCCCGGGGCCTGGTCGGGTCGAAGGGGGTGCAGCAGCCGATCTCGGCCGTGGCGATGGCGATCGGGTCGGACGAGGGCGGGGCCTCGGTGCTCGTGGCCGTCGACAACCTCGGGATCCCCGACGCCATGACCGGAGAGCTTGCCGACCGGTTGAACCGTCGGGCCGGGATCGCCCGCGAGCGGCTCGCGGTCGGCTCGACGCACACCCATTCCGCCCCCTGCCTGCCCGGGGTCGCCCCCAACATCTTCGCCCGCCCGATCCCTCCCGAGGATCGGGCCCGGATCGACCGATACGCCCGCGACCTGACCGACAAGCTGGAGCGGGCCTGCCTCGACGCCCTGAAGGACCGCCGGCCCGCGACCCTGGCCTGGGGCCGGGGGAAGGTCGACTTCGCCCGGAATCGCCGGGCCCAGGGCGGGCCGGTCGACCATTCGTTGCCGATGCTCCGGGCGGTCGACCCCGACGGCAAGCTCCGGGCGGTCGTGGTCGGCTACGCCTGCCACTGCACGACGCTCGACCCGAAAGATTACCTCGTCTCCGGCGACTGGGCCGCCGACGCCCGGGAGGCGATCGAGGCCGACCACCCGGGCGCCCGGGCCCTGGTCCTGATCGGCTGCGGAGCCGACTCCAACCCGAAGGATCGGCCCGGACGCGAGGTCGCCCGCCGCCACGGCCGGGCGATCGGCGACGAGGTCGCCCGCCTGCTCAAGGGCCCGCTCACGCCCCTCAACGTCCCGCCCGCCGGCAAGGTCGCCCGCGTCAAGCTCCCCTTCGACACCTTGCCGACCCGCGACGAGCTGACGGCCCTGGTCGCCCGGGGCGGGTCGGCGGGCTACAACGCCTCGACGCAGCTCGCCCGGCTCGACCGGGGCGAGCCCCTCCAGGCCGAGCTCGATTACGTCGTCCAGGCCTGGCACTTCGGCGACGACCTGGCGATCGTCTTCCTGGCGGGCGAGGTGGTCGTCGATTACGCCCTCCGGATCGGGGCCGAGCTCGACCCGGCCCGGACCTGGGTGGCGGCCTATGCGAACGACGTCCCGTGCTACATCCCCTCGGAGCGGATCCTCCGCGAGGGCGGCTATGAGGGCGGCGGGGCGATGGTCTATTACGGCCGGCCGGCCCGCCTCAGGCCCGGCGTCGAGGGCCGGATCATCGCCGCCGTCCGCGACCTCGTCCCGCCCGGATTCGCCGCCCCGAAGGTCGCCGGTCGGGGCGAGGACGACCTGGCCCGGGAACTGCCCCGGATCCCGCCGACCGGGGCCGCCGAGGCCCTGAAGACGTTCCGGATCCATCCCGGTTTCCGGCTCGAACTGGCCGCGTCCGAGCCGCTGGTCCGGAGCCCGGTGGCCGCCTCCTACGATGCCGACGGCCGGCTCTACGTCGTCGAGATGCGCGGATATCCCTACCCCGAACCGAGGCCCACCGGGGGCGTTTCCCTCCTGGAAGACCGCGACGGCGACGGCAGGTTCGACCATCGGGCGGAGTTCGTCGACGGCCTCTCCTGGCCTACCGGGATCACGCCCCACGACGGCGGGGTCTTCATCGCCTCGGCCCCCGACATCCTTTATGCGAAGGATACCGACGGCGATGGCCGGGCGGACGTCCGGCGGGTGATGTTCACCGGGTTCGGCACCCAGAACGTCCAGGGGCTGGTCAACGGGCTCCTCCCGGGGAACGACGGCTGGATCTACGGCTCGTCGGGCTCCAACGGGGGCGAGATCCGGACCCCGGGACGGCCCGACGCGCCGGCGGTCTCGGTCCGGGGCCGCGACTTCCGGTTCCGGCCGGACGGCTCGGCGTTCGAGGCGATCTCGGGCGGGGGCCAGTTCGGCCACTCGCTCGACGATCGGGGCCATCGCTTCGTCTGCATGAACAGCAACCACATCCGCCAGGTAGTCCTGCCCGCCCGTGAGCTGGCGCGGAACCCCGCCCTGGCGGCCCCGTCGGTGGCCGTCGACATCGCCGCCGACGGCGGCGCCGGGCCGGTCTTCCGGATCAGCTCGGCCGAGCCCTGGCGGGTCGTCCGGACCCGCCAGCGGGCGGCCGACCCGGCGTTCGCGAGCAAGGCCGCCCCCTCCGAGCTGCACGCCGCCGGCTTCTTCACGTCGGCCACCGGCGTCACCATCTACCGGGGGTCGGCCTTCCCGCCCGAGTATCGCGGCAATGCCTTCGTCGGCGACGTCGGCGGCAACCTCGTCCATCGGAAGACCCTGGAGGAGCAGGGCCCGACCTTCCTCGCCCGACGGGCCGACGAGGGCGTCGAATTCCTCGCCTCGACCGACAACTGGTCGCGGCCGGTCAACTTTGCCAACACGCCCTCGGGGACGCTCTTGGTCCTCGACATGTACCGCGAGACGATCGAGCATCCCGCCTCGATCCCCGAGCCGATCAAGAAGCACCTCGACCTGACCGGCGGCCGGGACCGGGGCCGGCTCTACGAGGTCGTCCCCGACGGATTCCGGCGGCGGCCGGCGCCCCGGCTGGCCGGCGTCCCGTCGGCCGGGCTGGTGGCCCACCTCGCCGACCCCGACGCCTGGTGGCGCGAGGCCGCCCAGCGGCTCCTCATCGAGCGCGCCGACCCGGCCGCGATCCCCCTCCTGAAGGAGCTGGCCCGATCCAGGCCGACGCCCCTGGCGAGGATCCACGCCTTCTGGACCCTCGACGCCCTCGGCGGCCTCGACGGGTCGACCTTGCGGCCGGGGTTGCTCGACGACGATCCCGGGGTCCGCGAGCAGGCGGCCGGGCTCGCCGGGCCGAGGGCGGACCAGGACCCCCCGGTCCTCGACGCCCTGCTGGCCCGGGCCGACGACCCCTCCGGGATGGTCCGGTTCCGGGCGGCCCTGGCGCTCGGCGACGTGGCCGACCCCCGGGCGATCGTCGCGATGGCCTCGATCGCCCGCCGGGACGCGGGCGACCGATGGACGAGGGTCGCCATCCTCAGCTCGATCGCGGGCCGGACGCCGGCCCTGATCGAGGCCCTGTCGGGTCGACCCGACTTCTTCGACTCGGCCCCCGGCCGGGAATGGTTGGGCGACCTCGCCGCGATCACCGGCGCCGAGAACCGGCCCGACGACATCCGGGCGTTCCTCGACCGGTTCGCCGGCGTCGACGCCCCCCCGGGCCGGGCCCTCGCGGCGATCCTGGGCCTCGGGCGGGGCCTCCGACGCTCGGGCGGATCGCCGGCCGGGGCGATGGCCGGTCGGGTCGCCCCGCTGTTCGATCGGGCCGCGATCGCCGCCGCCTCGGCCGACGCGACCCTCGCCGACCGGGTCGACGCGATCCGGCTGACGGCGCTGGGCCCGGCCGGGGCGGCGTTGCGGGTCCTCCCGGGGCTCCTGGATGCCCGCGAGCCGTCGGGCGTCCAGGTGGCGGCGCTCCAGGGGTTGACGGACCTGGCCGACCCCCGGGTCGGCCCGGCGATCGTCGGGCGGTGGCGGTCGATGGGCCCGGCGGCCCGACGGGAGGCGGCCGAGGTCCTGTTCGCCCGCCCCGACCGGCTCGGGGCCCTGCTCGATGCGGTCGAGTCGCGGTCGATCGCCCCGGCCGAACTCGACCCCGCCCGGCGCAAGCTCCTGGTCGCCCACCCCGACCCGACCATCCGCGGCCGATCCGCAGCGCTCCTGGCCGATCCGGGCCGGCCCGACGGGGCGGCCTCGTCCGACCGGGCCCGGAAGGTCCTGGAACTGGGGGGAGATCCCGGGCGTGGCCGCGAAGCCTTCCTCAAATCCTGCGCCACCTGCCACCGGGCCGGGGGCCTGGGGGTCCAGGTCGGGCCCGACCTGGCCACGGTCGCCGGTCGGACGCCCGAGGACCTGCTCCTCCACATCCTCGACCCCAACCGGGAGGTCGCGGCCAATTACCTGAATTACACGGTCGCGACGACCGATGGCCGGACCTTCTCGGGGCTGATCGCCGAGGAGTCGGCCGGCGACCTCACCCTGAAGCGGGCCGAGGGGACGGTCGACGTCATCCCCCGGGCGCGGATCGAGGAGGTCGCCTCCACCGGCCTGTCGCTCATGCCCGAGGGGCTCGACCGCGACCTCGGGCCGCGGGACCTGGCCGACCTGATCGCCTTCATCCGGTCCCTCGGGGAGGGCCCCCCCTCGCCACCCCGATCGGGGCGGGATTGATCCGCCGTCGGCCCGATCGCCCCACAAGGACCGCGATCTCATCGTCGCCGGGAGAATCGACGCCCCGCCGCGACCGGGACATCGACGGGGATGACCCCCTCGGGCTAGCATCCGGGGAGTTGGCTGATGCGAAGGAATGGACCGACCGGGAGAGTTGCCATGAAGTTGATCCGCCCTTCCTCCCCGTCCCGGACTGCTCTCGCGGCCACGATCGCGGCCGCCTGCCTGCTCCCGGCGGCCGACGTGCCCGGCGGGGGGGAGGACATCGGCACGATCGTCCTGTTCGACGGCAAGGGCCTGGACGGGTGGAAGAAGGCCGGGTTCTATAAGGCCCCGGAGGTGAAGGTCGAGGGCGGGGCGATCGTCCTGGCGGCGGGAGATCCGATGTCGGGCGTCACCTCCACGCGCCAGGATCTGCCGACCACCAACTATGAGCTTACCTTCGAGGCGAAGCGGACCTCGGGCGTCGACTTCTTCGCGGCCGCGACGTTCCCCGTGGGCAGGTCGTTCGCGACGCTGGTCAACGGCGGATGGGGCGGGAGCGTGACCGGGATCTCCAGCCTCAACGGGTCGGACGCCTCGGAGAACTCGACCGGCCGATTTATCAAGTACGAGAACGACACCTGGTATCGGTTCCGGGTCCGGGTGACCGACCGGGTGATCCGCTGCCGGGTCGACGACAAGGAGGTGATCGCGGTGGAATACGAGGGGCAGCAGGTGGGCACGAGGATCGAGGTCCGGGCCAGCCAGCCGCTCGGCTTCGCCTCCTGGCGGACCGGGGGCGCCGTCCGGGCCGTCCGGGTTCGGGCGCTCGCCCCGGATGAGGTCGCGGCCGCGGACAAGATCGACTGACGGCCCGCCCGATGGCGGCGCCGCGATTCCTCGGCGCGGAGCGAACCATGATGGATTTCGAGGTCGGCGTCGACGAGGCGATCGGGGAGGAGGTGGTCCGGGTCCCCCTGTCCGGCCTGTCGCTGATCGACTGCCCGATGTTCAACAAGGGGAGCGCCTTCACCGAGGGCGAGCGGGTCGCATTCGGCCTCCACGGGCTCCTGCCGCCCCACGTCGGTTCGATCGAGGAGCAATTGGAGCGGCGCTATCGCGACTTCTCCGAGAAGCGGACCGAGTTGCAGCAGCACGTCTACCTCCGCGACCTCCAGGACCGCAACGAGGTCCTGTTCTACCGCCTGCTCCGCGACCACATCGCCGAGATGATGCCGCTGATCTACACGCCGGTCGTGGGCGAGGCGTGCCGTCATTTCAGCCACATCTACCGGAGGCCGCGCGGGCTGTTCGTCTCGGCCGAGCATCGCGACGACCTCGACGCGATCCTGGCCAACCGGCCGTTCCGCGACGTCGACGTGATCGTCGCCACCGACGGCGAGCGGATCCTGGGGCTGGGCGACCTGGGGGTGGGCGGGATCTGCATCCCGGTGGGCAAGCTGTCGCTGTACACCCTCTGCGGCGGGATCCACCCGGCCCGGACCCTGCCGATCATGCTCGACGCCGGGACCGACAACGCCGAGGCGCTGTCCGACCCCCTCTACCTGGGATGGCGGCATCCCCGGCTCCGGGGCGACGAGTACGACGACTTCATCGAGGCGTTCGTGCAGGCCGTCGGGCGGGCGATGCCCGGCGCGATCCTCCAGTGGGAGGACTTCGCCCAGGCGAACGCCCGGGGGCTCCTGGAGCGGTATCGCGACCGGCTCTGCTCGTTCAACGACGACATCCAGGGGACCAGCGCCGTGGCCGTGGCGGCCGTCCTGGCGGCGGGCGGGGCCTCGGGAGTCCCGCTGGCCGAACAGCGGGTCGTGATCGTGGGCGCCGGCTCGGCGGGGACCGGGATCGCCGACGGGATCGCCGCGGCGCTCGTCGAGGGCGGGATGACCGGGCCGATGGCCCTGGACCGGATCTGGATGGTCGACCGCCCCGGCCTGCTCCGCGACGCGACGCCCGACCTGGGCCCGTTCCGCCGCCGGTTCGCCAAGGCCGACGACCGGCTCGTCGGCTGGCTCCGCGACGCCGCCGGCGAGATCGCCCTGGCGGAGGTGGTCGAGCGGGTCCGCCCGACCACCCTGATCGGCGTGTCGGGCCATCCGGGGACCTTCACCGAGCCGGTCGTCCGCGCCATGGCCCGGCACGTCGTCCGGCCGACGATCCTCCCCCTGTCCAACCCGACCTCGCGGTCCGAGGCGACCCCGGCCGACCTCATCGCCTGGACCGACGGCCGGGCCCTGGTCGCCGCCGGGAGCCCGTTCGACGACGTCCGGTTCCGCGGCCGGACCATCCGGATCGCCCAGTGCAACAACGCTTACATCTTCCCGGGGGTCGGCCAGGGCGTGGTCGCGTCGCGGTCGGTCCGGGTCGGCGACGCGATGTTCCTGGCGGCGGCCCGCGCCCTGGCCGAGTACTCGCCCGCCAAGGTCGACCCCGATGCCGGCCTGTTCCCGCCCTGGGATCGGATCGGCCCCGTGTCCCGCCGGATCGCCCTGGCCGTCGCCGACGAGGCGGTCCGCGAGGGCTTCGCCCCGCCGGCCGGGACCGAAGAACTGGCCCGACGCATCAACACCGGATGGTGGGAGCCGCGCTATCGGCCGATGCGGCCGGTGGACCCCCCGTCGGATGGACCCGGCCATCGCCCCCGGCCCGGGGAAGGCCCCGGGTGAACACCCCAGGAAACGGCCGATCCCGATCGTCCTGGCTTCCGTGGTGCTGGCGATCGCCGGCGCCGCGATGGCGATCGGCCGGGGCGATCCGGCCGTGACCGGGCGGACCCGACGGGGGAGTTTGATCCTCCGATGAGGCCCTCAGAACGCCGCCAGCCAGGACTGGCCATGCGACGTTTCGAGCGGCGACCGGGCCTCGATCCGGCCGTCGGGCCCGATCCGCACGACTTCGGCCTCGGTCGCGGCCCAGACCTGGCCGGTGGTGGGGCCGACGGTGACCGACCGGGCCTGGATCGGCAACGAGGGCAACTCCCGGCCGTCCGAGGCGAACCGGAGGATGTCGGAGCCGATGCTGACCACCCAGGCGACGCCCGCCCTGGGCTCGAAGGCCACGCCGTAGGCGTTCCGCTCGCCGAGCGGCCAGACCTTGAGCAATCCCCCGGCCGCGTCCAGGTGCCAGAGCCGGTTGGCGCTCCTCGCCACGTCGGGATGCGATCGCTCGACGAACCAGACGCTGCCGTCCCCCGGGTCGGCCGCGACCGAGACGCAGGCCCAGCCTTCCCTCGGCCTCCGGAACAGCTCCTTGCCGTCGCGGCCGAGCTTCACCACCCCATAGCCGACCAGCCAGAAGGCGTCGGCCTTCGGGTCATAGGCGATGTCGATCCCCCGGACGGGGAAGCTGTCGACCTCGGCCCCGTCGGCGTCGAGGACCACCGTCTCGCCCTCGACGAGATTCTTCCCCCCGGTACACCAGACGTGGCCGGTCTTCGGGTCGACGGCCAGGGCGTCGGCGTTCATCCCTTCGGCCTGCCAGACCTTCCGGCCACGGAGGTCGAGCGACGTGAGGCGGTTGCCGGTCGGGTCGACGATGTAGACCCGACCCCGGGCCGCGTCGATCGCGATCCGATGCGAAGGCCCGACGCCGGAGAAGGCGGAAAACCCTCCGACCGATCGGATCTCCCGCCCCGACCCGTCCAGGAACCGGAGCCCGCCCCGGGGAGCCTGCTTGGCGTCGGCCCCGCCGGTCGGGTTGTCCACGACGATCATCGCCAGCTCGCCGATCGGTGTCTCGTCCGGCTTCCCGACCTCGAACCGGGTGACCGGGAATCGGGTCGGTCGCGGGGCATCCTTCGCGGCGGAGAAGGTGGCGGCGTTATCGAGGGCCGCGCGGACGGCCCGCTTGAGGTCGTCCCCGCGGAGGTTCTTGGCGAGGATCCGGCCGTCGGGCCCGACCAGGAACGTCGCCGGGATGGCTCGGACCTTGTACGCGGCGGCGACCCCGGCTTGCAGGCTCCCGGCGAAGGCGTGGGTCCCGCCCAGGCCGTTCTTCTTGACGTGGTCGGCGGCGATCTCGGGCGACTGGTCGCACGAGAGGGCGACGAGGGCGAACCGGGGGTCGTCCTTGAAGGACTCGCGGATCGCCTGGATGGCGGGCATCTCGGCCAGGCAGGGGCCGCACCAGGTGGCCCAGAAGTCGAGGAGGACCAGCTTGCCCCGGAGGTCGCGGAGCTTGAGCGACCCGCCGTCGAGCCGTCGGGCGGTGAAGTCGGGCGCGGGGTCGCCGACCTGGAGGGTCTCGAACAGGGTGGCCGTGAACTCGCCGAGGTCGACCGGGTCGTCGCCCAGCCCGTCGGGGACGGCGACGGGTCGGGTCGCCCGGCCGATCTCGGTCCCGGAGCCGCAGCTCCTGGGGTCGGGCACGGCATTTACCGGGACGGTCAGCTCGAACTTCCCGGGCGGGACGTCCTCGATCCGGAACCGGCCTTCCTTGTCGATGTTCGCGGCGAATCGACTGTAAGCCTCGTGGCCCTTGCCCCACTCGGAGCGGGGGAGCGTGATCGTCGCCGGCCCGTTCTGACGCCAGTCGACCGGCGCGTCCGGCGTCCCGTCGAGGACGACCCGGCCGACGACCGCCCGCCCCTTGCCGCCGATCGTCACCGAGACGGGCTCTCCGGACTTGACCTCGACGGGCTCCGACCAGCAGGGCATATGCTGGCTGCTCCCCCCGGCGAACTCGGTGACCACCACCCGGGAGGCGATCCCCGGCCCGGGGACGGCGCGGTCGAAGGCGAACCGGCCCTGCTCGTCGGTCCGGGTGGTATAACCATAATCGAAGACGTAGATCCCGCCCCCGCGATCGGGGCGGGTCGGCTGGAATGAGACCGGCTGTCCCGCCCAGGGCTTCCGGCCGATCATCACCCGCCCCTCGATCCGCCCCCAGGGCCGGAGGGCTACCTGGCACGTCTTGGCGAACTCGTCCGACGACGCGTCGGCGAACCCGGCGTCCCCCAGCGCCACCAGGAGGAACTTGTCGCCCGGCGGGGCGAACGCGAACCGGCCGTCCGCCCCGGTCTTCACGATCGGCACGTTATTGTTCCGGCCGAAGCCGCCCATGCTGAGCGAGACGAAGGTCTCGCGGGTCGCCATCGCGACCTCGACACCGGCCGCCGGCCGACCGTCGGGCGCGAGGACGACCCCGGACAGCGCGTCGGTCCGCTCCAAGGCGAAGTCGATCGACTGCCGCCCCTCGTCCGACCGGATCGCCCGGGAGTCGACCGGCCGATAGCCGATCGCCTCCACCCGGACGAAGTAGGAGGCGCTCGGCTCGGTCAGCTTGAACGTGTACTTGCCATCGGCATACACCGAGCCCTCGCCTCGCGTCCAGTAGATCTTCTCCTGGCCCTCGAAACGATTGCCCAGGACGATCCGGAACTCCGGGATCGGCCGGCCGGTCGACGCCTCGGTCACCCGGCCCGAGAGGATCAGTTCCGGGTCGAACGTGATGGTCTGCTCGACTTCCGAGGCCGTCAGCGGGACCCGGCGGCGGGCCATGAAGCCGGGTTTCCCCATGTCGCAGAGCACCACGTCCCTCGGGGCGTCCTTCCAGGCGATCTGGCCCCGGGCGTCGGTGTCGGCCCGGAACCGGATCGACCGGTGCCCGCGCCAGGTGTCGGCCGCGAAGAAGGCGCCGACGACCGGCTTGCCGTCGCGGTCGACGACCCGGATCCGGAGCGTCGCCGACGGCCCGAGCCGGAACTCGATCGGCTCGCCCCCGTCGCCGACCCGGACGTCTCGGAGTTCGGGCGCGAACCCGGGGGCCTGGACCGTCACCACCGACGGCCCCTCCGGGCAGTTATTCAACGTGAAGACGCCCGAGGCGTCGCCCTTGGCGGTCGGCGGGTCCGAGCCCCAGACGTCGTGGCCGATGACCGCCGAGGCCCCCGCGATCGGCCTGCCTTCCAGGTCGAGCACGCGCCCCTTGACCGACAGGCCCTTCTTGAGCACGGCCACGGCGTCCAGGTCACGCGACGCCTCGGCCCAGCCCGGCCGATAATCCGGGTGCTCGACCCGGACGCTCACCGAGGCCAGGATGCCCGGCGCCTCGTCGAGCCGCCATCGCCCCTCGGCGTCGGTCTTCGGGAACCCGAGCGAGTGGTGGAAATTATCCTTCTCCCTCACCGGCGCCATGATGCTCAATTTGGCCCCGGCGATCGGCCTGCCGGCCTCGTCCTTCACGATCCCGCCGATGGTCGTCCCCGCCTCGTACCGGAACTCCTGCGCCTTCGGCAGCTCGATCGGCCGCCTGTCATCCCTCCAGTCCTTGTAGATCGGGACGAACTTCGATCGGGTCGTGAACAGCTTGAGATATTCGACCTTCGAGGCGGCGGGCCATTCGACGACGGCCTTGCCGTCCCTGTCGGTGACGACCGTCCCTTGCCGCATCTTGCCGTCGAATTGGCCCTGGAAGAAGATCGACACCCCTTCGAGCGGCCCGCCGGTGGCGTCCTCGACGGCCTTGACCTCCATCCTGCCCCCTTCCTTCGGGGCTTGAGGGGCGGGCGGGGAGGGCTCGGCGCGGGTGATCGCCAGGCCTCCGATGAGCACGGCCATCAGGCATGCGGACGACGACGCGGCCATGACCAGCCTCCGGGGCGGTGGGGTGCGGAAGAGTTTGCGGTCGAGGGCCCGGATCCGGCGGCCGACGTCGGACGATCGGGCCATCGCCAGGCCCGTGGCCGGCGGGGGCCCGCCGACGTCCAACGCGAGCCGGGCGAGCGTCCGGGCATACGACCTCACGTCGCCGATCTGGTCGGCGGCCACGGCATCGCAGACCGAGTCGCAGGCCGCCGCGTGGGCGGCGCGGGCCCGCCAGGCGAGCGGGTGGAACCACAGGGCGATCGAGGCCAGGTGGGCCGCGAGGTTCCAGGCCAGGTCGTGACCCCGGGCGTGGGCCAGCTCGTGGGCGAGGATCGCCCGGAGGTCGGCCCGCCCGTACGCGCCGTCGGGGAGGTCGGGCAGCAGGAGGACCGGCCGGAAGGGCCCGGCCAGGCAGGGAGTGCCCACCTCCGCCGATCGGCGGACCATCACGCCCCGGGGCCCGCCCAGCAGGGCCTCGATCTCGCGGAATTCCCGGACGACCCCCTCCGGTGCCTCCCCCGACCGCCGGACGATCGCCGCCAGCCGGCGGGACGCCAGCACCAGCCTCGCCCCCAGCGCGATCGAGCCGATCGCCCAGGCCGAGACGAGCCACGGCCCGACCTGCCAGGGCCGCCGGGACATCGCCCGATCGGCCGACGCGATCGGCCCGGCCGCCGGTCCCGCGACCAGGACCGGCGCCACCGGGGCGAATCGGGCCGGCCGATCCGGCCCGCGGCGGGCCTCCGGACTCGCCGGGACGATGGGGATCGGCCGGGGCCCGGCGACCGGGGCGGCCGGCCGGGCGACGTTGACGGAAATCGGCGGCACCTCGGGGGCGACGGGCCATCGGACGACCGGCGGGACGCACGAGAGCGCCGCGACCAGCCCGACCCCCGCGATCGACCCCCGCCAGAGCAGGACCCGCCAGCGCGGATTACGGCCCGACAGGACCCGGTGGGCCAGCCAGGCGAGGCCCAGCACCGCCGTCCATTTGGCGATCAAAACGACACCGACCGGCGCCCCCGCCAGTCCGCCGAGCATCGCCGACGCGATCGAGTCAAGGGTCATGGTCGCCCCCCTTCGCCGGCGGGCGGCGGCTCGCGGCCCTCGTCGGCCAACCGCTTCAGTTCGAGCAATTCGGCCTCGCCGAGCCGCTCCGACCGGATGATATTCATGACCAGGGCCCGCGCCGAGCCGCCGCAGTAGGCGTCGACCAGCTCGCCGAGCATGGTCCGGAACGCCGACCTCGGCCGGGTCGCCGCCTTGTAGTGATAGGCCCGGCCGACCCGCCGGCGGGTGACGTGCCCCTTCTCGACCAGGGTCGTCAGGTACGACCGGAGCGCGGGGTTCTTGATCGGATCGGGGAACAGGCCCTGCAAGTCGGCGGGCTTCAGCTCGCCGTGCTCCCAGAGGAGCCGCATGACCTTCAACTCCCCCGGCGTGAATCGCGGCATGGATCCCTCCCGTCGGGTGACGTGCAGAATGTACTGCACG
>JAABUK010004746.1_pt1 | contig 21821 bp, 28 predicted proteins | sample 5559141 | NCBI WGS metagenome assembly JAABUK01 (sample SAMN10711869, study PRJNA513367) | rock metagenome | isolation source: Antarctica rocks | place: Antarctica: Victoria Land, Pudding Butte nord | collected 2016-01-03
GTTGGCCTTCTCTATGGTGCAGACCACCACCCCAGTGTTGGCCTCTAGGACTCGGGCACTGCCCTTACCACCGTAATTCCTCTTTACCTCCCTATACAACACATCATGTTGATCAGGCTATTGGCCGTAATTCCTCTTTACCTCCCTATACAACACATCACGTTGATCAGGCTATTGGCCTTCTCTATAATGCAGACCACCACCCCCGTGTTGGCCTCTAGGACCCGGGCACTGCCCTTACCACCGTAATTCCTCTTTACCTCCCTATACAACACATCATGTTGATCAGGCTATTGGCCTTCTCTATAGTGCAGACCACCACCCCCGTGTTGGCCTCTAGGACCCGGGCACTGCCCTTACCACCGTAATTCCTCTTTACCTCCCTATGCAACAGTCACAGGCTGACATGTATGCGTTGAATGGCTGCATGCTGCCTGTGAAAGCAGGGTATGAGTTTACAGCTGATGCACAACAGAAGCTTGCTGTTGCATTTGCAAAGTTGAATGGTCTGCACGGCAGCCCTATGTTGTGCCGCTTATGCTTATGCAACACCAAGGGGATAAGCTACGGCAAATCAAAGCTTTGGATGAAGGATTGCGATTGGCATGGAAGGATTTGCAATGGACTGAAGCAGCAGCAGCTTCCTGCAACAGCTGAACTATCAGCTTGAAAGGAAAAGAACGTTAGGCTTGTGAGCAATCATGACAAGAGACGCTGATAAGAAAGTTCAGCTGTAGTGTGCCAGCCAGGACAAAAATCAGCTCACTTTTCCAAATGTCAAATACTGTGACAATCAGATACCCCCAAAAACATGCAAATTGTGACATAACTGTAACAGAAGTTCAAAAGCCTCTTGTTCAGCTTACTTCTCCAAAGGCTTCAGCAGGCGCTCCAGGTGGGCAGACTTCTCAGCACACAAGGTGACGAAGGGCATGACCAGCATGGCGGTCCTGCCAGTAGTGATGAGGCGCCGCAGCATGAGGATCTCAGCAACAGCGCTCTTCCCTCCACTGGTGGGGGCACAGTACACCAGGTTGCCCCCACTCAACACCCCGGGCTGCATCAGGCACTGGGCCTGCAGAGGGCAGAGACGTCGCCTTTCGACTCTGGGTTTGATAGGGGAGAAAGGCAGGAGCTTTGCCTTTCGACTGTGGGTTTGATGGATTCAATGTGCAGATGATTTGCCTTTCAACTGACGCGGGTGATAGGGAAAAGTACATGTTCTGTGCCAGTGAGTGACTTTGTGCACTTATGGTCCTTGATGTAATTTAAGGAACAGGATGCCAGCTGATGCCAGGCAAGTGAACAGCGTCTGTGCAGCCAGCATCGCACATGCACAGAGATGGAACCCCCGTCAAAAACAGCTGCCATCTATGGGAGGCAAAGGGCATCTGTTGTGCCCTGTCATGACAAGTAATGGTCACCTCGTTCTCAGTAGATGCATGCCTGAAAAGGGCATGTCACAACAACCGATTTTTCCCACAAAGCAACATGGTATTCAGAACCAAAAAAGGTAAGTCCGTAAACGTGGTTTTTAAAGGTGGTGACATATACTTTTCAACCAACAACACATGAAGCCAGCTCGCAATGAGGTTGTAGCGGCCTTCTCAGGGGTGATGACATACCTGCCAGTCATACAAGTCATTAGTCATGCCGACTTCTCAGAAATGATGACACACCTGCCAGTCATACAAGTCATGAGTCATGCCAGCTGCTCTGAAGGCTTCACACAGCTCGCCTGGCAGGTACGACTTGAGCTGCTTGTGGGTGGCATCCATCTGGATGACAGGGGTTGGCTGGGCTGGCTTGGGGTCAACTAGGGGTTGCAGAGATGATGCTGCTGCCTTGGCATCCTGTGCATCAGCATCACAAAGACATCTTGGTCTACTTTCTCTGGAAAACTTCGACAACTCAACACGGATCCAAGGCAAAAACCTAATTCTCCCTGATAAAATATGCTTGTGGGCTCTGCCTGAAGAATGACAAATCTGACATTCTGCAGAGGCAAAGGCTGTCAAGCCTGACACTGATTTGGGCGTGAGCTTCAGGCATGATTAGCAGTAACATCAAAGGGGTTGAATGACACAACAGCAGTGGGTGAAAAGGCGCCACATACAAAGTCATTTAGCCTCTCTTTGTGTTGCAAATAATACAGATACACTCACCTGTGGATATGACAACTTGCAATATAATGCTGAATGCATGCACTGTACCTGTAACCGCAACTGAGCCAGAGTCTGAGCAGTGGAGGCAGCCTTGGATGCAGCAGGGGCTTGCCCTGGGGCCAAGGACTCAACTTTGTCCTTTGCAGCATGCAGCCGAGGAGATGTGCGTAACGCTGTCTGGGCCCTTGTCTGTCCATGCGCCCTCACCGGAGTTTGGACCACAGTCTGGTCATTCACATGCAAGGATGCTTGCACCCCTGTCTGTCTGTGCGTGTGGGCATGGGCCAAACCTGCAGCTTGAAGCTGTGCATTCATAGGCGCTTGGAATGCAGTCTGTACGTGTGTGGAGGCATGCGTTTGTGCATGAGGCCCTGTAGGGAGGAAGTTGGCTGCTGGTGTAGTCATGGCTACTGAGGCTTGACCCGGGGATGATGCAGGAAGCTGAAGTGGAAGCTGAGTTTGCCGCTGCCCAGGCATGTGTCCTAGCTGCTGTGCAGGAAGCTGAGCTGGATAGCGTGCTGAGGGCTGCGCAGCAACAGCTGCAGCCTGTTGTGCAACATGCTGAGCTGTAGGGGGTACAGAAGCATTCCCTGGCTGCTGTGCAGGAAGCTGTGCTGGAAGCTGTGGATGACTACATCCTGGCTGCTGTGCAAGAAGCTGAGCTGGCAAGTGTGCCCCAGGAAGGGCCCTATGCCCTTGATGCTGCACAGGCAGCTGTGCTGACCCTGGTCTTGCTTGCTGAGCAGAATGCAGGGCAGGAAGCTGTGCCGGGACTTGAGCAGGCAGCTGTATAGGAGCCTGAGCTGACAGCTGCATTGGAAGCTGTGCAGGCTGTGGACCAGAACTCTTCACAGGAGCAGGACCTGTTTGGCATAAGGTGTGATGAAGACAGTGCTCAGCAGAAGACACCGCTGGGGCATTGGAGTGTTGAGCTGCCTGCCTTGCGCTGTGTGCTACAGACTGCCTGTGGGGTCCGCCAAAGGCCTGCATGACAGGCTTAGCGGACAACCCAAAGCCTATCGCATGACCAGACTGCTGTGGGGCCTTGACCTGTCCAGGGGTACTGCTGTGGGGACCCCAACGGGGACCCAAACCAGCAGCAGCCTGTGGCTGTGGCAGTGATTGAGCATCTGCTTGGGCAGAGGTCTGTCCATGAGGGTGTGCCAGCTGGAATTGAGGCAGCCTCACAGGGTGCAAAGCTGAGGCAGCTTGCGCTGGTTGAGCTTTACTCGGGGAACCCACATCAGATGCAAGGGTTGCCACGCTCAACCTATGCCTGTGTGGGCAATCCGCATGTGAGAACTCTGACAGCCATAACCAGGCGTCAACATGACTATGGCTTAGGGAACAGCCCACATCAGATGCAAGAGTGGCCACGCTCAACCTATGCCTGCCCAAGCCAACAATGTGTGGAAGATTTGCGTGAGAGGCGTTTGCGAGCCATGACCAGGCAATCACATGTGCAGCAGAAAGACTTGAAACTACTCACAAAGCCGGTGCATATAAAGCAGAGCATGGACTCAGCTGCTGCAATGGTGGCAGACCAAAACGCAGAATGCATGCAGAATGGTTTGGTAATGTTATGGTGACATGGGTGAGTCTGATGAATGTCTGCACATCTACTTCTAATGCGTGTGTGGTCTTAAGACACTATCACTGTGCTTCATTGTTGCTGTTTGCATGCAGGCACCCTTCAGGTATAGAGCAGACCTCTTGTTTGAAGGACCAGCCTCAGCTTGCACTCTTGCAGTCACATCTGCGACCGTAGCAGCAGTTGCAGCAGCAGTTGCAGCAGCAGCTGCAGGTGCAGGAGGCAGATCTGTCACATTTTGATCCAAGCTTGCAGTGTTGAAGCCACGCTTGGAGCTGATGCCTTTTTCCCGTTCAGCATCTTCACCTTGAGGGAGGACACCATCAAGCCTTTCTTGTTGGGCCATGTGCCGTGTCTGAAGATGACTTTGACCCAATGCACTGCCAGATTGCTGCTGCTGGGCATGCTGTGGCGGCTGCTGCTGAGCATGCTGTGGCTGCTGCGGTTGAGCATGCTGTGGCTGCTGCTGCTGAGCATGCTGTAGCTGCTGCAGCTGTTGCCAAGACTCATGACTGCGCACATCAGCTCCTTGTGAAGCTGAAGCTGGCCTTGCAGACCCAACACCCACATCATGTGCCACTGTCTTTAGTAAGCCAGCAGCATCATGCCTGGCCTGATGCTGAGGGAGTCCTGACCTAGGGTTTGGACTTCTCACAGTAGTAGTATGCTGCTGACTGATCTGAGGTCTTAGGGTCTGCTGTGGCCACCCCACAACTGGCTGTGGCCAAGAGACATGTGGCCTTGGTGTGACAGCATGTGGTAGCTGCTGAGGAAGCTGCTGCAGAGATGGGTCAGTCACAGGGGTGCTGACAGATCCTGACAGCAGGGGGCCAGCATGTGCCTTTGCTTTTGCGCCCTGAAGGGAGCTTCCTACTGGCAGCTGCCTTGGCAGTTGTGCTCTCCCATCTACAGGGAAAGGCTCCCTTACAGCCTCTGACCCCAAGCCTGCTGTGACTGTCTGGAAAGCAGGGGCTGTGATTGCAGCAACTGACAGCAACCCTGGTGCAACAACAGGCGGCATGCGTTGTTGCTCAGCATGCGGCTGCGCAGGGTGCTGATCGTCTGCAATTGCCGGTGGGTGGACTGTCCTGATGAGAGTGCTTGGAAGTGGTTGACCCACCCGTGAGTGTTGGGGGAGGCCATGTCGGAGGGTGGGGAACTGGATGTGCCTGACAGGCATGGGCGAGGCAGCATCGAAAGGCAATGTGGGAGCCCCCCCTCTCCCTTCATGAGGCCCCCCTCTCCCTTCAGCTGCCTATACAACACATAGTGCAGTCAGCATGAATGTCACCTCTGCTTGAGACCCACGTTTATCTTCTCTGAATTGTTCCAATGACAACGGCTGTAACCAAATGTGAGCTGCAGACAGTAGTTGTCAGCTGATGAGCAACAAGCAACATCAGATAGGAAGTGCTGGAAACATGAGAAGAAAAGCCTGAGGGACGTTTAGGCTGATTACTGCCTGTCTCATTGTTGGCTACGATTATGACTCTTAGTGTTGTTTGACTCCATTCTGAAAGTGAGAGCGCACCTGGCAAGCCTGCTCCAGTGCAAGTGCCATTTGGGAGTCAAGAGGAGTCACTGCAACACCTGCGCCATATTAAAAACCTATTTTGAGACAAAATCATACATTAAGTGTTGTTGACGGCATCAACCGCAACTGCCAATGCTGAGTCAGAATGCATAGTTGCCTGAGAGGCAGCTACGAGTCAGCAAGGAGCCTTAGTCTTTAGAGGCAGTAGTGATGTGAAATGAACAGTGGCACTACAATGTTGAAAATTGCTGTTGACGAGCTCAAACTAAACTTGATGCCTTCCCAAGCAATGCTGGGTGCTGACAACGCCATATTGTGACTGCAGCTTTGCAACAGAAACAGCATGCCAAAAGGCACACAAGTTGAAGAATACAGCTTTCAGAAAGTAAAAGGAAGGCGGTTGTGCCTGATATGCAGCCAGAAGCATTTCTGGCTGACGAGTTGGCCATCTCATGCTGGCTTTTGACAGCTTGCATATGGGCAGGCAGCCCAGTAAGTGCAATGGAGGCTACTGCTGGCTGAGCACACTCTGCTTGCTGCTGCTGCTGCTGCTGCTGCTGCTGGTGGTGCTGCTGCTGCTGCTGCTGAGCGCCCATAAGTGGACCCTACAGTAGATAGAGCATTGCAGTAACAAGTGTCAAAGACACATGAGCGTGAAGCAAGTTGTGTGCACGTACAAGTAGAGTTGCGTGAACCCACGACACATGGTGTCGCGGTGATCAGTGATGACTCCTGCAGCGTGCCTGTGCAGCTTTGCATCAAACACTGAGTATGTTTGTTCAGAAGCAAATCAAGTGGATGGTCATGCTGCCTTGAAACCACACATGTCCGCTGCAGGACTGCCTCATAGAAGGCACACGGGCAAGAGTGTGCCTGGTGATGAGGGTCGGCCTGAATAGCTTACAGCTTGTGATGAGGGACCTTTGTAACGGCGGAATCTTGTGGTAAAATGGTAAGCATGAGAGTACGACAACGTAGAGGCAGTGCATGACATGCACGTTGTGCTGGTACATAAGCCAGCAACAAGCAGCAGTGACAGCATGGCACGTCCTACCTGCATTACTTTGCGCTCAGCCGAGTCCAAAGCCGCCATCAAAGCACTGTCATTCATTGGGGAGTCCCCACCCTGATGACTAAGCTCAAGGATGGGTATGGCAGCTTGCCTGCTGCCTGCTGGTGTCGCAGCTGCTGCGGCAGCTTCTTCAGTGACACACAGAGCCACAGCTGATGCTGGCGGTGGCCCTGAGGTGGCAGCAGCATCTGCTAAAAAACCTTGAGGCCAGAGTGCAGCAGCAGGTGCAGCAGCAGGTGCAGCAGCAGGTGCCAGCACAACAGCAGCTGCTCTGGCATTGCTTGCTGTATCTGATTTTGCAACAGGGTGATTGACAGCTTGTGACAGGGCCAAGACACAGGCACCAATCACAGTAGGTAAAGCAGCTCCCGGTGGTGAAGCGGGCAGTGGCAGAGCAGCTTCCTCAGCAGCTTCCTCAGCAGCTTTCTCAGCAGCTGAAAGCGCATTCTGCTGGCCACCAGACAAGGATGCATGTCTGCCATCCAAGCCGTTGTCTTCGCTGTTGTGCAGTCCCAGAGACAGGTGCAGATCCTGGGACTGTGAGGCGTGCTGCTCAACAAGGGGGACAACTGCTGTAGGTGGCTCTTGTAAGGGAGCTGGGGTACTGGATTGGGGTTGACTGACCCCTTCGCCAGGAGAGGCGCCTGGAAGGGATGCCAAGTCAGGACTCTCTGTTACCATACGTTTTGTAACACCAGCACCTGCTGGAGCAGCTTCTGTTGCAACTTCCAGAGCATTAGTCGTAGTTGGCAATACAGTTGCTGACGCTGCAGCATCTGCTGCGACAGGGGGAGCATGTAGCACTGCAGCATTTGGTGGAGCAGCAGCTGACATTGGTGCCTGTTGCACAGCAGGGCTTGCTGATGCAGCATGCACGGCCTTGCTTGCTGAACCTTCATCTGGTGTATCAGGGACACAGTCAAAGTCATCAGCCGCTAAGGCGGGAGACTTGGCAGGAGTGGGGCCCTCTGTTGCTTTGCGTCCAGGCTTTGTTTTGCAGGTCAGTTTGTCAGCAGAGGCGCCCTTGGCGGCTCCTTTGACCTTTGGTCCAGCGCTCTTTTCCTGTATAAGTGTGGTTGTCACATAGTATTGCAGCAAGAGTGCTGTCATGCACTGTGACAGTGAGTGAAACATCACACAGTGATAGTCTCATGCAGACAGGTCAGTATCACCTGCAGCTTTGAGCCTGTTTGGGGAGAAGACCTCAAACCTCGCTTTGGTCTCTTGGCTGTGCATTAGCAACAGAAGTGTTGGATGAAGCAACAGGCAAAGCGAAAAGCCAACAACATTACTGCATATATGACAGCAGGTGCAAGGTGTACCTGGGGTGGGTGCCTGATCATACCCAAGCGCATGATGCACGAGCGCATATGCATCACGCTGTGTGCATTTGCTCTTCTTATCTGCTGCACTCAGCCTGCAAGGTGAGCCTTGAGTCAGTACTGCTATGTGCACGACATAAGCAGGATCACACCACAGAGAAACAGATGAAGACACAGCAACTTGCATCTTCCGCTTTTTGCTTGGGGATGTCTGGTTTGTTGACTCCTGTGCATTTGCTGAGCCTGCAACACTCTGCCGGTGCTCCTCACCAGCACTTCCCATTGAACACCCTGTGGCAACTGCTGCTGGCTTTTGACTGCTGTGTCTGTCCACTCCAGGCTTGCAAGAGCAAAAGGCTAGTTGACTAGACTGAACCGCAGTGAATCTTGGAGGCTTGTACTGAGCCTGGGGCTGACTCAATCCATGTCCCGCTGGCATGATGTTCAGTGTTGTGGCATCACTTTGAGCGTCACAACACCAAGGACGTCACCGAGTGCTGGCAGACGTGCGGCAGCTTGCACCAGGAACTGAGCGCAGCGTGCTGAAAAGGTTTTTCCGATGATCGACAGCGTCGATGAATCTATACGTTTGACGCAGACACAGAAACAAGAGTTGTATAGCAAGCAACACCGTTGTGAGGCATCAACGCTCGGCTGCATTCCAGATTGCATACGTGAGCTACAAGCTACAGCTCATGGTTTATACCACGACGCTGGCATCCTTCCTGGCTTTCCGGACAACGGCACACTTGACGCAATGCCTGCATGCTTTGCTTTCTTGCTGTGATGAGTCACAGCGCGGGAGCGCAGCATGAGACGCGGGAACTTTGCATGAGGGTTGCCTATTCGGGCTCCAATGACTAAACTTTACCAATTGAACCATAAATCAGTGATGCAGAATCCATGTGGGGCCAAAAAACGCCAAGGTTATCGCTCTACACTTCTGCAGAGGGTGCCTGCTTTGTCTCAGGCAGAACTCGCGAATACAATCCAGCTACTCACCATGCCAGGACTTTTGCAGACCCAAGCGGAGCATTTTACAAAGACCAAGTATGTTATGGCCCTTTGCGCAGAATTTTTGGGATCCATGCTGTTCACGTTCACTGGGTCAGCGCTGCTATCGGTCGCGAAGGCAGACCCAACGAACCCAAACGTTGTGTTGGCAGCGCTTGGAAATGCAGCTGGTATCACGGTCGCTGGTAAGAGTTCGCTCAACTGGTCTCTGTCCTGATCACTGCTGCAGTAGGTTGCTTGCACTTGTTCAAAACTTGTCGATCTGACGACTGAGGTCATGTGCACTCACAATCATGCTTATACAACATTTTGCAGTGTACTGTGCGGCAAACATATCCGGTGGACACATCACGCCGTCAGTAACCATCGGCACCATGGTCACCGGTCACATCGGCCTACTGAAGGGTATGTTTGTCCTGTTGCGCTGAAGCTCCTCAACAAGCATTTAGGCTTACGAAGCCAAGGTCCCGATTCATGTTTGCAGACGAGTGTTCTGCTGCGCAGGTTGCGCATACATGCTTGCTCAGGTGGTCGGTAGCGTTTTCGGGTCCCTTCTGATAGTAAGTGTTTCCGGCTGCCAGCCTCTCTATATCTCTGTCTGCACGTGTGCCTTTCGAACAGTACTCGAGCCGTTTCATGCCTGCTTTGCAACTTGTTGTTATACACACATTGGAGGATCAGTTTGTGCATTTGAAAGTCTTGAGCGGTTGCGCAAGTGCCCACTGCCCACAACACTGCAGCAAAGCTCCTGCTGCAGTCAACAAAAGCAAATTGCGCAACTGTGTTGGTATTGTATGGTAGGCTGGCCTGATCCCAGGGTCTTACATTGGCATGGGCAACAAGGGTACCGGCTGCTTTTTCCCATCAGCCGAGATGACTAATGGTGAGCTTTGAGCTCTCTTACACTGAATGCACACACTTCATGTCATGAGCAAGACATGTGACTACAAGACACACAATCATAGTTGCCCTGCACTTCAGTACAAATGAAACACACATTTGCAGTTTTGCAACTATGAGGTGCTTGAGCGCAGAACTCTGGGCTCATTGTCTAATACCAAGGCACCACACCGCACAAACATCTGTCCTTAATGCTCCTGGCAAGCATCACTGCTTCTTGGGGACATCTGCATAGCATACTGCAATGCTGCACACCAAATGCATTTGCTGATAATTTGTGCTGTGTCCAGGAATGACATTTGGATGGGAGTTTTTCCTCAGTTTCATTCTGGTGGCCACTGTGTATGCATGCGCCATTGGAGCGCCCAATTTCGGTGAGCGACTTGCCCATTTGCATGTGATCATCATGCTGTGCCCAGACTGTGTCATGTCATAAACATGAAAGTGCTTTGTCATGCTCTGGCAAACTTGGCTTAATGCATGCAACAGCCCCATCTGCACTGTGATATCATGCAAAATTGTACATCTGCTTATAAAACAGGGCATGTGCATGCCCCCTGAGCAAACCACTGAAATCATCATTGACTTTGATTTGTGAAGTTATCACTGCATAGTGCATCATTGCAGTTCAGACACTGCGGCTTTCAACCACATCAAGTGAAAACATTGATAGGCACTGCTGTGATGCCTTATGTCTCTTGCCTTGTCTAAGCTCTGTTCAGATCCTGTCACCACCCTGTCATTGAAAAACAAACACATTTTTTAAACTATATGAACCATTGATGCTCATATGCCCTCATCAGCTCAAGCTTGACTGCTGTGCAAGCCATAAATCCATGCTGTTAACATCCCTTGCTGTGTACAGCATTTTACAAAACGCTAACGATGCATGCATCATATCAACACCTGTTGAACTGTTCTGCAGGCAATGTGGCCCCTCTTGCAGTTGGTGTTTCCTTGGCGCTTGATATCATGGCTGGTAAGTGTACTCGTTGCTGCAAGCTGCGCTTGAAACTGTAATATAAAACATGCTGCCTGCCTGCCTGCCTGCCTGCCTGGGTAACTAGTTGGCTGCCCAGAAGGCTCTGTCAACCTGTCGCATGTCAGCTGTTACCTGGTACCTGAAATCTTGTACATGTTACCTGTTGCTGTTTACCTGTTACCGGTTACCGGTTACATGTTACCTACTTCTAGACAGAGGAGTCCGCAAGCGACTTGATCTGAGATCATGACAGATTTGGGTCTTCTATGAGCCCTGCTAGGGTTTTGAGCCTGTGCCATACTTGCAGGTGCTGCATATTCTGGGTCCTCTGTCAGCCCTGCTAGGGTTTTGGGCCCTGCCATTGTCTTCCACTGTCACTGGAATACAGCCTGGGTCATGGTCTTAGGAGGTGGGGCCCTCATTCAAATCAGTAAATAAATAAATAAACAAACAAACAAAAAAACAAACAAATAAATAAATAAATAAATAAATAAATAAATAAATAAATACATTATTAATTAAATCGAGCAAACTCCATTGTATTCTGTCTGTAGGACTCGTCAGTTGTTCCACCAAATGATCAGTCTCTTGTGTTTTGTCTTTGAACCTCAGGGATGCCTTTGTTCAAATCGTTCAATCAAACAAGCAGTCAGTTCATGTGTTGCAGCTTTGCACGCCTGGGGGGCATAGTGCAAGTCACTGTGCATAAACATGGTATTACATTTGCTCTTTGCATCTTGCATCTGTTATTGCACAGAGTCAGTACCATGCTAAGCAGACATGCAAGGGGGGGGTGGAAGGGAAAAGTCAAACAATCGCTGTATGTATGTCATCATCCTGGACTGCCTTTGCTGCAGACATGATTGGTGGAGTATTTGCTGGTTTGACTGCCATCCATCTGTATGGGCTGTATTCATGTCATTATCATGGACTGCCTTTGCTGCAGACATGATTGGTGGAGTATTTGCTGGTTTGACTGCCATCCATCTGTATGGGCTGTATTCATGTCATCATCATGGACTGCCTTTGCTGCAGATATGATTGGTGGAGTATTTGCTGGTTTGACTGCCATCCATCTGTACGGGGACCATGCCAAGTCGATTGACCCTCTCATGCCCTGGGGGGAGAAGCACCATGACAAGAGTGTCAGCAAACATACTCAGGTATGTGGCACAACCACTCACTCACTGAGTCATTTGTTGCTCGCTCGCTCACTCACTCACTCACGCACCATGACAAGAGTGTCAGCGGCCATAACCAGGTATGTGGTACAACCACTCACTCACTGAGACACCCTGTTGCTCACTCATTGGCTCACTCACTCACTCACTCACTCACTCACTCACTCACTCACTCACTCACTCACTCACTCACTCACTCACCCACCCACCCACCCACCCACTCACCTCATCAACAATAGGTTTGAGACAGGGTCATCTGACCGCTCACGGCATTATAGCCACCACTTACGCATGTGCTTTCACCAGATATACTGTGCTGCAGCCATATTCCATTTGATCAACAAGCCGTGAATGAAATGCATTAGGTGTGATACATGTTGGCATGCACTACAGTGGCTCTAGCTTTGGGCTGCTGCCTCACAAGGCTTCTGTCATCAATTGCCAATTTTGATGTAAGTGAATGCAGCTTTGTATAGTTGTGTATGTGTTACTTACATGCTAACTCCCAAAAAGCACGCATTTCAACTGCCTTTGTAGCCTTTGTGGCTCACCAGTCTGCTCGTGACTTTGTTATTAACCTGCTTCTCAGCATCTTTGTGTCTGTGTGACCCATCTTCAACAATGATCAATCACAGCTTTGCTCAACAGTCATGAGTGATATTGTTGGCAGGCTAACAATGAGGAGAAGAAATACCAGGTGGACCAAGGCACCACTGCAGTTCCTCCCAACAATGAAGTCATGACAACTGGCAAATCAGACATGCCAATGATGCCATCCAATCATGACTCTGCCATGGTCTAGCTTGCCCTTCAAGAGCGACGCTAGTAGGAAAGCTAGTGGGCAGGAGCCTGCCTATCAAGCAGGCATGTGAATGGGCCTCATTCTGTACGATTGGTAAAGTAAATGCGGATATGTGAGGCTGTCTTCCAATGGAGAAGAGACAATTACAAATACTGGTGACCAATAAAGTGGACATGGCTGCCAGGTTACATGCTATTTCATCTGTAGCTTTTGGGTTTCTGCTGCAAATCTGTGCAGCTTTCTGGGCCAATTTGGCAAAGTTTTTGTGTACACATCCTGCGACAGCAGAGCAGAATGGCGCTTTGTGCCTCAAAGGTTTTATCCCAGTCTGCTGCTCTGACAATATAGTGCTGTATATATTGGCATGGTGATTACTATTGAAAGGTCCATGCTGTTGATTAGTGCGCTTTTGCTTCATGTTGTCTTGAAGCTGTGTCAACCACGTTGTCCCACTCAACATTGTACAAAGTGGTATTGTCAGTGCCTGGCAAGCCATTCTGTTGATTGACACCATGTATGATCATGAAGTGATTGTGTGACGTTGCAGCTTACACTGCTGTCTGATGTACCCTGATCTGCTGCCGACCCTGTTTAAAGTAGCTGTAAAACTGTTGGACATCTACAATGCCTTCTGTGTCATAGGCACTGTTGATATGCAGGCATCTTTCCCTCTCTGTGGTGTCAGGTAAGATGCTTACGCAGCTGCACTCATGAGTGATCAAGGACTGCTGCAAGTGATCTTTGTGTCTTTGCCGCTATACATCCCAGTCATGCCCCCGGATACTTTATAGGTTTATGAATACGATGCTTGTCAACAGCACTGACTCAGGGTCAAAACAAATAAAATCAGAGCTAGTCTTTTGCAATTTTGAACAGACTGGTCAAGTTTTGCAGCAGAGTCTGATATTTGATGTGTGTGCAGTGAGTGCACATAAGTGATGGTCATGTGCTCGCAAATTATTGAATAACACGGAGCTCATGCATACATATCAAGGTCTAGGAGCATTGTGGAACGGTCTGTCACAAAAAGACCATAGCAGGAAAGGTGCTGCTGCTATCCAGCATTGTGGCAATGTCAATGCATGTCTTGTTGAGACGTGCCCATCTTGTCATGCATGTGTATGTGTGACAGATCATTTCAAAACGTGGTTTCAGCGCTGCTAGCATAAGTCACCACAAAGCCATTTCAATTCATGACAACATAATGTGTAGTTTCCGAAAGCAGTGTAAATATTTTTAAAATTTGTGCTTTTGCAGGCACAGGCAAACACACGTTAGTAAGCTGCACATTTGACACTCATCTACAACATTGAGCATTCCATACTTCTAACTAGCTAACATCACATCCAGACCTACACAGGTTGCCACTGGAGTGTGCATCATCAGAAGGTAGTCAAAGGCAAGATGCCTAAATCAGGCAGACCGTGCTGCCTGGAACTGTCACACGCATTTGCAAATGGGTTTGGAATGTTTGCTTTAAGTCTGCCAACTGGTAGACTCAAAGCAACCATTCAAAACCCCAGAAACTGCAAAAAAATGTTTGTATTCATTAAATACTAAATGTCTGATTCAGAGAAACCCTTTCTGCATATGTACTTTGCCTCAATGCTACTTCAAAAACAACGATAGCTTGTGGAAAACTCCTAATGCACTGTTCAAACTGCTCAGAGCACTAAGTCGTCAAACCTTTATACGACCACTATATTGCCCCAAGTGAAGCTATGGACAATTTCACAGATTTATAAATGATGACAGACAAAGATTGATGGTCAGTTGACAGAGACTGCGCTCTGCAGAGGCCATCTGCTGGTTGTAGCAGTTGCCTCAGTATGTAAACACATTGTATGTACACATACACACTGTGTCGTCCTGCATGATGTCAGTATAGTCCACAGTCCACCACAGTACAGCCAGTAAGATTCAAACTTGGTGCTACTGATGCGGCAACTCATGCTTCTTTACCAGACACTTCGACAACACATCTGGTCTGACTGCCAGACTCCTTGAGTTTGGGTAGGGTTGCTCCTTGGGGAAAAGAGGTTCACCGCTGCAGCTCGTACTGTGACAACCCTGGTATCCAGTTCAAAACAGTTCTCAGCATTGGGCCAACATGCAGCATTTGAGATGGCCCCAATCACAAACCTGTGCTTGATTGAATGGCAACAGCAAGTGAGGCGAGTGAAACAGGACACGCTGTCAAGACGCACTGCTTGGCATGCATTGCTATGTCATACAGTTGGATGTGCTGGGCTTTAAGCAGGCGCATCAGCAGTTAGCAGCACAGCAAATGAAAGGCAATCCATCTGATGCACTTTTATTCTGCTTCACAAAGCAAAGAGGTGAGCAGACAAACAGACAGACAGACAGACAGACAGACTGACAGCAGTACCTTTCTGGGCAATAACATCAGCATCTGCGCTGCTGCCGCTGAAATCAAACCAAGTCCGTTTCATAAATGGCTCTCTGGCACCTCTGGTACTGGCAAGGAGTGCACCTTGAATCTCTTTAATAGATGGCTCTCCAACGCCTGTTCTACTGGCAAGGAGTGCACCTTGAATCTCTTCAATAGATGGCTCTCCAACGCCTGTTCTACTGCTCAAGGAGACAGCTTGTATGTCTTCCATAGATAGCTCCCTAGCACCTGTACTACTGGCGACATAGACATGTTGGGTTTCATCCACTGATGGCTCTCCAACGCTGCTAGCACCTGTACTGTTGGCCAGATAGGCACCTTGAATCTCTTGCATCAATGGCTGTCCAGCGCTGCTACCACCTCTACTGTTGGCCTGATAGGCACCCTGAAACTCTTCTAACGAGCGCTCTCGAGCGCTGCTACCATCTGTACTGTTGACCAGATAGGCACCTTGAACCTCTTCCACAGATGGCTGTCCAGCATCTGTCCTACTGGCCAGGTAGGAACCTTGAACCCCTTCCAATGAGCGCTGTCCAGCATCTGTCCTACTGGCCAGGTAGGAACCTTGAATCTCCTCCACCGATGGCTGTCCAGCATCTGTCCTATTGGCCAGATAGGCATCTTGAATTTCTTCCACAGATGGCTGTCCAGCATCTTTAGCCACAGCGTTGATAGCAGCAACAACTTCCACGTAGTGTGGGAATGCAAAGACCATGGACACCGCGACTTGCCATGGGGTTAAAGTCTGCAGCAGCAACAAGTTTGTTAGTACATCAGATGACCATTACTTCATATGCTTGCTGCTCACTAGGTTGTTGCATGCATGCACAGTCATGCATCCATCCATCCATCCAACACTCATGCCATCAACTTTCCCCTTAATCAATGGTTCTCTCAATGCACGTCTTCCACAAGGATCTGGTGTATACAGTCCTTTTGTGTGTTTGTCAGCAGTGCATGATTAACGTGAATGACCCCGTGCATGTACATCTCATGCAATGCCACAGGCCAGCTGTCTTCACCATCACAGTGGTGCACAAGCAGTGAACAAACTCACTTCTGCTGCAGATGCAATGATGCCTGATCTGCAACAATCAGCTGGTATTGCCACACCATGTGCATACACAGCGCCCTTGACATGTACATACCACTTCCAGCATGCACAGCAAGTTTTGACCCCTTCTAAAAGGCCAGCTGTCCAGCAGTTTCAGACTTGACCGCTTTGTGCAGAAGCTTGGCAGCACAACAGGCCAAACAATGCTGTTATGGTGCAACATGTGCTGCAGGTTTGGCATTTGCACCCCAGTTGAGGGCAGAAAGCTGTCGTTGCTCAAGCTCTTGCTGATGGCAGTACATACATACATATACTAAAATGACATTGTGCATTATTGCAGCTCCTGCCAGTGGGCCAACATGTGATGTGTTGGGAAGGCACAAAAGGCGAAGGCCTGAAAGGCACACAAGGCAATGGCCTGAAGGCAAGTACCGCATCTGCAAAGCTCACCTCAACGGCAACACGCTTCATGTACAGCATGTAGGCACTATGTCCCTCTGATTGCAGGTCTTGTAATTGCTTGCTGACATTGTTCATCGTGAGCTGGCTAGCCACAATTTCCTCAAAGTTGGCACCAAGGGCTGCAGGAGATGACTGCAACTTGAGTGTCAAGCAGTGCCGGCGCCTTGAGATGCTGGCAAGGGTCGTCAGGTAACTTCGTCTTGCCTTGAACAGTGAATGCATCTGTGCTTGAGTACACTGCCAGATTTTCTGCAAAATGCCGCAGACACTTGGCAGAAGCATGAACGGCTGTGTTGGGCAGAAGATAGTTATGAATACGTTGCATGTGTTGCGGTGGATGCCTTATGGTGACAGCCTTCCGTGCAAAGGAAGCTGTGTATCTGCTGTGCAATTCAGAGCACATTGACAAAGACATTCCTGCAGATGTAGCTTCATGCATGCATGGAGAGTGTCGTGATTTGGTTTTGGTTGCAATACACATAGCATGCATGGTACATGCTTGAGCTCAAACAGAAATCTAGACATTAGGAGAAATGATGCTTGTCATGATATAAGCAAGAGCAGATCCCTACCCCCAAGGCAGAATAATCAGGTCTGTTGCTTAGCCTTGCCGTGCTTGTAGAACTGTCTGTGACCGGGCAGCTGATGAGAGATATGTGACTAGTAGAATCTGCCCTTGCATGGACTGTGTGCAAGCACAGTAACTGATCGATCAAGTTGCGGCAGCAGAGGCCATCAGGGCCGCTGATCTCCTGCCCTGTCTTTTCAAGACACAGTGTAATGTCCTTTTGATAATCCTGCACATGTCGCTCAGACATTTCATTTTGATTGAAAGGTCGCAGAACACAAAACAGTGGGAGTTGTTCTGCAGATGTTCTGACTGTAAGTTCACACAAAACAGAACAGTGGGAGTTGCTTTGTAAAGGGTACATGGCATTGCCTTGAACAGAAAGAGAGGAGCGTATGCCACTAGTCAGGTTGCCAAGCATGAAGGATTCAGAGGTTTTGGTCCACATACACAGGGACACAGATGGCAATGGCTGTGCATCAGCACTCTGCATTTGCTGGCACATGGTGGGTCATGGGCCCATTATAGCAGGCATTCTTCACAAAACACCTGTGCACTTCACAACATACCTGTGTGAACATTGCCACCTGTTCAGAGGTCAGACGAGCCACCGGTTGCACAACATCATCTTGCAAAAGGAAGGAGACAGGGCAGGTGTTGAGAGCCCCTGACCGATATAAGAAAAGGAGGTTGTACACTACTGTCCGATCGACAGGTGCCTGCAGGGTCAACACCACGTTCTTGAGCCACACAGGTGATGACTCCACAAATGGACATCATTGAGCTTGTTTTGAGGCTTGCCTGCCAGGACACTCGAGAACTGGCCATCTGTCCAGACTGACTTGATCCAGACTTGCCTTGTTGCTCCTGGCTGTTGAGAGCTTTGCGCAGTTTAGTCACCTCGGCTTGCAGTTGCTTGTAATCCTCCTGCAGGATGTGGTGTCCAGCAGGATGAGTACACTGCTGCTGCAGAATTTGATAAGCAGCAACAACAGTACAAAAAGCTGGACTCACCCGTCTTTTTCGCTGGAACTTCCGCTGGTAACGCCTGTTAGACTCCTTTTGCGCCATTGCTCGACAGTGTTCATTACTCTGGTGTCCTGTCCCGCCAGCCTTGTATGCGGGGCTGTCAGTCTGTGCAGACACTGAAGGTGCCACCAAGGACCAGCTGTCCCGGCCATGATGATGCGAGTCCGCGACTGCCCTGCTCTGATCAAAACACCTTAAATCTGCCACAGGCAACTGTGAGCAGTCACCGAACACCTCTGGCAAGCTGTCGAGAAAGTCCGCAAAGGACGAGGTGATCTCGGTTTCCGTGGTCCCCAGCCGCGCGGGACTGAGCGGGGTTTCAGGCACGAAGCGTGACATGTACGTGGAACTTGGCTTGCTTAGGCTGAGCTCGCATGTGCATTTTCTCAGCAAGCCCTTGAGCTGGTGTTGCTTCACCCGGCTTTAGTCGAGTGCAGCTTTGTGCTTTATACCACAGGTCGAGCAGCCTGATCCCCGAGGCGGGTCTTTGAAGCTCCTTTTGCGATACACGGGGAGACGCGGAGACGGAGCTGTATCGAGCAGTGTATAAGGCAAAGTCTCATCGGTAATTTCACCGGCAAATTTACTTATTTCATCGATTGTATAATACAATTGGTGTCTCTGCGTTACTCCATATTTTTGTACCCAATTGGTAATTACATCAGCTCTGCACCGCAAATTCGCCAGCGCGGAAAGACACCGGCAAAATCTGGTGCCGCTAAGCCGTACAGTCATATGCAGTCGGCTTGTGGTAACATGTGGAAAGGTGAGAAGATCGTGTAAGCATTCCGTCCGTTTGTAGGATCGGTAACCATGACAAATGTTGTAAGTGTGGAACGGACTCCCGGCTCCCGGCCCAACACAGCGATACACAGCACTCGGGGCAGTTCAACAACAGGACCCCAGACTAGGTAATGCAGGAAAACATCAAGGAAGCAGCACCAGGAAACGAGATAATGCTGCAGCAGTTTGCAGCTTGACTGCATTCCACAATGTAAGCATGACTTTGCGACCTTGCCAGCATGCATGACTGCCTGTCATTCGTATGCAGAAATTTCCCTGCCACTGTCTCAGATTTAAGGTCAGGAGAACAGCAATTAGCCTCTTGCAGGCAAGCATTTTTGTTGTTGCTGACAATTTATCCACCTGCAATGATCTGCTGCCTGCAGTTCTGCTATTGAAAGACGCACCTGCTGACTTGCTACCATGCACTGCAACGCCTACCGCAAGCAATTTTGAACAGCTGGACACAACAGTATCTCCATGCCACTGCAGTCAGCCCATGATTAGCTTTCTCAACATTGTTCCGCATTCTGCGTGCACTGCAGCTTGGTTGTTATAGCGGCACTGACACAGCCCCTGCCAATGACACACGCTCAGCTGCTGGTACAGCATTTGCTGCACTTTTGACATCAGCTGTGGTAACCACAATTACTGTAGCAACTCTTCGTCAAGAAGTGGTCTACAACAAAATGCCAGAGCTACTAAACTACCCTGCAGCAGCTGGAGCACCATCTAAGACTTTTGGAGTCGCATTGGTCCACCAAGCATGAGTTTTCACAAAAGTTATGTGCCAAGCAAGCAAGGCGAAGCAGGCAGTACTCACAGCATGCATCAGCAGCTACCTGTGATGGTATGCTGGTCGGCGGTCCAAGACCACTACTATGCAACAGTAGTGCAAAAGATTGCAGACAAGAAAGCCAATGGAGTAGAAAATCAGTGTCAGGGCATGCCGCAATGTCTGAGCAGCACCTGCTTGAGACCTTAGCCGATATATGTGAAAGAGCGCATTTAGCTGGAATTTGGAAGCATGGCATCTACTGACGCAGTGGGTTCCTATAGAAAACAACTTGGAAAAGCTGACCTGCAACGGGTTTGATGCTGTTCTTAAAGGCCTTGCAAAGTCTCTGATATGCCTGGTGTCTATCAGCACTGTTGTAGACACATTATGGTGAAACCATGCAAGCTATGGTGCTTTGCGTGGCACAAGACGTCAAGCATTGCCGTTGTCAGTGCCGGTTCAGCCTATGCACAAATACTATTACAAGTCATGACAATGGAGCTTCCAACTGCATCCAATCCTTCCAAACAAGCTGAGCTTCTTCATTTAAACCCCTCCAACATGGGGGTACATCTCTCTCGCAACTCAGGAGGAAGCTTTGCATCTAAAAGATCCTGTATCCTTTCTCGACTATATCGAGAGCTGAAGTGAATCAGCAGAATGGCCTCATTCTGCAAGCACAATTACACATGACTGTAGTCATTATTACATACGCGACAATAACATGATACAGCTTCTGAGCTCATGGTGAGCCAAGTGCATCAGGGCAAGCCTATGCAGTGCACACAATTACAAATGACTCTAATCATCATTACACATTTAACAACATCATGATGCAGTTTCTCGGCTCATGGTGAGCAAGGTGCATGCAGGGCAATTCAGAGCAGGGCAATTCTGTGCAGGGTAAACGTAGGCCATTTGCATACGCACAAAGCGAGTCAAGAAAGCAGTTTTTTGGCTACACAGGGTCACCTGGAACTTATCGGCGTGCTGCACAATGTCATCAATATGCATGTGCCCACGCTCCTGCACACGCACCATTGTGTGACTAACCGTATCAAACCATTCAGAAAAAAACAAAACAAAAAGAAAAGACCATACCAAAAACCAAAAACCAAGACAAAAAGAAACACTATGCCTTTTGGCATTGCTTGAAAAAGGTGATGTACGTTGGGCATGCCTGTAGAGTGTCAAAGGTAGAGAATCAATCGCAGAGGCAGGCAGCTTACTAGCTGCATAGTAGATCACAGGTGAGCACGAGTGGACAGAATAACAGGTCCTGACAATGTGATCTTGAACAAGCATATTTGAAGCTGTTGTGCATGCAGAGAAAGCCTGAAAATTTTTGATGTGTTGTTTCTGCTTCTGCTCTGAGAACAGACACAGGTTACTGACTTGGAGGTGGCAACAGTTGGAGCATGCATCAGCATCAGCATGCATCAGCGATTGCTTTTGCTGGTGGAAGCATGGAACCCTAAAGTACAACCCACTGAACCCTCACCGTCTGCCTGACCCTCAACTACAATCCACAAAAACCTCAACGTCTGCCTTTCTTACCTTAGCATCCTCTACAGACATCTCATCATCCAGAAAGGTACATTCCATGATGAGCAGCCTGGCCCGGAACACTTCTTCATTGGCAGGGTCCGTAATGAAATCCACTGTGGTGTCACCAGTGAATGCAAGCTCCGGAACCACAACATGATGTGTGATCTCCTGCACACATAGTGCATTATATACATCCGTGACATCCCATGACGTTTTACATGCCTCGTGCACCGTGTTGTGCATCATACCCCGCATACGTTTACCAACATCCCCTGACATGTAAAGTACATCATGCTCAGAAGCATCTGCAGACCAAAGGCATCTGAGCACATGAGAAGGTTGATGGAAAGGGGCAAGATAGGGCTGATGGGGACATCAGAACAGGGGTTTGCAGAAACCAGGGCAAAGGCAAAAGGGCCAAGTCAGCGAAAGGCTTCCAAGGGCAGGATGGAGCAACATCAGAAGGCAACAGAGGGCAGAACAAGGCAGAAGCTGAGGACAGCAAAATAGAATACAGGGCTGATTGGAAAGGTACCAAGAGCTTAATTCACCTCGCCTCGTTTTTTGGCAGCAGCGATCTCCTGGCCGGGCAAACCATGGTACTCTGCCTTTAGTTTGTTGCG
>JAABUK010004748.1_pt1 | contig 21818 bp, 23 predicted proteins | sample 5559141 | NCBI WGS metagenome assembly JAABUK01 (sample SAMN10711869, study PRJNA513367) | rock metagenome | isolation source: Antarctica rocks | place: Antarctica: Victoria Land, Pudding Butte nord | collected 2016-01-03
ATTGCCACTAATGTGGTGGTCAGCACTGTTACTTCTGTAGCCATCGACATTGCTCTTGTAGCCATTGCCTTTGTAGGTGTTGCTGCTTGGCTCAACTACCCCAATGCTGCATGAGCCATTGGCGACTCTACCTTTACTGGGCACAGACTGAATAGCTGGCGGATGCATGATTGGCTGATTGGAGCTGCAAGTTATTGATGCTGCCCCTTCGTCTGCATACAGCTGCACCTTCAGCTGGCTGTTGCCCCAGAACTGCCCATCCAGAGCTGAAACCGCATTTGCTGCTTGCTTGGTAGGCTCAGCAGCTTTGCTGAAGTCCAACACTGCAAAGGAGCCTGTTGAGTTGAGCAAAACTGTAACTTTTGCATTGTTTGCAACCTGTTGACCAGCGTGCTGTGCCAAGAGAAGGGCAACTCTTTTGGCAATGGGTGGTTCGCTTTCTTGTAGGCCATAAACTGCCACATAAGAGCTGCTTGAAACAGGATCTGCTGCCCATGTGCTGGGCTGCACTTGGGCTGCTGGCAGCTGTCCAAACTTTGGGCCTTGAGCAAGAGCTGCCGCCTGCTGTGGTGATCCAGCAACAGTTTGTCGCCTGCCTTGATTGGGGTGTGTAGGGCCTGCTGGGAAGTAAAGGTTGGGATCATAAGTCAGAGTGAGGTGTGGATTGTTCAAGCCACTTGTCAAGAATGGCAGCCAGTCATAAGAAATGTTGGCTGCCTGTCCAATGGCAGCCGCTTTCTTGCTAGCACTGGCATAGTGATAGAGGACTGCGACTTGGAAATTCCTTGACTGCAGCTGCGCAATCTGCTCACTGAAATCCTCATCTGAGGTAATGAAGACAACTAGATGCTGGGGTGCAGTAGGGCCCTTCTTCTCCATCAGCCGCATGAAGCGGTCTGCAGCCTGCAAAATGCTTTCTTTGAGGGAACAAAAACTGCTTTTGCGTATACACAATTACGCACTGCACTTGCAGCAATCTGGGTATGTAGCCATGTGCGACCAAGTTTCTTGTCATTGTCAATGTAGCACAGGAGAAAGCACACAACAACTCCTGCCAGTCACGTGTGAACTGCCACATGCTTGATGTTGAGCAATGCGTCCAGAAACCGACGCACAAGGACACCTGCTGTTTTTGAACCCAAGGTGGCCAAGCCACCATAATGCAGGCGCAAGCTGGTGTGAAGCTTTACCCGCTTGAGCATCCTGTCTGCATTGTGGACTTTGTCAGCATGGCCCTGCCACTGGTATGAAAGCGCTTCCACATCTCCTAAGGTCGTCAAGCTGCCCAGCAAGTCAGCATATGGTGAGCGGTGGTGCGACCAATGGCATGCCAGCTTGATGGAATACAGCTCCTTGCCCAGCTTCTTTCAACAGCTGTGTCAGCTGCTTGATTCCCGTGGCATCTCTGAGCTGCTCAGGGACAGCTACATTTTCTGCAAGTAAACGCCGACCCTTTCCTTCATCTGTCTCGACTACAGTAGCGATCCTGAGGGAACTTTCACAGCACTCCGTATCTGATCAACGGGAGGACTAGACATGTGTGGTCTATAAGCGGCTATGCGTTGGTACACGAAATTAACACGTGCACGGAGTTTTGACCTTACCTATGTCCCACAATATAAGGGTCCACTCGACTTCCTTCTCTTTTGCACTGTAGTGCGCAGCCATTTGCGTGTTGCTTCTGCGTTACGACAGCAATTTTGCACTATTCACACATGCCAAAGCGTTCCTGCTTGTAAAACAAACCACTTTCGTTGGGCTGAAGGTGGGGCAGCTACGGTAATCTGCAACGGATTTGCAGTGCTATAACTGATATATGGCGTTTGAAAAATCGAAGCTGCTGTCTTCTTCCATCAGCAAGGCGCGTTGTCTTGTAACAGGACCCTAACTGTAGGATGGCACCCCCTTATCTGATCAACTGTGCTGTTCACTTGCATGCATGTCCTTCTTGCAAACTAGTTGCAAGTTGTGGGTGCGCTTCTTCCAAACTAGTTGCAAGTTGTGTATAATTGCGACCGTACTGGTATGCACATGTGCTGTACAGACTTACAAGCTTGACTTGGCACAATATGTACACGAGGACAGAATAGCTACGGTGGACCAGAGTCTGAAGCTTATAAAGTACTCAATCGGCCGCTGGGACGCAGAAAGCAGGTTAGTAATTGCAACTATTACAGAGGCTGACTAAGTGTTACTAGCATGTTCTGGTATGTTCATGAATGGCTTGACCAAAATTGTACAAGTGCCACTGCATAATTCATCAAGAGGATCAGATAATCTGCCTTTCAATTTGAAAGTGAACTTACGACTTCTTGTGAAGCACTAGGTAGGGTGCAAATCATCCAATTCAAGCTACAGGCTGCAAATTGGTTTGTGGGTGTAACTAGACCGCCCTGCATACACCGGGCAAGCCTGATGCCAAACTCAACTGTTGCTCTACCTTCTGAAACAAAGCATCACAACACCCCAGCCAGCAACAGACATTCAATGCAACTTCACATCAAAAACACAGGAAACAAGCTTGATCCACTAGCAAGCCATTCTTATTGCTCAGACGCCGTATGTTGTAGCATGCTTGCTCAGATGCCATATATTTCAATGACCTTAAAGCAGCCGTGCAAAATCAATTGCCTTCATGTGCACGCGGTCCTGTGCATCCCCATATATGGGTGTATGTGGTGTGCTGAGCGCCTTTCCCAAAAGCGTGACCACAACCCCAGCAGAAGTGCATGTCACACTGGGTGCAATTCATGTGCAAGCAGCCAGATGACTTCAAAGTGTAGACACGGACAGATGACATTGCCCATCGACGCCAAATCATACTGGGAGCTGTCCCTGGCCGCCTTTATGGCCTCTTGATACTGCTGACAGCTCATACCGCTGTGACATGGCACCGACTCCTTCAACACCTCCTGGCAAGGGACACAGTATGTTGCCAGGCAAACATCACAGTGCCACTGTGTACCATCCTGCTCATCCTTCACCCTGCCAACCTGCTGGCACTCAATTGCCTGGCACTCAAACACCTCTGCATGATGAGTCTTGTACTGAGCCAACGACTGCATCATGATCTTCTCTAGATCATCTGGATCTGCAAGGCTGATGATGTCTCGCATGATGATGGGCTTGCCACAGCCCATTGCAGGGCAAGTCAGTGGGAAGGAGACTGTTGACGTAGCAGCTGAGATGAGCATGGGCTTCAAGCAGTTTGTGCAGCCTTTGCATCCACAAGCTTGCAATGTGAAGGTCTCCTCCAATGTGTCACAGCAGACACAACAGGTCCCATGGCTCTGCCTGTAGGGCTTGACAGTTCTGCCGACAAGGTCGTCAATCATCTTGCGCAACCGCTCTTGAGCCTCATCAGTGCATCTAGCCACAAGGACATCCCTGTCAACACCACACAAACAATATGCCTAGTTCATGCTATTGCGCGCACAGTTCTTCGTAAAACTATTGCATGAAGCTTGGAAAGGTGACAAGCATAACAGTCTGTTGTCACCCATCGACAAGCATGATAGCCAATGCTCACAGTTGGGAAAGCAATGCGACAACCATGTCAGGACTTCCACATTCGCTGCTTGCCTGGAGCAGACTTGCAGCATGTAAAAGGCTTGCAAGCACAATGCTGTTTGGCAAAAGTTGTGCAGAATGCATTGCTGCTGCATCTTATACTCCAGGACTTGCCCGCAATGTGCAACCACAATAGACACTGCTTTAGTGGTTTGCAGGCACGAGAAAAGCAATGTGCATAACAAAAATACTTTCAGAGCTTACCCTAACATCTGAACAGACATGACACCAGCTATGCTGTTCAGCTTTGGCATTTCCTGGTAACACGCCCTCTTCCTCTTGGGAGGAACATGGATCTCCACCTTCTGCAGCTTAGCCAGCTCATCTGCAGCTTCAGTCAGCTCCTCCACAAGATGATCCTTATCAGCCTGAGTATCATATACCCTGATCTGTCTTGTGCTGTTATCCCAATGCACATACAGCGACGTGTGCCCTGCACCGCGTGCTGTCCTCTCTGCCTCTCCGATCTTGACACGGCCATATTGACTGAACAGTTCATCACGCTTCAGAATGCTGCAACGCAGCAGTTTGTCCAGCTGACGGCGAGCATCCTGCAGGTAGTCTTCATCGCTGCATGTGAGCCTGAACAGCTTCCTTGGCTGAGCACCAGGTAAGTCCTTGACAATGCAACGAACACCATGGGCTGTACACCATATCTGTACAGCTGCATATTCTGCCTGCCTGCTGTCATAGATGGCTCTGTGAAAGGAAACAGTGTAGGTGTAGTCTGGCTGCGCACGCACTGGCTGGCCCATGTGGGAGTAGTCATCAGGTTGCATGCCTGCCTGTGTCCTGAAATGAGCTGCAGCAAGCTTGGTCTGCGCCACATTCTCGTAGTGCACAACAAATCCAGATCTAAAGTTAACGTTGGGCATGCTGAGCGCAGTTTGCTCCGGAAACTCATTAGAGTTGGGGATCAGAGACCTCAGCGTCGCGATCGCCTGTTGCTCTGCCTCCTCATCGTCTGGCTTGGAAGTGTCCTCTTTGCGGCCGATGTTGACGCTAGCCACATTGCCAAAACCCTGGAAGTGCTCCCGCAGCATCACCTCATCGACGCTCAACGGAAGGTCAGTGACGATCACTTGGAACCTCGCTGCCTTGCCCTGTGCCTCACCCACAATCTTGCCTGTGTACCGCTTTTCCGCATCCAGCTCCATCTCAAGTTCTGATTGCTTGTTCATCTTGAACTTGGGCTTGGCCTTCACTTTCAGCACCTGACCATTCAGCGGCCTCTCAGCAGTGTGACTGATGGCATCATTGGCTGACTGTGCTGTTGCAAATTGCACATAGCCAACCCCTGTGGACACCCCAGTGTTCCAGAACAACACCAGCTTAGCATCCATCATGTTGGACTGGTTGGGGTTGTGCGTCCCAGCAGGCTTTGCGGTCAGCGACCTCCCAGCAAGCGTGTAGCTGTCCAGCTTCTCTTGGACAGCTGCAGCATGCTCTGGCTGCTCAAACTGTACATGAGCCCACTTATTGCTGGAATGTGGATGACCCTCCACAGTAGCACTTGCAATCTGACCCTACAGCACAAGGTACGGCTCAATGTGGTGCACACCAGGCGTTAGATGCGATTCATGACCAGCAACCAGATGGATCTGCCAAAACAGACAGCCTTCTGCAGCAGTGCAGCCTGTGGCAATGCAAAGATGTCTAAACCACATACAAAAGACAAAGACAAGAAGCATGACAGATTACCAAATAAGCAGTGCAACATCAGTAAACACAGAACAGTGCTGCAAGAGATCAAGAAGCAAACAGCCATTGAGCACAAGGTGCGTGACAGAGTGAATCCCTGGGGGGGGGCAACGCTATGATGCTGAGCAATTGATAACAGTTGCGTGACTGCAATGCCATGATGCTCAGCAAGGAACAAGGTCTGAGTGATCAGACTGCAATGCAGCATAAGCTCAATAGAGCTCAAAGAGCAGCATGAGGAGCCAACTCATGTTTTGCCCTTTTCATTTTATACCTTACAGTCTGGGGTGTGGAGCCAGTTGTGACTCATCAGACATCCTGGCTTGAAAGCACCGCATCAAAGCAGCTATGTCACCTGGGCTGCTGGGTGCTGTTCCACTATCAGGTCCACCAGCTTTTGGTCAGTAAAGTCCCGGGGCAGGAATTCCACATTCATTCGCACAAACTCTTTGCCCAGCAGAAGATGCTTGACAGCACAGCCAGCACCATACGCCACTCTTGTGCTGCCCTGCTTGTGAATCTCATGACTCTCTCTCAGCAAAGTGGACCTGCAAATCCAGTTGTGATACTTGAGCTGCCAGGGTTGTGCACCTGAATTGAGAATTGATAGCAGTGTTGTAGTCAGCTGTTAAGTTGTCAAAAACCATTTGATACGGTCGATTGTCATTGAGCCGCATACATTGGCGTGACCAAACAGATTTGCACAGATGCATTGATTCACTTACAGTCCAACTAGGCCACAGAGACTGCGGTCTATGCTCACAGACATGAGGGCAGACTTGATGCTGATGAAATACAGCAACAAAGATGACTGTGCATGTCTGGCAACAAGAGAGAACTAGACATTCACGAATAACTTTGCGATTTTGTAAAGCTACAACTCTGATCAGTGGATGCAGACTGCAAAACAGCTCTGCCCTTAGGCTTGCACACGCATGAGAAAAAAACGATAGGAAATGCATGATACCTGTATGCCTCACACAGATCTCCAATCTGCTGCACTGCTGCATCTATGTCCTGGGGCAAGGCCCACAGGGTCAACACCTCCTCTCTGTAGTCAATGCCCACTGATGCTTTGAGCTGCCTCTCAAGAGCAATCAGCTTGGACTGCTGTTTGCCCACCAAGGAGCAGATCATGGCACGACTCAGGTTGCCTATCACCCTCTGATCCATTGCTGTCTCCTGCAAATGCAACATAAACAAACAAATCAATCCTCTTTTTGCCAAGAGCAACTGGCCATTTGCAAGTTTGGTAAGCATGCAGCTTGGCTGCTCATATGACCATTCTTCACCAGCTTCTTTACCTTCATGCTGTGATTGGCACCAGCAGGAAAGCGTCAAAGTAGCTTATGTGAGCTGGACTGCTGTTGAGATTGCAGCACGTTGTCAGCTTGAACTACGTTTTTTGGTCACCGCTTCTACCGTTTGATACAAGATACAGAATGCAACTGCCGCAAGAATTGATGCTACATGGGTGTTCTTGACATGAGGCATAGCAAACCAGGTGCAAAATTTGCACTGCAAATCAGATAGTTTCACAAGAGCAGCATGCAGTTTCAGATGCATGCTGTGAGCACTAGAGACCAGTTCTGACCAATGCATTGCGCAATATGACTGTAGTCAGCCACCAAAACACACTATATGCAACATTCTGTATACTGTTTAGCACTGATTGGCACAATAGCACTGATCAGCACAAGTCAACATTCACGGGCTAAAGTCTTGGCAGCTTTTGATGCCACGTACCTTCAAAGTCTGCCATCTCTCTTGGTGGTATAACGGGGCTAGCTCTGCCAACCACTCTGGGTCGCAAGGCACGACATTCGTCAAGAAGACTTGAGTAGAGCGGAACAGCTCCACAAAGGCCATCCAGTGAGGCAGCCTATCATTGTTGATTTCCTGCAATGCTGAGCCCATGTGGAGTTTGCCCACTTGCTGAGACTCAGCAGCCATGAAGCTTCTGTCGCTGCCACGGCGGCTGGCCAGGTTCTGGAAGAACCCAGCCACAAACATCTTGTTGATGTCCTCAGCCGTGCATCCAGCATCATTGCTGCCATCCACAGCAATGCTTGCAGCCGCCAGCTGGCGCAGTATGTCCATCCTAGCGGCTCTGGCAATCCCCAGAGTCTTGCTGTTGACGCAGTACTCCTCACACCACCTTCTTGCGGCGAAGGTGCCTTGCTGTGTGAAGTTGCCGCCATATGCAGTGCTGACCGTACTGTACTCGCTGCCATTCTCTGAGGCGGAATCATTGGCAAGAGCAGCGCTGCCTGCAGACCCAGGCCTGCTATTGCTAGGTGTGTTGGTCTGAGAGCCATTGTGCTGGGACCCACTGCCAATTGCCATCCACTTATTGAACACCTTCAGAGCTGTGACGACATCACCACCCTACAAAGCATCACTGTTGAGTTCAGAAAGGTGCCCACCAACACAGAAGGAACTCAAGATGTGAGATGTCACATGACACTGTGTGACGGCACATGAGCATTTGAAGGGAACTCACGCATGGAGAGACAAGTGTACAAACATAGTGATTGACAAGACCAAGGCAGATACTGAAGCCAATGCGCAGAGTGATAGATCTGCTCAATTGTGTCCATGAGACACACACATACCAAGAAATGAGCAGGCAGTGTCCATCTGCCAATTGTGCAGCAGTGTGAGTGGTTAGGTTTACAAGGAGGCATGGCGCCTGAATCACTCTTGATTTCTCATGGTGTGAAAGAGCGTCAATGTTTTTGCAAAAGCAGTGGGGACGCATGTGAACTGCAATGCTGATGTGACTCTAATGACACACAGTCAGTGATGTGCTGACACTACCTCTGGGTCCATGATCTCAGCTTTCTTCTTGTTGGCCAAGTCCTTAGACTGCTGATCAGCATTCTTCCTGTGGAAGAACATCTGCATGCCTGTTGTTAGCAGAGTAGCCAGTGCCACAGCTGTGAACCCCTTCTTCTTCTCTAAGCCATAGTGCACAATCCGGCATATCTGAGGATCCACCTGTTTCAACACATAGCCACATGATGTGCCAGTCCAGCTGCAAAGATACAGAGTTCGGCATACATACTGTTGTGTGACAGGATGCGATTACTTGTATTGGGGCACAGAAAAGCTGATTGGGAGGTGCAAGGATGGCCTTGCATCCAGTCTAGGTCAAGTTGGCGTAGCTGTGTCATACTGATATGACCAGATCAAAAGATGAGACTAGATCAGATGATGAGGAGCGGTTCGAACAGGATGCAGCTTGGATCAGCTGTCATCACTGCATGCAGTGAATACGCCAGTTTGGAATCCAGCTGGCTCATTTGAATGAGGCCAGCAGCAAGCAGCCGCAAGCAGAGGCAAAGCTAGCTTTTGACAGAGTGCCATATTGAGTGCAGAAGGGATTGAGGGCGGGAGCGAGCGAGCGAGCGAGCAAGCCAGCGAGTGTTTGAGCAAGTGAGAAGGCAACCATGTGAGTGAGGGAGGGCATCTCTAGGCAAGGCAGTGAGCAACTGCGTAATGGAGCAAGTGCAGAGAATATGCAAGCTTGAGAAGTGTACTCAGGGACTTGCCTGTAAGGCAATGACAAGCTTGCCAAAGGAGGTGAGCTTGAGTTCATCCCCAACAGGCTCCAGAGCTTGCAAGTACTTCAGCTGTTGAACGGCCCTGTCCAGCAGCTCCTTATCTGGCGCTTCCAGCCAGCAGAAATTTTGAGCGTCAATACCTGCATGGTATTAAATAAATGTGAAATGCATGCTGATAATGGTTATGACAATACCAGCCTGTTTCGCACAGCTTGGCAAAATAAGCTGTTAAGCAGTTGAAGGCAACCAACATTCAGCAGTGAGCAACTGGACTTGTCCTGCTGGCTTCCATGACATGTCACCCCTGCATGCTTCATTCAGCTATCCACAGATACTTCCTGTCACATGCAACACCCTTAACACTGTGGTGTTAGTAGGCCTTACAGGGATGCTCAGAAACAGGCTGATCTGGAGAGACAAGACTTGTTTGGCACACACCTAGCTCATCATGAGCCTGAAAGCATTTAGAGTTGTGTGACTATCACATGCAAGAGCATGCACCTGGTCTGCCAAAGTGTTTTTGGATGCCATACAAAGATCAGTTCATGATTGCAGGGGTTACCTAGCTGCCTCAGATTGAGCACTTTCAGCTCCAGGGGGCTTCTCAAAATCTCGGCCGTTTGAGAGGGCTGCATTGCCATCATGTCTTGCTCTGAGTACAGGCGGTAGCAAACGCCGGGTGCGGTCCGACCTGCCCGCCCTTGCCGCTGCTTGGCAGAGCTTTGCGTGATCCTGAAAGTCTGCAGCAAGCGTTTCACGCATTATTCACAGCTCAGGTCTTGCAATAATCAGTCAATGGCTGTGACCTGACAGTAGAGCATAACGGTTCAACAACCAGTGTGCGTGAGAAATGACCAGCATAGGCTTGTTTAGCAACTGGCAGCAATGTCAGAATGCAAAAATTGGAGACGCTGATGTCTAGGTTCCAGAGGGCAAGAGTGCACTGTCAGAGTATCATAATAACATGCTATGCTCCCAATCTAAAGCAGCCAGTGGTGGTACTCGAGAAGAGGATGAAGGGTACACCTGTAGGATCTTCATTCTCTTCTGATGGTCATACAAAGACTCCTTTGTGAATCCGGCATCCACAACGACCGTCACACCATCAATGGTCAAAGAAGTCTCTGCCACATTGGTAGAAAAGACAACTCTGCGCTTGTCAGGCCTGCCCTTGGCAACTGCATCCTTAGTCAGTTGTGGCTTCTGCTGACTGTACAGGGTCATGGGGATCACGTGATCCCTCAAGTGAGCATACTGAGGCCACTTGGGGCTTTCCAGCTTGTCTTTCAGGATCTTCTTGGCGTTTTCCACATCGTCCTGTATGCACGTGAACATTATCAGGGTCTGTTGCCAACCTTGAGTCCAACCATAAAACCTGCCTGCCTCCCCAACTCTTGCCAGTCACATGCATGCCAAACATCACATGCATGCCAAACATCACATGCATGCCAAACATGACATAAAAAGACGACCATGCCTCATGTATGCCACCACATCACATGCATGCTGCCACACCACAAGCCTGCTTGAAGCTCATTAATTTTTGACTGCACACGTATCGGTCTATAAGGTGCTTGTTTGCATGAATGACGACACCAATCTTGCATACACTGCATGTGGGTGGCTGCAACCCAAACTCAAAGCCAGCTGGCACAAATATAAGATGCTGAGATTGAATAGGATGCAAAAGCATTGCTATGAGGCACAATGCCATGCGTGGGTTTGACACCAATGTCTGCAGAGCATTTCACAGCCACAAGGATCCTATTGCCCGTTTGCAACACAGCCAAAGGCAAAAACCTGGGCAAGTTCACACACCTGTCCAGTCAGGAAGACAAGCACATCGCCACCTCTGTACTGCTGAGCTGGACCATCAGGCTGCTTCTCAGCTGCTGTCTCATCCAGAATCCTCAGCACTGCACTGACAGCTGGCGCAGCCAGACTCTGAGCGTCTGGGATGCTCACATGTCTGACCGTGACTGGAAACATGCGCCCAGGGATTTCCAGACAGGCTGCCTCACCAAAGAAATCCCGAAAGAGTGCAGTCTCAATGGTGGCCGACGTGACACACACCTTCAGCTTCTTGTACTTGTCCGGGGCATCTCTCTTTAGTAAGCCCAGCAAGACGTCTGTGTTGATGCTGCGCTCGTGTGCCTCATCCACAATGATGGCTCCATACCTGAGCACAAAGTCATATTGCATCAATGTCTGACACTTTACTGCATCACCCTTAGTAACCACAATGACGAGGGCTCTGCGAATGTGCTGAGTAACCACTCCAGCAGTCACATGGTCATGTGGGTTGATAACATGTCATGGGACTGCTTTTAGGTACAGAATGTGAGCCAGCGCTGAGTCAGGCAGCAGTAAATCTTGCACAACACCTGACAACGACATTGGCAGTCAACACAGCTGAGCACAGACAGAGGAACAATACATTTCCTGTATCGCCAGTGACAACCAGAGTGCTCCTAGTGAGTGCGTGCGCGAACAAGCAAGTTACAACCTGAGTACTCCTAGTGAGTGAGTGAGTGAGTGCGTGAGTGAGTGAGTGAGTGAGTGAGTGAGTGAGTGAGTGAGTGAGTGAGTGAGTGAGTGAGTGAGTGAGTGAGTGAGTGAGCGAGCGAGCAAACAGACAAACAAACAACCAAAGGAACAATCCAAACCAAGAAGAGATAAACCAAGGAATGGACAGATGATTGCGTCAACAATGCTTGCAGCAAGCCAAAAGCTGCAGAGCAACTCAAGAAATGCACGACCAGACACACAGTACACAATTGGGAACTTGAGCAATCACATTGTCTAAACTCAAACAGGCAGTGAGTTCTACCTGCCAAGATCTGCTCCATTCAGCATCTCATTCAGCAGCACAGCCTCAGTCATATACTTGATCCGACAGGTTTGCTCATTGAAGGCTCGATGGCCCCCAACATGGAACCCAACTACACCAGCCTGCTTGGCATGGTGTTGGTTTCCAGCAGCATACTCAAACGCAACTCTGCCAGCTAGCTCCTGAGCCGCAATCTTGCGCGGCTGCGTCACTATGATCTGCATTGCAAACATAGTTGAAAGGTTGCTGCTGAGAATTGTCTCACTGAGCCTTTCTTGTGGGACTCTGCTTGAAATAAGGAGAAATAAAGCAGATGCCAGTCAAAGATTGCTTTGCAGTGCACCAGCAAGCTCAGCAAACAAGCTGTCAGATCGAGGCTTGCCAAGCGGATGCTGAAAACACAGACGAGCTGCCAAACTCTGAACCCATGAGACAGCTGATGCAGGACGCTGACACAGCTGGTAGTGTTGCCATGGCATGCAATGTTTGCATAGGCTGGTAGGCCCACCTGTCCATCAATGCCACGCATGTCTGCAAGGTACTGCGGCAGCTGTGTAGACTTGCCAGACCCGGTCTCACCCTTCACCACTATGAACTGCCCAGCACGAACAGCCTTCTCAAATTCCGGGCGCACTGCCAAAGCAGGGAGAGCGCTTTCCAAGCGGTAGACTTCGCGAGCCAAGGCAGCTCTGGTCTGTGGAACATCCAAGCCGGCCTGACACACAGGTCAGCATGGTTACATGGTGCGTTCTGCTACAGCTGCCCATAGAAAGCAAAGAGAATAACAAGGCACTGGGCAGTTCAATGTGCAGAAGCCTGGGGTACTCTGAGGTTAGAACCATCCTGCCCATGGCCTTTCAGCGGTTAATCAACTGAGCAGCAAACATTGCCGATTGGCATGACTAATACTGGTTACTTAACATATGCAGCCAGGCACACATGTAGTAATGACTCGATGTGTTGATATCATTATGTACGGCACGGCACGACACGGCACAGCACGGCACGGCACAGCACAGCACAGCACAGCACAGCACAGCACAGCACAGCTCAGCACAGCCAAGCTAAACACAGCCACTCTTGTCTACTGGCACATGCATGTGAGATTGTCACCTTCAGAATCCTTTCCACATACTCTAAAAACACCTTGAGCTGCAGAGCCAGCTCCTTCTGAACTGTAGTGATGGCATCTTTGGCCTGCTTCAGATCAGAGGCGCGCAGTTGAGATGAGTCTTCTGACAGATCCTGCAGCTCTTTGCGCGCTTCATCCACCTTATCTTGGTGGCCAGTCAGGACAGGGATGATGCGCTTGTCCCAGATCTCCCCAAGAGCTGGGTGGTGTGGTAATGCATACAACTGCTTCACCCCATCCACAACCCTCGCCCCATTGCCCTGCAGATGTTGCATTGTGTTCATACTGGTGCAACCACGGCATAGGTTGTATCATCGGGACTGAGTCAGCCATGAAGCAATTAGGGCAGACTAAACACCTGTGCATTTGGGGACCCATGAACAAGGCTGGGTCTTGGGACAGACTGCGCACGAACACCAGCAGGCCGTGCATGGGCACTGGCAAGGTTTGCTTGAGCAAGGGGGGGTGTTGATGCTGCAGCGTTCCCTTGCTGCATCTTCTCTCCAAAGTGCAGCTCAGCTCTCAGATCACCAAGTTCTAGCAAGGCTGGCACAGACTTGAAGTGCTGAGCTGCTGCTTCTGCAAATCCGGTGCTGCTGAAACAGGCAAAGCCAACAACGCCAGTTTGTGAGGCACCAGCTGAAGGGATGTTGACGTCAACTTCCTGATCACCAAGGGACCTCAATGCGTCCTGCAGCTTCTGCCCAGCTACTGTGAAGTCATCGATTTGGTGCCCAAATCCAGTGAACTTCAGCATCTTGGTTGTTGGCTTCACAGGTGCTGGTGTGGATTTGACTGTGGCTAGCTGGCCATTATTGTTTGCAGAAGAGGACCCAGCACAGTGATCAGTGGGGTGCAAGAATTGGCAGCTGCCGTTTTTCTTGCACTTCAGTCCAAAATTGCAGGGGCGTGGCCGCTGTTTGCTGTGTCTCTTGTTGCAGTGATAATCAATGCAAGTATCAACTAGGACACAAATCTCCTCGACTGGATGCTTTTTGTTGCAGCCTTTGATATTGAAGCAAGCCTTGCCATATTGGCACCCGCCAGGCTCTGGCGTCCCTGCGGCAACACACAGGACCTGATTCGGGGCGTGCAGGTCTACATGGATGACTTTGCCAATGCTGTTCCAGACTGCACCATAATTGACAAGCACAACTCGCAGCTGTTCAACAGCGAACGTTCAAGTTCGCCTCGGAATTATGTCTTTATGTTGCAAAGCAGTATTGGTAGCAAAAAAACGCAAGAGAGGCATGCTATCTTGTTTGACTACCTGACATAACTAGCCGTATTGGATCAGGGGTGTCGAGCGCAGCGCCGAGGGAAATTTGTACAAGCGCAGGTCTTCACTACAGAGGTGTCTGTGGGATTTGCCAATCGGCGAAAGTAGCCCACCTTTGTCAGCGTTACGGCGAGCGTTACGGCATTTTGCTGGAACTGGACTGCATCGATGAGCTGAAGGCACCGTTTAGCGAACGGAGCATAGGCAGACCGACCGGAACAATCTCATTAGTGATACCAGGAGCCACCCCATGGCCAACACTCAGAGTACTGGAGGCTACCAGGATACTGAGTGGACGCTCATACTGTGGGACATAGGTGAGCCCTGTCAGTCGTACGCCTGCAGCGATAACTGCCATCCAGCCGAAAGATGCCCTGAGGGTTTACAAAGCTTACGTTTCGCTGCGCAGCTACCTGTGCTAGACAAAAACTGAATTTTGCAATACGTTTGCAGAAAACGTCGCTGTCCCTGAGCAACTCAGAAACGCAAGAGGCATTCAGGCGCTGACTGCTGAATTGAAGCAGCAATTTGCTACTTCGCGTGGCAAGGAGCTACACTGCATCAAGCTTGCCTGCCACTGGTCTCATCCCCGGTCATCATATTCTGACTTGTTGGGCAGCTTGACTACTTTGGGTGATGTAGAGGCTCTTTCATACCAATGGCAGGGTCACGCAGACAAGACCCACAGTGCAGACAGGATGCTCAAAAGAGTATGTCTCGGCCTCATCACTATGAGATGATGCATAGTGTCTGCATATGCAAGCCATTTCTGCAGCCCTTGATAGTGATGCAAAAGCCGGCAATTGCAATATGCAGTCCTACTGCATTCATTGATTATTAATGTCGCTGGCACACATATCGATACTTTGTTGTCTGCTCTAGATGCCATACATATGCCACACTCGTGGGCTGCATGTATCAGGGCACAATTGTCTGACAGCTGCTTCAGTCTATTGTGTACTGACCATGGTTTCACTTGCAGGCTGCAGATCGGTTCATGCGTTTGGTTGAGAGAAGGGGACCAGGTGCACCCAGGCACCTGGTTGTTTTCATCACCTCTGATGCAGACTTTGGTGAGAACATTGCACAACTGCAATCCAGGAACTTCACAGTTGAGGTGCTGTACCACAATCCCAAAGTCAGCAAGAAGCCTGTCAGTATCATACATGCTGCCAACAAAGCACATGCATGGCTGCCTTTCCTCAGATATCATCTGAAGAATCCAAGCCTGAGCCTGACATACGACGACAGTCAGTTTGCACCTCCGCCGCAACGACAAAGTCCTATCAGGCAGGCCAATCAGCAAGTTGGTGCACCAACTGCCTTCACAGGGCCGGCAGCTCAAACACAGCCTGCAGCATCCTCTCACCCAGCAATGCAAAGGCAGACAGATGGCTGGCTACCTGATGTCTCAGATTCAGCTTCAGCTTCATCTGTCACAAGCAGCGCTCTGGTTCAGGTTCATGGTTTGGTTGAAGGCAGCCCCTCAATTGCTAGGCGGTGTGAGATTCTGTTGGCGCAGCACATCAGCCAGCAGGTAGCTGACAGCACATACATCACAGTCTTGCCTGGCTGGGATGGTCCTTTTGCTGTGCTTGACTTCAGCAAAGCACACCAGCCCACCCAGCAGGCAGCAAATGCAGTGGCAGCTCTAGACGGCAAAGAATGGTACAGCAGCAAATTGCATGTGCAGCTGTACAATGACGGCAGCGCAGTTTCTAGCAGCTCCAGTCTGCCCGTTGCTACCATACCAGCCGCACCACCTGCGGTTGCTAAGCCTGCCGTTCTTGTGGTGCCTCAAAGCAACAACAGACCCCTAGCCACAGGGTACACTCAGACAGATGATGGCCATAGGCAGGGCTACAGGGGGAATGGCTATGGCCAGGGGAAACATTGGGGCACCAAAGGCAATGTTGGAAAGGGCCACCAAGCAAATGGCTACGTGGTTCCCTTGGCTCACATGCAAGGTGCCAACGGTCGTGTACCTAACAAAGGCCAACCAGCACCCCTCACTGGCCATATCCGCCAGGGCATGGAGCAGCAACCCAGCAACAGCAGTGCTGCTGCTGTTGACGACATACGAGATCCTAGCAGCAGCATGCAGCAGTGGCATACAGACAGCGATGTGGAGGCAGTTGGCTCTTCTGACCACACATCCAGCCCTGCCAGCAGTGACCCTGGTACACCCCCACAGAAGCTGCAGACAGCAAGCAGTGATGTTGATGCCAATGGAAACACTGAAGTTCAGCAGGAGGACAGCCTGGGTGTCCAGGACGCTGATGGTAGCCATGAAGCAGTTAAGCCTGAGGGTGAAGTAGCGTGGGGCTTTGACAGCGCTTTGGATGGCGAGTATGAGCTGTTCACACCAGATCAATGTGTGCCACTTGAAGAACAGTGGAACATGCTGCAGTGCCTTGATCCTGAAAATCAGGCTATCTCAGAGCACAGGTCTGTTCATGCCTGGGCATTTGAAAGCTTGGAAGCATCTTAACTGTGCATGTCTGGACATCATGAATGCTGCTCTTTCTGCTTGCAATGTGCGACAACAACTTCATGTTTTGCCGAATTGTGGCACATTTCTAAGCAACATTGTTGAGTGCCACATGTTGCTGCAAGTGTCTTGTGCTGCTGTACAGATGTACATACAGTCATATCATGCATGCAGGTACTTTGATCTTGTGGTGGACTATCAGCTCTGCAACATTGACCTTGTTGAGATGCTGCTCAGCAGTGAGTACGGGGGCGATGCAGCAAGCAGATCTGTTTGGCGACAAGGATAAAAGCAGCATGGCATCAAGGAGTGCTTTGGATATGCTAGCTGTGTCGTTTAAATTCATGAATGATCATCCAGATGTCCACATGTCATAATACCTGTTTCTGATTCAGGGCTGCACGTCTCTACAGCTTTGGTGTTAGGTGCAAGCGTGTACCATTGCATCTTTGACTTGTTGATACTGCTATTATACACTAGCTCAGTTTGTTGCCGCCTGAAGTTGTACTGGGACAATGCGGCACATAGATGGACTTGAACAGCAGCTTGTCTGCAAGCGACTACGATTTTGCATAACACAGACTCGCATACACCCTAGGGATTACATCAACCTGCTGGCACCAATTGAACTTGCAAATACGAAGTGTGTTTTGAACTACACAGTGTGTTTTGAAATACACAGTGTCTTATGGTCAAGTCATGTAACATGCGGGACCTTGTGATGAAAGTATGATGCATCAGCTGATCATGAAGTGTTGTGATCGATTGCACTGGCTATCATCGTATCAACATCTGATGATTCATTGCCATGTGCTAGGAGCCGAACCTACACAAACATTTACATTTTCAGCAGCTGCTACGATGCTTTCACGTACTGTACTCCATGCTGGTGCCTGGAATCAGGACCATATTCAGTTGGGGAATCTGCCATATGGCAACCGCAAATATGACCACTGCCCTAAGTCCTGCAGGATCTTGTGATCAGCAGATCACCGAAGTGTCACACACAATCAACTGGACGTGGCAATCATTTAGTCAACATCACTGCCAGTGAGGAAAATTTCGCAAACAATGACAATTACAGCTGCAAAGCTGCTAACCATTGTACTCCATGCTGGTGCCTGGAATTGGGACCATGTTCATTTTGGGGATGGGGATCTGCTGTTGAGACATGTGAAAGTGGACATAGTCATGATAGTACATAATCATACAAAGCGGCTGACCAATTATGCAGAACGAAATCCAGAAAATGACATTGCCAACGAATGGCTTTTTGATTTTGCGCTTCAGCCACTCAGTGACGATCACCATTGGCACCTGCAAATCGATTGCAGATGTTACACGATATGATGTACAATACTTTGATGCAGGAGTAGCATCTATGGATAAAAGCAGCAACATGATCCAGGTAAAGACTATTTCACCAGATCCAGCATATCAATTTATCTTAGAGGCTTCCAATGCTTCCAGATCCAGTATTTGGGGCAATACAATATACAAAGCAGGTAAGCAAAATTGCACAGGTGAGCAGGATTGTGTGAGTGAGCAGCATTGCATAGGTGAGCAAGACAGCATACTTGAGCAAGACAGCATACTTGAGCAAGAAAGCATCAGAGACACTGGTCAACTTGGGACGCTCATGATGTGCCAGATACAGCATTGGATCGGCGTGCTGGAAACAGCAGGTTGTGTCCAGCAATGTGTATCAGCCAACAGGAGCTACAGCATGTGGGTGAGAAACAATGCATCTGCATGTCAGATGATGACGGCAACAAAGGTGACAGCCTACTGCATCATACGCCACAATCCGACACAATATGCAGTGGCCGTTCAGTATGTGAGAACATGAAGTCTCACCTGAGCAAGCATACCAAAGAAGGCGTAGCCCTTGATCCTGTGCAGAGGCACGGCAATCAGGACCTCATGGAATATGGCTGAAACAAAGAAGGAAGCCAGGATTCCTGCATATCTGCTGCCTGTTATGGACTTGATGGGAATGTAAACGTGGCGGATTATCCAGTGGTGAACTGCCATGTTCCACAGAGTCCAGTACTCTCCTATGCTCTCAGCATTCCACCAGGCCTGTATGCATAATAATAATAATATCAATAATAATAATAATAACAATAATAGCAATAATAATAGTAACAATAATAACAATAGCAATAGTAATGATACAAGAAAATAAACAATAACAATGACAATAATAACAAGAGTATTAATAACAAAGAAAATTGACAAATAGACAATAGTAATAATATCAACAGTAATAATAATATGCAGTACTCTCCTATGCTCTCAGCATTCCACCAGGCCTGCATGCACACACTCCACATCTGTTCATGGAGTGTTGATGAAAAACAGGTGTATCAGACTGTGTTCACTTTATAACTGACCTTACATACTCAGGGCCCAGATGGAGTATCTGAAGCAGCCCAATGAGAAAAGCCCTGAACAGCAGGGCTACAGCAGGGCTACAGAAGGAGAACATTATCAGTTAGACCTCCCTGTGACCAAAGCTAGTAAACTCCGCCCAAGGGGAAAAGCCCTGAACAGTAGGGCAACAGCAGGCCTACAGCAGGGCTACAGCAGGGAAATCTTACCAGGTAGAACTCCCTGTCACCAAAGCCAGTGAATTCCGCCCAAGGGGAAAAGCCCTGAAAAGTAGGGCTACAGCAGGCCTATAGCACAGGGCTATAGCAGGGAAATCTCACCAGGTAGAACTCCCTGTCACCAAAAGCAGTAAACTCCTCCCAAGGGGAAAAGCCCTGAACAGTAGGGCTACGGCAGGGCTACAGCAGGGCTACAGCAGGGCTACAACAGGGCTGCAGAGGGAGGGTCTCACCAGGTAGAACTCCCTGTCACCAAAGCCAGTGAACTCAGCCGTGATGTTCAGCAGCAGGTGGAACAAGGTGTAGAAGACAACCAGCCATCCCCAAAGCGTGGGCACTGACAGCTTCAGCAGCCTCTCGAAGGCTTGAAGGTAGCGCAGCTCATTGAAGGCTCCATAGCTGTTGACGATGGCCGGCGAGACGTACTGCTCGGTGACTATGAGACCAAACATGGAGACCACTACCAGCTCTGCCATTCTCCTGCAGCAAAACATCAGATCATGGTGTGTGTAAGGTGTGATAACAAGCAGCTGATCAAGGCATGTGTGAGTTGTCACGAGAACCAGCAGATCAAGGGGTGTGTGGGGTGTTATAACAGCAGCTGATTAGGTTGACTATGAGACCAAACATGGAGACCACTACCAGCTCGGCCATCCTCCTGCAGCAAAACAGCAGAGCAAGGGTAAAACGCAGATCAAGGGTAGACACAGTTCAAGGGTAAACGCAGATCAAGGGTAAACACAGATCAAGAGATGTGTGGGGATGAAGCATCACAATTCTCAACAAGGTCAGCTTTTGCAGCACTCCAGTCTGTTGTGGCTTATTGAGTTGTCAACAAGAAGCTGCTTGGGCAGCAGGGGACATCAAAAGGCAAGAAAGCCAAGAAAGCTATGGCATCCACAGCAAACAAAACAGCTGCACAGGTCAACAGGTCACAGTTGATGACATGTGCAGATGGTGAGTGGAGGGTAAGAAGTCAGGAGACTGCTGACACAAGTGCCCTATTGGGCAGAGAGTGGGGTTGGGAAGTGGGGTGGGGAGGGGGGCAGGTAGTTGTGAAAGATGGCAGGCACTATGTTACACCACAGGTACCTTGCGTGATATGTCACCACATTGTATATTTTGTACAGCATCAACACCAGTAGGGGCTTTAGCTTACTTGATGATGATGATAATAATAATAATAATACAGATGACAATAATATAAAGAAATAATACAAAAACAAAAATAACAACGACAACAGTTTTAAAAGAATGTGATAACAAAAGTAATAATAGTAGTAGTAATATTAATGTTTTCCAGCTCATGATGAGCTAGGTATGTGCAGGACAAAACCTGTCTCTCCAGAGCAGCCTCTCTTGTGCATCCCTATAAGGCCCACTAACATGACAATTTTGACAATCACGATATGACAACATGACAGTAATATGACAGTCATGTGACAAGAATGACAGCAACATGACAGATTTGACAATGCAGCTTACTTGATGACCCAGCGAATTCTGAAACGCTGACTCCTGGGGTAGGCAACCTGGTACACAAGGGTGGGGGCCGCCAGGAAGTACAGCAGGTTGTTGAGGGTCAGATTCTCTGGGTAGCGCACTGCATTGCCAGCTAGATCATAGACAGGACCGCTGGACCCTCTCTCTCCTACCCTGATCTCATTGTTGCGACGTGCTGACCTGCACAGGGCACAGATAGACAGACCCTGTCAGGCAACCCGATATCTGTATACAATCGTATCTTTTGGTATTACAATGCTTGGTGCTTACACTGCTTGGTGCTTGTAGTGCTTTTGTAGAATAGAAATTGATTGCACATTTTTGGCATCAAACGTCTACAAGATTGCATGGTTTGGATATAAATCATTATGGCTTATGTTTGTATTTTTTCTCTTTCCGTTTTTGATGCATTACGCTGAACCCTCAAAGAGGACAACTGCTATCAGGCACGTTGGCCAGCCTTGCAGCGAGGTGGGTTTATGCGGCAGTTTATGGTGGTGAGATGCTCTGTCGGTTTATACTCCTGCATGTTACCAAATGGGACTGTCTGGCATACTTGACAACTCAGCGTGGCATTGTGTATTAGCCAGGATGGCAATATATAGATATATATATATATATGAAATGTATCATGTGTATTTTTATATTGCAGTTATGACAACACCATACTAAAGAAGACACGAAGCATGATGCCCTGCCATGACATGACTTCAGGCACGTGTCATGGAACACACCAACCCATTTTGTGCATGCATCAATCAGGCACATGTCAAGGTACACACAAACCCATTTTGTACATGCACCAATCCAGCACATGTCCAGGAGCGCACCAACCCACGTCATGCATGCATCAGTCAGACCCATGTCGTGGGACGCACAAACCCATGTTGTGCATCTACCAATCAGGTGAGTGACAGCACAGGGATACCAGTTTTCTAATAAAAACATAGTTTTTGTAAGTTTTCTTTCGGAAAACCTTTGGAAAACCTTAAACAAAAATATTATTTTTGTTAGGAATTTGAGATACCTGAGGTCCCAGTTGCAATGCACGTAGGACACCAGCTTTAGGAACACCACACTGGTGACAAGAACCAGTATGAATCCCGGGATCACGGGGACTGCTGCATTCATCAG
>JAABUK010004749.1_pt1 | contig 21815 bp, 21 predicted proteins | sample 5559141 | NCBI WGS metagenome assembly JAABUK01 (sample SAMN10711869, study PRJNA513367) | rock metagenome | isolation source: Antarctica rocks | place: Antarctica: Victoria Land, Pudding Butte nord | collected 2016-01-03
CCATTGCTGGGCCCTAAGCCAGATCAGCTGCTCATCTTTAAGAGGCCTCAGCTGGCACTCAAGCTACAGGGCCTTCTGCAGCCAGCAACTTCAGCAGCAACTAAGCACAGCAACCTCAGCGTGGTCAACCAGGCCATAGCTGCAATGTATGAGCATCCTGCTCTGCATCACCACGTGGCAGGCTGGGCACCAGTGCGCAGTGGTCAGCACGACGCAGAGGTGCACCTGTCTTTCAAGGACTCCTCTGCACAGCACAGACAGCAATTAGCATCCGCTGGCACCATCCTGTTGACCATGCATGTGGCAGCAGCGCCTGTCACCTTGCCTGTCAGCACAGTCGCATCCAACCAGCTGCCTGATGTCACCGTGGTGCGCATGCACAATGTGCCTGGGGGCATCAATGTCCATGGGCTGATGGACTGCTTGCTGAAGCACTTTCAGTTCGGGCCTGAGTACACTGTGGTGTCAAAGTATGGGGGCGATGCCTCAGGTGACATTGCTGCTGCCATTCCAACCTGGTGCCGCTCAGACGTGTGCATAGCAGAGCTCAGAGCCCCAGTGTCAGATGCTAAGCTGGCCAGACCGCCATCAGCTTCACTTGCTTTGGGCAGCAGATCTCCGTGTCAGTCCAGCCCAGCATCCTAGCCAAGGCGCATTTGTACCAGCACAGGGCTCAAGCACATGTGCAACAGCAGGCAGACCCAACACCAGCCTCCTCACTGTCGCCCAGAACCAAACGCAGGCAGCAGCAAAAGACAAGGGCTCAAAAGGCAGCTTTAAAGCAGGCACATCAGCAGCAGCAGCAGCAGCAGCTGTTTTGCAAAACAGGCTCACAGCATGCTTGTGTCACTGCAATTACATCTATGAAGATTTGCTGCTCATACAAGTGTGCAGTGACTCAACACCAATGCACTGCTGCATTGGTTTTGGAAAATGCCATACACACTGTCCAGGGCTGCTCTGCAAAACAGGCTCACAACTGGCTTGTGTCACTGCAATTACATCTATGGAGATTTGCTGCTCATACAAGGGTGCAGTGACCCACAACCAATGCACTGCAGCACTGGGTTTTGGCAAAATGCCCTACACACTGTCCAGCGCTGCTCAGCAAAACAGTCTCACAGCTGGCTTGTGTTATTGCAATTACACCTTTGAAGATTTGCTGCTCATACAAATGTGCAGTGGCCCACAACCAATGCACTGCAGCACTCGTTTTGGGAAATTGCATTCCCCACTGTGCAGTGCTGGTCTGCAAAACAGGCTCACAGCTGGCTTCTGTCACTGCAATTACATCTATAAAGATTTGCTGCTCATACAAGGGTGCAGTGACCCACAACCAATGCGCTGCAGCACAGGTTTTGGCAAAGTGCATTCCTCACTGTCCAGTGCTGGTCTGCAGAACATGCTCACAGCTGGCTTGTTTCACTGCGATTACATCTATGGAGATGTGCTGTTCTTACAGGTGGGCAGTGACCCACCACCAATGCACTGCAAACCTGACTTTGACAAAATGCCCCACACACTGTCCAGTGCTGCTCTGCAAAACAGGCTCACAGCATGCTTGTGTAACTGCAATTTCATCTACGAAGATTTGCTGCTTATACAAGTGTGCAGTGACCCAACACAAATGCATTGCAGAACTGCTTTTGGCAAAATCCCCTACACACTGTCCAGTGCTGTTCTGCAAAACAGGCTCACAACTGGCTTGTGTCACTGCAATTACACCTTTGAAGATTTGCTGCTCATACAAATGTGCAGTGACCCACCATCAATGCACTGCAGCACTGGTTTTGGAAAATGCCATACACACTGTCCAGTGCTGCTCTGCAAAACAGGCTCACTGCATGCTTGTGTCACTGTAACTACATCCATGGAGATTTGCTGCTCATACAAATGTGCAGTGCCCCAGAACCAATTGGGATTTCATTTTACCCTGAACAGTGCTTTAATGCATTTGTGGTGGGTCACTGCACACCTGTATGAAGAGCAAGTCTCCATGTTTGTAATTGCACTGACACACTGTCTGCTGTTAGCCTGCTTTGCAGAGCAGCAATGGACATTGGGAATTGCATTTTGCCCTGAACACACCTGCAGTGCATTTGTGCTGGGTCACTGCACACCTGCATGAAGAGCAAATCTCCATAGGTGTACCTGCAGTGACACACTGCCTGCTGTTGGCCTGTTTTGCAGAGCAGCATTTAACAGTGGCGATTGCATTGTGCCCTGAACAGGGCTGCAGTGCATTTGTGCTGGGTTGCTGCACACCTGCATGAAGAGCAAATGTCCACAAGCGTAGATGCAGCGACACACTGCCTGCTGTCATCCTGGTTTGCAGAGCAGCAATGAACAGTGGGGATTGCATTTTGCCCTGAACAGTGCTGCAGTGCATTTGTGCTGGGTTACTGCAAACCTGTATGAAGAGCAAAACTCCATAGGTGTAACTGCAGTGACACACTGCCTGCTGTTGGCCTGTTTTGCAGAGCAGCAATGAACAGTGGGGACTACTTTTTGGCCTTGAACATAGCTGCAGTGCATTTGCGGTGGGTCGCTGCACACCTGTATGAAGATCAAGTCTCCATAGCTGTAATTGCATTGACACACTGCCTGCTGTTAGCCTGCTTTGCAGAGCAGCAATGGACATTGGGGATTGCATTTTGCCCTGAACATACCTGCAGTGCATTTGTGGTGGGTCACTGCACACCTGCATGAAGAGCAAATGTCCACAAGCGTAATTGCAGTGACATAAGCATGCTGTCAACATGTTTTGCAGAGCAACACTGAGCAGCGAGGAAGCTACTTTGCCCTGACCAGTTCTGCAGTGCATTGGTCTTGCATTACTGCACAGCTTTATGAAGGGTAAACCTCCATAGGTGTTATTGAACTGGCACAAGGCTGCTGTGAGCCTGTTTTGCAGAGCAATACTGAACAGTGTGGAAGCTATTTTGCCCTGACCAGTGCTGCAGTGGTCTTGCACCACTGCATACCTGTGTGAAGAGCAAATCTCCAAAGGTGTAATCGCAGTAGCACAGGGCTGCTATGAGGCTAGTTTGCAAAGCAGCACTGAATAGAAGGAAAGCTACTTTGCCCTGACCAGTGCTGCAGTGCACTAATGTTGCATCACTGCACACCTGCATGAAGGGCAAATCTCCATAGGTGTAACTGCAGTGGCACAAGCATGCTGTGAGGCTAGTTTGCAAAGCAGCACTGAACAGCAGGAAGCTATTTTGCCCTGACCAGTTCTGCAGTGCATTGGTCTTGCATCACCGCACACCTGTATGAAGAGCGAATCTCCATAGGTGTAATAGCCGTGGCGCAAGCATGCTGTGAGGCTAGTTTGCAGAGCAGCACTGAAAAGTGCGAAAGCTATTTTGCCCTGACCAGTTCTGCAGTGCATTGGTCTTGCATCACCACACACCTGTATGAAGAGCAAATCTCCATAGGTGTAACTGCAGTGGCACAAGCATGCTGTGAGGCCAGTTTGCAGAGCAGCACTGAACAGCAGGGAAGCTATTTTGCCCTGACCAGTGCTGCAGTGCATTTGTGGTGAGTCACTGCACACCTGCATGAAAGCAAATGTCCACAAGTGTAATTGCAGTGGCACAGGGCTGCTGTGAGGCTAATTTGCAGAGCAGCACTGAACAGTGCGGAAGCTATTTTGCCCTGACCAGTGCTGCAGTACATTTGTGGTGAGTCACTGCACACCTGCATGAAAGCAAATGTCCACAAGTGTAATTGCAGTGGCACAGGGCTGCTGTGAGGCTAGATTTCAGAGAAGCACTGAACAGCAGGAAAGCCATTTTGCCTTGAACATAGCTGCAGTGCATTGGTCTTGCATCACTGCACACCTGTATGAAGAGCAACTATTCGTAGGTGTAATAGCAGTGGCACAATCATGCTGTGAGCCTGTTTTGCAGAGCAGTACTGAACAGCAGGCAAGCTATTCTGCCTTGACCAGTGCTGCAGTGGCACAACATGCTGTCAACCGTTTTGCAGAGCAGCACTGAACAGCAGGGATTGCATTTTGCCTTGGACATAGCTGCAGTGCATTGGTCTTGCATCACTGTTTTGCAGAGCAGCACTGCACAGTGTGGAATGCATGTTGCCAAAACCAGTGCTGTAGTGCATTGGTGTTGGGTCACTGCACACTTGTATGAGCCGCAAATCTTCATAGATGGAATTGCAATGACACAAGCATGCTGTGAGCCTGTTTTGCAGAGCTGGTTTAGTCAATGCATTCCCTACTGCTCAGTGCTGCTGTGCAAACCAGGCTCACAGCAGGCACTGTATCACTGCAGTTACACCTATGAATATTTGCCTTTCACACAGGTGTGCAGTGAGCCAACATCGATGCACTGCAACACTGTTCAGGGCAAAATGCATTCACCACTGCTCAGTGCTACTGTGCAAGCCAGGCTCACAGCAGGCACTGTGTAAGTACAGTTACACCTGAGGAGATTTTCCTTTCATAAAGGTGTGCCGTGAGCCAACATCAAGCACTGCAGCACTGGTCAAGGCAAAATGTATTCCCCACTGCTCAGTGCTGCTGCGCAAACCAGGCTCACAGCAGGCACTGTGTCACTGCAGTAACACCTATGGACATTTGCCTTTCATACAGGTGTGCAGTGACCAAGCACCAATAAAATGCAGCACTGTTCAGGGCAAAACGCATTCACCACAGCTCCATGCTGCTCTGCAAACTAGGCTCACAGCAGGCACTGTGTTACTGCAACTACACCTCTGGAGATTTGCCTTTCATACAGGTGTGCAGTGAGCCAATGTCAATCTTCTGCAGCACCGGTCCAGGTAAAATGCATTCCCCACTGTTCCCTGCTGCTCTGCAAAGCAGGCTCACAGCAGGCACTGTGTCACTGCAGTAACACCTATGGACATTTGCCTTGCATACAGGTGTGCAGTGACCAAACATCAATAAACTGCAGCACTGTTCAGGGCAAAATGCATTCCCCACTGCTCCATGCTGCTCTGCAAACTAGGGTCACAGCAGGCACTGTGTTACTGCATCTACACCTCTGGAGATTTGCCTTTCATACAGGTGTGCAGTGAGCCAATGTCAATCTACTGCAGCACCGGTCCAGGCAAAATGCATTCCCCACTGTTCCCTGCTGCTCTGCAAACCAGGCTCACAGCAGGCACTGTGTCACTGCAATTGCACCTATGGACATTCGCCTTTCATACAGGTGTGCAGTGACCCAGCGTCAATAGACTGCAACACTGTTCAGGGCAAAATGCATTCACCACTGCTCAGTGCTGCTGTGCAAGCCAGGCTCACAGCAAACACTACGTCACAGTCAGTTGCCAAACGAAGGCCAACACGTGCTAGGCATTGTGGGGGACCAAATGCTGGCATATTTGAGGTTCAGACAAGCTGTTGGAGACCCGTAATAGCTGCGCTGCGTACTTTTTGGTTGGCCTTGTGCATTTGGAAGTTTGAGGGCCTTCCAGCTTGCATGCTTGTTTTGGATACCTACTATGATTGCTGCAGCTTGGTTTGTTGAGGTTTGAATCAGCAGGACTTTTTGGCGTTTCTGGCTGTCTTGAGCAAGCAGCCAGGCGTTTATTGGACACTGCTTTCTGACTCCCTGAGTTGGCATTGCTTGTGTCCACTGGGAGGTTTTTCACACTGCGGTGTTTTTCCTTCAACTATATTTTGAAACCGGCAGCATTTTACAATTGAACTTTCACATGCATTGTTGGCTGGCAGCTAGGTTTTGGGGTGTGGGACCCCCTTCACACACACACAAACACACACACAAACACACGCACATATACATCAGCATATTGGACATGATTGCCATGATTGGCACAAGCGATTGGCCACGGCTAGCAAAAGCTTGCAAAATCTCTTTCTCTCTTTCCCACTTTGTGTGTGCAAGACAACATGGTCTTCAGTGTTGCTTCGTAACTTTAAATTGGCTGCAAAGCTCGGTCAAGACGACTGGCTGCTTGACATAGAAGGCTATCTTATAAGACTGTGCAAAGTCCTGACTGCGACACTATGCCAGCCTGGTCTTGAGCTATGCGACTGATGCAAAAGAACACCTCTGCCAATGCGCGGTCTACTTGACATCTGTACAAGCAGTCAAGAAGTGGCACAATCCTGCACTGATGGTTGTCATATCATAGTCAAAACTTAACATAAGCCAATTTCATGCATTCAAATGTCTTCAATTTCAGCTGATTTAGGAGATTCCTTACAACGGACATGAGTATATAGATGTGTCCCCATTGTCAGAAGTCTGCACACAATACAGTACAGAAGACTGATTAATTTGTGAGAGTCAGAGAAAGAAAAGGCAACACACATACAGCTGCTACTGTGCAGAAAACAAAACCTGTAGTTGCTGGCCGGGCTGAAGATGCTGCCATCTACATGCATGCCTGACTCAACAGCCTAATACATATGTACTTACATGCAACACAGACAAGATACAGCAAATCAAGCACAGTAAAAGCTAGTCACGTGTAGTTGAAAGTTCAAAACCGATGGCAAGTTGACACGCAAATGAGACCAGTACAGTGTGTGGACATACGGAATGTGCTGCTGCGCATCTTGCATGGTCTGTTGTCATGCCATACCCACAACAATGCTGGTCTAACGCCTGAAAGGTATATCATAATAGTGGCATGCCTGAACAGTTGTCTTCGATCAACATTATTAGTATTGTCTTGGCAGCCCACCTACTACAAATGATCACATGCTTCACTAATCACGTTTGCGGACCATCAAAATAAGTGCGCAGCCAAAATCTTTCATACCTCAGACTCAGACATCAGGCAATAGTAATGGTCATGTGTCAGATTGTGTGCCACTCAGCATTTTGGCGCTGCTGGCTAAACTATCACTGAGGAGAGGTCGACTTGGTGGCACCATGGACATGTCTTTCATGATCACAATGTACTGCAAGCCTTGCCCAGGCTCAACCTACACCCAAGAATGGTGTTTTCAGCTGTGGTTTTGACATCATTCTTGCAGTAGAACGATTTCCCATGCCAAATGGCTGTAATATTACAATTGGTATTGCTGATGTCACTTATCATCAGCAAGACCGCTTGCTTTGCCATAGAAACAGTAACAGATGCTGCATGCAGACAGTGCACCATGGCATGGCGAATGTCGTGATGACAGGCTGTGCCAGTTGGATCATGGTAGGCTGCTTGAATCATGTGCTACCAGAAAGGTTTGAGATTAAAGTGTCATTGGGTGAGGGCACTTACCAGTTCTGCTTTAGCGGATGGGGGCTGTTGGGGGAACTGCCTTGCTGTCAAGTGTGCTGTGCAGAATTGCACGACACTCTGCGGCTCCTGCAAGCCCTTGAACCTCATCTCACCAATGTGTGATATGTGCAACTGCAAACCAAGCAGCAGGTCAGGTCATGCAAAAACCTCATTTCTTTATGGAAACAATGCTCATCACAATACAGCCTATGTCTTCGATCCTTTCACTTACTCACTCAGTCACCCATTCATTCATATACTCACCACCTCGTTCATCCATCCATCCACTCATTCATGCATTCCTTTGTTCATTCATTACGCAAATGAGGGCAGGCCAGATCAGGGTCTTGTAGTCAGATTGGCAGTGATCAGTGGTGGTGCTCATATGTCACCAAAAGGCAGCCGTGCAAGGCATGCATTGTGACTTGTCTAGTGAATGAGTCAAGTGATTATCAGTGCGCAGTGACACCTGACCACAAGCCTTTTCGGAATATAATCCAGTTGGTCAACATGCACCAAATGATTAAGATCTCTGCAGGAAATGATGAGTACTTGTCACAAGCCAACAGACATGTCACAGTATTGAATGTTCAGCAATCTCTCAAGCACGAGTGCCTGCCAGTGGCAAGTGAATGGTGCATCAGCATACAGCAGGTGTACATGAGAACATCATGTTTACCTCAGACAAGGCCTCGAGGGTAGGGTCATTGCCCGTGACTGAACCAGAGCTGACCACTGATGACACAGAGATGGCTGAGCTCCTGCACTTCAACTCAAAGGCACTGCAGATCAACTCACATGTACTGCAGATGGGCAGGACTATTCAGCATAGAGAACTACAAGTCCCCAGCTTCTTGAGGTCAAAACATTTCATGATTGTGTGAATGAGTCAACTGAGTGCGAGAGTCCAGGAGTGAGTCCTTGCAGGTGTGGAAGTGATGACCCGACATGTGCAGAAAGCACAAGGCCTGTCAGATGATCTGACCTGTCCTGTTGCTGCACACTCTGCGGTAAAGGATTACTCCCACTCAAACGCATATGCTCAGCAGTGTCTGCAGGCAGCTCAGTGCTCAAGTCAGGCCGAGCTACAGGGTCATTGGGCAATGAGCGCATTGTGTGCGGCCGAGGGGACAGAAGCATCATGGCGGATGCAGCATCGCTCTCAGACTTGTTGACTTCATCTGCCTCCTCAAATGGCATGAGTGCTGACATTGAGTTGACACTGCATGTGACCCTACACATAATACAGACTCTGATGGTAGCAATGACTGGTTTTACACATGTCAAGCGTGTCTTTGACACTGATGCACGTACAAGTTTTGCTGAATGCAGTGCACCAGCCCACAGCCATCTTGTTCAGACGCGTCATAAACAACGGCTTGACAGACACCATTGTGGCACAAGCATTTGCCATCTTACCCAAAGTCACTCTCTCTGTTGAGCCCAAGCACGGCTGACGGCTTAACAGACAAACAGCGCCAGCTTGTTTTCTTCAAGTGTCGTGCCATGGCACTGCTCTTCCTGTGTATGTACAGGGGGGCCCTAAAGGAGGCGATGGTATTGGGCCCTGCTATCTGCCAGGCAGGCTCTACTGCTGGCCCTGCAACCTGACCCTGCAACAATGCATGACTTTGTGTGCATTGGCACTATACCTGTTTTCGGCAAGTCAAGAGTCATGCAAGTCATCCAAGTCCTTCATGCATGCACTTACGCAACCAAGCATGCATCCACCCAGTCATATTGCAGCTGCAGCTGACAAGGAAAATGGTTTGTAAACAATCTATGAACAATATTTGCAACGGGATTATCCGTCTTCAGAGGAGGGCAAGATGTTAACACCCTGTGGTCATGGTCTCAACAGACCATGCTCATTTGCATGACCTCATACAATCGGCGCTTTTTGTTCTAATGTTTTTTGTGGGTCCCTCACCTGACTGGCAGCTTCACCGTAGCATTGATCAGTCACCCAGGAGGCAGCCAGCTTCTGGGGATCTGCTGCAACTCCACAAATGGGATTCTGAATGCAGCTGATAGCACGCAGAGAGATCTCAGTTGCGCCTGTAGGACTGGGGACTGGGCTGCCTTCTGGAGATGGAAAAGGCCCAGCAGGTATGGCAGCCTGTGGTACCTGGGGGCCGTTTCTGTCCCCAAAGGAGTAATTGGGATTCAGTTGAACGGCTTGGGACAAAATTGTCGTTTGTGATCTGATCTTGCTACTAGCTCTTGGGGACCGAGTTGGCCTTGCAGACCCTGGAACCTGAGTCGGATTGCTCACAGCCCCTTCCAAGAAGCTAATGCCATCCCTCTGCCTTGGCTGTGCATGACCTGCTGGCACCTGCAGTCAGTCACATATACGCTTGCCCTGAGGCTTTCCATGCTTGCCCTGAGGCTTTCCACGCTTGCTCTGAGGCTTTTCACACTCGCCTTGAGGCTATTTGCACTTGCCCTGAGGCTTTGTTCACTTGCCCTGAGGCTTTTCATACTTGCCCTGAGGCTTGCTGAGGCAGCTCAAACAGCTCCTGAGCACACACAAAGGCTGACTCAAGATACAGCTGGTCCAGGGATGCGACAGAGAGCAAGCGAGGGGTGTGATGCCAAAGCACAGATCTTAAGCACGTCTGGTGGAACAAGGCCTGGATGAGCTTAACACACATAATGAATGTAAGTGCAGCCAAGGGCATGGACAAAAGCGAAGTAGCACCCAATGCAGTTTGCCAACAAAACAGTTGACATCAAGTCCTGAAGTTCAGCGCCATTATGCTCTTACTGTCTGATAAGCAACGCGCTCTTGCTGTTTCTGCCAAGCAGTGTTGACCCCTGCCTGACAAGCTCAAAGTCTGTGGTAAAGCCAGAGTGGCACACAAGATGAGTGTCAGCCTTGATCCAACTGCCACCAGCAATTACCAGTATGAATGTAGCAGTTACATGTATGAACGTAGCAATTACCTGTATGAATGTAGCAGGGCCTAGACCATTGGGCATCTTCTCGCAACCCCAGGCTTGCAAGAGCCCTGGAATGATGGAGGTGGGACCAACCACCTGACCCCCATGAGCAGCCCCGTTACAGAATCTGGCTGCCCTGCATCCATCATTACTCTGCTAAGACTCAGATGCACATGCAGTCGTAAGACAGACCTGCCTCTAAAGCACCAGTCCAAACCTTGCAGGATATTGTTATTGTTTGCAGGAAGATGTCGTTGTTTGCAAGAAGATGTCATTGTTTGCAAGAAGATGTCGTTGTTTGCAGGAAGGCGTTGTTTCCTGCAGGAGTTTTGTTGTTTTGCTGAACACCAAGATGTCACAGCAGCCCCCAGATTCATAGGGATCTGAGAGCGCAAATTACAGTATCAACTGTGCGTCTGGCAGCACGCTGCAAGCTGGGCCTGCATGCTTGTTGATGTCAACCACGCCTTGTGAAAATCAAGAATGCAGAAGCATGACGCAGAGCAGAGCTGAAGTCCCCTGGAAGCAAGCAATGGGGCTTGCCAATGCTGTGCAGTAGCTCTTTCGGATTCAGAAACGTCAAGTTTTTCTGAGCAACATACATTTCACAGTGTGATTCTAAAGTGAGAAACACTTGGGGACAGTAGAAACGTGTTTCTACATTGGACAGATGCTTGAGGTCATGCTCCTGTTCTGTAAGGCTTGCGCAATGCTATCCACACATGTGATAAGGTGACTCATCAGCAGGGTGGTGTACCTATTGACTAAGGGCCCAAAGTAGTCAGCACTGCCAGTGGTGGTGTGAGGGGCAACCCGCGTGGGGACGCCCTCATAGATCCCCATCTTGATGCGGGGCCCAACAAAGATGAGCCCCTGTCTGCCCCCCACTTGAGCCTGACAATGTGGCAGGGTCAGGATATCCTCCCTCCAATGCACCTTTAGCATCTCCTCCTGCACCTGTCACACACACAGACACAGCTTGCACCTATTGTCCTGATTGCTCAAGGTTGCTAGTAGGGCTGCTGATGCCTGCCTGCATCTCTGTCTATCAAGCATCAAGAATGACATCCTCCTGAGTGTTCATGGCCCTGCTCAAGGCCATGCTCTGCATAAGTTGAGGTCACGGTAGCAGGATGTATTACACTAGGCCTTCCTGGGTCTGCAGCATGTGTCAGAAGCAATCAGCAAATGCTTTTGCCCGGCTGCCCAACTAACCCCAATCGGGGCAAGAGACACCAAGCAGGCGCAAATGACAAAACCTCAAATAGGTTACCGAGCAGAGTGTGTGTGCTGATAGGAAAAACAATCACAAAGCATGTAATGTGAAGTTGAATGACAGGAGCACATTGTCCTGGCGGATGACCAGCCAGCCTGTAGCTTTGTCTGGCATAGCAGGTTTGCCAAGGGGGAGTTTGCAAGCAGAATCTGTCATTGAGTTTTGGACCAAGTGAGTGGCAACTGTCTACCTGTAAGCAGAACCATTTGCCTATAAGAAGGCAAGTGTCTACCTGTAAGCAAAACTGTCTACCTGTAAGCTGCGACTGTCTACCTGTAAGCAGAACTGCACAGCCCTCATAGGGCGGTGGAACGCCAGCATGAAGTTGCCTTCTGCCTCTTGGCACTCATACCCCTCTGTGCTGCGTAACAACCGGCGTATGACATCTTTGTAAAGGGTCATCCCATGCTCTGTAGCCACTTCTCCTTGTGCCTGTTGCAGTCAGCCAGGAAACTTTCTTGGTCCCTGAATGCGTCAAATGTAGCAACGACACCTGGCCTGTCAGATGACAGTAGTGCAACAACATGCAGTTGACTTTCACTATCAAATCTTACGCCAGCATTGTTGATTCATGTGAAGAGTTGCTGCAGCTGGTGTAGTCCCTTCGTACTGCCAAATGGCAACTCAAACACCGTGGGGTACGTATCTGAGCTTGAGACACAGCGTCATGCTTCATGTGACAGCACAGATGAGCATCACATGTCACAGTCAAACAAGCACAAAAGCAGACTGTTCATGCATGCAGGCGCTGCAATGCCATGCAGCAGCCCACTGCATGTTGCTGGCAATGGCAAGAGAAGAAAGCAAAGAGAAGTCTACAATTTTTGGCAATCACATCACGAGCGTCCTGAGGCTACAGCCCAGAGCAGCAACAAAACCACACATACCATCCACGTCTGAGCAGAACATTGGCAAAACAGGCATGCCTGCCACAACGCCTAGTAAGGCAGCACAAACCAGGGGTTAGAGTTCAGGGTTTCAGCTACATTATAAACCCTAAATAGTTGGACTGACCCTCATGGCCTTCAGCCCATCTACAGCAGAGAAGACCAGGGTGACTAAGGGCAGCTCTGCCTTGATGCCCTGCCCCCAAGCCCCCTGCAAGGGTGCCTGCTTTGCAGCTGGCGCATCAAAGTAGCCTGCATGTACCCACACACCATATGAAGCTCTTTTTAGCTGGATCAAGAGCAGGTGTCACATATGCACGCGCAGATCCGCCAAAGACAAAATTGCGTTAAATTGGTATGTGTATTGCTGGAGTTAGTATTCTTATCATGTCTGTGCGTATGTAGACAGCCTCACTAGACAGACATGTAAAGTTTATAAGTATTTCTGATGGCTTCCTGTACAGGCTACAAGCTTTGAAGCATCAATCACCAACAATGCTTGGGCCTAAGTAGGCTGTGTGATGACTCATCAGCCACCATTTCATGATGAGGAGAGAATGACAAAATAAGCGCTTCGCTAGTATGAAAAGAAAAGAAAGGAAGGATTATGCGGTTTGGCATTGATCGGAAAAAAGCTCGGAGAGAAGGTGTATTGAGCTTCCCTGTGCTTCACTGGCACAACGAGGATGTGCATGCATTGTCTAGAAAGGCTGTCACCCACCGGGCGACAGCTGCTTTGCAGTGGAAAGGCAGGGAAAGGAGCGGGCCCTGTCTTCCAGTCCAGGAACCATTATCTGATGAAGTGTGAGAGGTTGGGCGTAGTCCTGCACCACATGCTGCCCCATATCCATCACAATCAGGCTTCGTGACTCCAGCCCCTTCTCTGCTGAGCCAGCTGTAAGCAGAACAGCTCTAGTCTTGCCGCAAGGTTGTCAGGATCATTGGAGGCATGTTGAAGTCTATGCATTGAGACATATGTAAACAGGACAGCTCTAGCATTGCCTCAATTGACTGGAGGCACATTGATGTATGTGAAATTTGATGTGCAGCACTGTACAGCTGCTTTCAGATGCGTGACCGCGATGCCAGTTGCTGAAAGAGCACTGCAAGGGGCCAAGAAGCCGTAAAATTGTCATGAGGAAGTTGTGACTTCCCTGCAGCAAGCTATGTGATGGCAGCAAGCGTCTGAGGCAAGAGAAACAACACTGCATGCAGCCTATAGACACCATTCAGAAAACATAACCATTTGTCTGTCAGCGACAGTCAGACAACAGCTCTTTAAGTTAAAAAACGTCAAGCCTTTTTGCACAAAAGTCCAATTCACCGTGTAACTCTAACATACACGATGCCCCATGCTGGGGACAGTAGATGCCTCTTTCTACATTTTGGAGACATCTTAGCTACATAAAACATACTTTGTCCGCAAGCTTTGCCATACCGTGAGGAGCTAACCATCTTTGCCGCACAAGAATCATGCACAAAAACAGCAAATTTACCATTCTGCGGCTTTGATTCTGCAAATGACAAGTGCTGCGCTATAGCAGAGACAAGTCGCTGACCAAACGTCCCTGCCCTCTCACTGATGCCTGATGGCTGCATCATCAGCCCATCAGGACTCAGCCGCCCACCCATGGACAGCTGATGGCTTGGGAGTCTCCTATTGCCCCTGTTCAATGAGCCCGTTTGGCTCCTTTCAGCTGATGACAGGAAGAGCGAGAAGGCCCTGCTTTGCCTTCAACCGACAGCAGAGTCTAAGGTTAGCAGCTTGCAGTGATCAGGGCCACAGCCGATCACAGCAAGTGATGCATTTTGATGACATGGCACCTATTTCATAGTGGACTCAAAAAGGCCTGTACACAGCACTCCTCAAGCCGCCTCATAACTTGTAGCTTGGCTGAGCATTGCCTCATGACTCGCAGCTTGGCCGAGCTTGGTTTGCATGGACAGATCACAGCATTGCCCAGAAACAGAACAGCAGAACCAGGCCATCTGATGATCTGCACTATCATCAGACTTACATGGAACAACTGGATAGTGAGTATGAAACAGATGTTGATGCAACCTCTTTCTTATACAAATCACATTTTGCCTATGAAAACATTTTTTATTTACCTGTGATTGGCACCACCCATGGCATTGTAATTTGGCTCGGCCGGCACTCTCTGCGCAGTTTCATGCAGGACCGGGCTCATTGCTGTGAATGTAGCTGAGTCACAGATGACTTGACCCCCATGAGCCACCCCAACAATGGTCTCCGCCAGCTGCACCAGGGGCCCATGATAGACTGTGCGTCGTGTGAGGGGGTGGACGCTGGTCTGCGTGACCTTGCTCGTCGCCAGCCCCATGCGCACTGATAAGCCTCGAAAGGCAATGGACTTGGAAGCCACCTGCAGTAACCTAGCTACAATCACTGATGTCACCTAGCAGTATTGCTGATAAAGGGCAATGCAGTGGCCATTGGTGTCACTGTGTGTCCATAGTCCAGTCAGGTTCAGAGTGATTAGAGCACCTGGGTACTTTTGTCGCAGCTGATGTATGATGGTTTCACAAGCTGATACATGAAAAGCATGCTGTGCTTGACGGTCAGGAAACAAACTATGCATGCAAATGACCGTGTCACCAGGGCGGTAAGCAAGCAAGCAAGCAAGCTTTGTGTCCACACTGCAAGGGCATGCAGCATTGCAAATGGGTCATGGCATGATCACAACACTGAAGATCTATTAAAGATACTGAACATAACAGTGCTTGCAGCTCGATGGCAAAGCTTACGTCCTGGAGCTCAACGTATTGCGTATCTACACGAGCTGGTGTCTTAACAGTCAAGGTCACATGCTCCAAAGGCACATGGCCTTGACCACCCACTTCGACTGCATACAGAGCACATGCACTTTGACTATTGGTTGAACTGCAAAAGCATGCATTGCATGAATCGCTGACTTTGCAGGCTAGAATCACCTGCAAGTACAACATCATGACCGTGACATGCAGGCTGCTGATTGACAGCATGTGAATCAAACACATGTTGAATGCAATCACTGTGCATTCATGAGGAATGAACGCGTTTCCTCAGCAAGACAGAACATGCAGTGCATCAATGCGTTGTCACTTAGCAAGGTGTTGATGCTGCGCCTGCTGCTATAGGTCAGAGGGGTGCTTGTCACTCAGCACAGCCCCTTCATCTATAGCAGTGTCAAGTTTTGCCTTGTGATTTCTACTGTCTTCAACAGCACACACACTCTGTGTGATACTACTGAGCTGCTCACGCTTCCTCTTCAGCAAACACGAATCAATGAGGAAGAGCAGCCAGTCATGCTGCTGCTGACCAGGTGTGCGAGCAAATCAGCCATCCAGCTGTGGCTTATTTGCAAGGCTGTGCAAGGGTGCATGTTGCACGTTGCAGGCATTGTGGCTGCTCATCAGATTTCAGCTGTGGGGGCAAGAACCCATGGGGTTCTGTATCACAGCCCAGCAGGCTATACTATCAGGGCATGCCAGCAAAAGTGCACATCAGATCCAACAATGGGGGAGGCATTCAGCTGAGTCACCTCCGTCAGCAGAAGGCACCCCTTCTTCATGAAAGGCAGCCTCTGTGGGATGTGTATCGGGAGCAGCCTTCTCCTGAAAGGCAACGTGGGGTGCCCCGTCTAGACATGCAGCTGCTTCAGCTGCTTCAGGCATCAGCTGTGCCATCTGGCGTATGCAGCTCTTGCTGTGGTACTGCAGCTCCACAGGCCACTTGGCCACAAGCAGAGCCTGCAACTCACATGAACCCTGACTGCGCTCCTGTCAAAGACTGTGACTCTCACTTTGCTATAACATACTGTGACACCTGCTCAGCCTCGCACAAGCAGAGCCTCTTAAGCTATATCACATTGCCTTGGTGTCTGGAAGTCAGCAGGACCGTGTATCATTGCAGGAGACATTAAATGCACTACAGCCTATTCTGTGTGCACGGGGACTGTCTGCCCGGCACAGCGGCATCTCTTTGATGCAGGCTGCCCGGTTATGCAAGGGTGGGGGGGGGTAGGGTGGGGGGAGGGGTTTCCAAGCAAAGCATGCAGAGCAAAACAGCTCTTGCTGCTTGGTCAACTTCCTCATGAACCAAATAAAGCTTCGCACCAGCACTCATAGGCTGTCGGCTCGACTGGCGTCCTTCTGACCGAGACGTTTAGCATAGCACAAGATTTGGAGCTAAAGCACAGAGCGTCTGAACAAGACCAGGTAAGCACCAGAGCCTCAGGGTGCTGCTATTGTCAAGACATTGGCATGTTCTTAGAATGACAGACAAGCCTTTGTGCATCACAAGACAATCGTCCAGACATCAAAGACATGTCCAGCTGGCAGCAGTGTCATACACATCCGCTGTGGCCGTAGTGGGCGATTATGTGGCAGTGCTGACCTGCTGTGTGGCTGCGCTCCAGGCAATGGCATCAGACGCCTCATGGAAAGCCAGCAGGAAGGCATCCCCTTCAGTTGTCACCTCATAGCCGTTGTACTGCCCCAGCTGGGTTCTGATCACATGGTCATGCACATCTATGGCCCGGTCCATCACCTCCCGATCCTGTCCAGGTCAGAATTGGGTGCTGGTCACAAATGGGTGCAGGTCATCAGTAGGTGCAGGTTACGATATGGGTGCAGTTTAGATTGGATGCAGGTCACAATTGAATGCAGGTCAGAATTTGGTGCAGGTCAGAACTGTGTGCAGGTCAGACTTGGCCAGATCACAATTGGGTGCAGGTCACAATTGGATGCAGGTTGCAACTGGGCGCAGGCCAGTTTGAGTGCAGATCAGAATTGGGTGACAGCTGAGTTCGGACCTCCAATTAGGAGGGAAGAAGGAGCAATGATAAAAGACAGACAGACAAACCAACCCTACAGACTGACAGACCCTACCGACTGGCAGGCAGTTGGGTAGAAACTGACGCAAGCAAAATAACCGGCAGATTCAACAACAGAAGCCAGAACTGGAATGTGCGGTAGAATTGATAGGATGAACTGCAAAGTACAGGGGGTATTTTGACGTGCTAAGCAATGCTGCATTGTAATGTTGTGGTAGAAAGTTTCAAGCACCTTGCTGAGGTGTGTAGCGAGCAGCACTACTCACCAGACGCTACTCATGCTGTGCCACCTGCTGTGATTTGATTCACTGTATGACAATGCTTGTCGGCTTGACGCGAGGCATGCTGTCTACTACGTGACTGCTGTCCAGTAGTCATGCTGACGTCCACATGAACCAACAGCAGGCAATGAGGTGGGTGGCAATGCGCAAGCATCTGTAACACATGTGTAACACAAGTGTACGTAACACATGCATGCATAACACAGAGGTAACACAAGCATACGTTAAAATGTGTAAGACAAGCATCTGGCATGCATGACACACGAGCGTGCGTACCCATTCCCAAAGCTCTGTGGATCCTTCCACATCAGTTGACACCAGAGTCACGTCCATGCCAGTGCCTGGCAGTTATCACGCTGAACATTAGTGCCCATGTACCATAAGGTCACTAAACTTTAATGCAAATTTCAAATATAATAAAACCCTACATGCTTTGCTGTTCTGCCCCTCTGGCCTCCGATCCCAATCAGGCATACATGTGTGTCCTGCAGGGGCTTTTTTGCCAGTGTGGGGTTTCAGGCAACATGCTTTCCATGCTGTATATGTCGCGCACACACAGCAAGATCCACATTTGTGTGGAGGACACGGGGCTTTTGTGCCACAGGCTTGACTGTGCGCTCTGCATACATATATGACTGTCAGCATCTATTTGCAAGGATGACAAGTATGAAATTGCGACAAATGTGTGAGTGTACAGAGCACATGGCGCTGATACCACATGCACACTGTGAGCTTGTACTTGCATGGATCACTATGTTGGGGTTTACCTGGTGCGCCCTTACGCTTCACCCAGCGTAGCACGAACATCTCATACGAGCCTCTCCTGAATCGACCACTAGCATCCAATACAACAAAGAAAATCACCAGAGCTGGAACCACTACCAATAGAGTGATGGAAATCCTCCTGTGAGAGCTGACCAGGGCTGGAATGCATGATGCTGTTCCATTCACCTTTTGGAAGGTGTAGGTGTTGTAGCAAGTGCAGCCCTGCAGACAACAAGAATACTCTCATGTCGAAAGCATGCGTGCATTGCTGGAAGTGTGTCGTTCGTCAATCTTGCAAGGCTTGCAGAGGTGCTACTTGTCCTTGCTCTGATGCAGTGCAAATGGCATACAAGCAAGGTACATGCATATGTACCTGGTCTAAATCTACAGAAGTGTGGCGTCATGAATCTGTGAAACAGATCAATACCTTGCTTGTTGAGAGTGTCTGGTGCAGAGACAGGGATGAAGCAACCCCAGCTTCAAGTGTGACAGAAAATGCACAGTCCTTTGCTGTCGAAAGTCACCTGATAGTCATAGTAGGCAGGGTCCAATGTGATCCTCATAGGAACAGGCAGCAAGGACATGTTGGCTTCTGCAACTGGGCATGCGAGATTGTCAACGCCTGAGACAGTTGAAAGTGCCCTGCATGGCATGGAAGATATACTCAGCAGCACTATATTTTATATCGTCATGTCTGTGCTTCACCCAGTCCTGATTTCATCATCCAGGATTCGGTCAAAGTGTTTTTGTGCACCGTCAATGAAACGATTATACCAACGCACAATCAGAACCTTGAGCTCCATTGAGGGCCTGAGAACAATGATGTCACGGCATATCTTGGCAATGTTCCGTGACAAGAATGGAACAAAGTGCTCTGAAGAGACAAGACTTGCCCTGCAAGTGCGTAGCTCTTTATGAGCCGGAAAGCGTAAATTTTATTATCTTCCTTATCATCACCCAGAATGCTGCACAACATGCTCACAGTACAATAACTGCCATGGCTGATTGTGAGCAACATGTATAACGACCAAGGCTCTGTCTACGCCGCACACATGTAAGAATGGACTAAGCGCTATGTGATGACTAGGCTTTGTATTAAACTCTGAAGCGCAATCCTGAGGGATCGTGTTGAGCCAAAGCTCAAGAACCACGCCTGAAGATGCAAAGCAGCGCATGTCGGTGCGTGCGAGTGAGTCCTCAAACATCATGTCTAGCCAGGCTATGGCTGAACGCTGTAAGCTGTCAATTGAGGCTTGGTGGTAGTCAGGGTGGCATGAAGCACTTTTGTACTGACATTGCTTTGTGATGATAGGGTTGGCATGAGTCACTGCACTTGCATCTCCCAGCAGGCAAAGGGGAACCAGGGGAGGTGGGGAAAAATCAGGTCAAGGGGGGCGTGAAGCAAGCAGAGGGGGCAAAAGGCGTACATAACAGTACAGTAGGGAAGGCAGGCTTGACAACAGCATAGTGACCTACGTTGACAGCGCCAAGAATGTAGGCAATAGCCGGTCATTCACATTGGCTACTGTGCCCAACAGACTGGTGTTTGCCAAGGAGAGGACCTCCAATTCTGTCCAGTTCCCCATTGAATCTGGGATAGTTCCCCTGCATGACAGCACGCTCTGCATTGATTTGGTCCGCTCACAACAAACAAGTCATTGGGCATTTGCTCAGATAAGATACAGCCAGACGCGGCTCTTGAAGTGCGTGACTCACGAACACAAGAAGCAGGTTTTAAGTGATGGCTTAGGCAAAAGGGCAGTCACTTGTGTCCCAGTTGAGTTACTGGGTGGACACAGCCAGAGGCTGCACTTAAGCCATGCAACTCAAGAACCAGATTTTGGGTGAGGTCTTAAGCACAGGGGCAGTCATGTGTGCCCCAGTTGCATTACTGCATGAAGAAGTGAGCAGACTCACATCAGGCCTGTGTTGTTGCTCAGATCAAGTTGACGCATCATGCGTTCTTTGACCCAACTGGGTATGGTACCTGTCAGCTGGTTGTTGTGAAGCGTAACAACCTACAGCACACAGTGCTTGTGGTGTCAAAAGATAGTCATGCTAGCTGCAACGGCATCCAGGTTCAGTCTAGCAAAAATAATGAGAGGTTCAGCAGTGCTGAACACAGAAACGTAATGGATTTGTGCATGCGCACCTATCACGGCAGATGGCAGAAGAAGGGGTACTTCAGCAGTGTATATAGCGCACTAAAGCAATGTGGCTTCAAAAAAACAATGCAGCAGGCAACCAGCAGAGAGTCCATTGTCACTTCCATGCTGATCACCCACGTTCGCTCATACTTGGTAACGACAGGCATTAGAGGTGGCAGGCCTGACAACATGAATCTTCAGATACACATGACAAGGGCTGACCAGATGCAAGGCTTGACAACAGCATGCTTTCAGGCAGATGATGGAAACTGTGCAAAGTCACTTACAGCATAAACTGACAAGCACTTTGGAAACACACCATGACACCCAGAGAGGCCATGTTTGCTGGCAAAGAGCCAGACAGCATATTGCCATCTGCATGAAAGCTGACAATGTACTTGCAACTATCCAACAATGCGTCGAAGCTGCCAGAGAACTGGTTGTAGCCCACATCCAGACCCTGTACCATGCATTCACACGCATGTGACACGCTAAGGTGAGATGGAACACGGTGCAAACCTTGCAAATTCCTTAATTGAGTTATGACAAACAAAGAGCATTGCAGCCAAGCTCAAATCGGGTGAATGAGACACATGAGGCAAAGATGTTAGAAGGCGCGATGGGTGAATACAGGTGTACTATGTAGCATGGTCACACAGAACTGCTGCTGCATGATGGGGCAGCATTTGCAACCAGGCTGCCCAGACTCATTTGGTTTTGACAACACCTCAGGCAGAGGTGCTGATGCCTCTGAAAGCAGGGCAAACAGCATACACAGAAAGGCTACAGTGCGATTGACATATGCCAAGAGCCCTCACCACAATAGGCAGATTAGCCAGCAAGGCTGGCAGGCTTCCAGTGAGCATGTTCCAGCTGAGATCTATCTCAATCAGCCCGTCTGCAGTGCCCAGCCCAAGCTCAATAATGCAATATGGAATTGGTACAGCCTCTGCATACAATAAGGAAGAGACGCGGAAGAACACAGACACACTTACACACACCTAGATATCTGTGAGCCAAATTGCTGACTGGAATGCTGCCTGTAAGCATGTTTGCCTGTACTGAAAAATACGCAAGGCTGCCGCTGGATGCCCACTGAGTTGGCAAAGGGCCTTGCAACTGATTTGAGGATAGATCAAACAGCACAAGCTCTGTCATGTGGCTTATGTCAGGAATAGTGCCGACCAGGAAGTTTTGTGCCTGAGGACGCAGCAAGTACGTCAAGTACAGAACAGTACAGTACACCAGGATGCTGTTTAACAGTCCAACACTCAGCTGAATGCTAGGTGTTGACAGGTGATTCTAGATTACTGCAGGCAGCTGAGGTGCAGCTTACGCAGGAGGTCAAAAGACTGACTTTGCAGCTGCCATAGGAACCTGGGTGTTGCAATACAGAGGGAATGAAGTCACTCACCAGCACGATCTCTGTCATCAGAGACGATGCA
>JAABUK010004750.1_pt1 | contig 21815 bp, 28 predicted proteins | sample 5559141 | NCBI WGS metagenome assembly JAABUK01 (sample SAMN10711869, study PRJNA513367) | rock metagenome | isolation source: Antarctica rocks | place: Antarctica: Victoria Land, Pudding Butte nord | collected 2016-01-03
TGCGGCAAATTCAGCTTATACTTATTAGTAGTAGAACTATTTTGACAAGCTCTTTCTGTTTTAAAGACTTTGAAGGCTTGAAAATTATAATTTAAACCTTCGTATTTACAGTAATTTAAATTAGATGAAACACTCCACATTATCTTTCTACAATTAAATTAAAAGAAAGTAAAATTTAAGAAAACGAAAGCAACTTGTAGTAAATAAAACGAGGGTTTTATTTACTCTTACTGCAAGATTTAAAAGGTTGCTATTTTACTATTATTTTTGGTTAATAAACTCAGTAAATAAAAGTAAGTCAATAATCATTGTATCTTAGTAAGTTTATTAACTAAAGAAAGAACTATGCTTATCGGATATGCCCGAATCTCTACTCAGGACCAGAATCATGATCTTCAAACCGATTCTTTAAAAATAGCTGGGTGTGAAAAAATATTCACCGATAAGGTTTCAGGCACAATTTCAGAAAGACCAGGGCTGACAAAACTAAAAGAACAACTTCGTAAAGGTGACACACTTGTGATTTGGAGACTTGATCGATTAGCCAGGTCTTTAAAAGATTTAATTGAATGGGTGGCTTACCTGCAGAAGGAAGGTATTGCTTTAAAAAGCCTCAAAGAGAACATTGATACTTCAACTCCTACAGGGCGCCTTGTATTTCATATTTTTGGAGCACTAAGTGAATTTGAACGATCACTAATTGTTGAAAGAACGCATGCAGGTTTAACTGCAGCCAGGGCAAGAGGCCGTAAAGGCGGCAGACCGAAAGCTTTGAATAAGGACAAGAGGGATGTTGCGGTCGATTTGTACAACCAAGAAAAGTTAACGGTTGAGAAGATTTGCGAAATGATGGAAATTACAAAACCAACATTATATAAATATATAAAGAGCAGTTTGGAGACTTCGTCCTAATTTTATTAAGAAAATGTAACCTTTTAATATTGCTGTAAATGAAGTTCTAAAGTCCTGCCTTAGTTTTGGCAATGAATTGTCGTGCGTTTGCTTTTTTAACAAGGATAGATATTTTTTCTGATACCCTTCCCGCCTCCATCATTTTTAGCACTTACATTTTTAGGTCTTTTTGCAAAAGCAATTGATCCCCTTATCTGTTCCTGAATTACCAGGTTATACCAAAGTGCATCTGTTAATTGCCTTGCACCTGTCTTATTTAAAGTACTCTAACAAATGTACTTAACTTTCATTTTCTTGAACAATAAACATCGACCCTTTATTATACTTATCATAAGTAATTAATGAAGGTGTGGCTTGTCATATCAGTTGAGAAAAGTTTAAGCGACAAACAATATTAAAAGTATATTACATCACGATTGGCGTCACAACAATTTGGAATTGCGATAAGAATAGTATTGATAACCAATTCTAATATGTAAAGGAGTGACGCAAAGCAGCGCGCTGGTAGCAACCTTTTCAGACAGCTCAAAATTCAAACGAGCAATAACAAATTTCATTTTGATATTACATGACACAAAAAATTGCACATATAGCCTTGGTTGTAAAAGATTACGATGAGGCTATAAAATTTTATAGAGAAAAATTAGATTTTCAATTAATTGAGGATACAAAACTGACTGAAGATAAAAGGTGGGTTTTAATAGCGCCAACAGGTGCAAAAGAATGTTGTCTTTTGCTTGCCAAAGCTGCCAACGACAGACAAGTTACAAGTATAGGAAATCAAACAGGAGGTAGAGTTTTTCTTTTTCTATTTACTGATGACTTTTGGAGAGACTATAATAAAATGCTTGATAGAAATATTAATTTTGTAAGACCACCAATAGAGGAGGAATATGGTTTGGTAGCAGTATTTGAGGATTTGTATGGAAATCTTTGGGACTTATTACAACCAAATGAAAACAATAAAAGCTTAAAATAAATTAAGAGAAGGTTTTAAAAAGACTGCAACATGACATTATTAAATTATAAGACAAGGCTGCTACCAACACAAGTATTTGCAATAGCAGGGGGTGACGTGCAAGTCCTCATCTGTCAAATTAGCTATCAGCAATAGTTCCAGGGTGACATTAGTAATTGAGCTTTTAGTTGTTATCTTCATCATCAGTTTTTCAATCAGCGGTAGCCCGGGCTGACGTTTTTCAAATGCCCAGCCATCGCAAATACTTACCGTTGGTGGCAATTTGAGGGGACCCTTCAACAGCTTTATGCTTTAGTGAAGATTTTATAAATAAATTCAGAGACCTAGCTTCAGATGCTATTTTAAACAAAAAAACACGTATCACTTCTGTGTTTAAATTTCCAAGTTATAGATATTATGACCTCAAAACATCCTCACGTTATTATTGTGGGTGCTGGCATCGTCGGCACCAGCCTCGCTTACCATTTAGCACAACAAAATGCGCGTGTTACGTTGATTGATAAAGCTACCAAGCCTGCTAATGACGTAACAGAAAAATCATTTGCCTGGATCATTCCCGGGCATGATGTATACGAGACTTATTCAAATCTGCGACAACAAGCAATTGCTGACTGGCACAGAGTGGAAGATGAATTAAATGGTAAACTCAAAGTTGATTGGTCGGGTGCTTTGACATGGCACGAAAACATGGTGGAAACAGAACGCATTGTGCATGAACTCAGTAATTTTGGCTTTCAAGCGCGTCTTGTTGATCAACAAGAAATACGCCTTTTAGAGCCTAATTTAAAAAATGTACCTGCTCAGGCAATGTTTGCTGAAAATGAAGGTGCGATTGATCCTACGCTGACAACAGAATTACTTATTAAAGCTGCTCGCGAAACAGGTGCAAATATTCAACTGGGTAATGAGGTGTTGTCGTTTATGACCAACGGATCACGTATTGTGGGAGCAGTTACTGCAAATGGCAATGTAACTGCTGATATTGTCGTTTTAGCTGCGGGAGCAAATACGACCGCCTTGTGCAAACCACTAGATTTAATGCTGCCAATAAATGTATCACCAGCTATTTTAATGGGCTTTTATAATAATCATCGATTCGTGAACCGAATTGTTTCTAATCCATTTATGGAAGTACGTGCTGCTTCAAATGAGCTGACACTTGCTGCAGAAGATTATATTGATGAAATCGATAGAAAATAATCCGCAGGCGATAGCGCAACGCACATTAGAAAAAATTAAAAAACATTGGCAAGGGGCTGAGCAAATTAAACTCGCAAATGTCATGGTAGGAAGACGACCAATACCTCAGGACAGTCTTCCCATTATAGGACGAACAACGCATATCGATGGTCTGTATTTATCTGTTATGCATTCCGGCGTAACGCTTGCTGCTATTGCAGGCAGACTTGCTGCTGCCGAAATATTGAGTGATCAGGATGATATTTTACTATCCCCTTACCGACCCAAAAGATTTAATTAATTAAGACAGGAAGTAAAACTGTCACCAACACGCGGTTTGGCATTATGGTGGCTGGTAGGAAGAGCAATCGACAGTTGCAATTTTATTTTGCTTTTGTTCCGAGCTGAAGGAATTTTGCTTGAGCTTTGGTTTGTAAGCTTCAGCTTTTTGTTATAAATTTAGCTTCGGTTATGAGCAGAAGTTTTTAAAATTCCACCACAACTAAAGGCCGTAATCGTTGTGTGCTATACGACTGCATCATGAAACTTAAAGAAATTAAATGAACTATCCACAAATAATTTTATTAAATGGTGCAAGTAGTTCAGGAAAATCAACGCTTGCCAAAGAGTTGCAAAAGAGGATTTTAAAGCCATATTTTTATTATTCCTCTGACTAGCTGGTTGACTCGAATTTGCTACCAGATGTTGACAGAATAAATAATGACACTGATTTTTCTTGGAACATTATTCGACCTAAGTTTTTTAATGGATTTCAGCAATCAATAGCAGCTTTCGCTACTTCTGGTCTTTTCTTAATAATTGAACATATTGTTGAATATCAGTCTTGGCTTGACGATTTAGTAATAAAACTTAATCCTTTCGAAGTATTATATGTTGGCGTAAAGTGCCCAATCAAAGAAATTGACAAAAGGGAAGTTCAACGTGGTGACAGACAAGTGGGTGAAGGTCGTTCACATATTGAAGATGGGGTACATACATGGAGTAAATATGACCTTGAAGTGGACACATTTATTAATTCTCCTGAAGAAAATGCAACATTGATTATAGAGTTCATTGAAGGGAAAAGAAGCAAAGAAAATATGTTTAAAAAACTTTATGACAAAGGCGGTTCATTAAGTCGTGGGGATACTTTTGAGTAGTAAATCGGCAGCAGTTTGCTTTTTAGCTTTTGTTCCGGCAGGAGGTTAGGAATTTGGCTTTTTGTTATTAACTTCATTTTTAAATCAAAACCAGGTAGCGGTTGTCACGGCGGCGGAAATTCTATTTCCCCACCATCGGCAATACTGGGTCTTTGGCTGCAAAATGTGCACTTCAATTGTCAGAAAAGTTGCGCCAATGCACTGCAGCCAACATGTATTGGAGCAATAAAAAGCGATGCAATTAAATACTCCAATATAACCATTGTACGTCATGCAATTGAACGCTCTAATAATTTCACCAACTAACAGTAAATGGCAGCCATTGCAGACGAAGAACATTTAGATAAGCCGAGAAACACTCAATCGGATAAACCTTTAGAAGAAATTATTCCAGCTAAGGACATCGAGCCTGTTAAAACAAATCCAGAAACTGAAAATATGGAAGTACATCATCACCCCGACCTTCATCATAAGCCAAAAAAATGGAAAGAATATTTTTTGGAATTCTTAATGATATTCCTTGCCGTAACACTTGGCTTTTTTGCAGAAAGCTACCGGGAACATTTAAATGAAAGATCTAAAGAAAAAGAATATATGTATTCAATGGTTGAGGATCTTAAAAAAGACACATCAAATTTTAATAGAGCCATTGAAATAAATAAAACATTTATAACTGGCATTGACTCTTTAATCACTATTACAAGTAAGCCTTCAACTAATAACGATACTGCACTTCTTGAATTAAAATATTTTTTAGGATATTGCGTATCTCTGTATCCTGTACATTTTTCTGACGGAACGATTTCTCAGCTAAAAAATAATGACGGTTTGCGCCTCTTGCAAAAAGAAAATATTGCAGAAGATATCGTTTCCTATTATAACCAGGCAAAGGAGCGAGTTGAATCTCAGTATTCAGACCTTAAGCAAACCAGTATTAACATGTCCCAAAATCAAGCCAATCATATATTTAATTATTTAGCTGATGCTGATGAAGTTATTGACCCTTCTTTTGGTCATCAATATTCAGATACCAGCTATATATCTGCTTTAATTACAAACGACCGATCAGCCATTATCACATTAATTAACAACACAATTGTGTACAGGGGAATAATGACCGGATACATTCATAATATAGTATCTCAAAAACAATCTGCAATTTATCTTTTGGCATTAATAAAAAAAGAATATCATTTAGAATAGTTGAAGGAACACAAACCGTTTGGCGCAAGGTGGGCGGAAGGAAGATGTTCTTTAAACTCCAGTTCATCATTCAGCTTTTATTTGGGCGGAAGTTCACTGTTCAGCTTTTTCTTTTTATTGGTGCAGTAAATCAAAACCCAGCAGCGGGTAGCCAGGCAGAAAGAATTCTATTTCCCACCCTGCGCCAATCGGGCACTCGTTGTGCGTAATTTTAAATGACAGTTCAATAACCTTCACAAACAAACCAATTTTTTAGGTTAGAAACAGGAAAATTTATTTAGTGACTTTTAGTTTTTAAACATCAGTTTTTCTAAATAACAACCAAATCAATTCAATCAACATTGGCAATACAATTACTGAAGTAACATACCAACCCGACCGTGATTGGTCATTGAATTTTGGTTCACCATAGACAATAAGGCATAGGAAAGCATTAGCAAGATAAGCACCGGTGAGACCTATAATAATTGCTCGGGTGGGATGTAATTTTTTTTGCTTAGCATACAAAAATATTCCGCTCATTAAAATAATACCAATACCTGAAAATATAACCTCCCAGCGTTGAAGTATACTTGTGCCTGCAAGTTGTAACAAAAAGGGAGCCTCGACGAACAACGTACCAAGACCAGAAAAAATAATCACAATCCACATTATGCGCTTTACAAGTATGCTAGGTTTTTGTGCTGAGTTTAATATAGGCAAACGCAGGAAAATCATCGGTAAGGACAAAAAGAAAGGAAGACCTACCAGTACATGCCACCAATTGCCTTCATTACCAGGTATTTTTAGTAAAAGTGCATCCAGTGGTGAAGTACCAAGGGCAAATGGCAACACAATACCAACTGCTGCTGTTATCCACACGAGTAGCATTAGAATGTTTATAATTCGTGATTCATTGATAGTTTGAGTAGTTAGTTTAGTAGTTGCCATAAATCTTTTTAATTTCATGGCAATATAGTAAAAATGAAAAAAAATTCTTTGGACTTAATGACAAGCGGAAGAAAAACTACAGCCAACAGCAGGGGTATTTATGCAAGTGTGGCAGGACGTTATAAATTAAGCGAACGAATATCACGGTATCAGTATTTTTTCAATCATCAGGAGTGCTGCCAATACCACAGCTGCATAAATACCTAAACGTTGGCTGCAATAAAAACAGAACCCTACAAATAATGGTCTACTTTTCTGACTTCTTTGACATCACTGAAGAAACTCTTAAAGAATTTGGAGCTTTCAATATTTCATTGATTAATGACCTCCCGTTGTTCATTGACCCATTTCTCCTTTTTGGTAATGACAAAGAAGAATATCAAAAACTTCACGAAGAAATAATAAACTATTTGGTTTTCTTAAAAGAGAAAGCGGCAACTGGAACTATATCTATTGGACAGATTAAAGCTTGGTATTGTTTTCCTGAAGTAAAACAAAACTGGCTCGGATATAGTTTATTTGGAAACGGAGGAAGTGGTTTAGGGGTAGATTTTGGTGACGCACTTTCTTCTAATATGCACATTATTTTTCGTGATTTAACCCATGAAACAATTACAACTACCTCACATTTAGAAAAAGCTGGTTTATTTTCAATTGGTGTAGGAAGAGATAATATTAGTGACTTCACTTGTAACTTAATTAAAGGTTATCTATTAGAATATTCGCAAAACTTTGCCATTACTAATTTAAATGAAAACCAAAAAAGAAAGCTAACTATAAAAAAAGCTTTTTTCGATTATCACTTAGAACGATGGATGCCAAAGGAGTTTACCCTTCCTTATTACGGAAATGACTACGTTATATTAACTCCAAGAGATATTTTAACTAAAGATGACACTTGGATAAATAATCATGATTTAATAGGTGATTTTGACAATATCTGTGACACTATTCCAAATGAGCAACTACGAGCTGAAATTCACAACTATCTTTTAAAAAGAATACCTAAAAAAGAAAATAATAAACAACCGTCACAGAAGGAAATGAATAAGGCTATTCATGAAACCATCCGACAATTTCCGACTATTATTGACTATTACATAAAACAGAAAGAAGAAAATAAGGAGGGAGCAATTAGTACGTCGGAAATTAAAGTTGACGAAGTAGAAGAAATTTTTGTAAAAAATGTGCAGGAATTGGTTAGGCAACTGACCTCACAAACTAATTTCTATTCTGTAGCTGAGACTGACTCCTATACAGCAGCTTTGAAACGAATAGAATACTTAAAGGTTTTTATTGAAAACAATGACGGATATAAGTTATTCTATCATAAAGGTCAACCTTTAAAAAGAGAAGCAGACCTTCAAAGAATATATAGGTTAACTTGGTTTGCGACAACCTTCGATGTTAATCAAGAGCCTAATAATGGACGGGGACCAGTTGATTATACAATTTCAAGGGGTTCAAGTGACAAAACTTTGGTGGAATTTAAACTTGCATCTAATTCTCAACTAAAAAGAAACTTGCTTAATCAAGTAAACATTTATGAACAAGCTAATCAAACAAAGAGTAGCATAAAAGTAATATTGTACTTTGACACATCGGAATATTTAAAGGTGACCACAATTTTAAAAGAACTTGAATTAGATACCGACCCTAATATAATTATTATTGATGCAGGTCAGGACAATAAGCAATCAGCATCAACAGTATAATTTACTGCAGCCAACAAGCGGCTTTGTAAAAGTTGGGTAGGAAGAAGTATACTCAACCAGAAAAACATTCATCAACAGTATCGGTACGCGGAGTTTCAGTTTTTCAAATACCGAACCTTAAAAAAGCCATCAAACGTTGTATGCTACAGCTTACACTTTATAAAGGCTATATCCTATTATCTTAGCAAATAAAATACGAATAGCAAAGAATGACTATGATAAAAAGCGCACTCATCTGCTTACTCCTGCTAACAATAAATGTAGCTAATTCGCAAATACAAAAGGTAAAAAAGGTTATTGATTCCTCTGCCCAAAAAGACAATTTTAATGGTGCTGTATTGATTGCAAAAAATGGAAATACTCAATTGCTGTCTTATACGGGCCTGGCAAACAGACATTATAACATCAAATTTTCTGATGAAACAAGATTTCATATCTTTTCTCTTACCAAAACTTTTACGGCTGTTTTAGTAATGCAATTATATGAGAGAGGAAAAATAAATATAGATTCTACTATATCTGCTTATTACCCAGAGTATAAAGGAGAAGCAGCAAAGAAAGTCACAATAAGAAATTTACTTACTTACAGCAGCGGAAGAGCAAACAAAGATATAAGCTCGCCTGAGCTTATTCACCAGGCATATGATAATACAATATGGGATCTTGATAGTTTTGTAACTACTTATCTATCCGAAAAGCTGGTGGACACGCCCGGAACAAAATTCAATTACAATAATGGCGATTTTATATTGCTCGGAAAAATAATTGAAAAAATATACAACAGACCTTATTCCCAAGTTTTGCAAGAGCAAATACTAACTCCTTTGCAAATGAATAACTCTGGTTTTCTGCATCATGATGATATAGTTAAAAATATTGACGAAGGATATGCTGCTCCCGATTCTAACGCGTTTGCACTATATATGCCCACCAATACTTATATCGATAATTTGTATTCGGCAGGAGCCATGTATTCAACACCAAAAGATTTACTTATTTTTGACCAGGCATTGTACAATCATACTTTACTAAAAAAAAAACTTTAGATACAATGCTTACTTCATATAAAGAGTTGGGAGATGTGGCATTTGGTTTTTGGGTTTATCCTAAACAATTCGGTAATGTAAACACATTGTTTGCAGAGCGACAGGGCGAAGGATATGGACACAGCGCCAACTGGGTGCATTTGATTGATAAAGATGTTACACTGATTATTTTATCAAATACTAAGAATATTCAATACTTAAATAAGATGAGGGTAAGGATTATTTCAGCCTACTATGGTCAATGAACGAATAAACAAAGCAGCACACAATAATGGCATTTGTGAAAGCACGGCTGACAAACAGAATTTGTACATTAGTAATTCCTCTCATCTTCTGTCAAGCTAATAATAGGCTATTCAGTATTAATTCTAATCTTCAACTTTATATATTTTCAATCAGCAGTCGGTACTTGGCAGACGTACACCTGCACAAAGCCCTGCTCGGTTGTACGCACCTTTTGCCTGTCTTTTTGTTTCAAAATGCTTGCTCTGCAATAGCCTTCATATTTCACATTTTTAGCTTAGGTATTTAAAAATTCTAAAATTGTGAATAAAAGTGACAATTAACTAAATAAAAGGGGAAAAAGCATCAAAAAACTTTTCACAATTTGGGGTACACCCTATAATTGTGAGATTGGCAGGAAGGTGATAGTCTTATAAAAATATAAAATGGCCTCTGTTTGCAGTTTTTGGGGTAATTATGATGATTTTGTAAGACTTGTAATAAAAACACCTTTTTATTATCTTTAAGGCCTTAGATTTAATTAATTGCACCTATGGACCTATTTGAGCATTTTAAAGAAACTTATCATAAGGAAAATGAAAGAACAAAAATTATTCAGGATGGATTAACCATACCTATAGGCATAATTTCAGTTCTTACTACTTTAATCACATTCTATTTATTCAATTTTAATTATTTCAGTTTCATCCTTGTAGTTATAATTTTTATTGGCTTAGTGGCTTCGGGATCCATTTTTATAGTTTTGGGTGTTGTTAATATTTACAAAGCCTACAATATTACAACGGTAAACCCTTCGCTTTCTTATAGGTATTTGCCAGTAGCAAAGGAGCAAGAAAATTACTTCTTAGAACTCAGGGAATATTATAAAAAGGAAGGACTCACCGAAAAGGATGTTGAAGCAAATGCCATGAGGGATTTCAAAGATTACTTACAGGAATTTTACGTGAAGTCTGCTACAAATAATACAGATATAAATTTAACCACTAATGATTTCTTAACTAAAAGCAAGGGTAACACTTTTATAGCTCTAATCTTGTTAATAAGTGCAGGCATCCCCTATGGCATTAATTATGCTTACAAACCTGAAAATATCAACAAATTTGAGATAATAAAATCTGTACCTTTACAATTAGATAGCAACACGATTAAAACTTTAAAACATGGATAATCCCCGCGAAAATTGGCGCAATGAAGAGGCGTTGGAAAGAGGCGAGATGGATACTAGTGGCAGTAGGCATACTGAAAGGTTGGGTTACCCCACACCGCCAGAAGGTATAGAGGTAAAAGGCGGAAGAGCTGTAAGGGGTGGGGGCTTAGTCAAAGATGATGAAGGTAAACTCGTTGTGCCATTAAGAGATAGAAGGTAACAAAATTGAAATATAGTTTAAAGCTGGATTATATGCCGGCATTTTTATTTTCTATTTTTCCTTGTTTTTGCCATTATTGAATGCAAAACATGATAGATTTTTAGTACTGGCTTTGACTGTTTAGATTAGGGCTAAAAGCTGATCAACTCATGCCGTTACCTTTAACAGAGGTGAACATTTCGTAACGATACCAGTCATTTTCTCCTTGGAGCTATAGATAACTAATTCACGCTCGATCTTCAATAACTTAGTCCTTTTCCTACTCCAAATCATGAAATTTTATTTTGTTTGGCTCCTGTAGCTAAATTCCCGGGAGAAATCCTGCACAGCGCGCTGGCCACCCCCGTACAGATCAGCAGTATTTTAAATAAACGGTCGTTTTAATAAAAAACAGAAATACACACAGGGGTTACTTTTGGGTTTATCACAAAACCGTAGAATATGTTGTACTCCTCGGCTACTAGCGGGATCGCAAAAAAGAAGGCCGCCGACAACGGTGTTTAAAAACTTCAAGGGGCACTTTCACACAGATGGGTACCATACAACTGCTTTTTTTAGCACTTTCGCTGGTGTGAATAGCATAAATATCTTTTTTAAATATTGGATTTTAAAAAACCAATGTAATCTCTTGCATTTGTAAAAGCGAAAACTTATCTTACTGGGCGGATATAATTAATTAGTACGTTATATCAGCTTTTGGCACTTTTTAAAGTATTTTCCATTTGATTAGCAGCCTCAAAGATGTCATATAATGGCACAGCATCTACTACGAGGTAGATATCAAGTCCTAAGTAGGAAAAACCGCATTCAGTATCTGTTAGTGAAAATTTTAAATCTATTTTGGAACAAATGTTAACTGTCCATTTACAGGTATGGGAAAGGCAGCGAAAATTAGTCAACCAAAACCATAAAGCTCAGCCTTTGAAGTCCTAACATAGTTATGGGGCAGAAAGCACAATAGTCCGTGGCCTTGATCTTTGCTTCTGAAAGCGTGTAAGATTAAACGATGACTATTTTCTTGGTCATTTATTAAAACAGGCACGAGCGACGAAACTAAACAAGCTTCAAATTGATATTCTGCAGAACAAGGCAGTACCAGAACCTTGTTGACAAAGGAGTAGTTAGTTCTATAAAACATTGGAACGATTGGTTACAATCATTGGTCGAAAGTAGTGGATCTTCAATGGAATTTATCAAAAGTGCAACAATGACCATTGAGTTGACTTAAATACAACTGTAATAATATATGCAAGTTCTGTGATGAACGCATTGAAATAGAAAAATTATAAGAAGAAGTTAATCAAAATAAAAACAGAACAAGCCGAAAGTTCGATGTATTCTTTCCATAAAATTAAAATTGTATTTTAATGAAGAAGATAATTAAATTTCTTTCAACAGCCATTTCTTATCTGCTTTACAAATGGCTGATTGTCATTATTGATTTAATCAAACGCATCTGTAAGGCGCGAGCAAAAGAGAAAAAGGACAAACAGGACATTCCAAGGCGCATTCGTAGAGCGTCAAAAAATAATTGCGTACCAATTCGCCATCCCAATTATCATAAGCCCGACCCGATGATTTATGACCAGTATTATTTAATGAAACAGGGCTTAGCTGTAACATGGGATAATCCAGACATTCAACTTTATTTCGAAGGAACTCCCATCGCATCTCATGCTTTACTTCCCGATACAGAATATGAGATTATTGCCCGGTGCTGGAATCTTTCTTATGATGCCCCTGTTGTTGGAATGCCTGTAAAATTCAGTTACCTGGATTTTGGGGCCGGGGCAACCAGTAACTTTATTGCACAATCTTCTGTTAGCCTAATACCATGAAAAAGGAATTTTTGATTTAAATGAATTAGCTATTGGATTTAGTTGGGGATTTTTTTTTTTTCTTTTCTAAGGAAAAAACGGATGATGAAATGATACAAAGTCTAAAATTTAAAGCATTAACGTGGGCAATAATGGTTTCATTTTCTTTTACTACTATTTATAATTACCTTTTTCTTAATTGGCGGTATGAACGAGAGCATGATAAAACCCTTCTTATTTCTGCTTATGAATTTTTTGCGTCAATGTTGATTATCGCTACAGCCCGCTTTTATTATCTGAAACGTCAGGCAACGTTAAATAAAGAGGAATGAAAAATCTTATAAAGGTAGAGAGGGCAAGGAATAATTTAACACAAGCAGAGTTAGCGGAAAAAGTGAGAGTAGCTCGACAAACCATCATTGCAATTGAGGCAGGCAGGTTTGTTCCTTCTACAGTATTAGCCTTTAAAATTGCCAAAGTTCTTAACTGCAAAACTGATGAAATGTTCGAACTTGAAGACAAGGATTGGCTGTAAGGTCAGAGGCTGCATTCTGACTAACATAAAAATCAGTATTGATTTTCAATCTATTAAAACTTTTAAACCTTTTATCCCCTCGTTAGCCAAGGAATTTATTTTCCTGCCAAAAAAGGGAGAATGGCATACACGGAAAATGTGTTTCTGAAGCAGCGGAATTTTATGTTACTTCAGCCTAACTGTTCTTCTGTTGATGATTAAAGATATTAAGTTGAGCCTTTGCAATCAAGCTGCTGTTTTAGAAACACCATATGTGCGCCTTAAATGGTAAATATAGTTGTTAGAAATAAGAAAGCCAGAGAGTGCAAGCCTCTTATGTGCGGGATTAATTACCCGAAGCATTAGTAAGCCACAAGGTGATGTGAAGCGATCCATGCACTGAAGTAAGCGGGACTGCAAATACCTGTACTGACGAATCCGCCAGTTGGACGGACATTTGATGCCATAGCCAATGAGATGAGTAAGCACATCATTACAAAGTACTAAACCATTGTACTTGGTCATGTAGATGCAGAAGGCTGTTTATCTTACCAGTGGAGAAGCTCCTTGTTTATTTAAACTAAAGGAGAAGTCAGCAGAGGTCATAGTAGTTGCAGATACGAGCTTGTGCCCTTTGGGCACAAGACAGGAGGTCTCACAAAACAGCGAAGGGCCAAACGTTAAGCTGCTTCCAATTCAGTAAGGAAGTTCAAATCAAACTTGCCAGCCTTATTTTAAATGAATTGCTTTAATAAGGTTTGATAAATTATTTATGATGGCCAACTTTTTGCACTTCTATTTTAAATTATTTCTAACAAAAACTAATAAAATGAGTACAAGTAACAAAGTCTTTGCTTTTATAATTACAGTGGCTTTAGGTCTAATGGTAAGCTGTAATACTTCTGAAACAGACAACAAGAGGACCAATAAAGATTCGATGAACAAAGACCAGGATAATGCATCGATGAGCGGTAAAGATGGTATGACAGATGTGTCTTCATGGCCTGAACGTCCACGGCTTGCTGTAAAAGAAATGACGGCCAAATATGGAGCGCCTCTTGAGGTTTCATCCGAAGCAATGATATGGCATAATGCGGGGCCGTACAAGCGCATAATGGTTACTAAAAAAGAAATTCCACACGACTTTCCAATGCCACATATGGACTTTTTAGAGCATACCATTTCATACAATGTACCTATCGATAAAATAGATGACCTTATTGCTTATGATGCAAGTATGACAATCAACAAAACGCAGGGCGAAATGTCAGCGCGATGCGATTTGGAAGGTCACAATATTTTAACCCTTAACCTTGCCCGTGATATTATTAACGGAACAAAAACTGTTGAGCAGGCAAGAGTAGCCTTTGGTGATAATGTAAAAATGGATTTTGGTGGCAAACATCCTGCTTATGTAGAGCAGCTTCAATTTACGCCACCTGCTGACAATGTACTTTTCCCCGATAAACCTATTGTTGCAGGCTCTCCTATGCGTGAGGTGCCGGCTACAGAAGGCACAGATGCCGAAGTACTTTCCTTTGTAGCAGCAGTTGACTTAAATGAAATTCTCGCCGCTGCAGAAGCACAGAAAAAGAAGATCAGTCAGCCTGTGATGGATTATGCAAAAATGCTGCATACCGAGCATGGTGCTAATATGGCAAAAACCCTCGAATTGGGTATGAAAATTAAAGTAACTCCAAGTGATACAAAAGCGGTGGACGCATTAAAGAAAAAAGGAGCAAGTGAACTTGCAATGCTAGTGCCGATGGATGGAAAAGATTTTGAAACAGGTTATGTAGATGCGATGATTAAAGGTCATACTGAGGCATTAGCTATGGTTGATAACCAACTAATGAAAGCTGCTAAGAATGACATGTTGAAAGCTCATTTAACGGAAACACGTGGTCATATAGCGATGCATCTTGAACAGGCAAAGAAACTGAAAGGGTAACTAATAATTTAAATTGAAACAATTTATAAAATAAACTTAGTCCCCTTCCTTTGCCTCTTAGTTGCGTCTTTTTTAAAAATAAATCATTTATGTAATACAACCAATTAACACCGGAAGAAGAAAGAGTAATTATTAATAAAGGAACGGAAAGACCTTTTACCGGCGAATATACCAACAATAAGGAAAGTGGCACCTATGTTTGTAGACGATGCAACGCTCCTTTATATCATTCAAAAGATAAGTTTGACTCACGTTGTGGATGGCCAAGCTTCGATGATGAAATATCAGGTGCTGTTAAGCATTTACCTGATGCCGACGGACGACGGATAGAAATAGTTTGTGCCAATTGCGATGGTCATCTCGGACATGTTTTCAATGGTGAAAGGTTTACAGCCAAGAACACAAGGCATTGCGTAAACTCTGTCTCAATGAAATTTATAAAAGATGAACAGTAGTAGCATTAAAACAGAGAAAGCAATATTTGGAGCCGGTTGTTTTTGGGGCATTGAATACTACTTTAAGAGAGCTAAAGGTGTTGTGTCGACATCAGTTGGTTTTACTGGTGGAGACACTAAAAACCCAAGCTATCAGGAAGTATCTACCGGCGAAACAGGACATGCAGAATCAGTGGAAGTTGTATTTGATCCGGGTGAAACAACATATGAAACATTAGCAAAGCATTTTTTTGAAATTCATAACCCAGCCTTAATTGGCAAGTCTGATTCTAATAGAAGAAGTCAATATCGTTCCGCCATTTTTTACATTACCGATGAACAAAAGATGATAGCAGAGAAATTGGTCGGAATGCTAAAAAATAAAAACTTCGAGGTTGCTACAGAGATAAGTCCGGCAACCACTTTTTATGCTGCTGAAGAATATCACCAGGATTATTATAATAAGAAAGGCAAAGAGGATTATGGCTACCGTTATAACCAAAAGTTTTGAAAAGGGGCTGCTGCCATTTCCCAAGCTGAACACAGATTGAAAGCGGTTAAGGAATGAGCGCACTATTAAAATAGGTTTTCTATTAATAAACGGGCAACCAGCAGCTAAGCTGCGGAAGCCACAAAACAATTATGTATGAAAAGATTACTGATTTTGGTTGCTGCATTTACTTTAAGTGCTGGCGTATTTGCACAAGACAAGATGGACAAAATGGATCACAAGATGGACAAGAAAATGGATCATAAGATGGGTATGATGAAAGATTGTGTAATGATGGAAGATGGCAAAATGATGGTAATGAAAGGGGGTAAAACAATGGCAATGGATAAAGACATGGCAATGAAAAATGGCACAATGGTGATGGCCGACGGCTCAGTAAAAATGAAGAATGGCAAAACTATGATGATGAAAGATGGTGATTGCATGATGATGGACGGAAAGATGACAAAGATGAAAATGGACAAGTCGATGCAACACAAAATGTAGAACAATGGCCTTTATGATAAGAGCTACCGTTATCTTAGTGGCTCTTATTTTAAACACTTTACTGTACTTAATTATAAAGTTTAAACTTCTCTTCCAAATCACACTTTTATGAAAGCTCTCATCATCAACTGCACATTAAAAAAGCCCCCTTCAGTCAGCAACACACAAGCTTTAATTGATAAAGCAGTAAAAATTTTACAGAAGGAAAACGTAGAAACAGAAGTTGTGAGGTTAGTAGATTATGATATAAAACCCGGCACATCAACAAACGAAGGCAATGGGGATGAATGGCCTTTGATACTGGAAAAAATTAAGCGTTGTGATATTTTTATAATTGGTACACCAGTGTGGGTGGGCAGACTTGCGTCAACAGCGCAAAGGATTATTGAAAGAATGGACGCGATATTTCATGAAGAAGGTTTTACAAACAAAGAAAACGGCCAATATTTTACTTATAACAAGGTTGCCGGTTGCCTGGTAACAGGAAATGAAGATGGTGCTCATTCATGTGTAGCACATGTGTTATGGGCAATGCAGGAGTTCGGCTTTACTATACCGCCAAATGTAAATGCATATTGGGTGAACAAAGCAGGACCAGGCAAAAGTTATATAGAAGCAGGTGGAGAAAGATACTTATACACCAACAAGACTTTGTATAATACAGTTTTTAATCTTTTATACTTTGCAAAGCTTCTTCAGCAAAACCCCATAACTACCAACCTTAAACACCTTGCAGAAGTAGCAAAACAGGAAAGTGATCCGGATGAATAAATTATGAATGATTGGTTTGAATGGATTTGTGTCTTGTAGAGCCTAATGGCTGAAGAAGGTTTTATTTTATCTGCAATGGTAATTGCGGATAAAACATTTTCCAAATCAGCAAACCAGATAACAGTATATGCCTGCTGCAACCATTGCTCTGAAGAAGATTTTTTTATTGACAAAAGCGCTTTTGCATTCATTCATCCCCATGATGCAGAAAAGGTTCGAGGCCTATTTCTAATCCTTTTGCAAGATGGCAAAGTCAAAATACCTGATTTTAGATTCAGGCACGCTGATGGCAGCTGGAGATGGATTGAAACTACCTGCTACCAACCTTCTTGATAACCAGGCAGTGAAAGGTATCGTAGTGAACTCAAGGGATATTACAGAGAGAAAAGAAAATGACGCAGAACGTGAATTGATCATTACAGAGTTAGTGAGAACTAACAATGATCTGAAGCAATTTTCTTTTTTCACTTCATATAACTTAAGGGCACCATTATCAAATATACAAGGCCTCCTGAACATAACTAATACAGAATCTTTAGACACTGAAACTAAAGAAATCTTTCGTCTGATAGAAGCTTCCGCCGTCCGGTTAACTCAGACTATTAATTATATAGGCAGGGTGCTTGTTTTTAAAAATAATGTAAATATTTCATTGAATTGGATTAATATTAAAAAAGTATTTAATGACATAAATGATATATTTTTCTCTGATGAAAATGATGTGTGTGCAACAGTAACAACAGATTTCGAAGTCCAGAAAGTTTACTATAATAAGGTATATTTAGAAAGCATTTTTACAAACTTAATCTCAAATGCTATAAAGTATCGGTCTGCTGATCGTACCCTTACAGTTAACATTTGCACTTTAAAAAATGAAGAAGGTGATACTATCCTCAAGTTTTCCGATAACGGAATTGGAATAGATATTACCCGAAATAAAACCCTGATGTTTGGAATGTATCAGCGTTTCCATGAAATATTGAAGGCACAGGATTAGGATTGTTTATTATAAAATCACAGATAGAAGCTCTTAGGGGTAAAATTGATATCGAAAGCGAAGTAAATAAGGGTACTGCTTTTTCTATCACCTTCGCTAACAGTATCCCTTCACTATCAAGGTAAAGCAATTAATTAAAGTATTAATTTCTAAAGATAGGTACCCGTTTTTCAACTGCTGATATTATAGGCTTAATTTAAATGCCAAGATTCAATTCCTTATGAAACCTTAGAAAAATCTGTTGCAGCAAACGTGAACATTTCTCTGTATCCTTGAATTGAAGTAAGAGTAAGCCGTAGATACAGGGAGCATACTTATCATAAAAGGCTTCAAATGCTTTATTATCTTTTTGTTGTAATAAAACAATAAGTTCTTCTTCTGAATATAATATTTCCACTGAATTATAAGACTGATTTTTAAGATTATTTGTTGCATTATTAATTCAAATGAAAATAGCTGGTTTATTAGAAAAAGAAGGGTCTGAGTCAACGACCTTACCTGCTACAGTGTTAGTGCCGTTAAGCTGAGCATAAGTTGCAAATAGAAACAAGTTAAATATTGAAGCTAAAATTATTTTCCTCACGTATCGTATTTTTATTGCACAAAACTATTGTGAGATTTTGACGGAATGTTAATTTTAACCCTAATCATTTATGATCAACATTTAAAATTATTTTTTTGGCAAACCGTTTACCAATTCTAGTAGAGCTAAAAACATGTAAGAGGTGAAAGCTAAAGAACATAAATTACCGTGGCTTTCTGAAAGGATATCCTATATTTATTTGTAAAATAAACTTCGTATAAAGCATTGAAGATGAATATAACTAAGTAAATTTATGGGTGTAAAGATTAGGGAGGAGTTTATGATAACTGCAAGAAAGCAGGCCAAAGCTCAAGGACGTTTTACAACTATAACTATAGATAAAAACTATTCATTACCAAAAAATACACTTTTGACACAATGGCTGTTGATTATGCTTTATATCATCCTAAGTGGCCGCTGATCACCCGCATTATCCGCTTTAAAAGGGCGCAAGGTAAATGTGAACGGTGCAGTTGTCAGCATGCCAGGCCACATCGCTCAACCAGTTACAGGGTAAGCCTTGCCACCGTCCATTTAAATCATAACAGGACAGATAACCGCTTTGAAAACCTTGCTGCCTTGTGCCAGGGATGCCACATGTGGTGGGACCATAAGCGGCACATGTACAACCGAAAATATGGCAAAGAAACATACTACCGAAACGGTGTGCTGTTTTCTATGGAAGAAATGAACATTGTTATTCCAAAGTTGAAGAACCGTCCAAAAATGATGTCATTGTTTAAACAGGATATGACCGGATCATTGCATTGGAAAACCTTATTTGACAATTGATACAGATAGGAATTGTGAAAATTTATCTTATAAATACTTGAGTTTTATGAATATAATTAATTTTATTAATTATTGTTTTTACATTAGAAAACCCAATGTTTCCCAATGAAAGAGCTACTGTATGATTTAACACCGCTTGCAGTGCTGGTAACATCACCGGATCCATTTGCATATGGAATGCGGGTAATACCGCAGTAAACGCTGCTAATAATAGATTAAACTATTTTAAAGCTCAATATTTTCTATGCTTGGCTACGAGCTATGAGCGGAGCAATTGTTTTAATTTGCTGAAAGGCAACCAGAGAATTAAAATCCTCTTTTGCGTTTTCTTTTAACTACAGGTGATGTTTCTCCGCTGTCCTGGCTGTTTCCGGTATTTAAAATGCCCTGCAACCCTTCCAGTGACAGTTCCATTATATTGCCCATTGGGAACAATTCAGGCTCTTTACCAGCTTTCTCTGCTGCCAAAGGCCCTAAAGTCTCACCTTGCTCTCTCACTTCAGCCGTGATCATCGGCTCCCGCTGCTCTCCTGCCCCTGTTTTTACCTGTTGACCAACTGTACTGCTCAATGCTTCAAATAAGTCCAGCTTAAGAACATCACTGCCCTTATACACCGCTTTATGGGTTTGATCTATGATAGCATAACCATAAGGCTTATCTTTTTCCTTACCGCTAAAAAATACAAACTCCAACCCGAACTTCTCCCCGAGGTGCTCTGTCAGCCTGCTTGTAAATTCTTTTGTTTTGGTGGTATATACTGCAGAGGCCTCTACTCCTACCCTGCTGTCATACTTAGCCGCATACTTGTACAGCCACGCCTTGATTTGATTGATATCCCTCATTGACTTCTCATCGCTGATTTTGCTCCTTACCTCCTCCTTGGACATAAAACCCTGCTGCCTGCCATTCTTATAAAAATAAATCAAAGGATCCTTATCGCTTACGTTATACCCTTTGCGCTCCATTAGAAGGGCCATAAGGGCCACAGAACCATATTTGTAGGCCATCACATCCTCCAGATCCTTTTTATACACCTGTGCAGGCTCTATTTGAAGTATTTGGTTCAGGACCTCGTGGGAGCGCTTATGCTCAAAGTCATGATTGACTTTTTTGCCGTCCACTCCTACCCTGCTTGTGACAATATGTACATGGTTATTATCCGTGTCTTTATGGGCATAGATCAATATCGGTATACCGCTATAGCCCATCTTATTCATAATCTCCAGCGCTACCTCTTTTAACCGCTCATGACTGTATGCTTTTTCCTTGCAGCTAAGCATAGCATGAAACTGCGGGTTCACTACTCTCTTGTTTCGTCCGGACCACTGCTCAAAATAGTGAACGAACTCTCCTTTAGAGATCTCTGTCCGTCCGTCCTGGTAATGACCGAAGTTCTCAAAGTATACCAGGTCTGCAGACCCCTGCCTTTGTTTCTTCTCATTATAGTCTACCCCATGAAAACTTCCTGCGGGCGCAAAGATTTTAAATACTAATTCCATAGCAATGTTTTTGACAATAAATCACGCAGCTCATCCCGGGTGGCTATGTACTGCTGCAGCAAAGAATTAAACTGCTTGAAATCACCTGCTTCCATCTTTTGACTGTTCTTAATTTGATGTATTGCTATAGTGCTTTGGTTGATATTATTTCCGATACTGTTCATCTCTCTGGTGAGCTTCTCTATGCTCTCAAAGATACCCTTATCATATACCCTATCGCGCACCGGCCAGCCATATAAACGTGCCTTCAGTAACTCTGTCAGGCTGATACCCTTGCCCTTGGCTTCGGCCTGTAATGCAGCTTTCTCTTTCTCTTTTATTCTGAATTTAATAATAGCTGACGCCTTTTCGGATTCACTCTTTTTGGTCATCGGTTTCTTTTTCTGCTTTACAAAAATCGAGTTGCGAGATTTTTTTCTTCCTCATGCGCTCCTGCAGACATGAGGCAAGATACCATTTGTGGACACAAAGGTACATCTTGCAACGATTTAAAGAAAAAGTCGTCATTCTTTTTACTAAAATGGTTTACTAAGCACTTTCGCTATTTTTCTTCGTTATTCTTCATTTTTTAGCTTCAGTTATTCTTCATTTTTCTTCACTTTTCTCCATAATTTCTTTTCTATTGATTTACTCTTCAGTTTTCTTCATTTTCCCTTATTATTTCTTTTTATCCCGACATTTATATTATTGTTCTTGTTACAGAAATAAAAAAAGCTACAACATGA
>JAABUK010004755.1_pt1 | contig 21805 bp, 22 predicted proteins | sample 5559141 | NCBI WGS metagenome assembly JAABUK01 (sample SAMN10711869, study PRJNA513367) | rock metagenome | isolation source: Antarctica rocks | place: Antarctica: Victoria Land, Pudding Butte nord | collected 2016-01-03
TAGATTGAGTCATGCACATGCAATCATGCTGTCAATCTGGTGAGTCATGCTGCATGCGTGTTCTGGGATAGCAATCTGTGTAATCACTCTGGGAAATGCAAACATGCTGGAAACTACATATGCCTATAGCTGTAAAGTGGCCTTAAGGGACATCCTTGCTTGGCTCCCATATAACACCTAAAGATCTCATAAAGTCCTTCTGACGTGCGTACAGCAGCGCTGTAGTGTGCGTACAGAGACTTGATGACGTCCAAAACCATCCCTTGGACACCCAAGTCTTCTAGCACCTGCTACAGCAAAGCACGCGGTACTGTATCGAACGCTTTTTTGGACTCAACAGGACAACAGTACAGCTTGCCACTCGCTCCCTTCTGCCTAGCCTGTTTCTGCTTGTCAATGAGTGACCTAAGAACGAAAGTAACGTCATTTGTGCGATAACCCGAAAGCCTGCTTGACCTCTGGGCTTTGACGCCATGCTCCCCTGCCCACGAGGCAAGCCCGCGCTCTCAGAGTCTATAATCATTGCAAACAGCTTAGCAGACACTGGTCCTACTGTGATGCCCCTGTAGTTGCACATGTCAGATTTTCTCCAGACTTAAAGCACTGCTGTGATCATACCAATGGACAAACATTCAGGGAAGGTAGTGGCAAGTGTGCAATTTCATAGCTGGGGGAGGCAGTCGTGCAGCAGGTCACCACCAGCAATGACCATATCTGCAGCAACACCATGAATGCCAGGACTCTTGCCATGCTTCAACTTCATAATGCAAACATGTGACTCTCTGCAGTGACATACACTCATCATCAGAGCTACTGGTTGCAGATACACCTGATGCTATAGACCTCTGTGGGGCTTCAGCAAGCTGAGCACCGTAGAGAGTTTGGAAAGCTTCTTTCTGCCCTGGTAGGCTGACAGGGTAGCTGTCTTGCTTTCTGGTCCTGTGAAGCTTTCACAAATGTCTCGAGTCTTTGTTGGATTTCTCTACAAGGTCGTCGTTGCGCCGCTGCATCCAGACCTGCTTCATCCTACTGGTCACAGAGTTATATCGGGTTCGTGCGACATTTATCTGTTTAGCAGTGCTTTGTGGGCGCTGTGATACATGCTTCTTGTGCTGATATGCATCTTTGCATGATTAACCTTACCAAGGCTCTGACTTGCGTTGCTGATGCACCACGCTGATTTCTGGGGAGCCCCGTATCATACTTGGCTTCCATTAAATTGACGCTGAAAAGACTGCAGCCTGTGAGACCACGCCGCAAGCTTACAATCAGCGTGGTGAAAGAAAAGAAAAGAAAAGACTTCGCACACTCAGCCAATGCCGTGCTCAATACGTCAACATCAGGCCACAGAAGAAGTACACAGTGCGTGAACAGCTCCTGTGTCAGATGCTGCGGCCATTCTCATCAAATCGGACTCTAGCAGCTATGTTTGCAGGTGACGTGCTAGACTGACTTTCACTAAGTGCTTCACACGGCATGTGCAGTACCAATGATAGATGGCCCGTGCAATAGTCATCAGCATCCTCATTCACTTCAATCAATCAGTCGTTCACATTTCGTGTCTTTAGGACTCATCAGGGGAGTCAATAGACAATAACTGGGAAAACAATATACACTAAGCACTAAATGTTCAAGGCGTTCGACAATAGAGCACCAAAGAAATTGCTGGCGTGATGCTGTAATGAAGGAGGGCGCTAGTACCGCGACGCCACACGCTCTACACTAATCTAGCTCTACAAAGTTCAGAAGCCAAGCTAAAAGTGGACTGGCCAAAACAGATCGTGTTTGAGCAAAACAAGTCTCAAGCTTGACATAACTGCCTACCACATTGGGTTGGCCAGTAGCCAGAAAAGTCGCCACTGAAGGTGAAGCCTGATGGAAAAGGTTGCAAAGGGATTGTTGCACACATGCAATGAGTAGATGCAATGAAATAGTCACTGGCACTATGCCCATGACAAGACCTGGAAACAAGTGTGTGCTTCCCAGTGTCATCAACTGGAGTTTGCCCAGCAGACTCGTGTCTTTGTATAGATCCAAAAGCTCAGGAGCCCAGATTTTGCTGGGATGCCGCGTCTATTCACAGTTGTGTCTGGGTTGCATGGGGTCTGGCAAATCATCTGCCTCATCCGGCACTTGTGGGGGTTCTGAAAGCCTGATACAGTCGTCATGTCCTGCAGTCCAGGCATTCATGTCTCCACAAACAAGAATGTCTGCCCGCCTTCCTTGCAACTGTAGAATGTCATCCTGTAAGCGCTCATATGGTGACTTCAGAGAAGACCTATTGAAAAGGGTTCTTAGCTGGCATGCAACAAACGCAGAAATTCACTTCAGGGCAATCCTGCACCACACATGTGAGCTTCAGCCAAAGCTAGCTGGGATCCTCAGCAGTCTTAACAAGCTCAACATGTGCATGCAATCGGTTTGACACATATACAGACACTCCTCCTAAGTGGCGTCCTGGTTCATCATACATAGGTTGACGTCAGTTAACAGAATAGCATGTGAAGTGAGGTACTACAAGCTGTGCACCATGTTCGGTCCTTCAAGTCTCAGTCAAACAAATAGCATGACATCATGGCAAAACAATGGTGCCAAAACATCAGCCTTGGCCCAGAAAACTTCCTCAACACTCAACAGAACATAAAAGAGGACCCCTGTAACAGGGTGGATAATACGCAACTCGACGTGCTAGCATGACCTTTTAGCTTCGCTCCGTCGCAACCCCTAGCACAGCATCCACTGCTACCTTGAGGTCTCCTGGTGAGTCCCCATCTGGGAGCTTAAAATTTCTAAGATGGCATTCAGCTCTTCCTTTTGGCCTGCCTCCTTGTCAGCCTCATCCTGTTTCTGCATAGCAGGCTCTGCAAGCTTGCATACTTCAAGCTGACCTGCTGCACCTGAAACTGCTTGTTGTCTCTATGGTGGTTGCACGGTCTCCTCGGCAGTGTTGGTCTGAGAGGTGCTGCTAATAAGAGCCAATTTAAGCGTTTCTTTCAATTGCTTGACCCTCTCCTTCAGCCGTCATGCTTCCACCTGAGCATCCAGATGTTGCTGTTGTATGTCAACTGCAACCTCTCTGCTCACCTCCTCTTTGCAAAATTGAATCAATTGATCCTGGTAGTCAACTGGTTATCACGCCTAACGGCGTAAGATTTTCTTTTCTGATTTTCTTTTCTTTCTGGTAGTCAACTTTTCCTCTAGTCCATCCAAGAAGTCTTTTGCAATCTGCTGTTGGTTTGCAAATAATTCATCACATTGTTTCTGTTGGCATTCAAGAGACTGCTGTAGCTGCTGAGAGATATCTTTGGTGCTGAGTGCTGGCTGTGTTGCACCTTGTTGCTTCTGCTTTGGGACTGTTGTAGCAGAGCTGAGGTAAAAGGTGCATTGCTAGCGTGTCAGGAGGCTAACTTCCTGCACTGTTACAACTGTTGGCAATCTGTCATTTGGCAGAATGTCCTTGTCTGTCTTGTCCACACGCTTTCACGAACTGATCAGGAGCTTTTTGTTGCTAGACTGCTTTACCTCGTCCCTGGTGATGAAGAAATTATATATAATGTCCTGGGGGCCACTGGGACCCAACAGACAAAAAATTAATTCATAGACAAGATTTGCTTCCTACAGTTGCTTCCTACAGGCAAAGCATTCCCTAAGAGAACCACCACATGTGTTTGGTTCACACAACGTCATGAACTCTGCAATAGTACAACAGTGCGGCAGGAGGCCTAAATGCTATTACCTGATATGGCTGTACGCTGGCAATCAAACACAAAGTGCTGCTCGTCCTCCACACGATCCATTGACTTGCACACTAGACACAGCCTGTCTGTCCTACCTAGGTGAACACCGTCTGCCCAGCGGCCTGTGTCTTGCCGCCGACCATGGCATCCAGTCCTCAACCTACTAATGAGACTTGTATTTGATGCACACTTGGCAACAGACAGATACTCTGATCAGGTTTGTACTCAGGCTGCATTGTCCAATATAACATCAAAAGGTGCTGTGCTGAACATCTGCAAAGTACTCAAATGCATGCTGATGCTTAGCCCTGTCTACAGCAGATGCAATGTCAGAACTGTGAAAAAGCTGCTGCTGTCCCCAATGACCATGCAGAAAATCTAGGTTATGCTGCCAACTGTCTTTGATTGCTGTCTGATCAAAGCAAAGCCATCAAGCATTGCAAACTTACGTCCTATGATGATAACGCAGAATCTGCTGCCAGAAGGAAACTTGCAATGAAAAGCGACCCAACTCAGCCAAGACCACATGGTTTGCTGTAGACATCCTGACACCCAAAAGACGTTTTATAAAGTCCCGATGTAAAGCTGCTGCGGCTGCACCACACTTACCTGACTATAGTGTCCACTCCCCAGACTTGGCAAATCAATCAATTTACATTTCTTGTCTTTAGGGTTAGGTCCCAAAACATGTCAAAATATTGGATATTATACTGATGAGTCAGGGCAGTCAACAGAAAATAACTAGGAGATTACTGAAAATGTTCGAATTTGAATAATACATTTCATTCAATACTGTTCTTGAAAAGACAGATGTGGGCCTTAAAAGGTCCACCTTTTTAGTCAAAACCCAATGGGGGCAAGCGGAATTTCTGGGGATGGAGACGACCCCTTGATTTCGAAAAGCCGATTCGAGGCTCCGGTAACGAAAAGCCTGTTCAGGCCGGAACGCTGATCGCTTGCAAACAGAGCTCTGGTAATGGTGCATGTTGGTAGGAAGGTGTGGAGGTTGCCTGTTGATCTGGCACGACAGCAACCGGACCGGAAGTGGTTCCGTGCGCCAGCAAGGCGTTGATTGAACTGTACCGGTACCCTCGAACCACCAAAATCGATTTCGATCCCCGGAATCGGCTTAGGGATCGTTTGCTTGCCCCCATTGATCAAAAACCTAAATCTGTGATGTCTGATGCGCTTCATAGCATGTACAGTATGTATAGTGTGTATGTATGTGTACAATGCATAAGTCAAATCCTGTCTAGGCATGGAGAAAGTTATTTGTACATCGTTGCACAACCAAAAATGACTGTACAGGTCAGCATAAAACAGTGATAAATCAACTTGAGTTGCCAAATGCCTCAGTGTATATGTGCCTGCAGCTCCTGAAAGGTCGGTACAAAGACTCTGGTTGCACTAAATTTGGACATGTGGAGCTCCAGTTGCCCCGTGCCTCTTGCGTGTGCATATCTTGTCAGCGTGGCGGATCCGGAACTCCAATGAAGATCCTCTGTAGAAAAGCTTGTGGCCCTTCAGGGTGTCAAAGGCTGCAGCCATGTCTTGCCTTTGCTTTTGCTGCAATCTTGTAAGATCATCGTCGTGTCTGACGCTGACTTGCTTCAGATGCTTCACATTTTTGAGGAAAGCATGCTTGTCAGTCACTAACATGTAATGCACACGTATTGGACGTGGCCTCTCCTGATCTTGGCTGTATGTACCCAGCCGTAGTTGCTCCCATTCAAGATCTTCCCAATGGTGAGCATCTGGCATACACTTGTCAAGGAGTACAAGACATGTTCCCACTCCATCGTCTTCGTCTTCTGCTGGCTCTGGCATGTTGTACACAAGCAGGTTGAGCTGCCTCTCTCCTCTGTCCAGAGCCTCAGCCTTTCGGTGTTACTCCCGTAACGTTTGCTTGCATCTCTTGAGCGAGAGCTCTACTTCTGCCAGCCATTTTTCAAACTTGTTGCATTTAGAAGACCTGGCAGGGGAAGCAATAGCTTCCTTGAAGCTCTTAGCAGGTGTTGGTGTACGCGTGGTTGTAAAAACAGGCGATGTGCTGCTGGAGGGCTGTGGTTGAGCACTGTTCAAGTCTTTGACACCGCGAAGTACGCGGCATAGTAGTGCTACTAAGACATCAGGCTTGGCTACTGGTTCAAAATCGCCACAGTCCACCTCTTTCCATTCCTGTTGAAGCTCTGGCTTCGTGTCATGCCATGCAGACGTCGAATCTGCAGCAGCAGATCGTCCTGACGTCTGCCGGCGTCGCTGGCGCAGTCATCGCGGATTGTCACAGCTGTAAGTGCGTAAGGCAGATTTAGTTCATTGACCACGTGAGCCCGTAAGATGAGTCATCGGCATACCGACCTCTCGACCTCGACGTCAGCGACGTGAGAGACAACATATGCGTATCGTGTCTTGATATACCTGTAGGTCTCGATACAGATACCAGAGCACTCGCTTGCGAGTGAGCAGCTTTCCCGTTGCTGATTCTGGAGACACTGTGTACATACCACGTGGGGGCCAAGGGTGACCAGTGGGCCGCGAGGCTGTGTGACCTCATTCCACAGCCCAAACGTTTTCCTACAAGTATAGATCACCTAGAACAGCCACAGCGCGCCTGTGGGTGGCACTCAACACCGCGAAGGTTGTTGCCGACGTGACCGGCTGAATATCAAACGATATGCCAAGCGTGGAACGGATGTTGGCGTGGACAGGCGTCTAACGGGTATTATCTTGGCCGGTATGTGCCATTGTATGTACGTGTTATGGACAACGCGGAATGTTTGTGGGCATGATAAGTGCAGCTTTGGCCTAGACTGAGTGGCTCACAGAGTGGTTAACAGAATCATGCTTGTACCAAAGCTGCATTTGGCAGCCTGTTGCCCATGGATTCTAAGCAGTCACCTTGTCCACACATACTGAACAGGAGTTTGCTGCCTGCATTGCAGGGCTTCTTGGACACTACACGTTTGGCTCTTGAGGTCATGACTGTTGCACAGGCAGCATATCTTACTGCCATCTTTGCGTGCTTATATGCAGCGCAAGCTGCAACTTTGATACAGAATGTCATCAGCATCAATGGCACTTATCAGCAGTCAGCAGCTCTGCCAGCGGTATGTGTGTTGGTTGGGTCATCATCATGTTGGGGCATTCATGATGGTCAGCCTGTTTAGTGTCGCCTGCACATGATCACGCAGCCAGTTACGTTTGCGCCAGCTTCTTTGTGTTCAAGCAAGACCTGCTGTAAGCTGACACTTGATGTCTTGCGTGCCATGGTCTGCTGCATTCACGTTCAGGGCTGCTCAGGGCAAGGCTCAAGCAGTTTGAGAGCTGTTTTTGCCTGCCTTTCACATGTTGCGCCGCATTGATGCTACGCAATGCTACGCATGTGCAACACTTGTGTGCAGTGATGGCTTGTTGCAATGCACAGACACGCAGCATGCTGTACCTACAGGCCACAGCCCAAACGTACCGGATCATCACGCCAAATCCATCTGGAATTTACTACAATGTCAGAATACAGGTGAACCAGACTGCAGGCCATGTAGGGTTCTACTGCAACCCCAGCTGGGGTGGTCAGCCTCAGACAGGCAGTAACATTGCTCAGTCAGGCAATGCCGTCTGGCAAACAGGTATACTCACAGTGTCAGAGTGCTCAAGCTAAGCATCTGCTCCTAGACATGTGCATACCATGATACAGATGTACAGTTGTGGCTGCCTGGCTGCAAGATACAAGACGCATGCACGTGTCTCCTCCAAATGCTGCTGTCTGATGCTTGTATACGTATAATCCAGTCATAGCAAGCAAGCTGCAGCGGCTGTTGCCTTGTCAAATCTACATGCCATGGCAGCAAATTTCATGCAAAGCCAAACAAGTATGTGCAATAAGCGTGGACTGATTGTGTCTGGTACTGTCTTTCATTTAGTACAAATACAGTGTGTTCTCCTGCAGACGATGCGTGGTTTGACAGCTTAACCATATCAGCAAATGACGCCTCATATTTGCCTACCAACAGCAGTACAACTTCTGCCATTCTGACTGGCCTCAGCACCTCCACATCAAACTATCAGCCTGCATTCAACTGCTCGGTACGTGCCTGCACACAATCCCTGCCAGCCACCTTGCTTCAATGCTGCCTGAAACATGTTGTTACCTGCTGCTGTGCTGCCTATAATAGCAAGTCACATTTGAAATCTGGGAGATAAAGTTGCTATTACTGTGCTTCTTAAACATGGTCGGACTGCAGCATGTGTACTGCAGACTGCCTTGTGTATAGCTGACTGTTCAAAGAGGTTCTCCTGCTGACGCCTTGAATTGTGTAGGCAATCAATCCGAGCGTTGTCAATGCCGCAATGTTCACTCTGACTGTCACCTTTGATGCCAACAACAATACGCTGTTACCTTCAGAAGTTGAGGGCCTGACCACCATATATGAAAGGTAGGCTGCCAATTTGGTTGTTCCAGAACAACTGTGTACAATGGCTCAAAGTAGTGCATTGCAATCTTCACAGCTGCATTCTAGTTTGCCCTGAGGTTTATACATTATTTACCTGCAGCATTCTGGTTTATGGAGCACAGCTTGGCATTGAGATGATGACCTGCTCACCAACTGTTTACGCTGCATGCTACTTGCGCATGACTCAGCCTGTCCTTGTGCATATATGGTATGTATGTTTACCAAGCATGTTAGGCAACTATGAAGCCATAAGCTGGGTGATGCAGCTGTTGCTCTGGCGCAACTTCTTGTTCAGCATGGAAAGCCAAGACGACGCAGCTTGGGGAGGCCTTGTACACCAACTTCTGCCAATTTGAGGGGCAGTACTGCACTGCATCAGGTGCCCTTACCTTGTATGCAGATACCAGTGGATGCTCTCTGATGTGCGCAGTTGCACCAGATAAACGCATGCGTGCTGCCCCACCTGGCCTACACAAGTGTTACGTTGCTCTATCAAAGTTCTGCTTGGACACTTTTGTCTTGTGCACAAGTGACACTTAAATTGTGTTGTACAGCCAGTCTAATGAGCCATCTGTCTCTTCTCGCCATGTGTGTCATGGTGCAGAGAACCCCTTCATTGCAAGAAGCACTTGCATCCCATTCCTGCACAAACAGTACTTACCTGTGCTGGAAAAAACACAAAAGTTGAGCTGGTACATCTGATGAACCCTGAACTCATTGAACATGCATGTGTTGTGTTGCAGGCCATCTTCAGCAGCTAGACTTGACGTCATACAACATGCAGTGCGCCTTTCCCATATCATCACTGGATCTATTCTCCTCCATGCAGACCCTCATCCTGTCCAGCAACCCTAATGTCACTGTAAGCGGCACTTGTCTGTCATAGCGCATCAGATATTGTTGATTCTGCTCTTTTGAAAGCTGGCAGCTGGCGTGTCAACTCAGCTATCCGTACTCTTGGAAGTTCCAATGCCCGCTGGCTCACACGCCTCATTTGGCCTCCGTGATATTGACTGCTTCTTTGGTCAATCTCACAACTTCAAAATCAGAAAAGGATGTGACACTTCAGCCACAGCATCTGGGCGGCAGTTGTACATCATGCGAGGCACAAGCCGGTGTCAGCAATCCGGACTGTCCCTGGTGTAACAGCGCAAGTTGTGAGCTTGTGCTATGCTTGTGACATGCAGAAGGTTGAACAGTGAGGTGTCTTGAGCGACCTGCCATGGTCAAGCATCTAATTTCCCCCCCACATTGTGCTGCAGACAAACCTGGGTTCAATGATGTCAGTGATGGCTAATATGCATGGCCTGCAGCATTTGGAGCTGAATGGCAACATTGGCATCTCTGGCCCTCTAGCAGACTCCAGCCCTTCCACCTCTTCAGGCCTGTGCTCAGTCATTCAGGTATGCAATACATTCTTGCAATCAATCCATTGATGCATGATAAGCAGGTGACAAAACTCCACAAAATACCATGGTACTGCCCAGTTGGCTTGACTGGCAGCATATACAAAGTTTTCAAAACTTAGTTTTGTGCATACCCTCTGTGCTGCACAAGAACACTGCAGCTGGCGCTCTGCTGTCTGTGCACAGGCTTGACATGGTGACTTCTGAACTGCAGAATGGGCTGCAGTATTTGGACTTCAGCAACATGGACCTGACAGGCAGCCTGCCCAGCTGCCTGCTGAGTACCCCTGGTACGTTGTCCCAGATTGGCTTCTCCAGCAACAACTTAACTGGCACCATCCCTGATGTCATCCCCACCAACACCTCCTTGTACTCCCTGGTGCTGAACAACAATAACCTGACAGGAAGCATTCCAGCCACACTGGTGAATGCCGGCCTCCTCACCAGCCTGGACCTGTACTCAAACAAGCTTGCAGGCAGCATTCCGGTTGACTTTGGTGGCGGGATGTATATGCTGCAAGCAGTAGTTCTTTCTGACAACAACCTCACTGGTGAGCAAGGCACTTCTGTTCACCTGCCTCCATGCTTTGCTTGGATGACAACATATCTTGGCCAGCTGACCAAGCTGTGAGGCATGATCATGCTGCTGTGTTCTGACATGTCTTTACAAGGTTAAGGTGCGAGTTGCATTTCAGCAAACTGTGCTGTGCTGCAACATGAATGGACTTATGTGGCTTTTTTGGCCACTTTGAATTGACATATCATTGGATGTAGGGGTTTGCGTGGGTCAGCAGCGTGTCATTGTCAATACTCAAATTGCAAACGAGCTTAAGTGGCAGAGCTGGCTGAGTGCATGCAGGTACATTGCCCAGCCCACTGGCTACCTCCATCAGCGCCACCTACCTGGATGTAAGTGCCAACCAGCTGACAGCCCTGCCAGCTGAGTGGACTGCTGGTTTCACCAATGCGACTCAGTCTAGCTTTGTCAATATCTTTCTTCAACAAAATCAGATTCAGGTCTGCTTTTTGACATCCACCTTATTGACTTATATTCAGCTTATGTCATTTGCAAGTAATATTTTGCAGTTTTATCATTTAGCTGCTAATTTTTACATTAACAAAGACAAGGTGGTTGTGAAATGGCAACGTCAATGCACTGCTGTCTTGGCGAGGGCCGTGAGCTGTGTACAATGTCTCCTTTTGCCAGGGATAGCACCATGGCAAGGGGAAATGTCGTGTCTTCATTGTTTGCTGCGCTCTATTCCTATATGATAATATCACAGGATGTTTGCTGTATGCAATGAGTCCTGCTGGTCATGGTGATGATGCATTGCCATACATCAGCAAGGCACAATTATGTCTGATGCACAGTTGTGCCAGGCACAGATCCTGCCTGAAGTCATTGTAAGAGCAAGGCACAAATTTTGCTGTTTTGCACATTCTGTTCATGCCTGCAGAGTCCATTCCCTACCGCTGTGGCAGCCTTCCCAGACTTGTTACTCTTTTATGCCAACAACAATAATTTAAGGTATGCTCTGAGCTTGATGTGCTAAAGTGTAAGACACCCTTTTCACTCATCTCAGTCAGGCGCTGATGACACTTGAGATAGTTTCCATGTTCACATGATAGAGTCTCCCCACAGCCTGCCTTCTGTGTGTGGTGTGCTTGGCGTTTGAGTGACAGCAGTGTTTGGAGCAAATTGCCTTGGTGGCTGCTATATCGTGTGTGACACTAAATGAACCTTTGATGTGCAGTGGCTCCTTGCCAAATGCCAGCCGTGTCTTCCCTCAGACTCGGGTGCTCAGTCTAGCCTACAATAACCTCACTGGCTCTATCCCGGCTACATTCAATACTGCTGGCCTCTTTAACACGTCTCTGGTGAGCCCTGAGTGTATGCTGCAAAGGCATAGCACCCACAGTGTGATGTGAAAACAAGTATGTGCATTACAAAAAGTGTTGTGTTGACTGATGGATTCTGTGCTGCTGCACTTTCAGGTATCAGACTATGACCTGCCAACAATGCCTGTCATGCATGTCCTGCTTGGTGCAGAATGTGGCCCAGTTGACTGGCTTGCAGAGCAAGAACGCCTACACGCTATTATTGACACAACTTTCAGGAATTGCCAAGCTGCATTTGCTGCAGGGTGCTGTGTTGGTGTCACCCACCACAGCGCTAAGTCAGGTCTTCAATGTTTCTCATAACAATTTGACTGGCTCAGTGCCATCCTTCCTGGCCAGCTCCAAGGTCCCGTCTTACACCAAGCAAGGCATTTCTCTGGTGGTAATGCTCTCTGCAACTAGCTGCTTTGCCTTTCATGTGGCATACTGGCTGTAGCAGAGCTGACCATTAGGCCCCTGGCCTTAGCGCAGTGGCAGTATGAGCTCCAGGGTTTTCGGTCAGTTCACGGACTACAAAATTTACCCTTCAAGCGTTTGGTGATGTTGCATCGCACCATGTAATGTTCACAGTCTCAAATCACAACCTGGACAATATCTGATATGCACTTAGGATCATGCAACTTTGAAGGACTGAGCCAAGTTTGATATCTTTGGTGGTGTTGCAGGGTAACGGCATAACAGCAAATTGTGGGAACAGCTCCTTCAGCTACCTGGACGTGTGTGACAGCCTCCTGAACACCACTGATGTGGTGCCCAGCCCATCACCTACTCCTACCCCCACACCAACTGTTGCTCCCACTGTTGCAGCTAAGCCTGCTGCAACTGTTGCCCTCACACCAGCCGTCACTCAGCCAGCCACCACTGTGAACGGAGTTACTACAGACAGGTAAGGTGCCACACCAGTAGTCACCTCCTTTTGTCACTCTGCAAATTGCGTAATGTATGATGCCGCCTGAGCCTCTCCATGAGACCGAAAACTCAAGATAGTAGATTGCTGCGTCAACCTTGCAAGAGTTGTGCAGCCGGTGCACAGAGCTGCATACATGTGCTTCCTCAGCAGCTGCTGTTGCGTCTTGCCACCGTTGCATTTGTGTGTCATCCATTCTGGGCATTTTCTGCTCCTTTGCAAATGCCCTGATCATGGAAAGCAAGTCTTGTGCTGCTTCAGTGGCAACAGTTCATCCGCTTCAACCAGCAAGAGTGGTGTTGGTTCTGGAGCCATTGCTGGAATCGTTCTTGGAGTCCTGGCTGCTCTTGTCCTTGGCACAGTTGCCACAGCCCTGTACATCAAGCAAAAGCGCACACACTCCAGGACCCTGCTACGCATGCAGTCTAGTGGTGGCTTCTCCAGATTTGAAGATTTTTAGTAGGCCAAAGGTCTTTGGAATTCCGAACAGCAAAGTTTCTGTCGTTTGCTGGGCCGAGCAGAGCTTCAACTAGTCGCGTTCCTGAACCGAGCAGCTTGTCATCTTGTGTCTGTCCAATTCTAAGCTTGCCAGCTTGTGATTCTGCATATAAATCAAAATTTCTGTGCTGGCTTAGCTAGACCTGGCTCATAGGTCTGCAAAGTGGCAGGCTCAGCAGCCAACAGTATGAAGGCACAAGGCAAGTATACTCATGTGACGTCGCATGGTCCAGGCCAAACTTACGTTGCAAATCCCTTACATAATTTGGGAGACCATGGCTATGGTGAACAGAGTATGGGAGCGGATGAAGTTGATGTGAGCCTGCCTGCCGGAGAGAATCAGCTTATGGCGTAGGACTGACACGGCCAAGTTTTGGGGTGTACTTGTGTGCAGATGCCTGTGTATTGATGCTGATCAGCAAATCTGTTTGTTCATCTGCGTCACATCATTCTGTGCCTATCACTTTACAGTGATGTAGGGTTGTGTGAATGACACAATACGCTGTGTGGCTACTTGCCTTGCTATCAACAGATGTAGTTGAACCTTTGCCTGGACACTCCTAGTTCAAAATTGATGCATGATTCGTATGTGTTTTCCCACAGCTTAGAGCGCCTGCCTGGCTGCTGTATTGCGTGTGACACAACGAAAGAACTTTCGGCGTGCAGGGGCTCCTTGCCGATATCTTTCCTCAGACTCGGGCGCTCAATGTAGCCGACAGCATGTTCACTGGCTCGACTCCAGCAACATTCAGTACGCTTGGCTTCTTCAATATGTCTCTGGTGAGCCACGAACTTACCGACATACCCGATTAATTTTAGGGCTTCGCGCAATTTAGCGCAGGCCCTAATAAATATATGGGTTTCGAGCAGCATCGAGCTCAATAAAAACAGCATCGCGCAGGCTGATCGCGCAGGGCTTATGCGTTTTAGAAGTCATAATTACCATGACTGCTACGCTTGAACGGTTGAACAGAACACACGTTCCGGTGGGTGCGCGATGGTTGCGGAACGGCATGCGGTATTTGTGCGCGGTGAGGTTGCGGTCTGCAGCACCCATAGCGTGCTTACAAGTATCTGTTGTGCACTACAAAGACTGTGGTGCTGACAGACGGATGTTGTGTCTGATCAGTTGACGCCCTGCCGACAAAGCTCGTCATGCAAATCCTGCTTCAGGCGCACTGACGCGCAGGCCTTTGCCCAGCTGACTAGCACGCAGAGCAAGCATGCAAACGTGCTTGATGTAAATGTCAGCAATGGCCAAGTTGCGCTTCCTGCCGGGTTCCCTGCAGGTACAACCGGTGTTATGTTGGTGTCACCTAACACAGCGCGGAGTTCTAGGTCTTGATTGTTCCCATTGAAACCTGACTGGCTCTGTGCCATCCTTTCTGGCCAGCCCTAATGTCCCGACTTACACTGAGCAAGGCATTTCTTCGATGGTAGTGTTCGCTGACAGTTCCTCTGCCAGCCACCACTGTGCACGGAGTTGCCACAGACAGGTAAAGTGCCATGCCAGTAGTCACCTCCTCTTGTCTCCATGCAGTGCATTGTGCAAACTATGTTCCTGTGACCTTTTGTTCATGTGAGACTGAATGTTCAAGATTGTAGCCCGATCTGCTTTTGTAGACAATGCTGCATCATGAAACTTGAATTTGAAAGCAAGAGCTGTGCAGCTGATCTGCGGAGCTGCATGTACGAGCTTCCTGCGCAGCTGCTGTTGCTTTCTACTCTGAAGAGCGGCAGTGCTTCTGCTCCAATTTTCACGGCTTTATCATTGAAAACAAGGCTTGTGCGGCTTTGGTGGCAACAGTCCAACTGCTACCACCAGCAAGAGTTGCATTGGGTCTAGAGCATTTGTTGCCGAATTGTTGTCAGAATCCTTGCTGCCCTTGTCCTTGGCTCAGTGGCCAAAGCCACCTATGTCAAGCAAAAGCACACACCCCAGCACCCTGCACAGCATGCTACGTATGCAGTCTACCAGTGCTTTTTGCAGATTTGCAGATTGCTAGAAGTCACAGGTCTCTGTTTTCACAAGAACATTTGTATTGACAAATACTTGTCCAAAGGACCATCGAGATCATAGAGATCAAATCATTAGCGTCAGCAGAGCCTCATTGCGCATCAACTTGATGTTGGCCAGCTTTTGAATTCATGGTGATCTATATTATTCACTTGAGAGTGCAGCCATGCAGCTATTTCTCAGGGACAGCATGCTCATGCGCAATGCATGCAGCCGTGTGAATCTTAAATGTACGGCAACGTCTGCATAGTGGCATTGTCGGTGTATGCAGTAGACACTGTAGCAGAGCTGAGGTAAAAGGTGCATTGCTAGCGTGTCAGGAGGCTAATTTCCTGCACTGTTACAGATACGTGCATGCACCATTTTGCTGCCAATTTACTGGCACTTGTTACCCACAGCATGTTTGCTTTCAGTTTTGGTCACAAGAAAGGTATAAAGAAATATACGTGTGAGGGGGATGTACACGTAGTAGGGAGAGCTAAGCTAGCAACGTAGTTACAAAGATATTGGCTTGATGCTTGGAAGGCACCAATCAGAGCGCAACAATAATTTATCCTCTCTGGTCAGTTGCAATGCAATTACAAATGTGCAAGGACTAATCGCTCAGCTCAGCTTCAGCCGGTCACGAGTGCATGTGTGCCTGCAAGCCCTGCTTGTGCCTATGTTCGACTTCGAGCGTGTGTCTGGACCCTGGGACTGTCTACGCTTCCTCCTTCCACCTGTCATAAGACCATTTCTACTTGCCTTCTACAGGTATTTCTCGCCACATACACCTCCTATCGCGCCTGATGCACAACTGCTCGTTACCGGCAGCGTTTTTCGACAGATCCATCATCCAACTCAGCCTCAGCTCAGCTCACTGACAGCGGCATGCGTGGCTCGGCTTGCCCATTTGTTCGCAGCCGCATAACACAGCCCATTTCTCATACTTGCTTTTCTGTTTTCGCTACTTTCCCGCAGGGCATTCTTGCATCCATACTCACACATATAATGTAACTTGTGCCACAGAAAGAGAGAGAGAGGATATTACATCTTCAGCCAACCAACTAGGTTGTACAGATGTGCCAGGGTTGTCAGTAACCTGGTCAGATCATCAGTACTAAGTGTATATCATGTCTAAACAGTCTGAAATGAATTTGTAAACAATCATGCGCTCCTTCTGGGCAAAGAAGGATTGCATTGAAGAGGTTCGGGAACTGAAAAGAGTGTGATACTTGTCTCTGAGTGGCTGGAAAATTGGCGACTTGGCGCACAGACTTGGCGTGATTGCTCGTGCGGGTGAACTGCAGGGAGCGCTAAAGGACTAATTGCGAGATGGGGAACCCATGCGGGCTGGAAGATGGAGGATGCTGCACCTATTATGTCGCACGTGTTTCACGTGGACAGCCCACGCTTCGCGCGGCCAGGCTCGTTCTGACCAGCGGGATTCAGGATAGCCTCGCTACCTGCGCGTCGACGCTTGTTTTCGCTTCTGTGGCCACCGTTCGGGCTGAGACGGTGGTGAATCTGGACGCCGTTGTCCCTGACTAGCGCATCTTGCACACAAAAGACCTGGGTACATGATGTGAATTTTAGCCGTGACTGTCTGGAGTACAGAAGCGTGTCTGAGTGCGCAACTGTCAGGCGCTTATGCCACCCGACACCGAAGCGGTACGAGATCTCAATGCAATCGTGAATCTAAGGAACATGTTACTCCTTCGGAAAGTGCTTAATCAAACTGTTCGTTTTTCAGGCAGGGGGGAGCCGCAAGTACGACCTCGAAAGCACAAGCTGGACGGACAGTAGTTTAGCAAGCTCAGTTCCCCTTGGCTTGGATGAGCCCTCCTCTGCTGCTCAAGGTCGCAAGTCAGAGTTGTGTTAGGTGACAAGTTGTTCTCTGGCGCTGACAAAATTTGCTAATTGCAGATTCCCCTGAAGCCCTATTGTCCTCCTTAGGCAGGTCCATGGACAGCTTGCCTCCAGAAATGTCCCACAGTGTGAAGCAGGGTATCATGTCCACAGAGCTATTGCAACAATGGCTGCACTGGGAGCAAAGATACCTGCTTCGGCAGTTACTACGCTTTCCTGGTACCCCTGTCCTGGCCTCTGGCTGTGTCAGAATCTGGTCTCATGTGAACATATGCAGACAGCGTGCTTAAAAAGTGACAATTTGACTTTTTTGGTTGTCCTTGCAATAACGCTTACTTCCAGCTTTGAATGCATGGTCCTCACTAGCATGACGATTTGCCAACATGGCGCTCCATGCGTTGCAAATTGTGGCAGGATCACATACAGGTTGTCAACCTTCTTTTGGAATCCTTCAAAGAGTAATTTTAGTGGTTTTTGGCATGTGATCAATGTTGTTAGCTGGCTAAAGCAATCTGTCTCTCATTTATCCAGGCATGAGGGAGAGGGTTCTCGGAGATGCAACATTTCTACTGAAACTGGGTGTTGAGGCTGGCATGGGGGTCATTACAAAGTTACTTGCTGAGCTGCACAAGCGTCCTGTCAAATTTTGGGGCGAGCTAGACCTTGTCTTTGCAAATGTTGTCGTGTCTCTGTTAGCTGATGTGGCACTCATCTGGATTCCAGCACCCCAAGTCAGCTTAACACCAAAGGCAACTAGTCACCATCAAGAGGCTGTCAAGAAAGGTTCAGTCAGACGCTGGCTTGCAGGATGCCCCGATAACGCCTTCCAGGTAATCATGTCATATGCTGCACCTGATACACAACTGATATCAGATGGCCTTACGTGTTTGCTGTCTGAGTACATGGACAAGTTTATATGTTGTTCTGAACTGCAACATGTTGTGCAGCTGCTTGCAAAGTCTCACAAGCAATGTGGTAGGTACAACACAACTGACACACGCAAGTTCTGATCTTTCAGGTCGTTCAGAAAGGCAGCCAACAGTACAGCACAGCGCAACGGTGGGCGTCTATCATCATAAATGGTATTTTGCTGTTCGTGGTTGGCTTTGTGTCTTCTATGTTTGGGGTAGGCGTCATCAATGTCCTTGTAGCTGTGCGAAGCTTTTTTGACAGTCATGTAGAAGGCATCAAATTGTCACAAGAGGTGCTGGGTATCTCTGTGGCACATGGGGTATACATGGCGACCAGTGGTAACATCCGATATCAGGTCTTGGCTGGCATTGTTGAAGAGCGTGGTGTCAACATACTGTTTGCGCACAATGTGAGACTATTGAGAATAGTAACGTCCATCATACGTACCATCAACACATACTATGGGTCAGAGCATTGGATTGTGTTCATTAGATATTTTGGCTTACAGGATGCATAACATCAGCTGCTGTGTCACTGTATTGTATCATTTGGTACAGTATGAACCCCCAATAGTGGTATAACCGCCCCTGGACCGACTCAGGCCTAAATGGGTTCCAAAAGCCTTTAGACTCCTACATTGATCAAATGCTATACGACGCATCTTTACGATCTTGTATATGCTTCAGACTGTGAACTGAGCTGATGACAAGCACAGAGCTGAGCTGACGATGTACTAAGTCAAGTGTGCTTCCCATGTATCAATTTCCTTTTGCTTAGTGCAACCCAAAAACGATATACAAACGCATGCAGCAAAGCATTCTCTATGTCTTCGTGCAAGAACGGTATAACTTCCCACATCATGACTCGCTTTAGACATCCATAAAAGTAGCAGTAATGAGATATATTTCCAAATTGTATAGTTCGACAGACTTTTCCTGTGGCAGAGCCAAACTCCTCTTGCAGGAGCGGGGAGGTTGTGCACAAGCTCTGAGCATTTTGTGTGAATTCAAACGGACTGGCTCAGGCCAGGCAAGGTTATGGGCCCCCCAGGGTACACGATATCGATGACATCGATGCCTTACTTACCTGAATAAGGCACAAAGCTGGAGTGAAGATGCTGCCCTTGCCCCTTTTCAGGCAGCTTTTCACTGTTTGTAGTTGACAAAACATTTTTTGGTGTTGTCAGTGACCATATATGTACCAGGGTGCTAGCTACGACGTCATTCCTGATTAGAATCTTGGCGGGATAGACATACTTGTAGGCACACAGGACTTTTTCAGTCAACGACTGTTGTTATGGTCTTGCATGCCCTTCAGCACCAAGCTAATAGCTTATAAGACATCGCACTGTTACACTTGGTTTGGAGCTGAAATCAAGTGTTTGGTTCTGTCGCGCCACAAGTGACCAGTATACGGGGTATTATGATGTAATGACATGCACCTCATGCACAAGTCACCATCATCAGGCACTATGATCAGCTCAGCTCTCCTTCAGTTCTCATCAACAAAGGTAATCTTTAGCGTTGGCTGTCACCAGATACATATTGCGGATGAGGATGTTCCTAAGCTTAGGGTGTTCTTAAGACTGCTTGCAGGATGCTGCAAGGTCTGTACGAGCTCAGAGTACTGAGCTTTGGCCTGACTAATGCACCTGCTACGTTTCGGGATGAGATGACCAAAATATTTCCCCAGCTGGCCTTGGTGTTGGTATACTTGGATGATAATTTAGAGTAGAGCAAGGCTCCTGAGCAGCATGCTGAGCATCTCCAAGTATTGCAGCTGCTTAGAGCTGAGCAACTATATGCTAAGATGTCAAGGTGAAGTTTTTCTCAACCGTGTGTTCAGATTCTTGGTCACGTCATCTCTGCTGAGGGGGTTCATGTTGACCCGCAAAGAAATCTGATATTGCTGATTGGCCTCGTCCGAAAGATAATAGTCATGACCAATTGATCGATCAACTACAATCTTCCCTTGGCAACTACTCAAGTAGTGAAGCTTCAAGAGGTTTGTGCAGCTGCAGGGCTTTGCGAAGTTGACGGCTCCCCGTGTATGCCTGACTAGCAAGAGGGTTCAGTTTGTGTGTGGGGAGAAACAGGACGAGGCATTTGGCAAACTGCAGTGGATCCTGACCAATGCTGCTATGTTAGCCCTACCTGACCCTGATGCACCATGCAAAGTGGTGTGTGATGCATGTGGATACGGCTTAGGTGCTGTTTTGCTGCAGAATCAGAAGCCTATAGCTTACCATAGCGACAAGCTTAAAGATGCTGAGCTGCGCTACCCTGTGGCTGAACAAGAGCTCATTGCTGTCATCATTGCTTTGAAGCAATGGCGGGGCTACCTGGAGGGTGTCAAGGGTGGAGTCACTGTGGTGACTGATCACAAGCCTAATTAGCTAACACCTACCTGGACACCGCTGTACTGCTATCAAGTAGGCAAGTGTGTTGGCAGGAGTTTCTGTCTTGTTTTGATTTTGAATAAGAATACCATAAAGGTGTGCGTCATGTAGCTTCAGCAGAAGTCCTGCTTTGCATGCTATGCAAGCCAAGGATGCTGATGGTAACGCTGAAGCTGAAATGGGCATTTATGACAGTCTCAATGTGTCCTCTCAGTTTCTCCAGAGCGTCCGAAAGGGCTATTCACCAGATCCTTGCAAGGCACCAATTGCACCAATTGGTTGGCTGATGATGCCAACAATAATAAGATCTTACCTTTGTTGGTGAGTACTGGAGTTACTGGAGGACAGGTGAGCTGATCATAGTGCCTGATCACAGTGACTTATGTATGTTGTGCATGTCGTTTCATCATGATACCCTGTATGCTGGTCATTCAATGATTTGGGGCGTGACAGAACCAAACGCATGATCATGTAGACTTTTTGGTGGCCCATATCAGCCAGCGATGTTGTCGTCAGGCAGTTTGTGTCAACCTGTTACTTCTGTCAAAGGAACAACCTGTGACTTCTGTCAAAGGAACAAGTCCACTAATTTCCCAGCTTGCAACTGCTCCTGAATCCTGACAGTCCCAAAAACACAGGCTACAACAAGCAGGTCAACACGCTTTTGCCATGCTGGGTATCTGTGCTCTCAAAAGGCTGACTGCATGTGTTCAGCTGACAGGAGATTTGCACCTGATTGAAGCTGCTGCAGCAGTTTGCGAGGCCACCTCACTTCTTTTTCCATATTCAGACGCGTGAGAGCCAGAGACCCCAAAAAAAAACGATGGGCATATCTGCACATCTAGGAGCCGGAGTAGCACAATGTAACAACTATTGAGGGACAGATGCTGCATCTGTGCCTTCTTCTAGTGTGTGCAGCACTGCGTGTTACATCTACAGTGGCCTGCATCTGGTCTGTCTAGACAGATGTTGCATCTGTATTTGGCTACAATGGTTGTTGGACACTTCTGATTTGTCATTGCAGTTCAGATGCAGCATCTAGTCTTGTGCATCTTCTTCTCACCGCTCCATCTTAATACTTCAGTCACTGCCTAACATTATTGATTTTGCTGTTGACACGTATGCAAATGCATACGTGTCCGCATCCACTGTGATGTCCACAGTGTCACTGCCCAGAAGGAGAGCTTCTGGATCAGCAGCATGACGTCATTCAGCAGCTTGAGCAACAGCAGCAATCTCTGCAGGTGATGTCACTTCCAATGCAGTCTGTTGGCCTCAGGTGTGCAACCTCATAGAGTCAATGACTAGCAACAGGCTGTCAAGCTTGCCTATCCATCATGTCAGCAAGGCTGCTTGTCAGAGGCAATACAGTTGTTCAACAGACTCCATGCTGCCTTTGCAAGCAGGCTAAAGTAGCCGAGTTCCCGTAGATTTCTCTTTGAATTGCAAGATCAGTAGAGCCAGCTCTCTAAGAAGCTGAACTCTGCACAAGGCAAGGCTGCAAGCTTTGCCAGATTGCACGCATAGGCGGATGAGCAGCTGCGGCAGCAAGCCACCCTTCTGGATCAGGTAGGATGCTCTATATATATATTTGTCTATCTGACCACTGACCTTAGGGTTATTTCCTGTGATTTGTCAGATTATGTCATGAAGCATAGGGTTTGCGTGTGTGTAGTAGTCTTACATAACAGCCCCTTTAGTCATGCATTTTTTAAGATTTGAAATACATACC
>JAABUK010004756.1_pt1 | contig 21803 bp, 29 predicted proteins | sample 5559141 | NCBI WGS metagenome assembly JAABUK01 (sample SAMN10711869, study PRJNA513367) | rock metagenome | isolation source: Antarctica rocks | place: Antarctica: Victoria Land, Pudding Butte nord | collected 2016-01-03
GCCCCCCCCCCCCCCCACTCCTCCACCCTTGCCTCCCCAGCCTTTCCTCCCCACTAATGCCCACTACCTTTTTGCAATGTGTGGATTGAGAGGAGTTGGAAAGTTTGATTTTGCTAAAGTAGGCAAGACAACAAGGAGGGAACACCTCGGGCATGTTTTGCACAGCAAGCATGCAAGGCATCACTGCGCAGCAGGGCATTTTTGCATGTGCATGTACATCACCTGTGGCAAAGTGTGGCGACCTGCATCAACGACAACATTAATGCCAAGGCAAGCACCATGAGGCACACATGAGTTTGATCACATCAGCAACAGCTCGCTGTACAGCAAATGCCTTTCATGATAACAACAGTGACCTCTGCTTCTGCTCACGGGACAGCAGCCAACTGAGGCTTCATTTACTCATTTGAGCATTGAAACAAAAAAGCATTGTTGCAAGTTTGTTATTGTCCTTGGTGTTGCTAACAAGTTGCATGCATTGGTCCAGGGCATGTTGCATCCTGGGGCAAAGGCTACCCTGAGCTCTTGACCCAATGCTACAATGACCAGGGTAATCCAAATGGTGAATTAGGCCCCCTAGACCCTACCAGGAATTCGACCTACAATGCCCTTTGGCTGTTATTCAGAGAGGCAGCCCAAGTGTTCCCTGACAGCTACATACACCTAGGAGGAGACGAAGTGCCTTTTGACTGCTGGCAGGTGAGACATATTGCCTTTTAACTGCTGGCAGGTGAGACATGTTGCCTTTTGACTGCTGGCAGGTGAGACACGTCGCCTTTTGTGATGTGAGTTGGCAAGGTGCTGCTTGGGAGTTGCTTTTGAGCAAATGCTTGCATGCCCAGCCACTGGGGGAGGGGGGGCGGTCCAATATGTGGTGCCATAGCTTGCTGCTACAGATTGGTTCCACAAGATTATGCCCATGTCCCAGGGATGTTGTGCCAATGTCCCCGGGACGTGATATCAATGTCCCTGGGATGTGATGCCATGCAGTCTGATTGCCTACATCACAGCATGACAGTGTTGCACGCAGAGCTGGTAATGTGCGTGTGTTGGTGCAGAGCAACCCTGATGTGCAAGACTGGATGAAAGCCAACAGCTTGGGAAGCCTGTCCCAATTGGAGGGCTATTTTGAGAGCAGGGTGTTAAATTTAGCAATCCTAGCTGGCAGGTCATACATTGTCTGGCAGGTCCATACCCTCTTCTGGCAATCTTAGCTGAACCATACTTTATGCAGTATCTTCAAGAATGTGCTGATTTGCCAATATGATGCCCACACGACTCTTCACCTTGCCACGATGCTGGTTGTCATGTCTCAAGTTGGTACACTGCCTGCCTGACTCAAATTGTCACACCGCCTGCCTGAGCCATGTGCACGCCTCTACATTTACAAACTGACATTGGCAATGATGTGCCATGGAACCAACAAAACTTCGGACATTGTAGTGACAGGCATGCATGCGTATGCTGCCCAGATGGCTTCATTGCTTCGTCGCTTACTTCATCGACAGCACGTGCCTAGTAGGTACCTAGCCACATAAAAGCACACCTGTTGTGCTGTTGTTATCATCATCATCAACAGTTTCATCATTGATACCACTGCTGTCATTACTGCTGCTGCTGCTGCTGCTGCTGCTGCTGTTGTTGTTGTTGTTGTTATTACCATTCATGAGGAGTGTGGTTTTGCAGGATGTGTTGGACAACAATGTTACCCTGAGATCTGATACAGTGGTCCATGTCTGGAAATGGTGGCCTGCTGCTGCTGTCACCAATCATGCATTCAATATTTCTCAGTCTCACCAAGAGTCAACTCGATTGAGCTCTGCAGCTCTGAGTCAGGCAGCTTCTGACCAGAGCAACTCAAGGTCTAGTCAGCAGTCCAGTCAGCAGGTTAGTCAGGAGTCCAGTCAGCAGTCACATGGGCCAATGGGATGCCAACTCAGGGTGGGGTGCCCAGGGGACATTGGTAGCTATAGCGCAGGTGAAGAACCTGGGTGGTTTCCAGAGATGGAAAAGGTCACAGCACAGGCAAGTTTTGTGTCTTTGCGAAGACCCGTATGTCCAGCTTACAACAGCTGCCTACAATAACACATCAACAGCGACACTTGCCTTACTTTGTCAGCTGTTGCTTTAATGCTCGTCATGCTTTGGTTTGCCTGCATCACCTAGTCAAAGCTACTATCATCTTTCAATAGCGGTAATTGTCTTTAGTATAAATATATAAAAACAATAAAACATAATTAATTGTATAAGGTAATTTTTCGTACTGCTTTGCATGCTGCAGGGGTTCAGAACTCTGTTGTCCTCCCCCTGGTACATCAACCTGGGTGGGTATGCTGGGGATGACTGGGTCCAGTACTACGCAGTGGAGCCTCTATCCTTCAAGGTACGCCACTCTTCTTCCACTGTGACATTTGATGCAATACAATTGCAATGACCTGCAGTACTGGTCGCCATTGCTGTCATCCTGGAGTGGTTGGTGATGACTGTGCAATGCGGAGCTTGATTGACAGTGTGTGCCAACCTGATCTCTTCATGGGATAGCTGCACAAGGGCTTGTGCTGTCTGTCTTTTGGGTTGGGGCGAGGCAGTATGCTTAGTCATGGGGAATGAGGGGTACCGTGTTCATGGCAAGATGTTGCATGCTGCCAGACATGGCTTCTTTGCGAAAGGGTGCACGTGCCTTGATGCTGGCGGCCTTGTGAACAGTTGTCTAGTCTAATTGGTAACAAATCAATGCAATCAACTGTTGGCGCGCTGAATGACCGTACGAGAAGACACACATTGAATGATCAATCGGCTGAATGAGTGAGTGAATGCATGCATGAATCATGACCAGCTTAATGTCCCACCGAGTGAATGAATGAGTGATTGAGTAATGGTAGAACGCACGACTGCAGTGCATGAATGAATGAATGCAGGGTAGCAGGCGGCAGCATGACCTGGTGATGGGGGGTGAGGCGTGCATGTGGGGTGAGTTTGTGGATGCCACCAACTCCATGTCTGCCACCTGGCCCAGGGCTGCTGCTGTGGCTGAGCGCCTCTGGTCAGACCAGCATGTTAGGTAGGGCTCCTTCATGCAGCCCTTATCCCTGGGCAGCCCGGTATCATACTTGGCTTCTCGTTAAATTGATGCCGAAAGGTGTAGTCTTTTCTTGTGTTTTCTTGTCTGCAGCCCTTGTCACCCAAGATGTGTGCTTAAGGCAGAAAGGCCTTATACTAGTCCTTGAGCAATGTTGGGTCAAGACTTGTACCGTGAAAAGGATGCTTTCCCTCAACATTACTGATGTTTCTGTATCCCCAAGCGCTGGTGATGCAGCAACACTTACGTGCAAGCTGTTGCCTGCACAAGCCACGCAAAGCAGCTAGTGTACTTGTTGGGTACTAAACAGCATGTCATCATCATCTTGGTCAGCTACAGCTACTTGGCCATGATCTATACATGCATCCGGAAGCAGCCCAAAGATCTGACCTGCTTGATGGGGAAACCACATCTGTTGCAAAATTGTGTCTGAGGGTGGGGTGCGTGCACTGAGCACATGCAATGACACTGTGGGGTGTTGGCAACATGGTCATGCGTATCTTCAGTGCCGTTTCCTTCTGCATATGCCAATAGCAAGTTGTTGTAGTGTTACCTTCTGCATATGCAGATTGTAAGTTGTCAGAGTGTTACCTGAGTTTGCTGTTGGTATGCTGACTGCCAAAACAGGAAGCTACTCGGAACTGTACATGTGTGACCCTAGGGGAACATGTATGGTGAGTGAGTGAACGTGAGTGAGTGAATGTGAGTGAGTGAGAGTGAGTGAGTGAGAGTGAGTTAGTGAGAGTGAGCGAGTAGTGACTGAAGTGGGTGTTCATGGGGGTGAGTGAGTGAGAGTGAGCGGGTAGTGAGTGTGTGATTGTGTGGTAATGGCGTGAGTGAATGAATGAGTGCAAAGGTGAAGAATGAGACAAGGATTTGTGGTGCTGCAGGGACAGACATGATGCAGAAGAACGCCTGCATGAGCACAGGTGTCGCATGCTGGCAAGGGGACTGCCAGCGCAGCCCCTGGGACCCGGCTTCTGTCCCCAGGATTTCGACTTCTGATCCCCTTGCTTTCTCAACAGCGTGGTGCAGCAGCACAGCATCTTGCGGGCACATGACGCATCTGCCAGGGTTGCAGGCAGAAACCCTACAGCTGCAACTACAAACTGATGACACTTCATGTTTCTGCTGTAAACGGTGCTGTTCGCTGTTTGGAATACTCCGCAGGCTGTTTATCAGACCCCGCTGGTTAGCCACGTGGTTGCTGCCTTACACTGATGCAGCCTGTGTCAAGTCCTTAGGTGTAGTCAAACCACTGTCTGCCAAGCGGTAGCATCAATATTGTTTTGCGTCACAGTACAAGCTGCATGAAGACAGCAAGGCTTGCGCAGAGTGAAAGTAAGTGCTTCATGCTGACAGTAATTTGAGGATACATCACTTTTCCCTTTTAGCAGTGATGTTGAATATTGCTTCCTTCTGTTGCTATTTATGTTCGTTATCACTTTCTTCTGTTCCCAGCAAAGCATGAAAAGTATCTGTCTTAGTCTGCTGGTTGTGGACAGTCCAGCTCCTCTGCGGCCAGTGTGTTTTTAAGCTGACTGGTATTAGACATTTTCCCGATACACATCCACTGCAGCTGAAGTGTGACTCTAGACAGCTGCAGCTGAATCCTTTGCCCTGGTGCAGTGCGGACTGTCTTAGTTGCACTCAACTTGAGGAGCTGTTTCTGGAGCTGTACACTGCAGCCTCTTTGCGAGCTGCCTACTTCCACAGTGTGAGCAATCTTTGGAGGATGACACACCACTTGGGGAAGTTTTGTCCCTCCGTCATGCCCATTTTAAATAGTTTTTAGGGACAAAATAATAGCACAATAAGTCTAGTTACATCTGGGTGATCTTCTAATTCAAAACAAACTCTTTAAGAATCTGAGCCCTGTGCATCAAATCACTCGTACCATGCACAGTATTCGGGACCTGTAGACCAATTACGGTCACTAAGTCAACAAGAAGCACTAAGCCGTCTCTCACATGGAAACAATCAAAGAACTGTGGGTCTAACAACTTAAGGCTGACTTGAGATCATGATGCAGCTTGGGTCATACATTTAGGTCCACAAAAACATACAGCATTACAAAATAGTGTGCTCCATTCCAATCTTGAAGACCAGACTAACAAAAGCATGCATCTTGCATGCCCAAGTTTGAAAGCCAAAGCCTTAGACTGCGCTCCAAAAATAGGATAGCCTTTGCTCAGCAAAACAGCTGCTGGCGCAGTTTGCGTCTGAGTCAAGGGGCAAGGGGTGGGCCCATCCCTGCTATTTTTCTGATATGGTGACTAGACTGCACAGATGTGCCATTACCAGTGACAGCACAGCAAACAAAGGTTTGCTGACTGCACAGGCTTGCCCTCTTTCAAAGGCAAACTTATCCAAACAGCAGGTTTTTGGTGATTCTTATGTTCTGGCGCTTGCTGATAGCACACTGCATTGCTGCACAGACTGGATACTACAGTTTACAGCTGTCTTGTCTTCCACAAATGTTGATCAACAGAAGGCATCGGTTCCTTGGAATGGGATGGGATGGTACAAACGTTCCTCTTCTACGCACAATACGCATTTTTGTGTCAGATCTGTCATGTGATTCTGTGAAAGTGCAGCATTAGGTCATGCAGGAAGTCAGAAGTGCAGCAGAGGTGCAGTGCATAACTTCTTGACAAGGTTCTGTGGCAGTTACATGCATATGGTTGTCCACTGGCAACTGTCTATATCTCGTGTACCATACATCATCAATGCTGAGAACTTGCTTCTGTTCATTCACAACAAGAGTCAGGCAAAATACTTTGCTACTCGGGCCACTCTCCTGATGAGTGGGAGCTAAAGGAGACCTGCAAGGTGTTTTGATCAAGGAGCTATTTCATGCCTATCTCAATATTGATAAGCAACACAGTAAGGAACACAGTATGAAGGCATGCCATTAAGCCAAAATGACTATCCGATAGCCGCATTCCGCTGATCCATTTTTCTTTGCATGATTCTTTTTAACCTGCCAGCCTCTCTGCGTACAACTTCTGACTCAGACCTTCTCGCCAGTCCCCTCAGGTCTTTGAAGTGCTCATGCTCAAGTCTGTTGGGAAGCTGGATTCTCCTGATCACCTTCATAATCTCAAGCTGGAATGCTTCCAGAGCTTTGACGTCTGTCTCTGGCTCTATTGCTGGGTTGATGCAGCCTATCAGGCTCTGTAGTGCTGCTTTATGCTGGCGCTTGACCAGCTGTTTTGTCAAATTGTTGACAGGCGCCAGTTGAAGACTCAATGGAGGACACCGCTTTTGACGAGTTACGTGCTGAAGTGGAAGAGCAGATTGCGAGCATAGCACAACTTCTGGACTCCGAAGACGTTGACGAGCTAGAGCAGATAACGAGCGCAATAGACGAGCAGGACTCTGATGAGGATGAAGAGGTGATGCTGCATTACAAGCCGACATGACTGTCATCAATGATAGTTGTCCTAATTTATTGAGTCCAGTGCTCACACATTGCAAACATACTGCTCAGGTGGCGGACTTGAAGATGGAAGTTGCAGTTCTCAAGATTTACAACTTTCATGACCAGCAGCATGTGGCGGATCTTCATAAGCTATTTGAGATCACGCAATATATGTGCAGCCCTAAGCCAGGTAAGCTGGCCGCGTTCTTCAACACATTTACATGCAATTGCAAGCCAGGCAATGCTCTTCCATTAGTCTGCCAAGCAATGCGTAAGGCGGACCTGGATCACCAACAGGATGTCCGTATCTGACAGCCGAAGCCTCCTGCCCGAAGGCATGCGCAGAACTGGCAAGCTTAAGTTGGCATTCAAACAAGTCTCGGGACTGCCTCGATCCCTAGCCGAGACCCGGTGGACAGCATTACAACACCCTGCCAAATACCGATATCTGGATGGCTTCAGCAGTGTCGCAGCTCATGCAACCCTACGGCCGGTGCTTGCCTGTTGACCCACGTTCAAGACAGCAATGAAATTTTGCAGACCATGTTCCATCAGCACGAAACAGATATGTTTTGTATGCAACATGGCTCTTGTACTCCTAAGCTGCTCATGTACTCTCGACTAGCAGATGCATGACAGCTCGAACAGCAAAGCCCCAGGAATAGTCAAAGTCATGTGCAATAACCCTTCATCATGTATGCTGAGCAAGCTTGAAATGCTGAAGAGCCTCTACAGTGCCACCAGCACACCTCTTTGACGCCTGCAGCAGCCTGGTTGTTTCAGATAGCCCTTGTTAAGTCAGTGCTTACTTTCACAATGAAATCAAACATAAACAGGTGAGTGGTAAATCCTATTATATGACCTGGAAAGCAATGCATTGTGACAGTGTGCGCTGCTTGAGCCATTTGGATTGTTTCGTGACTCATGTGCTAGCATGGGTGTCATGCAAATGCACAGATGCAGGTATACCTGAGACATGCTTGGAGATGGGGATGCATCACACCACTTTCTCAGCTTGGGGTGTGCATTGACGACCATGCAACTTTGCACTCCAGGCACAGCAAACAGTCATTGCCGGAGTCACCGTTGACTAGCACACCATCCTTGGGTGCTCCCACCAGCTCTTTCACCTGCGCAGCAACTCAACAAATATCACTTGTGGACCGACGCCTATGACCATTGCTTGTACGTGCATTCACCAGCAGCCCTAGCTTGCTCTGATCGCCCACTCAAGATGCCTACATGCTGACAATGAAGAATGTATCAGGTTAGCACACCCACAAATTTGAATGCCACAGTACGGCGTGCAGTGGCTTGCATGGTGATCAGGAGCCATAGCAACATGTATGCTGTGTTGAACTGCATCACCAATGTGGTGAGAGTACACTAGTGATGCAGTTGCAACCTGTCCCCCCCATCAATGCATACAATGACCGTTGTGAAGCAGGTGCATGCGACAGCTGGGACATGCTAATCAGAGCAGGCTGCAACTGCACCAAGACCTTGCATGACATGCAGAGTAGGTGCAGGGCAATACAGATGCAGGGAAATACAGATATAGGAAAAGTGAGGTAGATGTATGCAGTGCAAAGGGGCGGGCGTCAATCAGCTGTAGCAATGAACAGGTGAGTGACCTACGTACCCAGGAGGAGTTCCAGGCCCTTGCTTTTACTGGCATGCTGTGGCAGGATGTCCAGGTCTGCTCCCCCACTGTAGATCACCTTGGCTGTCACACCTGCACATGCGACAACACTCAGAGTGGCACTCGATTGTTCACTACACAAACATAGTTTAGGCTATCTTTGAAAATCACAGTCAAGCATAGCGGATTCTGCAGCGCTGACTAGTACAAGGCATGTGCATGCAAAGGTCAATCTGCACATGCATCTGTAGTTCACTTACTCGCGCTTCATGCGGGCCATGCCAGCCAGCAGGTTGGCCATCATCAGCCTGACGTCTGCATAATCTCTTATGCTCTGTTGTTGGCCAAATCGTGCTACTTTCTGATCTGGTTGCAGATCACGCAATGCTTTCAGATGAGCCTCAACCTTGTGCCATTTAGCACCCTGCATCAAATCCATACATATCATCAATAACATTAGGTTTTGTCATTGGATGGCATTGCAACTGAAAGAGTTGTCTGGCACGTTGAATTACCTGTCTTGTGAAATCGGACAAGTAAGCAAACGCTCGCTCTGAGGTGACAGGGCACTCTTTGTATTTGCCTTCAGCCCACTCCTACAATACAAAGCAAGCTTATAAACATTGTATCAGGGACAAACTGTTTCGTGAGGTTACTGCAAAAGCTGGAAACTTTGTGACTTACCAGGAACCTCTGTTGCTTTGGATGATAGGCCTTCTTGGTGTTTTTGGGCCTGAAATGGCGCTTCTGGTGCAACAGGTGCTCCTTGTTCCGCTTCCTAGCAAGCAAGCAATTGTACTGTTGATGCGTGAAGTTGCCTGCCGGTGAGACTTCATGACTGCAGAGGGATCATGCATGCTCTGCTGTTGCACTACATTGCAAGATGTACTCCAATTTGCTGTGCACAACAGTATCACACGTCGAAGTGAGCAGCAAACTCAGCGATGACAATGAGCAGACCAGCATACAGCATACCGGAATTATAGCAGCAAGTCAGCAACGTTTGCTGACAATGCATTTCAAATGCAAATTGTGCCATGCTCACCTCTCTGGGCTGAATGAAGAATCTGGGACCTCAACATTGGCGCCATGCCGAGCATCAAGATCCTCAGAATCTGCTTGGGAACAAATGCATACAACATGCAAAGCAATGCTTGGGCACATCACACCTGCAAACAGATGTTCAACAGTCTCCTCATAACACATTTGTGTGAAATGGCAGGGAGTCAAGTTGGCAGCAAGACAACTTGAGTGAGCATCTTGCATGATGACTGCATCACACAAGCAGCTGGTTGCAGTGCTGGTGTCACCTGATCCGTGTCTCTTCTGAAGCTTGTCAAATGGCATTGCAAGTCTTGCATATGCATGTTCTTGCTATGTACACAGAGCCGCTGCATCTGCATGCGCACAGAAATGCAACACGGCCACTGTAGCAAGACCCTTAAGCAAAAGGCACCTCAACCACAAGGCAGCTGTGCAAAGTGTTGGAGCGCACCTGCTGCAGATGCTCGCCGATGACGTGCAGCTGGTGCTGCTGGCTGGTCTTGGTGTTCTGTGCTGCTGCAGTCTAAATGTGCAGGGGTGATCACCTACACAACACAGCAGAAGTCAGAGCCTGCCATACCGCCCAGGCAACACCCGTGTGCAGTTGTTATATCAGAAATGCAGCCATGTGTGCACTGGTACTTGGGAGACTGTCACAAACACGCATTTGCCAGGCCCGGTTTGAGACATGATCACCGTGTCGGGAAAACCGTGCTCACGTTTTCTGACATCCGTGGCGAGTTCGCAAACGCAGAGGCCGATGACCAAAGGTGATGATGATCAAACGTATGTTTATGACTTGCTATCGCCCGTCAGTACAAGCTGCCTTGACGCACCAAGGTTTTTTACGGTACGCACAAAGGTCTTTGACGGTACGCACAAAGGTCGCGCCACAGGTTAGGTCAAAGATGATGTTTCAGTCAGCTTGTTTGCAAGCGCGTCCAAGCTTAGTTCCATGTGAAAGCTGTTCATCTTTCCAGACTATCTTGAACGCTACCTCTGCGCATCGCAAGGGGCAGGCAAGTCCGTGTTCTGCCATCAGGGTACAAGCTGAGCTTCCACGGCTTGCAGCGTGCACGAGTCATTCGCTGTGAGGATGCAACACTCGCTAGGCAGGCAGCAGGCAGGCTGAGCAAGCCTATACCCAAGCTAACAAGAAGGATGACACGGCAGATGCACTGGACCTATGACGTCTATTCTGTGCCTTTCCTGTTGACACACACACACAGTAGCATTATCCTGCTGGCCAGCTGTTGTATCATGCTTAAGATCTGCAGCATGCTGATTCTATGTAGCTATTTCAGACTGAATGCAGACAGCAGTCTCAGTCTTCATTGCAACTGTAGGCCATGGACAGCAGCAACAAGTTGGACAGAAGTCCATCCAAGCAACCAAGGAACATCAGCGCTGCTTGAAACATTTCACAGCCAATAGAGTCATGGTGCAGCAGACGGCCCATCAACACCACTAGCTTGTGATGTGGACTTGCATGCCTACATGTACCGCTCTGAAATGGTCTTCCTGTCAGCTACAGAAAAGACAACGTTTGATTGGGCATCTGTTTTTAAGATTTTGTGACACACCATGAGGTTGTCCTGTGTCTTGGTAAGCTGCTGTTGATAGCTGCTTACATTATTTGTAAGCAGGCCCACTGCATTGTAGGATGACTGGCAAAGGACAGCCTGCAAGTCACAGCATGCAGATGGGCACAAGCAGCACTGCAGCATCATCAACATTGTGTAGCATTGCTGTCACATGTAGAGAGTGGTTCATCACAGCATACCACTGCTGTACAAAGCTGCTTACAGACTCCAGGCTCACTGCATTACAGGGTGATTGACACAGCACAGCATGCACGTCACAGCATGCAGCAGATGGATACAAGCAGCGCTGCAGCATCAGCAGCATTGTGTAGCATTGCTGTCACATGTAGAGAGTGCTTCATCACAGCATCACACTGCTGTACAACGCTGCTTTAAAATTCCTGTGCATTCTGTTATATACACAGCACATTTACAAACAGCAGTAACATCATGTTTGTTCTCAGCCCCAGATTGTTACCGTAGTGCTTTTAATGTTTAACAAACCAACTTAGTCGGATTCTATATAGGGTGGCGCCTTTGTCAGGCGGTCAATACCTGTATTTACGGTTTGTAACGTCATTTGCACTGTTTAGCGGGCATGTGATGACGGTCGGGTAAAAAACAATTATTTATTTTCTCGACCAACATTCAGATGACTACGGTATGTAAAGCATCAAGATATACACAATAGATGTCATCATATGAGTGGTCGCCTGGACGAAGTGGCCTCCACTTACATGAGCTAGACTTGCATTTGCCGGCAACGTCCACTTCGTCACTAAGGTTGAGCAAAGAAGATTCACAGCTTCTTCAGATGACATCTGTGCAATAGACTGTATGGCCTCAATTACACTGATGATTCTCTTCGCCAAATCCCACTTCTTACGATAGTAACTGTGTTTAGAGCGTGGTGTACCAGAGGTCTTGGCCCCTGTAACTTAGCATGTTGCAAGAGCCCTAATGCAGACGCTCAAGCAAGGCAGCTTTGGCAAGAACAAGCATGCGTAAACCTGGCCCAGCTGCTCTTTGCAGTCCTGCTTGCAAACAGATCTGTCTTGCAGTTGACTGAGCAATGGGCTTCCTTTCATTGAGGGCCTTATACAGATGCTGTGCACAGCTCAAAAAGCAACAGGACTACAGACTTTGCTTCACCCAATCAGCAATGTACAGCATCATTTTGTGCGAGCACACCACTCAGGAAAGTCAGCCTCAATTCTTACTTGAGGTCATGGGAGTCATGAGCTCTAGATCCACGAGGTGCATGAGTCTTCTTCCTGGACATGATGCCTGAATCCTGGAACAGCTTGCTCAGAAAGCTCAAGTGAGTGACATATGACAGCTCCTTCTCACGGTCTGGTCCATAGAACAGGTATTGATCATACCTGCAATCAGTAAACCTTGTTATTCACACAAAAACATCTATATTGCACAGCGCGGTTACATAGGATCAAACACAATCAAGCAAGCAAGCAGAAATGTGTTGCTGAGCACAGGAATCGCAGCAGTGCTGATGAACCAAATGGACAAGATTGCACTGTGAGCATTCTTTGGCTAGCAGGATGCCTGATCGACCAGAAGGGGGGGGGGGTGTTTGTAAGTGCTAGTGCATAACAAAGCCACGGCTTACCCTGTTGACTTTGCCTTGGTCTGTGACTGTGCCAAGCGCAAAGCTAGCATGAGGCCTGAGTTGCTCCACAGCGTGGCAGAACATGTCACACAGTTGAATGCGACGGGCATCATCTCCTCGCATCAACGTGCCGTCCATTAGAAGCAGCATAGCCCTGTATTAAGTGTCAGAAATCAGTCATGCATGGTCTCAATTGATTGCAGAATGCAGCAAAGGTGTGTAGAATGCAGCAAAGGTAGGGGACAGAGACCTGCCAAATGCAGCTAGTCACTCCAACAAGGAAATAGCTGCAGTCTACAAAGATTTGTGCACAGCAATACAGCTTCAAAAGCACAAGGGCAATACTTACAGGTGCATTGTTGGTGCTTTGCCGTTTTGCTGCATCAGCTGATTCGCCACCATCATGTTCTCCTTCTGAGTACATCTATCATTGATTGAGAAAGCGCCCGGATCAGCTTGTGATCTGCAATAGCGTGCAACAATTTGTCCACTACCCCAACAGAGTTTAGGCTAGCTAGCTTTAATCACAGTCAAGCATAGCGGATTCTGCAGTGCTGACCAGTACAAGGCATGTGCATGCAAAAGTCAATCTGCTCATGCATCTGTAGTTCACTTACTCGCGCTTCATGCGGGCCATGCCAGCCAGCAGGTCGGCCATCATCAGCCTGATGCCTGCATAATCTCTTATGCTCTATTGTTTGCCAAATCATGCTACTTCCTGATCTTGGTGCAGATCATGCAATGCCTCAGATGAGCCTCAACCTTGTGCCATTCAGCACCCTGCATCAAAACCATATATTTCATCAACACTACTAGGTCCATCCAAAATTTCAACTGGTGCGCACAGAAGTCTAAAGTCTTCTTTTGGCACATGCATTGCCTGGCATTGCAGTTTTAACGTCAGCGTAAGACAACACTAAAAAGCCTGCTAGCCTCCCTCAACCCACCCACAGAGCTGGGGACAGAGACGAAAGCTTTGGAAAGCTTTCAACTAAATTTGCTCAAGGCTTTTAGCAGACTTCAACTTTCAGCCATGAATCGTGATTGAATCACCAGCAGCTCTGCCAACAGGTGATGGGGATGGCGCAAAGGTGTGAGTCAGAGAAAGTTCGCAAACAAACCAGCAAGTCAAGAGAAAAACTGCTGAGAGACAAGCTGGATGTGGCTATCAGGTAGTGACTTTTGGCTCAATTTATCAGGAGCAGGGTCTTGCTCAGCCTGGATGCCAGCTCTTGTTGCCATGTTGCTCTTGTTATGAGGCCCCAGCACAAACTGGTGAAGCAACTTTGCTTTCAGTCTGTGTCCCTTAGCATGTTGCTTACTGATCTTGTTTCTGTTGTATGCAGGCAGAAAAGAGCGTTGGAAAGCTCCTTAGTCAAGTCACCTCCCAAACCCCCATCAGCTCCTACTGAGCAGGAAAATGGCGCAGGTAGCAACTTACTGTGCCTGGGTTTTGTGGTGAATGAACAGAACTTATTTGCATTATTGATACTATATGATATGTAGACACTTGCCATTGGAGGACGGCATGCATTTAATTGTCTCACAACCTTGTCGACCATTTGAGACGTCATGCACTGCACCTGTGCTGCACATGTGACTGCTTGCATGACCCTGCGCTACACTTCTACAGGGCCACTCTCAGAGCAAACATCCACAGTACAGCAGCCCAAACACAGTGACAAGCCACAGAAGACAAGGCAAGAACAGTCTAAAGACAGCAGGAATGGCCAAGGCCGTCTCCAACACCAACATGCAGGTACCACTTTGCATGTTAACAACGTTGTGCAACCTTAACCAATGTGCATGACAGAGTTGAGAGCTGCAAAGCTTGACAGTATATTGAACAGCCATGAGTTGCATTTTGTACCAGCACATCTTTTCAGCGAGCGAAGATGTTGGCACTGCAGGAGTCCGAAGGCATGTACGTTGATGATGAGGGGAACCTCATTGGTGGCTGGCTTGATCTGGCTTTCTGTAGCTTGACGGATCAGGCAGGCAACAGATAGCAACATCAAGCCAGCCACCAACGAGGTTTCCCTCATCATCATCATAGTACATTCCTTCAAACTCCTGCAGTGCCAGCATCTTTGCTCGCTGAAAAGAAGTGTTGGAACAAAATGCAACTCATGAGTGTTCAAAATACTGTCAAGCTTTGCACCTCTCAACTCTGTCATGCGCATTGCTTAAGATTGCAGAAGATGCAAACTTCGTGAGGTACCTTGATGCTGGTCTTAGAGGCGGCCTTGGTGATGGCAGTTCCTGCTGTCTCTGACTGTCCCTTCTTCATTTTTTCTTGGCGCTTTGCTTGGCTTGCTGTACTTTGGGTGGTTGCTCAAAAGCTGTCATGTGATCCTGGAGAAGTGTAGAGCACGGTCATGCAAAAAGTCACATGTGGAACAGAGGTACAATGCATGACTTCTCAAATGGTTGACAAAATCGTCAAGACAATGACATGAATGCGGTTAACCAGCGGCAAGTGTCTACGTATAATACATCATCAATCATGTGAGCATGCTTCTGTTTGCTCACAGGAAGAATCAGGCAAAAAGGACTGCTACGTGGGCCTATTTCTTGGTGAGTAGAAGCTGATGGGGAGGTGCATGGTGATTTGGCCAAGGGGCTATTTGATGGGGTTTTCTGCCTGTATCCAAATGAAACAAGATCAGTCAGCGACATACTAAGGGACACAGTGTGAAAGCACAGCTGCTTTATCAGTTTGTGCTGGGGCCTCATAAAACATGGCAACAAGAGCTGGTAATCACGCTGAGCAAGACCTTGCTGCCAATAAATTGAGCCAGAAGTTGCTACCTAATAGCCACATCCACCTTGGCCTTGTCTCTCAGCAGTTTTCCTCTTGACTCACTAGCCTGTGTAGGCCATGAGTCACCAGCAGCTGATGGGCAAAGGTGTGACTCTGAGGAAGCGCGCGAACAGGCCAGCACGTCCTGTGACTCACACCTGTGCGCCATTCCCATCAGCTGTTGGCAGAGCTGCTGGTGTTTCATGGCTGAAAGTTGCCACCTTCAACTGAAATTGCTCAAGACTATCAGCAGACTACAGTTGCACGGTGGATAGTTCAGTTGAAGTCTGCTAATAGCCTTGAGCAATTCTAGTTGAAGGCTTTCCAGAGCTTGCATGTCTGTCCCCAGCTCTATATGTGGGTTGAGGGAGGCTACAACCTCTGTGCAAGCGCCAACACAAGACAGAACTTGAGCTCAACAGCTTGCTAGCTGTTTTGTGCTGCCGTTTGCACAGAAGTTGGATGTCTTCTTTTGGCATTTGCTTGGCAGACCAAGGGGATGGCACTGCCAGGCTTACACTTGCAAGATAAGTACCAAGGAACTCTGCCAGCTTGCTTGGCTTTGGGCACGACATGAGTTCTTGTATGTCAAAGATCTCATGACACCCAATGACTTGCTAGTGATTTTGTAAACTGGCAATTTTGGCACCTGCAACTCCCCTTGCAGTGATCTCCAAGTACTCAACCTAGGTTTTGTTGGAGATCACTGCAAGGGAAGTTGCAAGTGGGGAGGCGCAATCATTGCACCTGCGCCAAGGGGAGCACAATCAATCACAAATCAGGGTCGCTGGCATTGATGGAATTAGGGATGCGAACAAGTACAGCTTATGCACCATAAGCCTTGAGGAGGCCAATTTGCTAAAGATGCAAACGTAGGAAAGTGACATCTTGATCAACTCGCTTGACGATGCTTGTCGGCATTGAGCTGGGTTGGGGTGCCCGCCATATTTTGTGCAGTTTGACAAGCTAAAGATTGAGCAAGAGAAGGACACGCTACTCGATGTTTAGCGTCTTGTCAAACTGTCTCTGAGAGCTGAAGGAACGCGCAGAACTTGGCAAGCTTGTGTTGGCTTCCAATTCATCCTCAGCGAGGGACTGGCTCGATCCTTGAGTCGAGACCCAGTGCAAGCTGCAGAGCTACAACACCTCAGGGCCTGTAGGCCTGCTAGGTACAGAGAAATGCATGGCTTCAGCAATGTTCCAGCATATGCATTTGCAGCCCATGCAACCCGGCGGCCAATGCTTGCCTGTTGACCCACGTTCAAGGCGGCACTGCTGGAACAAATGAAATAACAGGTCCACAGTTGTATGCAAGCAAAGCAAGGTATGTCGCCGCACTTTGCCAAAATCAACAGTGCAGGTCTATGCTGATCTGCTGTGCTCAGCTCTCCAAGTGACAACAAGTTTGCAATGAGTTTATGAAAATGTCGCACTAACTTTTGTGCTGCAATCTAGAGGCGATAGGAGGAACAATGGGGCGGGCTAAAACAACCTCCATACCTCTCGATCCCTGGGCATAATACTGGGCTCAATAGACTGCTAATCTTTTTACTCTTCTTCTCACACTGCCTTGACCACGACATTGTGTCTACATTGCTTGTCCCATTTGAGGAATGGCATAGAGATATGGAAGAGAGTTCCATGAAGGTACAGAAGGGCAAATCACAAAGAAACCATTGCTTGACACTACTCAAGCATATTCCCTCAGCCAGCTGTTGCCAGCTGTTGTTGCAAAACGCTTTTGTGCATGAGTTGAAGCAAACTTACCCGCAGCCTGGAGCTCAACCTCAAGCTGTGACACCACCTTCTCAGTAGCATCACCCTTGACTGACGCAATGTAGCTCAGCTTATGTGGCCGCTGCTTGCTTTCACTCTGCAATGTATGCAAAATGACATTCATCATGTCATGCAGTCCTGATGGCTTTACCAATTTTTGTTGGGAATTCATACAACATAGCAACATGAGCTGGTATCCAGGCTGAGCAAATTTTTGCTTCCAACAGCATGAGCCAGAAGTTAACTGGAGACAAGGCCAGGCTAGACGAAGCTGTCAGGTAGCAACGTCACTACCTAATAGCCACATCTGGCTTGGCCTTGTCTCTTAGCATTTATTCTCTTGACCTGCTTTTGCACAAGTTCGGAGTCTGATGATGTGCACAACGAGGCTAGCAGTCCAAGATCTCTAGAGGAAAGTTGCTGTTGATTTTGATATCAATGTTGATACGTGGGTAGTATTGAAGTTTGCTGGTATTCTTGAGCATTTTCAGTTGGAAGCTCTGGAATTCGCAACAGCTCTCCAGAGCTGTTATGTCTGTCCCCAGTTCTATAACAGTTGGTGGGTTGAGGGAGTCTATCAGGTGTTTTATCACTTATATCATTTATATCATATGCTGATGCTTGACCAGGTTAAAGGTCTGCCTTTGGCTTTGCCTGGCACACCAGATCTTGATCACTTTCCCACAAATGCAATCCAGGCGGTGCTATTTCTCTAGTCTGCCATGCTTACATGCCAAGCTGGCAGACTTCTTCCATACTTTCCCAAATAACTGTACAGTTGTCTGGGAAAGTGTTGAAGAAGTCTGCCAGCTTGCCTGGCTTGGAGCACCACATTTCCTGTCAAAGAACTCGCGAAAACCCCTTGCTTGCTGTTGGTCCTGGAGATTGTAAAGTTTGAGACCTGCAAGTTGCTTGCCTTTGCAGGCGCCAAACTTGCCAGGCTCCAGAACCAACAGCAAGTAGAGGGTTTCGATGAGTACTCTCTCCATAAAAACGCAGTACTCAAGCTGAAACCTAAGCAGCATGTTTGTAAAGATTGCGCACTGAGATGAGTAAAGTAGGGCAGCTAAGGCCAATGGCATTTGTATCGGTTTATAGTGCAGCATCACCTCTTGCTTGTCATCGTCATCGGAGTCCAGATGAACTGTTTTGTACGCAAGCTGCTGCAGTACGAAGCACGTCAGAATCAAGGTCCTCCAGTGAGTCTATAACCGGCTCAGGGTCGCCATTGATGACCATGCAACCCCGCACTCCAGGCACAGTAAACAGCTCAATGTCATTGCCAGAGTCACTGTTGACTAGCACACCATCCTTGGGTGCTCCCGCCAGCTCCTTCACCTGCAAAGCAAATCAATAAACATTACTTGCAGACCGATGCCTATGATCATTGCTTGTTTGTGCATGCATTTGCAGCCCTAACTTGCTCTGATTGGCCAGTCAAGATGCCTACATGCTCACCATCAGTCAAAGCAACACGGATGCTGTGCTGAGCTGAACTGCAGCACAAGTGTGGCGTATTTGGTAATCTGCATCAATGCAAACACTACCAGTACTGACTAGTCTTGCAGCTTGTGCACGCCAATGAGAGAAGACTGCAACTGCATCACAACCTTGCATGACAGGCAGGCAGATGCAGAGCGATACAGATATAGGAAAAGTGAGCAGATGTATGCAGTGCAGAGGAACGGGTGTCATTAAGCTGGTGTAGATGTGAGTGACACACCTGACCAAGGAGGAACTCCAGGCCCTTGCCTTTACTGGCAGCTGTGGCAGGATATCCAGGTCTGCTCCCCCACTGTAGATCACCTTGGCTGTCACACCTGCACATGCGAAAACACCAAGAGTGGCAGCTATTGCAAGCTGTACACCTGTGCTTTCAAGCCAGAAGGTTTGATGAGTCAAAATTGGCTCCACACCCCAGACTGTAAGGTATGAAGTGAATACAAGGCAGGCTGAATGCAAACGACCTGCAATGCCATGCGGATATGTCAGATCAGTCTAATAGGGTTGCTCGAGCTACCTAGCTCACCATGACCTGAAAATCATCATTATGATTCTTCCATTATTGTTGTCATTATTATTACCATTATCAGTATCATTATTGTTACGAGTACTATTATTTTTCCACCAAGCTATTATCTGATAATCGTTATTACTATTGTAGTTATTATTATTCTTATTATCATTATTATTCATAGGTTCAATGAGGTTCCAGCAATATGTGCCGAGCTGCTGTGTGCGTTGAGCTGCTTTGCGCTAGACAGTGTGTGGAAGACCTAGGTGTTCTGAGCTGGCCTGATGTAACATATGGAGTGCTAATGCAATGGTGCCTGTGAGTGTTGAGTCAGCTGAGTGCCAACTGTGAGCTCATGCACAGGCACATGCAGCCGAGGAGAACCATGGGTCACAAGGATCATGCTATGCTGTCTCCAACAACAATGAATCCAGGGACATTGCATGTCGCCGCACTTTGCCAAAATCAGCAGTGCAGGTCCACAATGATCTGCTGTGCTCAACTTCCCACATGACAAAAAAATCTGCAATGAAACTGTCACACTGCCTTGGCCATGACAACATGCCAATATTGCCTGAGAAATAGTACAAAAATATACAGAAGACTTCCATGAAGGTACAGAAGTGCAAATCACAAATACACCATTGCTGGACATTATTCAACAAGCACATTTCCTCAGCCAGCTGTTGTTGCAGAGCGCGTTTGTGCATGATTTGAAGCAAGCATACCTGCAGCCTGGAGCTTGTCCTGAAGCTGTGACACCACCTTGTCAGCAGCATCACCTTTGACTGACACAGTGCAGCTGGGCTTATGCGGCCGCTGCTCGCTTTCAGTCTGCAATGTATGCAAAACGTCATTCTTCACGTCAAGCAGTCATGGTGGCTATATCAGTTTCTGTTGCAGCCTCATACAACATGGTAACAAGAGCTGGCATCCAGGCTGAGCAAGACCCTGCTCCCAAGAAATTGAGCCAAAAGTCTCTACCTGATAGCCACATCCAGCTTGGCCTTGTCTCTCAACAATTTTGCCCTGAGTCCAACGCAGTACGCACACAAGCAGCCAGGTCTCTTACGCAAAGAGACCTGCTAGCCTCTTTGCGTACTGCAATGGACTCAGACCTTTGCGCCATTCCCAGCAGCTGTTGGCAGTGCTGCTTTTGATACATGAGTAAGAATTGGAGTCTGCTGGCGACTTTGAGCATTCCTATTTCGAAGCTTTCCAGAGCTGCAAGCTCACAATTGCAAGCTCTGGAAACCTTTCAACTAAAAATGCTCAAATCACCAGCAGACTCCCAAGTCTCAAGAGCAATTGTCAAAAACAAAATTGTCAAAAAATCAATTGTCAAAGTCATACACCAACTTAAGCAACCCTGTACCGCTGGTAGACTCACTGGAGAACCTTGATACTGACATTGGCAGTGCTGCTGTTTATACGTATACATGAGTGAGGTTTGGAGTCTGCTGGCAACTTTGACCATTTCTGGGGACAGCCATCAAATCTCTGGAAAGCTTTTTTGACAGACTCCCTCAACCCATCAATACAGCAGGGGACATGAAAGTTTGAGAAAGCTTCCCAGAGCTTTCATGCCTTTCCCCAGCTCTGTTGGTGGGTTTAGGGAGTCTGTCAGGCTTTCAAGTGCTTTTGTATTGCATTGCACTCAGACCTTTACGCCATTGCCGGCAGCTGCAACAACGGCTGGCAGTGCTGCTATTGATATGTGAGTGAGAATCGAAGTCTGTTGGCAACTTTGAGCATTTCCTAACTGGAAGCTTTCCAGAGCTTGAGAGCTTGGAAGCTCTGGAAGGCTTTCAGCTGGGAATGCTCAAAATTACCAGCAGACGCCAGTTCTCAAAAGCTGTCATGTCTATTGCAACCGCTATTGCAATTGGTGGATCGAGGGAGTCTAGCTATTGCAATTGGTGGGTCGAGGGAGTCTATCAGGCTTTTGAATACTTTTTCATGACGCTTGACCAGCTGTTGAAGGTCTGCCTGTGGTATTGCCTGACAGACTAGAGGACTGGTACTGCCTGGCTTACAGTTGTCTGGGCAAGTGTTGAAGAACTCTACAAGCTTGCCTGGCTGGGGGCACCACATCAGTTCTTTTTTGCCAGACAAGCCAGTTGTTCTTGCAGAACGCTTTGGTGCACAAGTTGAAGCAAACATACCTGCAGCCTGGAGCCTGTCCTCATGCTGTGACACTACCTTTTGTGACACTACCTTCTGAAAAGGCAGCATCACCCTTGACTGACACAGTGTAGCTCAGCTTCTGTGGCCGCTGCTTGCTTTCAGTCTGCAATGTATGCAAAATGTCATTCTTCACGTCAAGCAGTCATGGTGGCTGTATCAGTTTCTGTTGCAGCCTCATACAACATGGTAACAAGAGCTGGCATCCAGGCTGAGCAAGACCCTGCTCCCAAGAAATTGAGCCAAAAGTCTCTACCTGATAGCCAGATCCAGCTTGGCCTTGTCTCTCGACAATTTTGCCCTGAGTCCAACGCAGTACGCACACAAGCAGCCAGGTCTCTTACGCAAAGAGACCTGCTAGCCTCTTTGCGTACTGCATTGGACTCAGATTTTTTGCGCCATTCCCAGCAGCTGTAGGCAGTGCTGGTGTTGAGACATGGGTGAAAGCTGGGAATCTTGAAGAGTCCAACTTCCAGCTATGTACCACCAGCAGCACTGCCAACAACTGCTGAATATGCTCAACATTGATAGCAGATGCCAATTCCCAAAAGCTTTCCAGAGCTGTCATGTCTGTCCCAAGCTCTGGGGGTCTGTCCCAAGCTCGGGGGGGGGGGGGGGGGGTTGGGG
>JAABUK010004757.1_pt1 | contig 21800 bp, 40 predicted proteins | sample 5559141 | NCBI WGS metagenome assembly JAABUK01 (sample SAMN10711869, study PRJNA513367) | rock metagenome | isolation source: Antarctica rocks | place: Antarctica: Victoria Land, Pudding Butte nord | collected 2016-01-03
GAGACTCACCGAAGTCTGGGAAATCGTCCATGCCTTGTGAGGCGGAGGGAGCACTGCCAGAAGCGAAGAGATCGGCGTCGTCACCTGCGAGACAAAGTGTTATCACCAATTTCAGCTCATCAGTGCGGCGATGTAGAGAAATACAAGCCGGCAAGACAGTTCAGTGCTGGCTAATGCCGGTTGCGTTGTATTCGCTGCAAGGCTGCCTGCAATGAGGGGGATGAGAGGGACACCCACCTAGAGCCGCCTTCTCCCTCGCCAGAAAGTCCGCCATAGGGTCGTCGCTCATCGTTGGCGGTAGTGTTTCCAAGTGCTCGGCGCAGATAGCTGCTCCTTTGTTAATGAAAGTAGCTGGGAGGAAGGATAAGTGGAAAGTGAAAGTGTGGACATGGACGATAACGCCGAAGATATCCGGCTTGGCGGAGCACGTGCCTGTCTTCTTCCCCGAGATCCCATCACCTTTTCCTTCACTCTTCAGCATGTTTTTTGAATGAGGTGGGTTAGATTGAGGTCGGTCTCCAGTAGGAGATGATCCAGGAATTGAAGTCGAAAGTCTCGTCGTCAGCTCGACCGACACATTCTGTCAATTGGCAGAACATCATCTCCGCCCCTCTCGAGGAAGATCTAGGTGAGCGGTCGTTGGGTGTGTTGGCTATGACGTGGCCTGCTCACTTTCATCTACCTTAGTTCCACTCTTCCTCACCAATATCTCGCCCTTCCTCGACCACCACTTCCTTCCCGCTCCGTGAGCTCATCCCCGTCTCATATCACCCCAAGCTGAGATCCTCAGGAAGCATGTCCAGCTCCTTCTCTACCTCACCATCCATCCACCTCCCCACATCATCGCTCATTCCCCTATATCCCTCCTATACAAGCTGCTCTCTCTCCACATTCCAGCTGCCTTCGCGCACTGTATCCCCACGATCCCTACGTCGGCCAAGGCGAACGAGCACCCGAGATGGCTAAATTGGGAGGCGAATGGGCGGATGGAGGAGGAGGCGAGGAAGACGTTGAGGAGGTGTAGGGAAGAAGGTGTTTGGGGATTGGTCTCGGTTCACGAGAAGGCGGGGAAGAAGAAGGAGGAAGAGGAGGAGGAGGGAACGGAGAGGATCGTCGGTGAGAAGGGGTGGGAGGTATTGGAGTGGCTCGTGGCGGTATGGGAGGCGGATCAAGCGGGGTTCGAGAAGGACAATACTGGTCGGAGTGAGTCTCTCCAGACGAAGTCTGGGCTGCTTCTTCTCTCGCAGCGTCCGGCGGCTTGCAATGAACTCATATGATATGTACAGAGCATTCCCCAATGTTCCTCCAACAGCTTCCCCGACCATACTCCTCACCAGATCTCCAGCTGGACGACGCGACCCTCCCTCTCGCGATCATCATATCGGCCTTGCGGAACCCAACCTCGGTACCAGCAGTAGAAGCTCGTCGGCGGCAGGATGTGGCTTTGCGGATCTTGGTTCTGGTGAGTCAGGTGCTTCCACTCAAGCTTTATGTTCAGCTCGTGCGTGTGGTGTAGCGCCTCGCTCACATCATCGTTCAGATGATCAATGTCGCCCTGCCCGCTTCACCGGCATTCCATCCCTCATCTCTCATACTCTCCCTTCTCACCCTTATCCGAACCCTCCCGCTGTCTGCACTCATCCTCCTGATCCCAGGAGTGACTCCGAGGGTTCCATGGAACTTCTCCGCCCACCTTCATACTATGATCATCGAGGACCTAGCCGGGATCCGGTCTAAAAAAGCTGAGGAACGGAAGTACAAAGCTCGGAAGAAGCGGAAGCTCCATACCGGGTCGACGAATGCGGAGGAAGGGATCGGAGACCTGCAAGAGGGATTTGGCGCGTTTTCACCCCCTACTGTTGGGTATACATGCGATCTTCTCGCGATGTCCTGCAGCAAGGGAGGTGGGGGAGCGAAAATGGTGTTTTCGAAGCTATCCCTCTTATCGATCATGCTCGCCAAAACGGCGTCGACGGATTCAGCTTGGTCCAAGGTATGCGAAAGATGGGAGAAACGAATCGGGGACAGTCTGGATGTCTCGAGTGGTGTGGATGTAGACGAGCGGCAGGAGTTCGAGGGGATGAAGTCGGCTGTTCACGAACTCGTTGGATTTATATCACGATCCCGAATGACATGACGAGTATCTTAAACCAGGCACACATATACCTCTCGTCCCCGTATCCCACACCAAGAGAATGTACAGCATAGTGATAGATGCATCCCCGTCCCCTATGCGCCTTTTGCAGCCCTAATAAACTCCTCAACCTTCTCCCACTCCTTCCCTCCTCCAACCTTCTCAACCCCACTACTGACATCCACGCAAAAGACCCCTGCACCAGCCTCCTCGATAGCTTGTGCCACGTTTCCCGGATTCAACCCCCCCGCCAGTATCACGGGCAGTGGAAACCGCCCTTCCGTCCCCACCTCACCCTTCACCACCACGTCCCTCGCATGTACCCACGGGAACGACTTCCCTTCTCCCCCACCACCCTTCGCACTCGCCGAAGTCGAAGCGGCGTCTAGGAGGATGTACTGGTTCAGGCCCGGTCGATTGATCTCCCCCCCTCGGACAGAACCGTCGGGGGAGACTCGGAAACATTTTATGAAAGGGACGGGGATGAAGTGGGCCCAGGATTGGGGTTCGTTGCCGTGTAGCTGGACGAGGTCTAGGCCGATCTCGTCGACTGCTTCGAGGATCTCGGAGAGTGGTTGGTTCTGGAAGACTCCGACGAGAAGGGGTTTTCGTCGGGTCTGGAACTGAGAGGAATGGTGAGTGAACCATGGCAGAGTGGAGGTTTCGGCGGAGATCGAGGTGGGTGTGGTGATGGATTTGTTTATGGTGGGTATGGCGGAGGAGCTGGATGGGCGTTTGGAGCGAGTCGATCGGACGAGGTTTGATATCTCGCGAGCGGTGGTGTATTCGATCCGCCGATTCGCACCGGGGACAAGGATGATGCCTAGCAAGTCCGCCCCAGTGGCGATTGCCATCTCTGCGTCGGCCAGCGATTGGATCCCGCAGATCTTGACCATTGGTTTCGCTCGAGCCGTTGGTTCAGGCTTCGGCAGGCCAATAAGGGACCGTAGGAATTGCGTCGGTTCTTCCGCGCGCATCAGGCTCTCGCCAACGAGGACCGCCCGGACTCCCTCGGCGACGTATTTTTCCACGTCGGAAGGCGACGAGATCCCGCTGAGCGCGCAGAGTATCACATCCCGTCCATCCAGAGCCGCGTTCACCCGAGAAGTCGTAGACATATCCACGTTGAAGTCGTGGAGATTCCGGTTGTTTACGCCGATGACTTTTGCGCCGATGTCGAGGGCGAGGGAGAGCTCAGTGGGATTGTTTACCTCGACGAGAGGTTCCATACCGAGCGAGATGGAGTAGAGGTAGAGCTCGCGGAGTAGATCCGGTTCTAGCATTGCGATGATGAGGAGAACCGTATCTGCGCCGTGAAGTCGGGCCTCGTCGATCTGGTATGTTGAGAGGATGAAGTCCTTCCGCAGGATTGCCGGACGGTTCGGCAGGGAATCGAGAGCTTGTCGGACCAGTAGCATATCTGTGAGACTGCCTTTGAACCACTTCGGCTCGGTAAGGACGGAGATGACACTGGCTCCAGCAAGGGCGTAGCGGAGTGCCTGCGCAGGCGCGGATGTGAGAGACGCGATATCCCCTTTGGATGGCGAAGCGCGCTTGATCTCGGCCATGACGGCTGTATGAGGCGTGCTGTTCAACCGGTCAAGGAAGTTGATGAGCGGCGGGGCGGTGTGCAGGGAAAGGGAAGTAAGGAGGTTTGCTGGAGTGCTCGAGGGAGATGCGGAAGCCGTCTGGACGTCGAGGAGGCGTTGCGCTTGAATCTGGTTGAGGATAGTGGGTAGTGAAGGGGAATGACCGTTCGCTCCGTTTACTTTCGGCTTGACATCCTCGCCGTCACCTGGAACACCACACCACGCATTCTCCCCACCCCACTTTCCTCCCTTGAACTTCAAAAAGTTCGCCATCATCGGACGTCCGCCCTCACTCATACAGCTCTCCGGGTGATACTGCACAGACTCCACGCAGGCCGTCCGATGGCGCACCGCCATGATCACGCCGGACTCGCTGGTCGTCGCGGAAACTTGTAATACCTGGGGAAGAGAAAGGAATTGTGCGGAGAGGGAATGATATCGTGTGCTGGAGAGGAGTGTGGGGAGGCCATGGAAGATGCCGAGGGAATCGTGTTGGACGAGCGATGTCTTGCCATGTTTGATCTCGCCGGCATAGGCGATCTGTCATGAAGCGATGACCAGGCGAATCGGACTCACCTCACCCCCCAGGGCATCGACCAAACACTCCAGACCCATACATACCCCGAGTATAGGTAATCGACCCATACCCCATGTGATGATCTCCCGGCTGATGCCCGAGTCTGTCCGAGGATGTCCGGGTCCAGGGGAGATCACTATCCGGTCGAGGTCACCTGCTGAAAACATCGCCTGTTTCACAACATAAGCACATTCGGAAGAGATGAACCATGCATGGGGATGGCTAAGTTGCCAACAGCATGTCACTCACCTCAATCTCGTCCATGGTAATCTTGTCATTTCGCCGGACAAGCGGGTTCCCACCCAGAGTCGCGATGTCGGCGTAGATGTTCCAGGTGAAAGAATCATAGTTGTCAATGATGAGGGTATAACCCATAGTGAAGCGGGGTATAATAGCGCTTGGACGATATTGTGAAACAGCGAAAAAAACCGAAGCAACGTCGCTGACACGCTGACGTAATCACGAGGTGGTGGGAGAGTTTTGTATGACTTTTCGGTGTCACCCCTACTCCGACCCGAGTCTGACATCAAAGATGGAAAGGTTCTCCAAATGGCGAGTAAGTCTAGCGAATCGATCCGTCTAGCTTGGGATGTGCAGCCGAATGAGTCCGGTTGAAAATCCGATGGGCATTTCTTGAAGCGGAACATGGGGATCAGGGTGATCTTTCCGGTGTTTACACGCTGGTACTGACACATTGACTGCTGTAGGATCCTGCGACGGGCATACAGGTGAGGTCAGATAGCTTCCCATATGCCCAGATCCTGACCCGTCTTCTACTCTTAGCCGTTCCTTCCCATCATCCCCGCTTCATCTGCCTCACCCATCTTCGTCGCCCTCCTCGCACCCTTCAGCGCATTACATGCGCTCGCACGAGCTCTCCTGCTTGGGATCGATGCACTGCTATATCTCGTGCTCGTTCAAGGGATCTGTCTGATCTTTGTGAGGCCGGTCAGTGTATTTTTGCCGGAGCTGAGCGAACGCCAGATCCCGATTTCGCCCCTGTACCGACTATCGACCAGCATCTTCACCGCTCTCACGTGCAGACTGGCGCTGTACCTAATGGGATACTGGTGGATCGAGACGGAGACTGCTTCGCCAAAGCGAGGGTAAGCAGCGAACCTTGGCGGGCTGATCATGCTCACGGTACAATAGAGCGCAGGGCGTTTCGCAAATCTCAAATCTGTCTCCCAAACGAGGCGATCTCATCATCGCCAACTGGACCTCCTATATCGATGTATTATACTTCGCCTTTCGGTAGGTCCACCATCCCTGACTGAATCTCACGGCAGGCACAACCCGACCTTCCTTCTCCCGGTTTTCTCTTCTCTCCCCGATGCTGCGAAGACCAGCTTCGGCCGCCATACGGGCACCGGATCCGCTTCCATCGCACAACACCTCGCACAACCTCCTTCACTAGGTTACTTGCCGATCGGTCTTCCCGCCTTACTCGCTCGTACGGGCTCACTTCCCGAAACGCACATCACCCCTCCGGCGGGGATGTACAAGACGCTTCAAGAGGCGAGGCGAAACGAGAGAGGTCCTATATTGCTGTTTCCAGAGGGGACTACGGGGAACGGGAGGGCGGTACTAAGATTCGGAGAAGGGACCTTGGGGGAGAGTGATGTTGGCGGTGATCAAGAGGGGATCATCTGGGTGAAATACGTTAGGTACGCCAACATCTGCGATCCCCGTTGACATGGCAGACATTCCGCTCCGACGCCTTTCGCTGCCAGCGCAACATGTCCCGTCGCCACGCCAATGAGACATCTCCTCTTCTCCCTTCTCTGGACACCAACGCCCATGCCAGCGCGAAGCATGACCGTCAGAACCCTCCATCCTTCAGCATCACCTTCGTCCCCGTCCTTCCTCCCTTCCGAGATCCTGGCGAATGCGCCTGGAGGACTGGAATCGGTCGGTAAAGATGGGAAGGGAGCATGGAGGGAGGCATGTGCGACGGTGCTCGCGGAGACGGGGCGGGTGAGGAGGGTCAAGGGGATGGGATGGGTGGAGAAAAGAGGTTTTTTGGAGTATTGGGGGAGCGCGAGGCGAAGATAGAGCCGGAATGCAAAGTGGGATCCATTCAACTACATTGCTATGGCGACGATGGATTTTCCGGCTGTCCGAAGTCATCGCGAGTTCACGTGCGCCTGCCTATTCACTATATAATTCATGGGACGCAGCAGAGCGATAAGGACCGCGATGCATGTCAAGCTGTTTGAGTCAGTCTTTAGACGTATGGAGGATCTCCATCAGATCTCATTTCAAATCTACGTGTCTACTGCATATTCCGATACGTCACACATGATGCTCATTTCATTCATGTCAACATCACACGTCATCTGGCGTGAATCGCTTCTTGTAGTTTCGAACAGTACATCATCTCTTTGATACCATGCTCTCAAGGCCCTGCTTAGTGATGACAGGAGACAGTGAGTGGTCCGACCGTTTCGGGTGGAACGAAGCCAACCCTGGCGGGAAAGGGTTGGCTTCGTTCAAGCCTCGACCTAGTCCTCGCATGACAACGATCTCCAACACGCTGGTCAGCATGGCGATCTGAGTTTGATCTGGTGACCGATTATTTCGACACTTGATCTGATGTTGGAGGTTAAATAGAGGAAACGAAACGGCAGAGAGCTAGGCCTTCTACCCATTTCGTACCCACCTTTGATCCGAGAGTGATCAGTGGACATCGCCAGGGGTCAGGGTAGGGGAGCCACAAATGGATTGATTGACCCTTTGCGGTAAAGGGATCCCGTCCCATGGGCCAATTGGAATGATCTGAGGGCCAGAACTTGGAGCGAGTGTTCCGGCCCATTACACCCGAGATATCGATATCGGCCGAGTACAAATGCATGCCCCTGCGGTGCGCCGATGCCCTCACTACCGCTGATCGAGGCATATACCCAGACAGCGCTACCATAACTAAGAGATACTAAATCGATGAAGTCCACTAAGCGAAGGCCGATCCACTCCGATGCAAACCCGCCCCGATCAACCTCCACATCAAACCCGAATTGTCCCTTTCAATCTCCTCGCCCCCGCTCAGTCGTTCTGCAGTATATGCGATGAGGTCGCTGACGCCGACGTCGAGGGAGTCGAGGCGGGTGGGCGACGCGAGGATGGTGTCGAGGAGTATGGTGGTGAGGTGCGAGGGGTATTCGGAGGCTTGGAGGAGGCGGTCGTCTTTTGAGGAGCCCCATGCGTATGCCCAGCATACGAGCTGGTTGGGCATCAGCTTGTATTTCATGGCGGATTGGACTCAAATAGTCCTTCAAGAACCTTTCATGGGAGGACTCACCGAGGTCAGGAATACCGCCCAGGGGGAATACACACCCCAGTCCGCGAACAAGCTTTGCCGTAGATACCGTGCAGATTGCCAGAGACAGGTCCAGGCGTCTTCCGTCCGAGACCAGAGACGGAGACGGCGCTTGGCATCGGCATATTGGCGAGGACCGATGGCGGCGCCGCAGATCGAGGTGGCTCCTGCTGCGACTTGGAGCATCGGGCTGTCCCCGCCATTAGCGATAATTCGAAGTGAGACAGAGCTGCGCAAGGGGGAATCGAAGCCAGAAACGAATTCGTGGAAGAGTGAAAGCAGCGCTTGAGAAAGAAGAGCAAGGCACCGCGAAAAATAGCGAGAAGATGGGCAAGAGACCGAAAGTACAAATGCAAGAACACTCACATGTCGGATAACACCGAGATGATCGATATCGCAAAAGTATCCCTCATATCCCTCGTCTCGGTCGACGGCTGGACATGGCTAAACCCAATCTCCCAAGCCGCACGAAGGTTGATCACCGCTAGTCCATATCAGCTTTACCTCCAGTCTATTCCTCACCATTCAAGACGATTGATCTCCAATGCTTCGTCCCTTCTCTGAACCGGATCCCCATCCCTCCCCTTGTCCGGCAATCCCATGCTATCGCCATCAGCCCGATCAATATCATCTCCACGCCCAACGCGTTCTCCAGATCCACTTGGAAGGGTAACTTCTGTTCTGCAGCCAGAGCGGAGAGGATAGACGACGAGTACCCCTCGCTCACCACGTTGACCTGGAATTCTGGATGGAGACCGGGGAGGTAACCCGAGCGGGGTTTCTTGGCGATACTGGCTGATGGGGAAGGGGGATCACGGACGCGGAACCAGTCTGAAGCGGAGGTGGCTTCCCATTGATTCCGAGGACATGGGAGGTTGATATTATGCGCGAATATACTGAGTTGTCGACTGGGATGTTGGTTCCAGAATGCCGATAGCTGGGTATCGATAAGGAGAACACAGAAAGCCGCTCGTCTCCGTTCTTCATCTTTCGCCCATGCAGCCCAGGCTTCTTCCTCCTGAGCCTCTCTTTCGGGCCGCCCTACCACTCCGATCCCTTTCTTCCGTGAATGAGCGACCATGACGGGCCACATGCACTGTGCGACGAACTGGCTCTCGGTGGTGGAGTACCACGTATCATGGACGTGGCAGAGACAGAATGCTTGAAGGGTGGAGATGGGCATATCGAGTCCGCAATCCTGGACGAGGACACCTCGGATTCGCTGAACGACGTTCCGGTGGGATAGGGTGGGTCGAGAGGAGAGATGGGTGGAACCGACGATGTGCATCATGGTGACTAGTTCGGGTGGGGAGGACAGGAGGTCGAATGTGCCGCGGTGGATGAAGGGGAAGGTGGGGGAAATCTCTGTCCAGTAATGATGTAGAGACTCGGTAAGATGGGCAAGAGTGATCTCGAGGTCCTAAAGCACGTCAGCTTCCTCGACACATTCAACGCGCATATCCCTCAGGAGATGCTGGAACCTCGACTTACCGGGAAAGCCACCTGCAACCGGTTGACCAACCCCTGACCAACCCTGACCTCCCCCCTCTCCGCACTCTCCTGCATCCTCGGCGTCCCCGCATTCCCTCCTCCCATCCAAGGCATCTCCACCGCCAACGCCGGCTCGTTGAACGGCGGGGCCAGCGTATCATGCAGTAACGCCTCCCACGGATCCGGCGGCCAAAGTCCGAACCCCCAATCATTATTATCGCTGATCGCGAATTCCGGCATGCTACCGGGTGGAGGGAGGATGGGAGGATCTTCCGACCTTAAGGAGAATCCTTGGGAATGGGATTGGGAGAGGTCATCGGATTCGGAGGTACGGCGTCTTTTGTGATAGTTCTCATCGGCGCAGATACCCCGTTTCTCGTGCCGCTGAAGCAGGTCGAGGCGCTTGAAGGGACGGTAGCATGTCGGGCAGTGGAAGTTGGGTATGGAGTCTACTCGGGTCAGCGAGACTTGATGATGAAGTCTTGGGATATCGAGTTAAAAGGGGATTTATGATGCAAAGGGCACTCACGGTTGGCGGAATGCCGTACGAGGTGATCCTGGGATGGTATCAATTTTGATAAGCAGGATGCTGGGACCGTGATGAAAGATGCCTACCTTTCTAGTGAACGACTTGCCGCAGTCTGGAGCCGTACAAGTATACTCGCTAGGCCCCGCTTCCATCTCATGCCGCGTTTAGGGTGATTCTGAGAGGAGAGTCAGGTGGGGTCCGAGGTGCCGAGGTGGGGGATGTCTATAATTGGTTCCGAGGATCCGAGGCAGTTGGTCGACACCCCGCTGTTCTCTTTCGTCTTTTTTTGCGGCGTAGCTCATCAAATCACATTAAGCATATTCATCCACATGCCGACTAGCAGGTCTCGCCCCCATCGCAGCTCCCATAATTCCCACTCTTCCAGCCGACAAACCCCTCCACAGTCCCGCCGCGATTCCAAGTCCCATATTCTCCTTCTCCCTTTCCCGCTCACGATCCCGGAACTCGTGTGACGAGTAGACTTTCCCTGCCCATGCTGATGCTTGACTCTCTGGTGTGGGGTTGAGGATGGAGGGTATTCCCAGTGGTGGGATAGGGGCGGTCGAGATTGTTTGGAGAAGGTGAGGGGCGATGATGGAGAGTAATTCGGCGGGGGTGGATTCGTGGTGGATAGAGCTGATAGCGACTTGAGGTGGAACACTGTCTGCTGGCGACCGAGAAGAGCGAGAGAGGGCATGGGACAGGCGAGAGAGACGTCGACCGTCGAGTGTATCTGGGAAAGGTGATGATAGATCCGCTTGATCTCGCTGGGAATCTGTGAATGCGGTGCGAAGTGGGTCGGAGGGATTGAGCTGCTCGAGGTAGGGTTGAGCGAGAGCCGATGCTGCCGGCCAACGGGACTGGCCATCCACCGTTGCCGTCGACTCCTCCAGTAAACTTTTGACCACCTGTCGGTTGCGAGATGAGGGGATGTTGAGCATCCGCTTAGAGCCACGGGTCCTCGATATCACCGCCAGTCCGGGGAGGGGTTGAGCGAGATAGGAGATTGCGATAGGGTCGTCATAGAGTGATGGCGTATCGAGAATATCCAGTGCTAGCTCCAAGCTTCTCCTCGACTCCTGATCGTCCCCCGTAGCCGACAGCTGAGTGTGCTCCATGAGAGAAGAGAGGTTCGACCTCCCCGTTCCCTTCCGAATCGCCAGCAAGTCCTCCCCTGAGCCCTCAGCAAGTATTGCCAAAGCTCCTCGCCCGAGACGGAGGTTCCTCCAGGCCTCCTTCCTTCCACCTTGGACCAGCTTCTTCAGCGAATGTGAATGCGGGAGGTGATGTCGGAGGTTCGGATGTAGCGCATACGTGGGATCGGCATACAGTCGATATAGTAGGGGCTGAGCGGGATAGGACGGTAAAGACAGGAGGAAGGGTAGAGCTGTGGGATGATCCAGGATTTGGGGAAGGATGGTTTCGATGTCGGTGAAGAGGTCGAGCGTGTCTAGGGCTTTGTCTCGAGTGGAAGGTGGTGTATCGTCGTTCAGCAGGTCTAGGAGGGATGGGATTCCACCTGCCCAGGAATGCAGCCATCCCCAGTCCTCCTTCTCCAACTCCACAGCCGTATGGAGATGGGGAGTAAGGATAGGTTTTTGGTCCGCAGTGGGGGAGAAGCCGTAGATGGAGAGTGTGACTCGCTCAGCGGGCGACTCGAGTATGAGGAGCCGGGTCGTCACCTGTCAATCCGAGTCTATCAGCATGATACTAGGGACGATTCGTTGCAACACAACTCACTCCCTCTGGCATATCAAAGGGGTAATCGAGATCATGTTCCGCCGACACCACCCGAATCTCGGTCGAAGCGAGCGCATTGACTGGGGACGACGGAGACAGATTGAGGAAAACCCTGCCGGTCCATTCTGCGGGATAGGTTGATCTGCTCATCAGCGACATAGCAAAGGAAAGCGACATACCCTGGTCCAGTAAAAGAGGAGACGCCTTCGGGAGAGATGCGGATGGATGATATGCGGAGAGCAGTGGGGAAACGGATCGTTAAGAGGGTGTTGGAGGTATTGGTGGGGTACGGGATGGCTGAGGGGTTATGATACAGAAGTCTCGGCGTGGTTTTCATGCGGTCGAAATACTCTAGGTGCTCATTACATGCTGGAAAAGTGATGCGACTTCTAGCGGGATTTCGAATCCAACCATCAGGTGATCACGCGCAGAACCGGTAGTGTCTTGTCATGACGAACTCCACATTGATATCCCCCTCGCAACCAGCGCTCTGTGGACTTGGATTTTGAGTCTGATTGTACGAAACCTCAGGTTCCCGGGTCTAGAACGGAAGCTCTTGTATAGCAGAGTGGCTGGGCTCTGGAACGACTCATGACTTCATCGCATAAGTCGTCTGGAGTTAGGCAGACACAAGTGAATACATCGTAGACTATCTAAACCGAGTAGATAAAAATAAGATTTACGAGACCGGGGGCTAGAAATCCCTCGTTTAGCAAATCCCGCTCAATGCTCTCAGCCCTGATGCTTCCGGGGATAGGCTCCCGCAGCGGAACAAAGCCGGACGAGACTTGCTTGAGCATTTCATGACGTTTTGCATGCCTAAGAATTCGGACCTGCTACGAGATCGAAACGCCATCGGGGGTATATTTTCGGCTGACGTCAAATCTCGGCAATGAGCGGTGTGCTCCACTGGATGCAATCGTCTAAAGTAGTGCTTGAATTTTGGTGATTGCCACCATTCGTAATCCACTTCCATTCACTCACAAACGCCTCTCATCCACAATGCTGTCCATCTCAGCAGTCCAGCGTGAAGTCCAGCAGGCGCAGGAGGACTACAGTAACCCGAGTGAGCACGCTGTCGAGCGAGCTGTGCCACCGTATGTTAACGTCGACGTGGACAGAGTACAAGTTATCCGAGCTCGATCTCGGCTCCAACATCGGGCACATTCCGTCGCGAAGTCTAGGATGGCTCAAACCCATGCCCGCTTCGACGTCCGATGAGGCGATCAGGCACGAGTTGGAGGAGAAGGGGGTCGTCCATGTGAAAGGGGTGATGGACCGGGATCTGGTGCTCAACATGAGGAAGCAGTGAGTCCAACTCACCCATTCATACTTCTTGGAGTATGTGCTGAGAATGAGCTATTCAGCTGGTTCGAACATGTCTCGCCTTCTGGAGTATTGAAGCCCGATACCGATCCCGTCGATGGGATCTTTTCGGGGCGGAATACCGATGATTTCGTCGGTCCCGATAACGCGGATTGGGTGGGGAAGAATGAGAAGAACTGCGATCATGTGAAGCTCGCCGTAGAGGCGCACCACCAACCGTGGGCCGTGGACTTCTGCGGAAATTCCCGTGCGTCGTCCGGCCACCTGGTGGATAAGATAAGGGCTAACGGATCGGTGGACCCCAGAGCTATTCAACATGGTCCAACGCCTGAGGCCCGAATGGCAAGAACCACACATCTTCAAACGCCAGCTCTTCCGCTCAAACGTCCCCCACGCAAAGGGCACGTCGACGGGGGTACACTACGACCAGATCTTCCTCCGTGCCGGACCGCCCAATACGCTCACCGCATGGGTACCTATCGGTGACTGCCCACCGATGAGCGGTGGCTTGATGTACCTCGAGGACTCCAAGGGGTTGGGGGAAGAGATGGAGGAGAAATTCACGACGATGAGTAATGGCAAGGGGTTGAGCGATACGGAGAGGTTGAGCGCTTTCAACTCGAACGTATGTCCTAGCATCACATCTTGTCGTCAGAGCGTGCTGATCGGAGAAGATGGCGGCGAAAGGGATGCTGTCCTGCGATGCAGGGGAGTTTGGCGCGAAAGAGGGAGGTGGCAGACGTTGGTTGATCGGGGACTACGATGCGGGCGATGCGGTTTTCCACCATGCCTGTGAGTGCAATTATCAAGCGGTTTGCATGTCAGTTGACGTGAATGACATAGACACCATCCATGCGAGCGGGACGAACCAGGATCCCGAGAATCGGATTCGGTTGTCTGCGGACCTGAGGTTCGCAGATAGGGCTGCGCCGCATGAGACGAGATGGGGACAGTGAGCGTCTGCGTCAGGCTCACAATGCAGCTAACCACGTTCAGGCCATTCGTCGTTGGTGACGGGCTTTGATGGCCATACCAGGCAATTCGGCGAGGAGTAATTTAGCAAGGCATCACAGGTCGTAGCCGGAGGACGAGTCACTGGAGCAGGAGAAGGGAGGATGAAGGAGTTCCAGTCACATGTGAAAGTTTGTCATCTTAGATCCTCATCATCGTCGATGCAGATGCATGCTATTTCTCATTACTGTCTCCTTGTGCAGAGTCTAGGTCATGCGCTCGGACCGCAGCCTGTGAGGCGTCAGCATAGCAAGGAGTATAGAGACGGCACACCTATCTCGAGATCGAACAGGTAATCGTCCCGGACGTGCGGATAAAGGTGTCGGACCGCCGTTGCGAGCTGGAACAAATAGTCCTGTTCCGAAGACTATACTCAGCTCATCCCTATGACTTGGGAACGTGACCTGACCTTGTTGGGACCGGATGGGCCGACACGCTGGTGTATCAGGCGAGCAAGATTCGAGGTGGGCTCGTACCCGACTGAATGGTCATCATCATACGGTCGTCGATTGTGTGTAGAATGAGCGGAAAAATCTACCGAATGCCGGATTATCGAGCTTGCCAATCCAGACCGTCGCCTACATTGTCGTCAGTTGCAATCAATGACTTTGATCGGATTCGGATATGCCTTTTCCACTGCGACCGCCTCCGCCTGTCCGTCGAGTGACGTGCAGTACACCGGCACCTCATGCGGCGTATACCCATTCTAAACCCAATCAACCCAATCCCGATGTGTCCGAAAGGAAACGTACCCTTTCTCGATATTCTTCGACCCCCATCTTTTAGCCAGTTGATCTCTCGATTTTGCTCGAAGTGGGACACACCGAGATACGCCCTCACTTCAACCACCCTCTCCGGATCTACCCGATAAGCGACCCCCCAAACCCGATCCTCATCTTCGCTCTCGCGCTTCTCGTGACTAGGGATTAGTCGATGCCAGTCTACAGCTTCGATGACCGTCACCACCCGTCCTGGAGCTTCGGGGGTCCCTCGATGATCGATCGAGGATTGGGCGAAGCGCCGGACGTAGCCTTTGATGTAGCCGCTTCCTAGACAAACATCAGTACTGACGTGAAGTGAGCTTGACGCGACGTGCTATGCTCGACGGCATGTGGGCTGTGGGGTAAGCTCTGTCAGCTACTTGGCGACCATGAGGGCAGGAGCTGGACACACGGAGGCTTCCAGATGAGTGAGCCATATCCGAAAGTCCAAAAGCTCATCGAGATGCAGCGAGACGCCCGCTAGGGGGAAGTGATAGTAGGTCCAACAGACGAAAGGTACCGACCGGGTGCATCGCCGGCTATCTGTTTTGATGGGATTTTGGACCGAAATTTCCTATAGGCGTGCGAACCATTGCACCAAACACCCGAAAGGTGAGACATTCGCTCTATCGCAAGCGGAGATGTCCGCCTGTGTGGGGAGCCAAAAAAGTTCGACTTATCATATCGCCATTACTGCTGTTTCTTTCTCTCATCGTTCGATCTTTCTCTCCTTCGCTTAATCGGACGGCTCAGACTTCCGGACGGATCCGCATCATGAGCAACGACATCGAGGACAAGAAAGACGCCGCTTTCGTTGAGAATGGACCACCATCGTTTTTCTCAACAGGGCAACCACCGGTGATGAGACATGGCGAGGGCGGAGTACGGCTCGGTCTACAGAGCAGGCAGTGAGTCTCCTCCCCCTTCTTTCGTACCTCACCAGCTTATCAGGTCAGCCTCTCAATGATCGCCCTCGCCGGCATGGTAAGCTGCCCCACTCGAGCAATGCTGAAAGCTAGATTGGCACCGGGCTCTTCCTTTCAACAGGAGCGACACTAGCCTCGGCCGGTCCACTTGGCCTGCTATTGGGCTACCTCCTCATGGGGATGGTCACGGCTTGTATCGCGTACATCTCGGCGGAGATGTCGGCGTTTGTGCCTCTTTCTGGGGGATTTATCCGGCATTGCGCGCTTTACGTCGAGTGAGTCGGTCCCATTCCTGCAGTTGGGCAGTGGCTGACAGAGAAAAGCAAAACGACGGCTATGGTTGTTGGTTGGGTACGTGGTAATATGGCGGTAGAGCTGATGGGAAGGATTTTGCATATACCATGGCGGTAACGATGCCCGCTGAAAAAATCGTATGTCATCTCCTTCCATCGGAACGTAATCGCAAGGTGATCAATGTCCTCGGTAGTCGGCCGCAACAACCCTTATCGGCTTCTGGAACCCCACCCTCACTCCTGCCGTCGGGATCACAGTTTTCTGGCTCGCCATCGTCGTCACCAACTTCTGTCCGGTGAGGTGGTATGGCGAGACAGAGTATTTCTTCGCGCTGCTCAAGGTGGGCAGACCCTTCCCTTTTCTTACCCCCGGCAAGGATTTGACCACATTCGGGATAGATCGCCTTGATCCTCGGCCTGATTCTAGGCGGATTGATACTCGATCTCGGCGGTGTCTCGGGCCAAGAAAGATTGGGGTTCAGGTACTGGAAGAGCCCGTATGAGGTAGATCTAGCGAGAGGGTTATAGTCGGGGCTGACGGAGGTTCTTAGCCCATCATCCCAGAGTTCACTACAGGCGCGGCGGGACGATTCCTCGCTTGGGTGGAATACCCTCATCGCCGCTGCCTTCGCGTATAACAATGTGCAAGTCGTGGCTACTGCTGGAGCAGAAACTCGGGATCCTCGACGATCGATTCCAAAAGCAGTCAATGCGACCTTCTGGGTAAGTTCTCTCAGAGTTAAGCCTCGAATGAAGGGTGACATCCCGCAGCGCGTCGCGATCTTCTACATCGTCTCCGTCCTGATCATGGGCATGATCGTCCCCTCCACAGACCCTTCCCTCACCGACAACTCGGGCACCGCGGCCTCACCCTTCGTCATCGCGTTCAATCGAGCTGGCGTAAAGGTCCTACCGTCAATCATCAACGCCGTTATTCTCACCTCGGCGTTCTCGTCGGGTAACAGCTGTACCTTCCTCTCCAGCAGGACGCTCCACGGTCTGGCGCTAGACGGGTTCGCACCGAAGGTCTTCCTCAGAGTCAACAGGTGGGGCGTACCGTATGTCTGCGTGGCATTGGCGTCGTGCTTCGGGGCTTTGGCGTATCTTGGTCTTGGGAGTACTTCGTTGCAGGCGTTCGAGTGGCTTGTGAACCTCGTGACCACCGCTGGGCTTATCGCTTGGTGTGTCATTTGCATAACATATCTCCGCTTCTTCGTGAGTGTTCCTTCCCCCTTTCCGTCTCCATCCCTGATCGGGCGGATTCAGTATGCAATGCGATCACAAGGCGTCTCGCGTACTCGGCTACCATACCGAGCCCCCCTTCAGCCCTACTCTACCTGGTTCGCAGTGGTAATCATCACTCTCATCCTCATCTTCTGCGGTTTCTCCGCCTTCACCCCCTCCTTCAGCTACAGTAGGCCATCCCTCCTCTTACCTCTTCCCTATAGTGCTGAAGGGGATTCGTAGCGACCTTCCTGACGGACTACCTCAACGTCCTCGTCTTCATCCCCGCGTGGATCATCATCAAGCTCATCCGACGAGATCGATTCGTGCCGTACGACGAGATAGCCTTCGACGGACCATTACGGGCTTGGGAGGAGGAGAAGCTCATCGATGCGGATACGGTGTATGGGAGGTTGTCGACTTGGGAGAGGGTGCTCAATAAAGTGTTGTAGCTTCAGATCAAGAATTACGGGTGTGAGGCATGGGCATCTAGAAGGTCCTGATTGTCAGCGTGACTTTGGGGGTTGCGTACCTTTCGTTCTATGCACGTAACTTCGCCTGTGGACGATTGGGACCAGGTGGATAGCGCTATCCGCCGGATGAGCAGGGTCGATCCGCAAAGCGGGTCAGGACACGCTATTCGATCTACCAACGTCCTCAGGGTTGTGTGAGGAAGCATGGAAGCACGGTTGAAACGACCCACCTTCCCGACTCATCCAATCCGCCTTTGACATTGCACGCTGCTTCGCCGGCAGCAGAGGCAGCAGCACCCCAAGGGAGTATATCGAGAAGCCTAAGGTCAGCAACTCCTCCGGCTTGCAAAAATCACCTTGACCAGGAGGCATGCTCAGGACCTCTCCCTTGAGCTCAAAGTAGTCCCCTGGATGGCTCGAGCAGAGCATCGGTCGTCCGTCCGTCGGAGCTGGTGGTTCAGTGATGGAGAGGGTTGTGGGAACGTACCGCAGACTTCGACGCGGAGGTCGTACAGTTGGAAGGTTGATGATTCGTTCGAAGCCATCACGTTCGGACTAGGAGTAGTAAGGGACAGATAGATATGTAAGGGTGATATAGAGGTAGACGGATCTTCATTCCCCTTCTTTCGGCTTTGTCCTTTCCCGTCCTCATCGTTCATTTTCAACGTCTGTTGAGCACCATGGTGGCGGGAGGTGGAGCTGGCGCCGGCCATGTGTCCATGATGAACGACGTCCTCATCTCACAACGTACGTCTTCCTTACCCTCTATTCACCTCGCTCACACATGCTCGTCATTGACTCCTCCCCAGTCCCACCCGATCTCCTCCGCGCGACTCTGCGCACCCTCCTCGGAGCGACTCACACCAACCCCTCCTTATTTGCATCCACCATCCGCGCCCATCTCCCCGTCCTCTCCCCCAGCTCGTTTCACTTAGTCCTCTCCGGACCCGATGCGGTACGGGACATTGATGACCTCCTCGTGCAAGCCCGAATACGATTCGCTTCCCACCTCATCGCCCCGGCTCTCGCTATCCTATCCTACCTCCTCCAGACGATAATCCAGCAACAGATCCGGTTGTCAGCGCCGGCAGCGGTTTACGACAAGCTCGTCGAGGCGGGTGGAGATATGGTGCAATCTGCTCAAGCGTTGAAAGAGAGCGGGGATCGCTCCGACCCGGCCCGGACGAGCCTCTTGGCCATCATCGAGGAGCTGCGACGGTATCGGCAGTTCTGGTTGAAGACAAACAGTGGAAGTAATCTGGTTCCCAGCCCCTTTCCCCTCGACCGAGCCATCTACCAATACATCGATACCGCCAAAATCGTCTTTCCCGACGATTCGGTCGTGATGGAGCTCGAACCGCCAGAATATACGACGATCCATTCTCCTGGTGCATGCAAGAACCCCTTGCCCGCGGTCAAACTTGGCTCGATAGTCGTTCCGAGACTGTTCTTTGGCTTGTGGCAGCTCTCTAGTCCGGCGTGGGGATCCGCGAGTCAGGAGCAGATCATAGCCGGGCTGAGAGAGATGGTCAGTAACGGTCTCGTCGCGGCGGACATGGCGGGTGAGTCGACACTGGACATCGGATGTTCCGTCATTGGGTCTATCCCATATTGACAGAGTTTAGATCACTATGCAGACGCGGAACTCCTATTCGGCCGATTTCGGAATCACATCTTTCCGGGCCAACGAGAACCGATCATCTGCGCGACAAAGTACTGCCAATTCTTACGAGTGCCCGCGAACGAGGTGATTGATCGAGAATGGGTGATGCGGAGGGTGAAGGAACGGACTGATCGGGTAGGCGGGACGGTCGAGCTGTTGCAGGTACATTGGCAGTATGTGAGTTCTCTCCTCGAGATGATGCTGATGACAGCTCGATGATAAGCGCTACCTCGATGTGTTCAACCACTTGATCGAGATTACCAAGACTAATCCCGAATTGATCCGTGCGGTGGGGCTATGCAACTTCGACGCAGCGATGACCGAGCGGATATGCGCGCATCTCGTCAAAATTCGAGGGGAAGTTGGGATCGTCTCGAATCAAGTGCAATACTCGCTCATCGACCAACGACCACGGTTCGCCATCTCGGAGGTCTGTAGGAAATACGGGATCAAGCTGCTTACATACGGGACATTTGTGAGTGACCGGGTTTGGGTTGAGCTGAAGGAAGTGCGGCGGATTTTTGGCGGATCGATGGGTGGGGAAGGCGGAGCCTGATATCTATGCGGGAGGACTGAACACTTCGCAGCGAAAGGTGGGTTTACGCTTGAGTGACGCCGCTGAGTCGAAGTATTTTGATATGATCAAGGCTTGGGGTGGATGGGGCCTGTTCCAGGAGTTATTGAATGTTCTGCATGAGATCGCGGTCAGACGTGGAGTGGACGTGTCCAATGTCGCGGCGAGGTGGGTACTTGAGCGGCCTGAGACAGGGGTGGTCATAGTTGGTAAGCAGGGCTTTGCTCCGTCTCCGGCAAAGCTCTTACAGATCAGGATCCCGACTCGGAGTCACATCGCATATCCCCTCCACAATCAGAACCCTCACATTCGACTACCACGAGCAAGACGCCACCGAAATCGAGGCTGTCGTTGCAAAAAGTCGGGTCCGAGAGATGTTCGAGCAGATTGGGGATTGCGGTAGCGAGTACCGATGACACGAGATTACACTATACCTAAAACATGTCCGGGTCACTCATGAGCAAGAGGACGAGGTACACATTACGGATGACATTATTGATATGCATCCAGATATGTCGTCTTACTCATGAGCATAGCGGCGAGGTACAAAATACCGATACCATCATTCATCTGCATCCCAAAATGTCCAGTTAGGAATCATAAGCATGAGGTCATACAATCTCCCAGTCTAACATCTACAACGAGAACCTCTCCGCGTGGATCTCGACGCCGCCTACCCTCTTCTTCTCCTCCTTCGGTACAGCATTAACGAGCTTCTGTAACCCCTCGACCAGGAATCCCGGTCCACAAGCGCCAACCCCCACACCTCCACCAACAGTAGTCTTGATCACATCATCCAATATCACCGAGAGGTCAGGGCGGTGACTGAACACGTGTACCTGCGCGGTCGAGGTGCCCGTCCCAGTGATAGACTCGAGTGGGTCGCTCCCTGTTTTATCCTCGGTTTTCTCGGTGATGGGGAGGAGGTGGGTTGAGCCTGTGAAGCAGAGGATTAGGTCGAGGTGGAAGTCGGGCTGGACGGCTTCGAGGCCGTCTGTGGAGCGGAGGATGCCTTCGAGGGGCGGGACGAGGGCTTCGAGGTGGTCTAGGCGAAGCTCAGCTAATGTTTAAGGGGTCGCAAGGGAGGGCTCACCTCGATGCCGGACGGTCCAGACGAGAGTCAGGTGTTTGCAGGCGGCATTTCCTCGGCGGACATCGTTGATCAACCCGCGAATAACGCCGAGACCGAACGATACTGAACTCATCAACGGATTGTCAGATGATGGATAAGCGAAGTCACCTCCTGATCCGCCAACGACGACGAGGACGGATGAGAATGCTGGGAAGATGAAGTTGATCGGGCCGCCTAGGTGGTCATCAGCCTTGGCCTAGGCCTATACAAACCAAGAGGGAAACACACCATATGGTCCTTCGACCGTACACCGCACTCTCAATCCTTCTGGGTGGTGCAGCGCCAACTGATGTAGCGCCGTTGTCCAATCCCCAGCCTGCTTGACAACACACTGCACCGCCTCGCCATTCGCATCCGCCGAAGCGATCGTGAACGGATGTGACTCGAATAACGCCTTCCAACCCAGACCCAAGCTCCTGGACATTCGGATCCGGACATGTTGACCCGGTGTGAAACCTCGGGTGAGGGCTGGGAAGGTGACGAGTGTGGATTCTGCGCCGGGGAGGGCGAGGATGTGGGCGGTTGCGAGGCGGGTGGTGATCGATCGGAAGAGGGTGTTGATTATGATCAGTCCCCAGATGGCGACGAGGTAGGGGACGACGTCGCCGGAGTGGTAATTCAGCCCGGCGAGTAGGAGGAGGATTCCGAACTGCGAAGGGTTAGCGGGTTGGCCGGGTCGACATCGAGAGGGACTTACGTGATGGCCGAATTTGAAGATGAGCCACCATCGTCGACGGATGTAGCCGATTGAAACGATTCCAGTGAGGCATAGACCGCCGTAGGCCACCGCACCGAGGTAGTTGGCGGGCTTCGCCATCTCCGTTTTGGCGACTGATTCCGGTAAGCTTTGGCATCAAGTCGAAGAGGATGAACTCACTGCCATACTTGTAGAACACCACGAGGTATGCGACGACGTGTAGAGTCGAGAGTAGAAGGACCAATCGCCCCGTCCATCGGTGGAGGAAGTTGATCGCCGTGTAGCCATATGATAGCCAACTGCCGATACCCCCAGCCTTGATGCCCAGACCCGCGGTGAGGGCG